>Ga0224512_10003526_pt1 | contig 13706 bp, 16 predicted proteins | sample SF_May12_sed_USG_4_FD_169103 | JGI IMG/M metagenome (GOLD analysis project Ga0224512, IMG submission 169103) | Sediment microbial communities from San Francisco Bay, California, United States - SF_May12_sed_USGS_13 | ecosystem: Environmental > Aquatic > Marine > Sediment | place: USA...
CGCCGAACCTCGTAAGCGTCTTCCGCGTGGTGTGTGCGCCGGTGCTCCTGGTGCTCGCGTGGAACGGTGCCACGGGCACCTTCCTGGCGCTCTTCGGTGTTGGGCTCGTATCGGACGTATTGGATGGCGCGCTCGCCCGGCGGCTCGGCCAGGAATCGGATTTCGGGGCCCGGCTCGACCAGTGGGCCGACTTCGCCCTCTGGGTCTCCTTTCCGCTCGGCGCCTGGTGGCTCTGGCCCGAGATCGTTCGCCACGAGGCACCCTACGTGTTCCTCGCCATCGTCTGCCTGCTACTGCCGACGGCGATCGCCTACGCCAAGTACCGGGCGGTTCCCGGCTATCACACCTGGTCAGCGAAGCTGGACTCGGTCCTGATGGGGATCGGGGTGCCCCTGCTGCTGATCTTCGACCTCGCCTGGCCGTTTCGTGTTGCAGCGCTCTTCTTGCTGGTGTGCGCGGTCGACGAGATAGCCATCACGTATCTCCTGCCAGAGTGCCGGAACGACGTGCCGTCGGTCTTTCACGCCGCGCGGCTCCGCCGCCGCACAGCCTCGGAGCGTTCGGGAACGTCGCCCGCTGCCTGAGAAGGCGCTGCAGCGGACCGTCAGCAGCAGGTTCCAACTCGTCTGGTAGCCGCGTGGAATCCGCCGTGGGTGACCCAGCGGTCTCAGGCGGCCTGTTGGCGGCGGCTGAGCCCCAGTCCCTCGGGCGGCGTGAGCGAAGCCTACCGGGATTGATTTCCGCGTAAACCAATCTGGACGAGCTCGTCGAGCTTCGATAGAAAACGAGAGCGGTCCTTTGCAGACATGGAGGGCGGCCCGCCGGACATGACGCCCGCCTCGCGCAGATAGGCTTTCAGATTCCGTGTGGCAAGGAGATTGCCGATCGAGTCCTCGCTGAAGATTCGCCCATTCGTACCCAGTACGCGGGCACCCGCCTCTAGACAGCGCGCCGCTAGCGGAATATCGGCCGTCACAACAACGTCCTCCGGCCGCACGTTCTCCACGATCCAGTCGTCAGCCGCATCGGGTCCCCGATCGACTACGACCATTTCGACACCGAGACCCTCCGGCACACCAAGGCGGGAGTTGGCCACGAGCGCCACCCGAACCCCGTAGCGCGTCGCTACTACGTAGGTTTCGTCCTTCACAGGGCAGCCATCACCATCCACGAAGATCTCGATCATCTGCGGCCCTCTGCCCCGGGTGATGGGGACGGCAACGCACGCCGCCCAACAGGGTGCTGCATCGGATACCGCACCGCTCAGCGCGGTGCGGCGCGGTTGAGCGCCCCGTTCGTTGGGAAACCTCGGTCAGCGATCATTCGCCCGGGAGATCTCGATCGAGAACCGTCATTCGACCCTCACGAGCGGCGTTCTTGATGGCCTCGTCGCAGACACGCCGAACAATATCCGACAGAGGTAAGAGCACGCGGTCTGACGTGTTGAATCCGGACCGTGCGCGAATGTACTCCTTGAGGCGACTCGCAACGATCAAGACCTCGGTGGAGGCCGCCGGAGCCGCCTTCTCCGCGGAACCGGTTCGTACGATGCGTCTCCGTCCTCGCTTGCGTTGTTCGCCGCTCGCGGATGTCGTTTCTTCCTCCAGGCCGAGCGGGGCCATCTGCTCCACCGCCCAAGCCTCGCGGTGATTGGCGCCCGGGAGATGCACCTCCCAACAACTGACCGAACAAAACACGAGCCCAGTCCGCTTACGATTGCATGTGGAGACGTTGCAGGTCCAATACATCGAGCGGAATTCGATGGGCTTCTTGCAGGCGCTGCAGCGTCGCCACTGGCTTTCGTTTGCCATCGGGTACCCTCCCCGGCGGCAGAGCGTAGCGGAGCGTTGCCCTCGATATACGCGAGGCCGCCTACCAAGCGCTTGCAGCTGGCTGGGCCCCGCCCGAGCGTTCTGGACCGTCGTAGCCTGTGAGGCGTTCTCAGGCGGCATCGGCCTCACCCGGGAACCCATCTCGGAGTATCGCGCAGGCCCGAAAGCCGGCGAAATCAGAGGTACAAGGCGGCGTTTGACGCGACGCTGATCTCAGCGGTACGTGCGGCTGTTATGCTGCAACCATCCTCCCGGTCGGTTGCCCTGGGGATCGTGGTGCGTCCAGTGTACGACGCCGCCTCGTTCGTTCCACTCATACTGGCCCCGGAACACCACCTCGTCGCCTGGCTTCAGGTCGCGCACACGGTCTGCGAGGTCGATGTTGTGACTCACGAGTAAGCTGTGACCGGAATCCAACCGTACGATGAAGCGCTGATGTCTCGAACCATCGAGGTCGTCCGGGAGCAGCTTCGATACAACTCCGATCTCCTCGACGACCACTCCAGATTGATGCGCTTCATAGAGATGCTCGACCAACCCGTCGGTGGCGACCGTGGCGCCATCATCTTGGCGCTCGACCCAGCCGTAGAACAGGGCGAGAGCCAACATACCGAGAGCAACCCAGATCTGCTTCGGGCGGGTAACCATGTTTCGCTGATCGTAACAGCTGCGTGGGGGAACGCCGCCTAACGAGGTGCGGCGCTGCGGCCGCGGGGTCTGCCCAATCGAGGTTTGGTACCGTCCTGGCGTCTGGGATCGGGTGCCGCAGCGCTGGCGGTCAGCGCACGCGGCGGAGCTGAGCGCCCGGTCCGTCAGGCGGCTGCAATTGGCGCACACGAGAACTGCGACACTCCTCTCCGTTCTCTTCGCGGTTCTTGGTTCAGGCTGTATGTCGCTCTCCACGAACACCACCGTTCTCTCGGACAGCTCGCACCTTGGAACACCCTATTCCGGCACCCGGGGCGACCTGCACACCCTGGTGTGCTTCGCTCGGGACCTCTCACGCGATGTTTCAGGCCTGCTCTTCGCCCCTGTCATGCTCTTTCCGCTCATCGACCTACCTCTCTCTGTCGCACTCGACACACTGCTCTTGCCGGTCGACCTGGCATTGGAGCCTGAGCGTCCACCGCAGAAGATTGGCGAGGGTGGGTGCCGGCTCGTCGGCATGTAGCTTCGAGCGCAGCCGCCCAACAAGGCGCTGCAGGTGCCCGGGACACGCCTCGCAGCAGCCGATTCGCGCTACCGTCTGGCGTCGAAGCTCGGGCGCTTCCAGCGAGGCCGATCAGCGGGCCTGGTAGCTGAGCGTCGAGTCCGTCAGGGGGCGCCATTGGTGAAGGTCACACTGATTGCGGTCACAGCGCTGGGCGTAGCCTTCGGCGCTACGACCTGGTGGGCCCTCGAGTCTTGGGGCGTCGCTGTGATCGAGACCAAGACTCCAGGAGGCACCGTTCGCTCTACGCACGTGTGGTACGCCGATACGAACGGGGAGCTCTGGCTCGAGGCCGGCACTCCACAGAACGCGTGGTTCCAAGACGTGCAGCAGAACCCGGGTCTCATCTTGAAGGCGAACGGGCGCTTCGCCCGGTACATCGCCCAGCCGGTCGATGATCCGTCCGGTCATTCCCGAGTCCGATCCCTCATCCGTGAGAAATATGGTTTCCGTGACCTCTGGGTTGGTCTGATTGTCGACACTTCACGTTCAGTTGCTGTGCGACTCCTGCCCGAGGAGAGGTAGTCGAGTCGGGGGAGGGCGCTGCCTAACAAGGCGCTGCAGCTGACCGGCCACAGTACGGCGTGATCGAGGCGTGGTAGTCTTCGGGCGGCGGGGCTTGGCCGCCGTTTGCTGGCCAGTCAGCGAGCCGGCAGCTGAGCGCCCGGTCCGTCAGGCGGCGGAAGTCCGCTTGTTGGGGAGTCCTATGCGAATACTCAAGATTCTCGCCGGCATCGTCGCGGCTCTGCTTCTCTTTGTCGCCGCTGCATTCGTCGCGGCGAGGTTCCACGATGGTCCTTTCGCCGTCATTCCGGGTGGCCCGCTCTCCTCCGGCGAGCTTGTCTCCAGCCCGGTCTCCGACTGGAGTTTCACGGAATCGGTCGAGACGATCGAGCTTCAGCTCGCCGAGGACGATACGTCTCGAACGACGTGGATCCTCGTTAGCAAGGGTCGAGCGTTCATTCCCTGTAGCCTCGGGTTTCCGCCGGGGAAGAACTGGCACCTTCGCGCTGACCGGGACGGCCGAGCCATCGTCCGCATTCTCGGCAAGCGCTATCCAGTCACTCTGAAACGACTCAGCAACTCGACCCTCGAGCCGGAACTCGAGGCGATCGTGTCGTCCAAGTACGGTGGCGGTCCGCCGGGTGACGCCGGTGTCTGGTTCTTCGCAGTTGAGTCGCGGCCGTCCTAGATGCGCGCCGCGGCCCAACAAGGCGCTGCAGGTGACCGGGCCACGCTTCGCCGCAATCGATCCGTGCCTTCTGACATTGAAACTTGGGTGCTTCGGCCGGGGCCCAGTCGGTGGGCCCGGCGGCTGAGCACTCAGTACGTTGGGCGGCGCCATGAGACACCCTGAGACACACCGTACCCATCGCGTGGGTTGGCTGCGCGCTGCCGTACTCGGCGCCAACGACGGCATCGTCTCGACCGCTAGCCTTGTGCTCGGCGTAGCAGCTGCGGAGACCACCCGCGGGGGCGTATTGACCGCCGGAATCGCAGGTCTGGTCGCTGGAGCGATGTCAATGGCCGCAGGCGAGTACGTGTCGGTCAGCTCGCAAAAGGATACGGAGAAGGCGGACCTCCGGCGCGAGTGCGTCGAGTTGGAACAGAACCCGAAGCGCGAGCATGAGGAGCTTGCCGGAATCTACGTCGAGCGTGGTGTAGATCCCGACACTGCGAGACGCGTCGCCGAACAAATGATGGCGCATGATGCTCTTGGGGCACACGCCAGGGACGAACTTGGAGTCTCCGACGTGTCTACGGCTCGCCCGGTGCAAGCAGCTCTCGCCTCTGCGGGCACCTTTGCGGTAGGCGCTGCGATGCCGTTGGCGGTCGCCGCTCTTGCCCCAAACGGTACCGTGATCCCAGCCGTCGCCAGCACGTCCCTGGGGTTCTTGGCGCTTCTTGGAGCGCTGGCCGCGCGCGCTGGCGGCGCTGGAGCTCTGGTTGGGGCAACCCGTGTCACCGCCTGGGGCGCGCTGGCAATGGGTCTAACGACGGCGGTGGGACGCCTGTTTGGAGCGGCCTTCTAGAAGGACCTTTGCAAACAGACGAACGCGATCCGGGAGCCACGGTGCGATAAACGAAAGCGCATCGTCTAACGAGGAGCGACAGCTGACGAGCCAGTGCTCGCCGTAATCGATACGTGGTACTGTTTGCCATCAAACTTGGGCGCTTCGGTCGCGGCTCAGGCGGCCTGTGGCTCGCAGCTGAGCGCCCAGTCCGTTAGCCGGCCTCGGTCAGCGGTCATTCGACCGACAGCGCGCTCCCATCGGGGTTTGGTAGCTTTCTGTACTCTCTGCGTACTCCAGCCTTTCTGGTCGGGCCGGAGAAGCTGCAGCGCCTCGCTTGCACGCGTACCTCGAGCGACTTGGCGGCTGTCTCCTCATTGGGGCAGCTGCGGGCCTGGCGCGGATCGAGCGGGAGTAGCGCGCGGCCTAACAAGGCGCTGCAGCGGACCGGGCCACGCCTAGCCGTGATCGATCCGTGGCAGCCTTTGGCATCTAGACCCGTGCGCTTCAGGCCAGCCGATCGATGGCCTCCCGCATTGGCTGCACGCGATCTGGATGCCGGGGTGGCACAAATCGCGCAGACGCGCTAATCAACTGCCTAGATCGGGCACCAGCCCGACAGCGGCGAACAACAGGACCTCTTTTCACCCCTCCGAGGTCGCGCCGCCAACCAATTCCTTTTGCCCTTCGCTGTTGTGTGGGTCGGAAACGTACGGCCGTGCCGTACAGGCCCAGCCTGCACGCGTACGGCGGAGATCAAGCTCTTTATGTCTGCTTCAGCATCCATTGCATCGACCGGATTCGACCGGTTCGGGCTCCACGAAGCCCTCGTGCGCGGCATCGGCGCCGCCGGCTTCGAAAGCCCCCGGCCGATCCAGCTCGAAACCATTCCCGCCGGCCTCGAGGGCCGCGACGTGCTGGGCCTGGCCCAGACCGGTACCGGCAAGACGGCGGCCTTCGCGCTGCCGCTGCTCGAACGGCTTCTCGAGGTGCGCCGCAAGGGCCCTCGCGCCCTGGTAATCGCCCCCACCCGGGAGCTCGCCAGCCAGATCGCGGTCGAGATCCGCACGCTCTCCAAGTTCACCCGCCTGAAGATGGTCACCGTCTACGGCGGCGTCTCGATGCGCAGCCAGGTCGATGCGCTGCGTCAGCGCCCGGAGATCGTGGTGGGCTGCCCAGGTCGCGTGCTCGACCTGCTCCAGCAGGGTGTGCTCCGCCTCGGCCAGGTCGAGACCCTCGTGCTCGACGAAGCCGACCACATGTTCGACATGGGCTTCCTGCCGGACATTCGCAGGATCCTCGAGGCGCTGCCGGCACGCCGGCAGAACCTGCTGTTCTCAGCCACCATGCCGAAGGAAATTCGCCGGCTGGCCGACGATCTGCTGACGGCCCCGCACGTGGTCGAGCTGGCCGACACCGCGCCGGCCGCCACCATCGATCACGCGCTGTATCTGGTCGCGGAGGGGCGCAAGCGCGCCCTGCTAGAGCACATGCTCACTCGCGACGATTGCGACTCGGCCATCGTCTTCACCCGCACGAAGCACCGCGCCCGGCGCCTGGCCGAGCAGCTCAGCAAGGCGGGACACTGCGCCGTGGGCCTCCAGGGAAACCTGTCCCAGGCCCAGCGCGATCGGGCCATGCGCGGCTTCCGCTCGCGCCGCTACGACATCCTGGTGGCAACGGACATCGCGGCGCGCGGCATCGACGTGAGCGACATCTCCCACGTGATCAACTTCGATGTGCCGAGCACACCGGAGGCCTACACCCATCGCATCGGACGCACCGGCCGCGCGGAGCGCGAGGGCGTGGCCTGCACGTTCGTCACCGGCAGTGATCTCGGCTGGGTGCGCGCCACCGAACGCATGATCGGCGCACCGATCCCGCGCCGGAGTGTCGAAGGGTTCGAGCCGGACGCCGACGAGAAGCCCGAGCTCTGCCGCTCGCCGCGCGGCAACGCGCGCGGCACGCGACCCGGCGGACAGCGGCGGAGCAGTCGGCGCAATTCGGCTGGCCGCGGGCGCAGTCGAAGGCGCGCCGGGTAGACGCGCTTCCGCCCGCGGGCGACGAGCTTCGGTAGGGGCTCAGTGAGCCGCCGTCCAACCAGGCGCTGCAACTGAGCGTCAATAGCCTCCTTCCAGCTGGCCTATGTTACCGTCCGGCTTCGAATATCGGCGCTCCGCTCGGCATCAGGCAGCGGCCCTTGTCGGCAGCTGAGCGCCCGATTCGTCAGGCGGCGCCCACCGTGTCACTGGAACAGCTGCTCGAAGCGTACGGATATCCGGTTCTCTTCGTCGGCACGTTCCTGGAGGGCGAGACACCTCTCCTCCTGGCAAGCTTTCTAGCTCACCGCGGATATCTTGCCTTTCCAATGGTCGTGCTGGTCGCGTTTGCTGGAACCTTCTCGGCAGATCAGTTTTTCTTCTATCTCGGCCATTCTCGCGGACGCAAGTATCTCTCGGACCATCCTAGATGGCAGCCGAAGGCAGCCCGCGCCAACGCGCTTCTCGAGCGTTACGGCGTTTCGCTGGTTCTCGGCTTTCGCTTTCTCTACGGAATGCGAATCGCCACGCCATTTGTGGTGGGAATGAGCGACTTTAGTCGCACCCGATTCGTGTTCCTCAACGCGATTGGGGGAGCCTTGTGGTCTCTCGCCATCGCGGCGCTGGGATATTCGCTAGGTGGTTTGCTTACTCTGTTTCTGGAGGATTTTCGGCGGTACGAGCTTCCGGTCGTGCTCTTGATATTGCTCGCGTCCGCGATTGCGTGGCTTGTTTACCTACGCGGCAGAACCGGTTTGCGGTAACCGTGCGGCCTAACGGCGGTGCAGCTGACTGCCCGGTCCGTTAGTCGGCTGCTCGAGGAGTCACCATCATGTCGACCGTGCTCTCGCACGAACAGGCGCGCCGAGCCTACGATCGCATCGGTTCGCTACAGGATTCCCAGGCCTTCTACGAGGATCGCGCCACCAACGTGCTGCTGCGCCACGGCGACTTCGGCTCTGCGGAGGCCGTGTTCGAGTTTGGCTGCGGCACCGGACGCTTTGCGCTCCGCCTGTTTACGGAGGTTCTCTCGCCCAACGCCCGCTACTGCGGGGCAGACATCAGCCCCAAGATGGCTTCCCTTGCTCGAGCGCGCCTCGCACCGCACTCACCACGCGCCCAGGTGATCCTTACAGAGGGCGGTCCTCCCGTCGATGAACCGCCGGAGTCTTACGATCGCTTCGTGTCGAACTATGTCTTCGACCTCCTCTCCAAGGAGGATATCCGGAATGTTTTGCGAGAAGCTCACCGCATGCTTCGCCCAGGCGGGTTGCTGTGTCTGGCGGGTCTTTCCACGGGCGTCGGCCCGCTCTCGCGTACCGTGGCGAGGGTGTGGAGCTGGATTCAGGCTCATCGACCGTCAGCAGTCGGGGGGTGCCGGCCAATCGATCTGCTGCCGTTCCTACCGGCATCTTCCTGGGAGGTTCGACACCGCGCCAAGCTGGTGGCGTTCGGCATCACATCGGAGGCACTGGTCGCGCAGCGTCGCTAGCGAGGCAGTCGCCCAACAAGGCGTTGCAGTTGACCGGCCCACGCTTCGCCGTGATCGATCCATGGTACCGTTTGGCATCGACGCGCGGCGCTTCGAGCGGGACCGGTTAGCGGGCCGGAAGCTGAGCGCCTGGTCCGCTAGGTGGTGGGTCCAATGAAGCGTTCCCTGCTTGGTCTACTTGCCGTCATCATCCTTCTGGCCACAATTGGATACGCATTCCGCGCGGACATCACGATTCGAATTGCCGAGAATGCGGTTGCATCCAATCTCCAGACCGACCTCCTTCGAGAGCTTCCGGATGGTCTTCACGTAGCGCTCTGCGGCGCCGGATCGCCGCTTCCGGACCCGAAGCGTTCGGGCCCCTGTACGGCGGTCATCGCCGGCAGGCGGCTATTTCTCGTTGATGTAGGCGCGGGAGCCTCGCGCGTCCTTTCGCGGATGCGCATCCCGCAAGGCGAGATCGAGGGGATTTTTCTGACTCATTTCCATTCCGACCACATCGATGGACTGGGAGAGCTGCTGCTCCAACGCTGGGCGAACGGATCAAGCACAGCTCCGGCTCCGGTCTACGGTCCAGAAGGCGTTGAGCAGATCGTCGATGGATTTAACCTGGCGTACGCATCAGACCGTCAGTACCGGGTCGCCCACCACGGCGAGGAGGTCTTACCTCCATCTGGCGCTGGCGCGGTGGCTCGGCCATTCTCAGCGCCGGCCGACGGAGAGGCTAGGATTCTCATCGAGGACCACGGCCTGAAGGTCACAGCCTTTCGGGTCGCACACCTGCCTGTCGAGCCGGCCGTAGGTTATCGCTTCGACTACAAGGGACGCTCAGTCGTGCTCAGTGGGGACACGACGAAGTCTGCCAACCTGCAGAAGTTCGCCGAGGGGGTAGATCTACTTGTCCATGAGGCGCTCGCCCCGCATCTCGTTGCCATCATCACGCAGGGGGCGAGAGCAGCCGGTCGTGAGAACCTGGCGAGGATCACAGAGGACATCTTGGACTACCACACGAGTCCCGTCGAGTCGGCAGAGGTAGCCCGAGACGCGGGAGTTGGGCATCTGCTCTACAACCACGTTGTTCCGCCGCTGCTCCTGCCCCCTATGGAGGGCATCTTTCTCCAGGGTGTCGACCACATCTACGGAGGTCCGGCCACGATTGGGCGCGACGGAACGCTGGTCCAGCTCAAGGCCGGTGCCGACTCGATCGAACTGTCGGAGCTGCTCTAACGGCGGCGAGCGGCGCGACCGCCCGCCGCCCAACAAAGCGCTTCAGCTGACGAGCCACGGTGCGGTCCAATCGGTTCGTGGTACCGTTTGACATCCAAATTGGGTGCGGCAGCGGACTCTGGCGGCCTGTTGGCGGCAGCGGAGCGCCCATTCCGTCAGGCAGCGTTATGGGAGGTTTCGGCAGATGTCCCGAACCGAGCCGTTTGTGATCCACGAGCAAGAGTGCCAGTTCGAGGGCTCGGATGAGCCGGTCAGCGGGCGGGTTCGGTGGCGCACTCTGCTTAGCGCAGATCGCACTCCAACCGCCTCGCTCACCGTCGGCGTGGCGGAACTGGAACCAGGCGAAGTGAGAGATTTGCATCTACACCAGCACGCGCAGGCTGAGGTCTACTACATCCTTTCGGGCGAAGGTATAGTCACCATCTCGGGCACGGAATATGCGGTGCGACCTGGCTCGGCAGTCTTCGTACCGGGTAACGCTGTGCACGGCGCGCTGAACACGGGAGCCGAGCTGCTCCGGCTTCTCTACGTGTTTCCCGCTGACTCTTTCGATCAGATCCAGTACGAGTTTCCGACGTCCTGATCGTCCGCACACACGCCGTCTGACAGGGCACTGCATCTGCCCGGGCCACGCCGCGCCGCCATCGAAACATGGTAGAGTTTGGCATCGAAACCCTGGTCCTTGGGACGGGGGCGGTCAGCGGGCCCGACAGCCGAGCGCCCGGTCCGAAAGGCAGCTGGTAGCAGCTCATCCATGGAGCGAGAACGGGCTCTCGAGCTTCTCCGAGGCGGTGCCGAGAGCGTGGCACGCTGGAATCGGTGGCGGATTCGAGAGGCGACTCTCCCCGACCTTGCTCACAGTGACCTGTCCAACGCCGACCTGTCGGGAGCCAATCTCTCCGGGGTCGATCTACACGCGTCCAACCTCCGAGAGGCCAGGCTTCTCGGAGCCAACCTCGAACGAGCCGACCTCCATCGTTCCAACCTTCGGTCGGCCGACCTGAGCCAGGCGGTGCTCCGCTCGGCCAACCTTCGTGCCGCCAACCTCCGTGGCGCCAGCCTCTTCGCTACCGACCTTCGGCGCGCCAATCTGCGCCGTGCGTCGTTCCACTCTGCGGAAGCTGACCAGGACACTCGGTGGCCCGATGGCTTCGAGCCCGCTGCACACGGCGTCCAACCCTGGCCAGCTGCCTAGGAAGGTGCTGCAGCCGAGCACCCGGTTCGATGGGCGGCGCAAGAGAAGAGGGCAGCGTACTCGCGAGAATGCAGACCGGCGCGCTCACGTACTTTCTCTTTGCGGTCGGCTGTTCGACCCTGTTCTGGACGGCGTCGCTTCGATGGGGTGCCCACGATGACCCCGCGGACTCACCTCTCTTCCTGTGTGGGCGCTATGGTACGTGCCGCTCTTCCTGGTCCCGGGCTCGTTCGAGGCAGAGCTCGGGCTGGGGTCGCTGCGTTCGTGGATCTTCCTCTTCTCCATGGTGCCGCTGTCGGTTCTGATGACCTGGGTCTACAACAACAGCGCCCGGAGCACGCTATCGGCGGTGCTGATCCGCTACTCCGGGAACCTCTGTGGAGCCCTGCTTCCGGAGACAGATCGCGTAGCGGCGCTGGAGTTGGCATTCCTCAGCCTCGCGGCCCTGGCGGCAGTCCTGGGTTGGGGAGCGCGCCGCCTGACGAGGCAATCAGCCTTGTCGGGGGCCGGAAAACGCCTCGGCAGCGCGGGCTCGCCCGAGGCTGCCGGACCTCACAGCCCGTAGAATGCAAACGCCTGTGCGAGGTAGATTGCGTAGGGACGGTCGCTGAACGGCCCAGGTTGGTTCTGCGTGAGTACTACGCCGACCAGACCGGTTTCCGGGCTCACGAAGAAGGTCGTTCCATAGTAACCCGACCACCAGAAGTCGCCGTTTCGATCGATCATCGGTGTGGCGTCGGCGTCGACGACGACCGCGACACCGAGCCCCCACCCGAGACCCGCGATGTCTTCTTCTTCGAGCACTCCGGAGGGGACGTGTGGTTGCGACATGAGCTCAACGTATTCTCGTGAGAGGATCTGCGCGCCATCATAAGTTCCACCGTTCCAGAGCATGAGTGCGAAGCGCATGTAGTCGCCCGCGGTCGAGACCAGGCCGCTGCCTCCCGGTGTCCAGTCGACGGCGTCACTCGCGGGAGAATCGACCCGAATCAGGTTCTCGTTCTCGTCCTGCGTGTACATCTTCGCCATGTCTCCGCGTTCTCCCTCGGGTGGAAGAAAACGGGTCGAGGACATACCGAGAGGCGTGAAGATCCTACGCTCGAGAAGCCGGTCGAACGGCTCTGCTGCGGCGACTTCGACGACACGGGCGAGAACATCCGCAGACCAGCCGTAACGCCAGATCTCGCCCGGCTGCTCATAGAGCGGAGCCGTCAGTAGGCGATTCACGCGATCCTCGAGCGAACCCGTACCCGCATACAGGTCTCGTTCCGCCCACAGCCTGCCCAGGTCCGACGGATCGTCTTCGCTCCCGATGCCGGAGGTGAAAGTGAGCAGGTGTCGGACTGTCAGTGGTCGAGATAGCGGTACGGTCGGGAGCGACCCGTCCCCGGAATACTCCTGGCTCGCAGCCACCCGTAGCTCACCCGCGGCCGGGATGTAGCGTTCGACGGGATCGTCGAGCCCCAGACGCCCCTCTTCGATCAGCTGGAGCGCAGCTACCGCGGTCACGGGCTTGGTCATTGAGGCCATGCGGAATCGCGTATCGAGCTGCATGGGCCGGCTAGACTCGATGTCCGCGTAACCCGACGTCGTCGCGTGCACGACGTGCCCATCGCGAGCGAACATCGCCACGTAGCCGGAATGGGAGCCGATGAGTGTGTTGACGTTCAGGAACGCATCGAGTGCCGATCTCGACAGCCACGAAAGGCCTTTCGGATTCTCGATCTCGCGGTCTGCCCGAGGAATATCGACCTCCAGAGGAGCGCCACAAGCACAGAGCAGCAGGGACGTCGAGCTCAGGCTGGCCAGGACGAAGCGCGCCCGCGAACTCCGGTAATCTAGTGACATTTCGGCCTTCGTCCGATCGTTCGGTTACCGTTAAATTATACGCGTTCCATCAAGCGCTTCGACGGCAGGCTGCCCAAGAGGGGATGGATCGGACGTCGAACAACGGGGTTCAGATCGACAAGTTCCAGACGAGGGAGGAACCCGAGGAATTTCTCTATGGGACCGCCTTCACGACGAACTCGATCGGTGTGGAATGGCGATCTACGCCATGGCAAAGTATCGTGCAGCTGAGCGTCCAATCCGTTACTCTGCGGGCCGAGAAGGAGAGGCACAATGCTCAAACAAGCCATCATGGTCATCGCGATCCTCTTGCTCGCATCGACTTCAGCTGCTCATCCTGGTCACGGTGATGCGGGCGAGGGTTTCAGTCTCGCTCACTATTGGGCCGAGCCGATCCACGCGCTGGGAGCGTTGGGAGTGCTAATGATCGTTGTTGCATTGGCTTACGCGGTTCGGCACGTCAAACGCCGTGGAACCCCGCTAGCTCAGGATCGATAGCCCGATTCAAGCCACCGATCGCCAGGCGGCCGGGTCTGTGTTCAATTCAGGTCGACTCACGAGCGGATTTACGCACGCATTCTGTTGCGCGCTCGGATTCGGTCTGCTTGCGGCCTGTGAACCCGAGCACGGCAGTAGCCCTCCTCTCACGTCCGAAGATCTCCGTGAGAAGCTCCAGGAGCTCTACGAGGCCGCGCGAGACGCCGGAGAAGACGTTCCCGCCGACGCCTACGCATGGGCGAGGTCTGACGTCCAGCGAATCGGGGACTGGGAATACCAGCTCGTGCGGCTCGATAGTGATTCGGATGCAGAGATCGTCGCCCGCTTCAATGAGCTGGGCGCGGAGCGGTGGG
>Ga0224512_10003527_pt1 | contig 13705 bp, 6 predicted proteins | sample SF_May12_sed_USG_4_FD_169103 | JGI IMG/M metagenome (GOLD analysis project Ga0224512, IMG submission 169103) | Sediment microbial communities from San Francisco Bay, California, United States - SF_May12_sed_USGS_13 | ecosystem: Environmental > Aquatic > Marine > Sediment | place: USA: California...
TGAGGTAGAGAGGCGGCACGAGGTCTTCGCGCTGAGGTGCGGGACGGTTGGTCTTGTAGTCGACCACCTGGACGGCGGCCCCGGTGACCACCAGGCGGTCGATCTGGCCGGAGACCACCTCGGCGCCCCGCGCGCCTTCCAGGACCCCCGCAATCGGCACCTCGGCGCGGCTTTCGGGCCCGAACAGGGCCGCGAAGTCCGGATGCTCGAGCACCGCCAGGGTCTCGGACAGGATCTCCGCCCGCTCGGCCTCGCCGAGCTCGTGCAAGGGCAGGGCGAGGAACCGCGCGCCGGCCCCGGCCCGCTCCGCGGGCGGCAGATCGGGCAGGCTCTGCAGCAGCCGGTGGATGATCAGGCCGCGGCGGAATCGCGCGCCGGAATCGGGGCCGAGCGGCGAGCTGACCGACGGTTCCTCGGCGGTCGGCCGCGACGGCGCGAGCGGACGCGGCGGCGCCGGCTCGGGCGGCGGCGGCTCCTTGGCCCAGAGCGCCAAGGGCTGGGGCGCGGCCGGTTCGGGCCGGGCCTCGGGCCCCGCTTCGGGCGCGGCGGCCTGGACGGTCGCGAGACGCAGGCCGGACCCGGCCCAGGCGGCCTCGAGCTCGCCGGCGAAGTCGAAGCGGACCTCTTGCGCCACCTCCGGCAGGGCCGAGTCCGCCATGCGGTACCAGCAGCCGGCGGGCGCCTTGGTCCGGTTCTCCCAGCCGCAGATGTAGAGCCGGTCCTCGGCCCGGGTCATGGCCACGTAGAGCAGGCGCCGGTACTCCCGTTCCTGCACCAGGCGCGCCGCGCGCCTGGCCGCCTCGGCCGGCGCGCCGTCGTAGGCCCGGCGGATCGGCCAGATCGGCAGGCCCCCGTCCTGCTCGAGCCAGAGCAGGCCGCGCGGTGCCTGGGGTACCTGCAGGGTGTCGGGCAGGAAGACCACCGGCGCCTGGAGCCCCTTGGCGCCGTGCACGGTCATGACCCGCACGGCGTCGCCGCCGTGCTCCATGTCGCGCTTGACCGTCTGGGCGCCGGCCTGGACCCAGTGCAGGAAACACTCCAGCGAGGGCACCTGCTCACGCTCGAAGGCGAGCGCTAGGGAGAGGAATTCCTCGATCGGGTCGGCCGCCTCGGGCCCCAGGCGGGCCAGCAGCTTGTCTCGGCCGCGGCCCGCGCCCAGCAGCTCGGCGTAGAGCTCGTGCGGTCGCAGGTAGTCGGCCCGGGCCTGCAGGGCGGCGAGGGTCTTGGCCGCCGTCCGGAAAGTCGGGTCCTCGCCGGCTCGGCGGCGCAGGGCCTGCCACAGCGTGCCCTCGCGGCCGTGTGCCAGGGTGAAGAGCTGCTCCTCGTCGAGGCCGATCAGGGGGCCCTTCAAGACCGTCGCCAGGGTCAGGTCGTCCTCGGGCAGCAAGAGGACACGGCCCAGGGCGATCAGGTCCATGACCGCAAGCTGCTCGGTCAGCACCATGCGGTCGACGCCGGCGACCGGCACGTCGAGCTGTTTCAACCAGCGCACCAGCTCGTCGACGAATTCGTTCCGGCGGCGGACCAAAACCAGAAAATCCCCGGGCCGGAGTCGGCGGTTCCGGGACTCGAGCCAGGCGCCCGGATCGGCGGCCCCGGCCGGGTCGCGGGCCCAGCGCCAGATCTTGCGGGCGATCAGTTCGGCCAGCCTGGCACGGGCCGGCGCGGTCCCGCTGCGCGCCCCCGGCGGCTCCCACTCCGCGGGGTCCTCGGCCTCCAAGGGCCGTGCCGCCGGCCACAGCTCGACCAGCCCGGCCTGGCCGACCCGTACCGGATCGTGGCTGAGGCGGGCCTCGCCGAAGAGCACGCCGTCCTGTGCCTCCGGGCTGGCGAAGACCTGATCGACGGCCTGCAGCACGGCCGCCGTCGAGCGGAACGAGACATCGAGGTCGACCCGGTCCCAGCCGAGGCGCGCCGCCGAGGTCCGCGCCGCGAAGTGTGCGCGCATCTCCTCGAACTTGTCCGGATCGGCGCGCTGGAAGCTGTAGATCGACTGCTTGGCGTCGCCCACCGCGAAGACCGTGCGCGGCCCCTCGCGCGCGCCCTCGCCGGCGAAGAACTCGGCGGTCAGCGCCTCGATCACGTCCCACTGCTCGGGGTTGGTGTCCTGGGCCTCGTCGATCAGGATGTGGTCGAGGCCGCCGTCCAGCTTGAACAGCACCCAGCCCGCCACCTCCGGGCGGCGCAGCAGGTCGCGGGTCTCCAGGATCAGGTCGTCGTAGTCGAGCATGCCGCGCGCCCGCTTGTGCCGGCCGTAGGCCGCCAGCACCGCGGCGCCGAGACGCAGCAGTGCCGCCGAAGCCCCGGCCACGGCGAGATTGCGCAGCTTGCCGCGGACCTGCGCCAGGCGCCGGGCCTCGCCTTCGAGAATGTCCGCGGCGGCCGGCTCACGCGCCAGCGCCGCCTGGGTGATCAGCCGCTTGCGCTGCTCGCCTTCGCCGCCATCGGTGAAAAACGCCGCCAGATAGTACTGAAGGCCTTGCGCCCGCTCGGCTGGTTCAGCGGCGAGCCAGGCCGCGATCACAGCGCCCCGCTCCTGGTCGGTCTCGGAGCCGCCGGCGAGCGCTTCGGCCGCGAGCGTCAGGCCCATCAGGTCGAAAGCCTCGTCCACGGTTGCCTCGGCGAGCACGACCGCCGCCGTCTTCTTGGGTTCCACGCCCAGCACCCGGTAGAGCGCGGCCACGACGCCCTCGAGGCCGCCGCGTTCCTGCAACAGCCGGGACAGGCGGGCGCGCGCGCCGATCAGCTCGGCCATGAGCTCGAGGAAGGACTGCTCCTGGGCATGGGCCGTGATGACCGCAATGGCCTCGGCCAGGGCTTCGCCGCCCGGCGCGTGGGCCGCGGCCATGACCTCCAAGCGGGCGGACAGCAGCATCTCCTCGGCCGAGCGCTCGTCGAGCACCTGGAAGTTGGGCGGCACCCGGGCCTCCAGCGGAAAGCGGCCGAGCAGCGCCTGGCAGAAGGCGTGGATGGTCTGGATCTTGATGCCGCCCGGCGCGTCGAGCACGCGGGCGAAGAGCTGGCGCGCGGCGGTGACCATGTCCGGGTCGGGCGCGGCGCCGATCAGCCCTTCGAGCTCGGCGACGAGCGCCGCGTCCTCCAGCGCCGTCCACTTCGCCAAGCGCTGGGCCAGGCGGTTGGCCATCTCGGCCGCCGCGGCCTTGGTGAAGGTGAGGCAGAGGATGCGCTCCGGCGGAGTGCCGTGCAGCATGAGGCTGAGCACCCGGTCGGTCAGCACCTTGGTCTTGCCGGTGCCGGCCGAGGCGGCGACCCAGACCGAGGTCCCGGGCTTGGCCGCGCGGCGCTGGGCGGCGGCCGCCTTGTCGGTCTTGGCCCGGCGTTGAAGGGCGGGGCTCACGGCAACTCCTTGCCCGATTCGCTGGCAGACCCGCCGGCCGACCATTCGGCGACCCGGGCGAGATGGGCGTAGTCATTGAAGCGCGGCGCCCAGTCGGGCCGCGGCAGGGCGTGGTAGGCCGTATCCTCGTCGTCGAACAGCGCGACCAGGCGTTCGAGACCGCGCAGTGCCTCTGCCGCCAGGGCGGCGGGATCGCCCTTCACCGTCACGATCTCGCCGGGCGGCGAGCCGCCGGTCAGGCGCCAGAAGGCGAGTTCGCCCGCCGGCGCCGCCGGGACCTCGGGCCCGAAGCCGCCGGCGGCGGCGATCGCCGCCTCGAGGGTGAGCTGCGGCGCGAACCCGAGCTCGATCTCCTTCTGGCGCGGCACGCCGCCGGTCTTGTAGTCGAGGATCCCGAGCCGGCCGTCCCGCCGCTGATCGATCCGGTCCGCCGTCGCCGTGAGCACGAAGGGACCCGCCGGCCCCTGCAGGATCAGCTCGCCGCGGCGCTCGGCCCAGGCCCGCTGCGTCCCGGCCCGGTGGTGCCGCTCCGCCTCGGCGAACCAGCGGGCGATGCGCAGGAAGCGGGGCCACCAGAAGGCCCACACCCCCGGCTTGGCGCGCACCGCCTCGAAGGCCGCCTCGCCCTCGCCCACCAGGGCCGCCACGGGGTCCTCGGGCAGGGATTCGGGGTGGGCCGCAAGGTAGCGCTCGAGCGCCCGGTGGATCAGGATGCCGCGCTCCGCCGCGCCGGGATCGGCGTCGATCGGGTCCAGGGCCCGCAGCCCCAGGACATGGCTGGCGTAAAGGCCGTAGGGGTCGCGCATCCAGGTCTCGACCCGGGTCACGGACAATTTGCGCGGCCGCGCGGCCAGGGGCGGGCGCGGTTCCGGCGGCGCCACCTCCACCTGGCGCGCGGGCCGGTCCAGGGCTTCGGCCCAGCCCGCCCAGTCGCGGCCGGCCTCGAACAGGGGCTCTTTCAGGCCGAGCACCCCGAGCAGGGCCTCGATCCTGAGCAGCCAGCGCGACGGCACGCTGGGCGTGCCCTCGACCCGCGTGGCGCGGGTCAGATAGAGCTCGGGCGCGGCGAAGGCCTGGGCGAAATCGTGGGCCGCCAGGCCGATGCGTCGCTCCGGCGCGGGCAGGCCGAAATCGCGGCGCATGGGCCGGCTGAACCAGGGGCCGGGATCGGCCGTGGCCGGCCAGGTGCCCTCGTTGAGGCCGCCGAGCACAACCACCTCGACGTGCTGCAGCCGCGCCTCCAGGGGGCCGAGGATGGCGAGGCGGGGATGGCCGCCGTAACGGGGCCGCACGACGCGACCGGTCATCAGGCTGACAAGCAGGGCCGGATAGCGCTCGCCGCCGAGCGGCGGGCCGTCCCCGGCCGCCTCGATCAGCTCGGCGACGAAGCCGGCGGCGGCCTCGCCCGCCTCGCCGGCCCAGAGCCGTTCCGGACCCGAAATATCATGACTGGCCGCCAGCGCCTCGGCGAAGGCGACATGGGCCGTCACGATTTCGGACAGGCTGGCACCGCGCTGTTGCAGCGCCCGCGCGAAGGGCGCCGCCACCTCGGCCAGCCCCTCGAGCCATGACAGCAGCGCAGTCTCGCCATCGCCCGCCCGCAGCGCCTCGAGCAGGCCCGCGAAATCAGCGGCCGGACGGGGGCCGCGCAGCACGGCCAGCTCGAGGGCGCGGACCTTGGCGCGAAAGCCGCCCTCGGCGAGGCCGCCGGCGGCCAGGGGGTGCTTCAGCGCGGCGAGCAGCGGCACGGGGGCGAGGCACGCCGCCATCATCTCGGCGGTCAGCCTGAGAAAGGCGCCCGGCGGCGTATCCGCCAGGGGCGTGCCGGCGGAATCGTCGACCTCGATGTTCCAGCGGCTGAGCTCGGCTGCCACGCGGCGGGCCAGATCGCGGTCCGGCGTGACCAGGGCGGCGCGCCGGCCCGGCACGTTCAACGCGCCGCGCAGCACCAGGGCGACGGCGCGGGCCTCCTCGCCCGGCCCGGGACAGTCGACGCGCCGGACGCCGGCGAGCGCCGCCGCGTAGGCCTCGCCCTCCCCCGCCTCGGCCAGGCCCCGCCAGGCGGCCGTGCAGCTGGCCGGCCTGAGCGCCCAGTTGACGAAGTCCGCGCGGTGCGAGGCCACGGCCTCCGTTTGCGTGCCCGGCCAGACCTCGACCGCTTCCGGCGGCACCTCGAGCCGGGCGAGCAGGAGCGCCAAGCCGTGCTGCGGGTGGGACGGATCCTCGCGCACCGCGGCCCAGGTCTCCTCGTCCAGGGAGCCGTCGAGGCCAGGCAGCACCACCTCGCCGGCCGGCAGGCGCGCGACCACCCCGATCAACAGGGCCGACGCCGGGATGCTGCCGGTCGAGCCGGCCACGATGACCGGATCCTCGGGCGGCGCGGTTTCCCAGGCGGCGGCCTGGGCCTCGAGCAGCAGCCGACGGCGCTCGGCCGGGCCGACGCTGCCCTCGGCCGCTTGCAGCTTCGGCCAGGCCTCGGTCACGATCTTGAGGAACTCCAGGGTGGTCTGCCAGTGCCGCGCGTAGTCCTCGGGTACCAGGGACGCCAGCCCCTCGAAGGAGAGGCCCTCGGTCTCGACCTGGTCGAGCAGCCGGGCGAGCTCCGCGGCGAGCCGCGCGGCCTGGTTCTCGCCGAGCGCCTGCGGGCCGTCCGGGCCCGCCGCCGCGGCCTCGTGGCGCGACTTCTCCAGGATCAGGCGGGCCAGCAGCAGCTGGCGCTTGAGCGCGGGCATGACCGGCGGCAGGGCGAAGCCGCCGCCCGCGACCAGTGCCCCCTCGCCGGCCGAGAACAGCAGCTCCTCGGCGTCCAGGTCGCCGAGCGGCAGCAGTCGGGGCAACAGCAGGGGCCGGCCCCCGGAGGCGCGCAGGAAGGCCTCGGCAAGGGAGCGGCAGGCGCGCCGGGTGGGCAGCAGCAGCGTGGCGCGGCTAAGCTGCAAGGGCTCCTCGGGCCAGCGGGCGAGCAGGCCCCGGGCGAGGGCGTCGACGAAGGAAACACCGGAGGGAATGCTGAAGACGCTGGGGCGCGTCCGGCTCACCGCTGCACCGCGCGGAAGTGGAGGTGATGGAGCGCGTCCTCGACCTCCTCCAGCGACTGGGGCGTGCCCACGTGGAACCACTCGCCGTCGTGGCGCAGGCCCCAGAGCCGCCCCGCCTCGAGCGCCCGGTCGTAGAGCAGGTTGAGCGAGAAGCGCCCTTCTGGCGCGCCCTTGAACAGCCGAGGGTGGAGAATCTGCAGCCCGGCGAAGAGGAAGGGTGCCACCTCGCGCTCGCGCCGTCGGCGCAGCCGCCCGTCCGGCGCCATGAAGAAATCGCCGGCGCCGTGGTAGCCGAGGGCGTAGGCCGTGGGATGGAGCAGCAACAGCCCATCCATCGCCGCATCGTCCCAGGCGCGGGCCAGACGCTCGAGAGCGGGCGTCGCGCCGTCGAGCCAGACCACGTCGCCGTTGACCACGAAGAAGGCCCGCTTGCCGAGCAGCGCAAGGGCCTTGGTGATGCCGCCGCCGGTCTCGAGCAGCTCGGCCTCCGGCGAGAGATGGATCTTGGGCGCGGCGCGCGCCGCCAGATGGTCTTCGATCATCGGGCCCAGGTGATGCAGGTTGACCACGGCCTCGGCCACGCCGGCGGCCGCCAGCCGGTCCAGCACCCGGTCCAGCATGCTCCGGCCGCGCACCTCGATGAGCGGCTTGGGCCGCTTGTCGGTCAAGGGCCGCATGCGCTCGCCGCGTCCGGCAGCCAGGACCATGGCCCGGCTGGGCATCTTGACCCTCTCGGTCACGCCGGCAGCTCCGCCACGGGCACGCCGCGCCTTGCCGGAGGGATCTCGCGATCGAACCAGGCCTTGACCGGCGCGAGCGCCGGGTGCGCCAGGTCGCCCTCGAGCAGCCGCCAGGTGCGCGGAATGTGGCCCAGGTAGTGGGGCTTGCCGTCGCGCCGGCAAAGCCGGGTGAAGATGCCGACGATCTTGGCGTTGCGCTGGGCGCCGAGGATCGCGTAGGAGGCCCCAAAGTCGGCGGCATCGAGTTCCGGGAAGCCGGCCAGATAGCGCGCGCGCATCTCGGCCACCAGATCGGGCGGGACATCGCGGCGCACGTCCTCCAGCAGCGACACCAGGTCGTAGCTGACCGGCCCGAGCACCGCATCCTGGAAGTCCAGCAGGCCGCAGGAGGCCACGCCGCGCCGGCCCTCGACCACCATGAGGTTGTCGACGTGATAGTCGCGCAGCACCAGGCTGTCCGGGACGCGGCGCGCCAGGGGCAGGACCCGGCGCCAGGCGGCGACGTAGCCGTCGCGCGTCGCGGCGCTGGGCGCGTGGCCGAGCGCCGGCAGATACCAGTCGGTAAGCAGAAGCGCCTCGTCGAGCAGCCGGCCGTCGTCGTAGGGCGGCAGCGCGCCGTCGGCCGCCCGGTCGGGCGTAAAGTGCCGGTGCAGCTCTATCAGCAAATCGACCGCAAGGCGGTAGAGCTCGGCCTCGTCGGCGCCCTCGGCGAGCGCCCGGGTGAAGGTGCGGTCGCCCAGATCCTCCAGCAGCATCAAGCCGGCCGCCTCGTCGACCTGGATCGGCCGGGGCGCGCTCAGCCCGAGATCGAGCAGCAGCCGCTGCACCCTATGAAACGCCCCTAAGTCCTCCTGCGGCGGCGGCGCGTCCATGAGCACCGCGCTCTCGCCGTCGCGCCGGAGGCGGAAATAGCGCCGGAACGAGGCGTCGGCGGCGAGCGGCGCGGGCGTGACGCCCGGCCAGCCGGCAGCCGCGAGGAACCCGGCGACCAGCTGCTCCCGCGCGGTCATGACGCGGTCCCGAGGATAAGCGGCTCGAGCGCGGCGAGGCGCGCCGCCCAGGCGCCGCTGCCGGTCAGCGCGGCGTGCCGTGCCTGGGGCGACGCGCCGAAGCTCAGCGCCACCTCGAGATGCTCGGCCGGCAGCAGCGCGCCCAAGCGATCCGGCCACTCGATCAGGGAGATGGCCCCGGCGAAGGCGTCTTCGATGCCGAGCTCGTAGGCCTCCTCGGGCCGCTCCAGGCGATAGAGGTCGAAGTGCCAGACATCCGCCGGCGCGCGCCGGTAGATCTGCACCAAGGTGAAGGTCGGGCTGGGCACCTCTTCCTCGGCCGCTTCCCCCGCCCCGCCTTCCGGAACGGGCAGGGCCTTGATGAAGGCGCGCGCGAAGCTGGTCTTGCCGCTGCCGAGATCGCCGGCGAGCGCGATCACGTCGCCCGGCCGGACGAGCGCCGCCAGCCGCCGCGCCAGCTCGGCGGTAGCCGAGAGATCGGGCAGATCGAAGGACAGGGACGCGGAGCGCGGTTTCGGCGCGGACATCACGACTCCTTTTACCCGGCGGCCCCGGCCCCCGCAACCGAGCAGCCGCGCGCGTCGCGGCGGGACTTGCCAGGGCCCCGTACCATCGTCATGTTGAGCGCCCCATCGGGTCCCTCTTTTAGGCGTGGAGGCACCATGACCAGCGGTGTTCACGAGACGGACGTCGTCATTGTCGGGGCCGGGCCGGTCGGTCTCTTCGCGGTCTTCGAGCTGGGCATGCTGAAGATCCGCGCCCATCTGGTCGACAGCCTGGACGCGGCCGGCGGCCAGTGCGTCGCGCTTTATCCGGAAAAGCCGATCTACGACATTCCGGGCTACCCCCGGATCATGGCCGGCGAGTTGATCGAACAGCTGCAGCGCCAGGCTGCGCCCTTCGAGCCGGTCTATCACCTGGGCCAAAGGGTGGAGCAGGTGACGCGCGAGGGCGAGGGCTGGCGGGTCGAGACCTCGGCGGGCACGCGCATCGCCTGCCGTGCCCTGGTGATCGCCGCCGGTTGCGGCGCCTTCGGACCGAACCGGCCGCCCCTGGCGGGCATCGAGGACTACGAAGGCAAGAGCGTGCACTACATGGTGACGCGGCGCGAGATCTTCCGGGGCAAGCGCGTCGTGATCGCCGGCGGCGGCGATTCGGCGCTCGACTGGACCCTTTCGCTCGCCGAACTGGCCGAGAAGATCTACGTGGTCCACCGCCGGCCCAAGTTCCGCGGCGCGCCGGACTCGGTCGCCCAGATGCACCGCCTCGCCGAGGAGGGCGATACGGTCGAACTCGTCGTGCCCTACCAGCTGCACGGCCTGGAAGGCCACGACGGCGCGCTCGAGGCGGTCGTCGTGCACACCCTGAAGGGCGAGGAGCGGCGCCTGCCGGCCGACCACCTGTTGGCCTTCTTCGGCCTGTCCATGAACCTCGGCCCGATCGCCGAGTGGGGCCTCGAGCTGGAGCGGCATCTGATCGTGGTCGACCCGGCGACCTGTCAGACCTCGACCCCGGGGATCTTCGCGATCGGCGACATCAACAGCTATCCGGGCAAGCTCAAGCTGATCCTGGCCGGGTTCAGCGAGGCGGCCATGGCGGCCCATGCGATCCATCCGCTGGTCCACCCGGGCGAAGAGCTGCACTGGGAATACTCGACCACCAAGGGCCTGCCGGGCGCTAATACCAAAGATCACCGATAATCACCCATTTGACCGCTGGGCCTTTGCCCGCTCGCTAGGCGCGGTTTGCGCCGTGGTGCCGGGCACCACAAGCGGAGCGCAACGCGGCGAGCGGACAAAGGAACGCGGCCTACGGTGGGCCGTCCTGGCCTGCTGGCCGCGTTGCGGCGTTTGCCCGATGCCGACGGCATCGCGCCGCGCGCCGCGCCTAGCCAGCAGGCCAGGACGGCCCATCAAATGGGTGATTATCGGTGATCTTTGGTATTAGCCCAAACTTCGCGGGATGGGTTAAGCGGCCTTCAGGATCCCGCCGCCGCGGCCTCGGTCATGTCGGCGGCAACATCTTCGGGCGGCTCGACCGGGAGGTGGCAGGTGACGCGGGTGCCGCTGTCGGGCGCCGAATCGAGCTCGACCCAGCCGTGGTGCAGCTCGATCAGGCTCTTGACCAGGGAGAGGCCGAGACCGGCCCCGGCCTGGCGGCCCTGGCCGACGCCGCGTTCGAACTTGCCGAAGACTTGCGCCTGCTGATCTTCGGGGATGCCGATGCCCGTGTCGGTCACCGAGAGCAGCACCTCCTCGCCGGCGCGCTCGACCGAAAGCTCGACCTTGCCGCCCTCGGGGGTGAACTTGAGCGAGTTTGACAGCAGGTTGAACAGGGCCTGCTTGAGGCGGCGCTCGTCGGCCATCAGCGTACCCACGTCCTCGGGACAGTTGAACGCCAGGTCGATGCCGCGGCTGCGCGCGCGCTCGTGCCCCAGGGTGTGGATCGCCTCGAGCAGGGTGCCCAGATTTACCGGCGTCAGGTCGAGGCGCAGATAGCCCGCCTCGATGGTCGCGAGGTCCAGGATGTCGTTGATCAGCGCGAGCAGGCGCTGGGAGGATTCCACGATGGCCCGGCTGTACTCCAGCTGACGCTCGTTCAGTTCGCCGAAGAACTTGTTCTCCAGGATCTCGGCGAAGCCGACGATGGCGTTCAGGGGCGTGCGCAGCTCGTAGGAGATGTTGGCCAGGAACTCGGACTTGAGACGGTCGGTGGTCTCGAGCGCCTCGTTGCGCTCGCGCAGTGCGCGCTCGACCCGGATCGAGTCGGTGACGTCGAGGAAGGTGAACAGCGAGGCGCCGTCCGGCAAGGGCACCTGAGCCCAATCGACCACCGTGCCGTCGGCGCGCTCCTGGCGGGCCGAGTTGGAGTCCGGCTCGGCGATCTGCATGACCATGTTTTCCATGAAGGCCGGCCAGTCCTCGTCCGGCACGTCGAAGAAGTCGCGGATCTTGGCCGCCACGTCGCGGGCGTGCGGCTCGGCCTGTAGCAGCTTTTCCGGCAGGTGCCAGATGCGCGCGAAGGCCTGGTTGTAAAGCTTGAGCCGACCATCGACGCCATAGACCGCGACGCCCTCGTAGAGGTTGTTGAGCGTCTCGCGCTGCACGGCGATCAGGGTGTTGTAGGAACGCTCGAGGGCGAGGCGGTCGGTCACGTCCTCGTAGGTGAACAGCACGCCGCCGAAGGGGTGCGGCGTCACGGTCATGCGCAGGGTCGAGTCATCCGGCAGGTGCATGAGTTCCTCGAGCGGCTCGATCAGAGTGCTGTAGGTCTTGAGCAGCTCGGCCTTGTAGGCCGGAAAGTTGGGCTGCTCGGGCAGCCGCCGGCGCTGGCGGAACATCTCCATGACATCGCTGAGGTGCGGTTCGCCGGTCAGAGCGTCCTCGTCGACCCGCCAGAGCTGGGCATAGGCGCTGTTGGCAAACTTGAGCCGCATGTCCGGGCCGAAAATCGCGATCCCGCTGCCGAGCGTTTCGAGGACGTCGGCGTGGGCGTCGATGTGGCGCCGAAGCTGGCCCTCGAGGTCCTCCACGGCGGTGCGGTCAAGGGCACAACCGGCCGTGCCACCGCCGCCGGGCAGGGGCGTTTCGCGCAGCTCCAACAGGCAGCGTTTGCCGCCAACCACCACATGGTGCTTCTCGGAGCGTTCTTCCTGGTCCTCGCCGGCGCGGCGGGCAAGGGCGCGGCTGGCGCCGGCGAGCGCCGTGCCGGGCAGCTCGATACCCTGCGCCACGGCGTCGTCGCGGCTGCGGTCGACCGCGCGGGCGTAGGCGAGGTTGCAATAGACCAGCGAAAGGTCGGCGCCGCGCTGCCAGACCGGCAGGGGCAGGGCGTCGAGCAGGCGGGCCTGGGAGTCGCGCGCGGCCTCGGCGGCGGCAAGCGCGTTGCTGGTCTCCGTCACGTCCTGGAACCAGAGAATTTCGCCGCCCGCCTCGCCCGCCGCATCGGCAGGGCGGTTGCCCGTTACCACGAAGCTCCGCGCGCCGTCACGGCGGCGCAGGGCAAGGTCGAAGGTCTCGCCCGTGGCGCGCAGGCTCTCGACGGCCGCCGAGAGCTTGGGACGGTCCGGCTCGGCAAGCACGGCCAGCAGAGCCTGGAAGTCGACCGGGTCGGCGGCGCCGAGTTCGAGCGCTTCGATGAGGACGGGCGAGCAGCGCGGACCACCCTCGGGCGCGGCAAAGGCGAAATTGCCCAGGGGCGCGGCGGCCAGCGCGGCGGCGGCCGTGGCGCCCTGCCGCGCGGCCCGCTCGGCGGCGCTCAGCCGCCGCCGTAGGCGCAGCTGCACCGCGGCCATGGCTACGATCGCGGCCAAGGCCGCCAAAAGCATCAAGGAAAGGCCGTAATCACCGGTCAATTGCGCGCCATCCAAGGGTCGTGGCGGACCCGGCCGCATTCCGGACCGGACCGCAGGACTGCATCGCCTGCCACTTCCCTCCTGCGCCCCCTGTCGTCCCCCCGCAGGAGCCGGGAATACTAAGGCAAAGGCCGTCCGATACACAAGACATGGCGGCGCCCGGGACGCGCGGCAGGCGCGCGACCGACGTCCTCGCCCCCGTCACCAAACCTGTCTTATCGGGCGCGGAAGAACAAACCCTTAATAACGGTAGCCTTCCGGCTTGAAGGGCCCCTCCACCGGCACGCCGATGTAGTCCGCCTGGGCCCGGCTCAGCTTGGTGAGTTTGGCGCCGACCTTTTCCAGATGCAGGGCCGCCACCTTCTCGTCGAGGTGCTTGGGCAACACGTAGACCTGCTTTTCGTACCGGTCGGGATTGTTCCACAGCTCGATCTGGGCCAGCACCTGATTGGTGAAGGAGGCGCTCATGACGAAGCTGGGGTGGCCCATGGCGTTGCCGAGGTTCACCAGACGGCCCTCGGAAAGCAGGATGATCCGCTTGCCGTCGGAGAATTCGATCTCGTCGACCTGCGGCTTGATGTTGGTCCACTTGAAGTTCCTGAGCGCCTCGACCTGGATCTCGTTGTCGAAGTGGCCGATGTTGCAGACGATCGCCCGGTCCTTCATGGCGCGCATGTGGTCGACCGTGATGACGTCGCGGTTGCCGGTTGCCGTCACGAAGATGTCGGCCCGCGGCGCTGCGTCCTCCATGGTGACCACCTCGTAACCTTCCATGGCCGCCTGCAGGGCGCAGATCGGGTCGGCCTCGCTGACCATCACCCGGCAGCCGGCGTTGCGCAGGGAGTCCGCCGAGCCCTTGCCGACATCGCCGTAGCCGGCGACCATGGCCACCTTGCCGGACATCATCACGTCGGTGCCGCGGCGGATGCCATCGACCAGACTTTCGCGGCAGCCGTACTTGTTGTCGAACTTGGACTTGGTCACGGAGTCGTTCACGTTGATCGCCGGGAACAGCAGCGTGCCGTTCCGAGCCATCTCCTGCAGGCGGTGCACGCCGGTGGTGGTCTCCTCGGTGACGCCGCGGATGGCGGCGCCGACCTGGGAATACCAGCCCGGCTGCTCGGCGACCCGCTTGGCGATGGCGGCGAACAGCGCTTCCTCCTCCTCGCTGCCCGGCTTGGAGACCACCGAGAGATCCTTTTCCGCCT
>Ga0224512_10003528_pt1 | contig 13704 bp, 13 predicted proteins | sample SF_May12_sed_USG_4_FD_169103 | JGI IMG/M metagenome (GOLD analysis project Ga0224512, IMG submission 169103) | Sediment microbial communities from San Francisco Bay, California, United States - SF_May12_sed_USGS_13 | ecosystem: Environmental > Aquatic > Marine > Sediment | place: USA...
TTTCCCGGACTCGGCTGCCTGAGCCGCATAGATGGCTTTTTCCCGCTCCAGGACGTCGGCCGGGAGCTCCGCCGCGGAAACCGCGATCGGGTTGGCCGAGGCGATGTGCAGCGCGATGTCGCGGCTCAGGGTCTGGAAGTCCTCGGTGCGGGCCACAAAGTCGGTCTCGCAATTGATCTCGACCAGCACCGCGACCCTGCCGTTGAAGTGCACGTAATGGCCGATGAGCCCGTCGGCGGCGCCGCGGCCCGCGCGCTTCTCCGCCCGCGCGATGCCCTTCTGCCGCAGGAGGTCCACGGCCTTCTCGACATCCCCTCCGGTCTCCTCGAGAGCCTTCTTGCAGTCCATCATCCCGGCGCCGGTCCGCGCCCGCAGGGCGGCCACGTCTTTCGCCGTAATGGTCATGGTCATCCTTCACACCTTCGGGTTGTCAGTGATGACCGGATCGCTGCGATCCGGTTCGCTACATGCGACGACCGCCGCCCCCTGCACCAACGGTGTCAGACGGACGGCGGTCGGCGGTCGGCCGTGGAAGCCTGGGCCGGGCTACTCGTCGCCCGATCCGGCCTCGTCGCCGTTTGCAGCCGCCCCGCCGCCCTCGGCCGCATCCCCCTTCAGGCGCGCCGCAATCGCCTCTGGCTTCGGCCGCCGCTTGCGCCGCGGCTTCTTGCGGCGCCGCTGCTCCTCGGCGTCCGCTTCCTCCGCGTCGGTGCTGTACGTGAAGGACTCCGCGTCCTCCGCGACCTCGCGGACGGGCACCTGGGTCCGCGCTTCCGCAATGGTGTCCACGAGCGCCTTCGTGATCAGCGCCACCGACCGGATGGCGTCATCGTTGCCCGGAATCGGCACCGTGATGAGGTCGGGATCGGCGTTGGTGTCGACGATCGCGATCACCGGGAGCCCGAGCTTGTTGGCTTCGGCAATGGCGATCTTCTCCTTCTTGGCATCGACGACAAACAATGCACCCGGCAACCGCCCCATCCGTTTGATGCCCTCGAGGTAGCGGTTGAGCTTCTCTTTCTCGCGCTGGAAGAGCAGCTGCTCCTTCTTGGTGAAGAAGTTGTACGCGCCCTCTTCCTGTGCCTGTTCGATCTCCTTCAGCCGGCGGATCTGCTTCTTGATCGTCTGGAAGTTCGTGAGGGTCCCACCGAGCCAACGCTCGGTTACCCAGAACGCGCCACCCCGATCGGCCTCCGTCTGCACCACCTGCTTGAGTTGCTTCTTGGTACAGACGAACAGCACGTTATCCCCGCGAAGCACGACGGCCCGCAACAGGTCTTGGGCCGCCTGGAGTTGCGCCAGCGTCTTCTGAAGGTCGATGAGGTAGATGCCCGAGCGCTCGGCGAAGATGAAGCGCCGCATTTTGGGATTCCACCGGCGCGTCTGGTGGCCGAAGTGGACGCCTGCTTCGAGCAGTTCCTGCAAGATCGGCTGCGACATGGTCCTCGTCATGGGTTGTGTCGTCCACCGCCTTCGTCCCCGATGCCGATCCGCCGCATGGGCGAACACCCAGAACCGGGTCCAGCGGTGTGCGTCGTTGGTGCCAGGCCTTGGTTTACCGCTTGGAGAACTGGAAGCGCTTCCGGGCGCCCGGCCGGCCCGGCTTCTTGCGTTCGACGGCCCGCGGATCGCGGGTCAGCAGCCCGTGCGCGCGCAGCTTGCGCCGGTGCGTATCGTCGGCCAGGACGAGCGCCCGCGCAATACCCAGCCGCACCGCTCCCGCCTGTCCGGTCTGCCCGCCCCCACTGACCCGGGCCTTCACGTCGAAAGCGCCAAGGGTGTCGGTGACCTGGAACGGCTGCTGGATGTGCTGGACCAGCGACTGCCGGGGGAAATAGTCACCCAGGGTGCGGCCGTTCACGCTCCACTTGCCGGAGCCCGGGGTGAGGTACACCCGGGCCACGCTCGTCTTGCGGCGGCCGACGGAATGCCAGCGGAGTTCGGGCTGCGCGGTCATGCCTGGTCCTTCGTGAGCTTCAGAGGCACCGGTTGCTGCGCCTGGTGCGGATGCGTCGGCCCGGCATACACCTTGAGCTTCTTCCGCAGCGACTGCCGTCCCAGCGTGGTCTTGGGCAACATGCCGAACACCGCCTTCTCGATGACCCGGTCGGGGTGTTTCCGCAGCATCTCACCGGCCGGGGTGAACCGACCGTGGCCCATGTACCCGGTGTGCCGGAAGTACGTCTTCTGCTCCGCTTTCCGGCCCGTGAGGCGCACCTTCTCGGCGTTGATCACCACGACGTAGTCGCCGCCGTCCATGTGCGGAGTGAAGGTCGGCTTGTGCTTGCCCCGAATGAGCTGCGCCACCCGGCTCGCGAGGCGACCGAGGACCACGCCCTCGGCGTCCACCACGTGCCAGCGGTGCTCGATATCGGCGGCCTTCAGTGTGTAGGTCTTCATGCGTGCCGCGTTGCCAACGTGCGATCCCGTAAACTCAGACAGACTCGGAAGCTACCGGGTCCCCCAGTCATGGTCAACCCTCCCCGGACACCTCCACCAGCGGGGTCCCCTTCTCGACGGCGTGACCCGCCCTCACATGCACCGCGGAGACGCGACCCGCGACGGGTGCGGTGAGCTCGTTCTCCATCTTCATGGCCTCAAGGACCACCAGCCCCTGCCCGGCCCGCACGATGGCTCCCTCGCCGACCTCGACCCGCACCACCAAGCCGGGCATGGGCGCCCGCACGACCGCGTGGCTGCTGCCCGCGGCGCCGGCTTGCGTCATCGCTTGCAGCTGCCGGGTTCGCTCGTCCACAACGCTGACCAGGTAGGTCTCACCCCCCTTCTGCACCTCCCAGACGCCGTCCCGCCGTACCATCGCGAAGCTCTCCGTCCGGCCCCCGAGCACCAACTGGCGCTGCGGGCTTCCGGGTACGGCATGCAGGGTGGCCTCGGTTTCCTTCCCGTCGATCCGGGCCTGGCCGCCGTGCAGCTCGATCTCGAAGCTGGCGTCGCGGATGGTGACGGTGTACTTCACGTCGCCTCCAGCACCGTGAGCGTCTCGACGTGGCTCGTCTGGGGGAACAGGTCGTAGGCCCGCAGCTGCCGGAGAGCGTACGTCGGCAGGCGGGCCAGGTCCCGGGCCAACGTGGCCGGATCGCACGAGACGTAGGCCACCCTGCGCGCCACGCCGCCGGCGGCGAGCCGTTCCAGGGCCTTGAAGAGCGCGGGATGGCCGCCGGTACGGGGTGGATTCAGCAGGACGGCGTCGGGCGGCGGGAGCCGGTGAAGGGCCTCCTCGACGCGGGCGTGCAGGAAGCGGGGGGGCTGCGACATGCCTTCGGGGCTGGGGTGGCTCTCCGCCCACTCGACGGCCGACCGGTCCGCATCCACGCTCCACACGTGCGCGCCGGCCACGGTCAGGGCGCGCGCCGAGTCCCCCACCCCACCGTAGAGATCCCAGACGGTCTTCCCGGCCGTCGGGGCCAGGGCCTCGATCGCCTCGGCTCGGATCCGCTCGGCCAGTGCCGGACTCGTCTGCGTGAACGCCAGTGCCGGGAACCCGGGTTGCGGTCCGGCCATGACGCGGGCCGCTCCGCGGGCGGGCTGCCACCAGACCGAGATGTCGCCCCCGGCGGCCTTGGCGAGGGGCTCGGCGTCCCACGGGGGCATCCCCCCCTGCACGCCGAGATGCAACCGCCCCGTCCGGTCGAGGCGGAGCACGAGGTGTGTCGTCCCGTCCGGCAGCAGGTGACGCAGGGCGCGCACCCGGTGCCAGCACTCCATCAGCGGCTCGGCGGCAATGAGGCAGTCGTCGAGTTCGAACACCTCCTGCGGTCGGTGGAGCGGGCGCAGGCCGACGGTCCGGCGGTCCGCCGAGACGGCCAAGGTGAGCTTGGTCCGGTATCGCCAGACGGCGGGAGCGGCTTCGACGGGCGGGTCGTCGACCGTCCGCCGGCCGAGGCGGCGCAGGGCATCGCCGATGATCGCGCTCTTGGCGGCGCGCTGGCCGTCGGGATCGAGGTGCTGCAACTGGCACCCGCCGCACTGGTCCGCTTGGTAGTGCGGACACGGCGGCGACACTCGGGTCGGTCCCGCCGACTCGATGCGCACGAGGCGCGCGCGCGCAAAGCGTGCCTTCCGTTCCGTGATCTCGACGGCGAGCACGTCGCGTGGCGCACTCCGGGGGACGAACACCGCCATCCCGTCCGGCAGACGCCCGACCCCGTCCCCGCCGGCCGCAATTCGCAGGATCTCCACGGTGGTCATCGCAATCCCTGCAGCCGCGCGGCGCGCAGCCAGGCGCTCGGGGGTGGATCTCCGTTCGATGGGGCGAGGGCGACCGAGGCGTTCCGTGCCTCATGCTCGGCGAGGGCGGCAGCCAGCGCCGCATGCTGCAACAGCGTGGGCGCGGGCCTCCGCGACAGCAGATCGCCGCCCACGCGGTCGATGTAGCTGATATCGTACTCACCCCGGCCGAACGTCGGCTCGTCCATCACCCGGCGGTGGAACGGCTGCGACGTGGGCACCCCGACGATCAGCAACTCGTCGAGGGCCCGCGCCATGCGGCGGATCGCGAGCGCGCGCGTCTCGCCCCAGACGATCAGCTTGGCGAGCAAGGGGTCGTAATGCACGCCGACCTCGTTGCCGGTGTCGATGCCGCCGTCCCAGCGGACGCCGGGCCCGGAGGGAAGCCGCAGGAATTCGATGCGCCCGGTGGCCGGTAGGAACCCGCCGAACGGATCCTCGCTCGTGATGCGGCACTCGATCGCGTGGCCCCGCGGGCGAAGGCCGCCCTTGACGGTGGTCGGCTCGCCCCGCGCGATCCGAAGCTGCTCGCGGACGAGATCCACTCCGTACACGAGTTCGGTGACAGGGTGCTCCACCTGGATGCGGGTGTTCATCTCGAGAAAGTAGAACACGCCGTCCGGCGCCAGCAGAAACTCCACCGTCCCCGCGCTGCGGTAGGCCACGGCCCGCGCCGCCTGGACGGCGGCGGCGCCCATCCGGGTCCGGAGATCCGCGTCCACCGCCGGTGACGGGGCTTCCTCGATCAGCTTCTGGTGCCGCCGCTGCACCGAGCACTCCCGCTCCCCGAGGTCCACGACCGTCCCGTGGGTGTCGGCGAGTATCTGCACCTCAATGTGTCGGGGGCGCTCGACGAACCGCTCGACATAAACGGCGCCGTCGCCGAACGCGCCGAGGGCTTCGGAGCTCGCCGCGCGGAAGGCGGACTCGAGCTGTGTGGGCGCGGCGACCCGTCGCATGCCCTTGCCACCGCCCCCGGCGGCCGCCTTGAGCATGATGGGGAAGCCGAGCCGCTTGGCCACCGCGGCAGCCTCGGCCGCGGTCGTGACTGGCGCCGTCGTCCCGGGCACGACCGGGACGCCCGCCTCCTCCATCCGCCGTCGTGCCTCCGTCTTTTCCCCCATGGCCCGGATCGCATCGGGCGAGGGACCGATGAAGATCAGTCCGGCCCGCTCGACGGCCTCGGCAAAACCGGCCCGCTCCGCCAAGAACCCGTAACCGGGATGGACCGCGTCGGCCCCCGTGCGCTTGGCGGCGTCCAGCAGGCGCTCGACGTGCAGATACGATTCTCGAGCCGGCGCGGGTCCGAGTTCCGCGGCGACATCCGCGGCCCTGACGTGTGGGCTGAGCCGATCGACCTCGGAGTACACGGCGACCGCCTCGAGATTCTCCTCGTGGCACGCGCGGATGATCCGACAGGCAATCTCGCCGCGGTTAGCGACCAGGACCCGGCGCACGATGGTCCTCGTCTTCAGAGGGGGATGTTGCCATGCTTCTTCGGCGGAGCGACGTCGCGCTTGGTGAGCAGGGTCTGAAGCGCGGAAATGAGGCGCGGGCGCGTTTCGCGCGGGTCGATCACGTCGTCGAGATACCCCCGAGCGGCCGCCTCATAGGGGTGCGCGAACTTCTCACGGTAGTCCGCGACGAGCTCGTCCAGCTTTGCCTGCGGATCCGCGGCGGCGGCGATCTCGCGCCGAAACAGGATCTCCGCGGCACCTTTGGGACCCATTACGGCCAACTCGGCTGTCGGCCAGGCCACGTTGTAGTCGCCGCCCACATGCTTCGAGCTCATGACGTCATAGGCCCCCCCGTAGGCCTTGCGGGTGATGACCGTGAGCTTCGGCACGGTGGCTTCGGCATAAGCGTAGAGCAACTTGGCTCCGTGCGCGATGATGCCGCCGTGCTCCTGTTCCACGCCGGGCAGGAAGCCGGGCACGTCCTCGAACGTGACGAGCGGGATGTTGAATGCGTCGCAGAAACGCACGAATCGCGCACCCTTGCGCGACGCCTTGATGTCGAGGACGCCGGCGAGCATCGCCGGCTGATTCGCCACCACTCCTACCGGGTGACCGCCGAGGCGGGCAAACCCGACGATCAGGTTCTGCCCGAATCCCTGGTGCACCTCCAGTAACTCGCCGTCGTCCACCACCCGCCGAATGACGTTGTGCATGTCATACGGCTTGTTGGGGTTGTCGGGGACCACCGCGAGAAGCTCCTCGTCCCGCCGATCCGGCGGATCGGTCGAGCGCCGCACCGGCGGCCCGTCGACGTTGTTGGAGGGGAGGAACGCGCAGAGCCGCCGGATCTCGGCCAGGCACTGGATTTCCGAATCCAGCACGAACTGGGCGACCCCGGAGATGCTCCCATGGGCGTCCGCTCCGCCGAGCTCGTCGGACGTCACGTCTTCGTGGGTGACGGTCTTCACGACGTTGGGGCCCGTCACGAACATGTATGAGACCCCACGCACCATGAACACGAAATCCGTAATGGCGGGACTGTACACGGCGCCCCCGGCACAGGGTCCCAGAATCGCGCTGATCTGAGGCACGACGCCGGACGCCCGGGTGTTGCGGAAGAAGATGTCGGCGTAGCCGCCGAGCGAGACCACCCCCTCCTGGATCCGGGCACCCCCGGAGTCGTTGAGGCCCACGATGGGAGCCCCGTTGCGCACCGCCAGGTCCATCACCTTGCAGATCTTCTGCGCGTGCGCTTCGGCGAGCGATCCCCCGAAGACGGTGAAGTCCTGCGAGAAGACGTAGATCAGGCGCCCGTCGATGCGCCCGTATCCCGTGACGACGCCGTCCCCGAGCGGCTTCTGGTCCTCGAGGCCGAAGCCCGTGGCGCGATGGGTGACGTACCGGTCGAATTCGACAAACGACCCCTGATCCACCAGCAGGTCGATCCGTTCGCGCGCTGTCAGCTTGCCCTTGGCGTGCTGGGCGCGTATGCGCTCCGGTCCACCGCCCTGCTCGGCTTCATCCCGCAGCCGGTCGAGCCGCTCGAGTTTCGCCTCCATGCTCATGCCCAACCCTCCACGATGGGGCCGGACACAGAACCGCCGGCGACTCCACCCTCGTGGAGCCGCCGGCGGCGCCCGGCGTCAGCGGTGGTCACCCCTCCGGCGGGGCTTCCTCCCCCGCGGCCTCATCGTCCGAGGGTTCCGCGAACTCCACCGCGGCCTCAGTCGGCTCGGCGGTGGCCTCATCGCTGGGCTCGACGGGGGGTTCCGTAACGGGCGGCTGGCGGGGCTGTCCGGTGGCCGCCAGCACGATCTTGTGATGAATGGGGTCGACCTCCATGACCTTCACGTCGACCAGCCAGCCATCCTTCGCCACGTCCTCGAGGCGGCGGCCTTCGGGCACCGGGAACTGCGACGTGGGAATCAGGCCCTCGAGATCATTCCCGACGTCCACGACCACGGTGTTGTCGAGCACGCGGACGATGCGCCCATCGAGGTCGGTGCCGACCGGATAGTCCTCGCCGATCTTGAGCCAGGGGTCGTCCTGCGCCTGCTTGAGGCCCAGCGAGATGCGCTTGTTGTCGGCGTCGATGTTGAGGATCACCACATCCACGGTGTCGCTCTTCTTGACGACTTCCGACGGATGCTGCACGCGACGCGTCCAGGACATGTCGGAAATGTGCACCAGGCCGTCAATGCCCGGCTCGATCTCGACGAACGCGCCGAACGACGTGAGGTTGCGGACCTTGCCCGAGATGCGGGTGCCCACCGGGTACTTCATGGGGAGCATCATCCAGGGATCCTGCTCGGTCTGTTTCATGCCGAGCGAGATCTTCTCCTCCTGCGGATCGACCTTGAGGACGACCGCTTCGATCGTCTCGCCGATGGAGACGATCTTGGACGGATGGCGCACGTTGCGAGTCCAGCTCATCTCGCTGATATGCACCAACCCCTCGATGCCCGGCTCCAGCTCCACGAAGGCGCCGTAATTGGTGATCGATACCACCTTGCCCTGCACCCGCACGCCGACCGGGTACTTCTCGGCCACATTCTCCCACGGATAGGACTGCAGCTGCTTGAGCCCCAGGGAGATCCGCTCGCGGTCCCAGTCGATGTCGAGGACCTTGACCTCGAGCTCTTTCCCGAGATCGACGACCTCCGAAGGGTGCGACACGCGGCCGTAGCTCATGTCGGTGATGTGCAGCAGTCCGTCGACGCCGCCCAAGTCGATGAACGCCCCGAAATCCGTGACGTTCTTGACGATGCCCTTCCGGACCTGCCCGACCGCGAGCTCCTTCATCAAATGCTCGCGCTTCTCCGCCCGTTCGCCTTCGAGAATCACGCGCCGGGACACGACGATGTTCCGGCGTCGCTTGTTCAGCTTGATGATCTTGAAGTCGTAGGACTGCCCGAGGAGCTCGTCGATGTTCGGCACGCGCCGCAGCGCGATCTGGCTCCCGGGCAGGAACGCGTCCACCCCCATCAGGTCCACGACGACCCCACCCTTGATCTTCTTCTGGAGCGTGCCGCGCACGGGCTCGTCACTCTCGTAGGCGTGGCGGATCTTCTCCCACACGCGCATGAAGTCGGCCTTTTTCTTCGACAGGACGACCGCGCCGTCCTGATCCTCCAGCCGCTCGAGAAAGACCTCCACCTCGTCGCCGGCCGCGAGCCCCTCGGGGTCCTTGAACTCGTCCCGCGGAACGGCGCCCTCGGACTTGAAGCCGACGTCGAGAATGACGTGCGTGTCCGTGACCCGAAGGACCTTCGACTTGACGATCTCACCTTCGACGATGCTCTGGAGCGTGCCCTCGTACAGGGCGAGCATCTCCTGGTACTGCTCGGTGGAATAGTCCTCGTCGAGGAGATCGGCGCGGATGTTGAGGGAAGCGGGCTCCGTCGGCACCGACGCGCCGTCGGAGGTGTGGGTTGGGGTGGACGACTCGACCATGCTGATGCCTACCTGCCCTCTCGCGGGGGGTAACGGGACACACGTCTCTCCCGACCGCCGGGAAAGACAGACATGTAGCGTAGACGCGCGCGAACGCTATGTCAAGCTAGGAGAACACGTTCCGGGCGAGCTCCACGATCGCGTCGACCTGCCCCTCGAACGAGAGGTCGGTCGTGTCGAGCGCGACCGCGTCGGCGGCCGCCCGGAGCGGTGCGATGGCCCGTCCGGCGTCGGCGCGGTCCCGGGCGGCGAGGCGGCGCGTTTCCTCGGCGACGCTGCCGGCATCGTGTGCCCGTCCCTCCTGCTCGAGGCGCCGGCGGGCGCGAGCCTCGGCGGAGGCGCTGAGGTAGATCTTGAGGGGAGCCTCCGGAAACACGACGGTCCCGATATCCCGCCCGTCGACCACCACCCCACGGGGGTGGAGCGCGGCGGCTTCGCGCAAGAGGTCGTTGGCCACCGCTCGGACTTCGGGAAGGGCCGACACCGCAGACACTTGCGCCGTCACGTCCGCCCGACGCACTGCCTCGGACACATCGGCGCCCGCCACTTCCGGACGGAAGCCTTGCGGTCCCAACACCAGGCGAATCGGCAGGGTCCGCACCAGCGCCGCGATGCGCGCTCCGGCGCCCAGCGGAAGGCCGGCGTCGATCGCGGCCAGGGTGAACGCTCGATACAGCGCCCCGCTGTCGAGGTGGGCGAACCCCAGCCGTTCGGCCACGGCCAGGGCGGTGGTGGACTTTCCCGATCCGGCCGGCCCGTCAATCGCCAGGACGTTGGCGGTCATCGGCCACCGATCCGGCGCAGGTCGCGGAAGAACTCGGGGTAACTCACCGCCGGGCTGTCGCGCTCGGACAGGGCGACGCGGGCGTCCGCAACGGTACCCAACGCGGCGAACGCCATGGCCACGCGGTGATCGCCCCCGGTTTCGACCCGTCCCCGCGGCGGGGCGCCACCGCCCCGGACCACGAGGTCGTCCCCGACCACGTCAGCCCCGATCCCGACGGCCCGCAGGTTGGCGGCAAGGAGGCTCAGCCGGTCGCTCTCCTTCACGCGCAACTCGCCGACGCCGCGGAACACCGTCTCCCCCACGGCGCGCCCCGCCAGGATCGCCAGCACGGGCACTTCGTCGATCAAGGACGGGATCTCCTCGGCCGCCACTTGGGTGGCTTGCAGGGCCGACGGCCGCACGGCGAGGTCGGCGACCGGCTCCCCGGCTTCGTCGCGCAAGCCCCTCCGCGTCACGCGTGCCCGCATGCGCTCGAGCACCCGCAGGAACCCCGTCCGCGTGGGGTTCACTCCCACGCCGGCGACGGTCAGCTCGCCGGCTTCGGCCAACAGGGCGGCGGCCACGAGAAAGGCCGCCGACGAGACATCGCCCGGGACGGTGAGGGCCAGCGGCGGGAGTCGCCGGGCCCCGCGCTCCAGCACGACCGTCGTCCCGTCAATCGACAGCGGGCACTTGAGCGCCAGGAGCAGCCGCTCGGTGTGATCCCGCGACCGCACGGGCTCGCGCACCACCACTCGTGCGCCTCCGGCCAGCCCGGCAAACAGCAGGGCCGTCTTGACCTGACCGCTGGCCACGGGTGACGTCCACTCGAGCGACACGAGGCGTCCGCCACGGATCCTGAGCGGCAAGTGGTCGCCGTTCTCTTCCCAGATCGTGGCACCCATGCGCCCGAGCGGTTCCGTGATGCGCCGCATCGGGCGCCGCCGCAGCGACGCATCGCCCGTCAGCCGCACGGTGAAGCGCCGGGCGGCGAGGAGACCGAGAAGCAGCCGGGCGGTGGTGCCGGAGTTGCCGCAGTGCAGCGTCTCCGCGGGAGCTCGCCAGGTGCCGCCGCGGATCCGCACGGTGGCGCCCCTGCGCAGGGGCGAAACGCGCACGCCGAGCTTGCGGAGGACGTGGGCGGTGCGGCGGGTGTCCGCGGCGCTCAGGGCGCCGCGAATCGTGCTCTCGCCTGGGGCCAGTGCCGCCAGCAGGAGGGCCCGATGAGTGATGCTCTTGTCACCCGGAGGGTGGATCGTGCCACTGACGTTCATCGGGACGCCTCCCGCCGCCACCGGGCGCCCGCCTCGAGCCAGGCCTCGAGCGCACCGGCGTCGCCTTCCCGCAGCGCCCGCCGCAGCGCTCCGATGGACGTCTCGAGTCCTTCGAGGGCGTCCAGCACGCGGGCCCGATTCAGTAGCAGCAGGTCGCGCCACACTTCCGTGGTGCCAACTGTCGGCCCCACCGCGCGACGCGTGGCGGCGGGATACGTCAGCCCCCGTGGCCCCTGGACGGCAAGCGCGTGGGCAAGGGCGGCGCCGACCGTCTGGGGAAGGTGTTCGGTCCAGGCAATGAGGGCATCGTGCGTGTCGGCATCCACGACGACCGGGTGGGCCCCGAGCACCCGTTCCCAGAAATCCGCCACCTCGCGCGCCGTCGCGTCATCGTCACCGTCGGGCGAGACGTACACGACGGCGTTCGTGAATCGGTCCGGGGCGGCGGCCGCGAAGCCCGTCCCCGGCACCTCGACCAGGGGGTGGGAGGCCGCAAAGCGATCGCCGAGGCCGACGGCCCGAGCCCGGTTCAGGACGGCGGCCTGCACTCCCGTGACGTCCGTGCAGAAAGCGCCGCTCGGGAGATCGCGGGCGGCAGTGTCGAGCAGTCGCAGGGTGGCCGCCGGCGGCGCGGCCAGCACGACCAGATCTGCGCGCCGCAACACGGACCGTGCCGACGTCGCGAGCTCGGTGACCGCCCCCGCGCGCACCGCGGCGACACCTTCGACCGGGCGCCGCGTGAATCCCAGCACACGCGGGATGCCGGCGGCCGTCGCTTGCCAGGCCACCGACCCGCCAACCGCACCCAGACCGATGACGCCCAGCGTATCAGGACGCATGGGCCAAGTATACGCGGTGCGTCACCGCGCGAGCAGGAGTCCGACGGCCGCGACCACGAGGGTTGCGGTCGCATACCACCCGAGACGGCGCCCGCGCTCGCGGAACGCGAGCATCCCAAGCGCCGCGAAGGGCGCAGCCAGCAGCGCGCTCACGCCGATGAGTCGGAGCGCGCGGGCCGCCGGGTCCCACCCGGTCCACCCGACCGGCACGGGGACGAACTCGGCAAGGAGCCCAAGCCCGGCGCCGGTAACGGCTACGGCCAGCAGGAACCGGAGCGCCATGGCGGCGGCGCGCGTGCGGTCAGCCACCGGCGACCCCTCGCCAGAGCATGCGGCCGGCCACGTACACGAGCAGGAGGGCAAACGCGAGCTTGAGGCCGCGCGCGTCCAATCGATGACCGCTGGCGGCTGCGGCCGTCGCCCCCGCGAGCACCCCCAGCATCGTGGGGACGACCACCTCCAGGTCGACCACACCACGGGCCACGTACACGAGGGCACCGGAGCCCGCCGTGACGCCGATGATATACACACTGGTCGCCGCCGAGCGGTGGAAGTCGAGTCCCGCCACCAGGTGGAGCAGCGGCACGAAGACGACGCCGCCCCCCACCCCGAGCAGGCTCGCGATCGTTCCGCCCCCCAGCGCCCCCGCCCGGGCGGCTGACCCGGATCGGCGCCGGGGCGGCACAGCGGCGGGAAGCGCTGGTCGCGGCACGGTCCGCCACGCGGCAACGAGCAGCACGAGGGCAAACGCGACGTACAACAGCCGGACCGGAACGAACGGCGCCAGGAGTCCGGCCGTCACCGCGCCGGCCACGGCGAAGCACTGGAGCTCGATCGCGAGACTCACATCGATGCGCTCTCGGGAAAACAGCACTGCCGAGCTGGCGACCGACGTGCCCACGACGCACACCAGACTCGTGCCGACCGCGTGCGTGAACGAGAGGTCTGCGAGGAAGACGAGCGCCGGCACGAGGATCAGTCCGCCGCCAATACCGAGCAGCGCTCCGAGGCCACCCGCGCCCGCGCCGAGCGCCACGAGCTTGAGGATCAGCAATGCCGTCATCGCCGTCGCCGGAATCAAACGTGGGGGCGCGCGATGGCAAGCCGTCGCCTCCGGGTGGCCCGTCTCCCGCGCGGCGCTTAAACTCCACACGTATGCCGAGCACCGCACTCACCTTCCCCGGCGCGTCGGGCGCGGACCTGGCGGCCCGACTGGATCTTCCGGCCGACGCCCGACCCGTGGCGTGGGCGCTCTTCGCCCACTGCTTCACCTGCTCGAAGGACCTCAAAGCCGCCGTTCGCATCGCCCGGGAACTGAACCGGCACGGGCTGGCTGTCTTGCGCTTCGACTTCACGGGCCTGGGCGAGAGCGCCGGAGCGTTTGGCGAGACCACGTTCAGCTCCAACGTCGACGACCTCCTGGCGGCCTGCCGTTTTCTGTCGGAAACCCATACCGCGCCGGCCCTGCTGGTGGGCCATTCCCTGGGTGGGGCAGCCGTGCTGCAGGCCGCCCGCCATCTGCCGACCGTACGCGCCGTCGCGACGATCGGGGCGCCGTACGATCCGGCGCACGTCACGCACTTGTTTGGGGAGGCGACGGACGCCATTCGCGCCCGCGGCGACGCCGTCGTCCGGATCGCAGGGCGGGAGTTCACGATCACGCGACG
>Ga0224512_10003529_pt1 | contig 13703 bp, 14 predicted proteins | sample SF_May12_sed_USG_4_FD_169103 | JGI IMG/M metagenome (GOLD analysis project Ga0224512, IMG submission 169103) | Sediment microbial communities from San Francisco Bay, California, United States - SF_May12_sed_USGS_13 | ecosystem: Environmental > Aquatic > Marine > Sediment | place: USA...
CCACCATTTTCCTCATATCCAATTAACGCATCAGTAGGAACCATTTTTCTTGAGACTTCAACACTTCCCACTTTGGTACGAATAACTTTTGAATCAAATTTATCAGCTAAAACTTCAATGTTAGAACTTGAATTCAAACAAGTAACAATCAATGAGTTTGGGTTTTTCTTTAAGATATGTTGCGCAAGTGCTAGTGCGGATGTATCCCCAGTTAAGATATCACCGTTGTTATCACAGAAAATACTTCTATCCCCATCTCCATCAAATGCAATTCCAACGTTTGCTTTGTTTTCTATTACAATCTTTGAAAGTTCTGAAAGATTTTGTGGAGTTGGTTCTGATCCGCGTCCAGGAAATGTACCATCAATATTTTGGTTAACGAGAAATGTTTCACACTTTAATATTTTACAAAGTTCGGGTGCAGATACTGCTTGCGCACCATTACCCAAATCCAAAACAACTTTGAAATGTTTTGACTCTATTAGTTTAGAGTCAACATGGGATATGACGCCTTTAAGATATGTTTCAATTGTTTTTTCTTCAATTCCAGTGGTGCCCCATTTCTCAGGATTCTTTATCCAGCTTTTGTGAATATAGATATCTTCAATTATTAATTCATCTTCACGTGAAACTTCAACCCCGTCTTTTGCAGCAGGTTTGATTCCATTGTATTGTGGAGGATTATGAGATGCAGTAATCATTAGTCCTCCAGAATAACCCAAAGTCTTTACTGCAAATTCAAGACAAGGTGTAGGAATAATTCCTGCAACATAACAATCAATTCCTATTGAATTAAGAGCAGAAGTTACAACTTTACAAATAATTGGACTTGATTCTCGTCCATCAAAACCAACCAACACAGGTCCTTTTGCAAAATAAGTTCCAATTGCCAAGGTCATATCATGAATAAATTCCAAAGTAAAGTCTTCAGAGAAAACACCACGAATTCCATTAGTTCCAAAAAATTTCGCCATAATGCTGTGCAATAATAGATAAATTTGTGTTTAATGGCATGTTCGTTGCGGGAGTCGCCCAGCCTGGTCAAAGGCGTAGGGCTTAGGACCCTATATCTTAGGATTTCGTGGGTTCAAATCCCACTTCCCGCACCATTTTAATTTCTGTGAATGATTAATAATGAGAAAATTCTCACCACACAAAGTCATGAAAAAAATAGTAATTGGGATTACAGTCGTAGGTAAAGACAGAGAGGGAATCGTAGCTACATTTACGAATTTTGCATTTTCTAAAGGTGGAAACATCGAGAAAGTAAATCAGAATGTAATCAAAGGTCTTTTCGGAATGTATCTAGAAGCATCATTTTCAAAAATAGTCAATGTAGAAGAATTTGATGTAGAAATTCAGGATTTAGCTAAAAAAGAAAAAATGGATGTAAACACACATCACGAAACTAGTTCACAAAAAAATATTGCATTGCTAGTAACAAAAGAACCACTTTGTCTTGAAACAATTCTTGCAAATTCAAAATCACTCAAAGGAAAAATTTCAGTGATAATAGGTACAGAGAAAACATTAGAGCCATTAGCAAAAAAAGCAAAAATTCCATTTATTACAATAGAAGAAAAAGTTCAAGAAAAGGCAGAAGAAAAAATCATCCAGATATGTAAAAAATATAATATTGATTTAATTTCTCTTGCAAGATATATGAGAATTCTTAGTCCTAATTTTGTTTGGAGATATCCAAATAGAATTATCAACATTCATCCGTCATTACTGCCAGCATTTCCAGGAGCTTTAGCTTATGCACAAGCTTATGAAAGAGGTACAAAGATTGTTGGTGTTACTTCGCACTATGTAACAGAGAACTTAGATCAAGGGCCAATTATTTTTCAAGATTCTTTTAAAGTGGATCCAAACGATACACTAGAAATAATTAAAAAAAAGGGACAGAGCCTAGAAGCTAATACACTACTTAAAGCAATGAAGATGCATTTAGAAAACAAACTTGAGGTTCGTTGGAGAAAGGTCCACATCAAATCTAAGTGAATTAAATGGTTGACATCAAAACTCAGTTTGATCCTAATATTAGAAAATCAATCATAAATAAAAAACGAGTAGCAGTAATTCCGGTGGGTTCAATAGAACAACATGGTCCACATCTGCCCGTATCAACTGATTCAGATATCGTAACAGAGATTGCAAAAAAAATATCTGAAAAAAATGGATATTTTTTATTACCTACGCTCAATTATGGAGTTTCATTTGAGCATGCGCCATTTTTTAATTTGAGTATTAGAAAATCAACTTTACGAACTGTTCTAACTGATTTGTGTTCATCGCTTTTAGCAAATAACATCAAGACGATTTTCATAATTAACGGCCATCATGGAAATCTAAAATCAATAAAGGATTTAGATGTGAAACTCAAAAAAATCTCAAAAAACAAGCTAAAAATATTTCCACTATCATATTGGCACTTTATGGAAAGAGAGTTTGATCATGCAGGATTTGTAGAAACATCGTTAATGCTGGTAATTTCAAAAAATGTCAAAATGAAATTAGCTAAAAAAGGATTAATCACTGATGGAATGACAAAGCAAGAGATAGCAAAGATCGGAAAACTAGCTAATCAGTCATTTCCTAAAGCCACCAAAAATGGAATTTGGGGCGATCCTAGAAAAGCTACAAAGAAAGAAGGTCATGTGATTTTAGATGAAATCATCAAGAATCTTGGAAAAAAGTGTCAAACTTGCCTTACTAGGCATGACTCATAGTTACACCAATGAAATTTTAATATAATCCCTCAATACGAGTGTCAATAAGTGATTATTGATGTCCGTTGATATGGCAGTAAAAGTATTGGATGAGAGTATCAATCAAGTCGTATTGATAAAACTCAAAGGTAACAAAACCATTAGGGGTAATCTTCTTGGTTTTGACCAACACATGAATCTGCTACTCGACTCTTCAGAGGAAATACCCGCTGAAGGCGATACCAAAAGCCTTGGAAGCATTGTAGTTAGAGGAGACAATGTAGTTATGATTTCACCTCCTCCACCAGTACAGAATTAGGTGATTTGAAATGACAAAAGGCACAACTTCTATGGGTGGTTTTACAAAGAAGAAAGTTCACATTAGATGTAGAAGATGTGGTAACAACTCACTTCACAAACGTCATCATCAATGTGCAAGTTGTGGATTCCCAGAGGCCAAACGCAGAAAGTATTCCTGGATTAAATGGTATACATAGATGCAAGAGATTGTTCTAATTCTTAGTTCATTAGCAGGTGTTGCTACGGCAGCTGCTGTACGAAGAATACCAAAAGACAAAAATCAACTACTCAGTCTTGGTGCCAGTTCACACATTAAAAGTCAAATCAATTCCCTAAAAATTGAAAAAGACATTCTCACTAAAACCATTTCAAGATTATACCAAGCAGACTCTGAGTTTTCTAAAATTCAAAAAGACAAATTGTTGCTAAAATATCAGCATCAATTAGGAATTGTTTTAGCTAAACTAGAAAAACTTGAACAAGCAAGTAACCATCCAGATTTGGGTCCAGTTGGAGATGGTTTGATAACATTGATGGATCAAAAACTATCAAAACTAGATGACAGATTGTACGAGTTATCATCAAAGATGCAAAGCACAAAAGTTGAGACATCAAAAAGTAAAGAACCAGAAATAAAACAAGAATCAAAACAAAAATTCTCCAAAGTATTCAACTTTGATAAACCACAAGAAAGTAAAATGGAATCAGTTAAAATTCCTCCAACAAAACCAAGGCAATCATTTGAATTGACTACCCTAACAAATGTTTCAAGAAAGGAGCCAGAATTCCCATTATTTGAAAAAGAAGAAGTCAAACAGATTGTAAAACCTATGCCAAAACCAAGAGTCATTCAAACAGAATTAATCAAACCAAAAGAAGAGATCGTACAAGAAATCATACAACCAAAACCAAAAGTTGAAGATAAAATTGAAATTGTACAGTCAGTAGCAAAGCCAGAGATTACATTTGAAACTAAACCTGACCTAAACAAAGAAGTTGCAAAGATCACAGAGCACAAAGCACTTCCAGAACAGAAACCAAAATCAGTCACGTTAGACGATGACTTTGATGATGATGCAGATGATCTAGATAAAATCAAAGGTGACATCATGAAAGTACTATCAAAGCTTGATCAAGCAGAGGTAGAATAATTGACATATGATGATGCCATTAAGGCATTATCAAGTGATGCATTAAAATTTGTTAAAGATGATCATGTCATCGGGTTAGGTAGTGGACGAGCTGCCACTGCACTTGTAAAATCACTTTCAAAATTAATCAAACTAAAAAATTACAACATTAAAGGAGTTCCAACATCACTACAAATCAAATTGATTGCAGAGAAAGTGGGAATACCTCTAGTAGATGCAGATCAAGTGAATTACATTGACGTTGTATTTGATGGTGCAGACCAAATTGATTCACAAAAATATGTCATCAAAGGTGGAGGAGGAGCTTTACTACGAGAAAACATTTTGTTTAGTCTTGCAAAAAAAGTAGTTGTCATGGCAGATAAGACAAAGTTTGTAAAAAATTTCACAAGAACAGTCCCAGTAGAGATTCACCCACTTGCAAGAAATTCAGTTGTCAATAATATCAAAAAACTAGGAGGTAATGCTCAAATTCGTACACTTGATAGAGGTTATCCATTCTTTACAGAAAATGGAAACATAATTTTAGATTGTGATTTTGGAGTAATAAAAAATCCCAAAGTACTCACTCAAAAAATCAAACAAACAGCAGGAGTTTTAGAATCAGGTATATTTTTTAGAAAACCAGATGTGATTTACAGAGCTAAAGAAAATGGCAAATTTGATATCATCTAGAATATAGCAAGTACTTTCAAAATAATTTCAATGTGTAAAAATCATTTATGATAATTAGCGAAAGACTTGAAATATGTCTTGACGGTTTGTGTTCATGGCAAAAAAACCTGTAAAAAAACTAGCATCAACACCAGCAAAATCTAGTGTTTCTGAATTTGACAGAGTTTTTGACAATTTTAGAAAAGAGTTAGAAAAATCCTTTTCTTCTTTTCCAAGAATAGATTTTCCATCATTTTCAAAATTGCATGAGACTGGATGCGATGTAATTGATGAGGGTAATCAGATTCGAATGAAGATGAACATGCCTGGATTGAAGAAAAACGAGATTAATCTCAATGTAACAGACAATTCAATCGAGGTAACAGGAGAGCACAAAGAGGAAGAAAAGAAGAAGAACTACTTGAGAAAGGAAAGGCACAGTATGTCGTATTATCAGACCATACCCTTATCTGAAAAAGTTATTCCTGGAAAGGTAAAGGCAAAACTAACTGACGGAGTTTTAGATGTGACTCTTCCAAAAAGTAAACCCACACAAGTACAAAAAAAGAAATCTGTTAATGTACAATAATTTTATTTTTTTATTTTAACTAATCTAAGAAACAAACTGAAAACGATCTTGCTTGTAACCTTCTTGTAATTTGCCTTCTATTGGAATATGATTTCCACAAAATTCACAACAGTTGTTCTTATCAAGATGCCACTCTCTAATACTAAATCCATATCGATTTACAACTATTTTCTTGCATTCAGAACAGTAGGTGTGTTCCCATTTATGACCAGGAACATTTCCTAAATACACATACTTCAAACCTACATCTCTTGCAACTTGATAGTGTTTTTCCAAAGTCTCAACAGGAGTGCTAGGATACTCCATCATTTTATAATCAGGATGAAATTTCAAAAAATGAATTGGCATTTCAGGGCCAAATTCATCATAAATGAATTTTGAAAGTTTTCTTGCATGTTCCAAATCATCTCCAACTTTGGGTACGATCAAATCAGTAATTTCAACATGAATTTTTGTTTTATCTCTAATTTCCAAGAGAGTATCAAAGATTGGTTGAGGATCAGGAACTCCGATAAATTTTCTAGTAAATTCTTTTTCTGCACTTCCTTTGAAATCAACGGTTATCCCATCAAGAAATTCATTCATCATTGAAACTGATTCAGGAGTATCATATCCATTTGAGACAAAAACATTGAACAGTCCTTTTTTTCTAGCGGCAATTCCACAATCGCGTGCAAATTCAATAAAGATGGATGGTTCATTGTAAGTATATGCAATGCCATGTGCACCATATTTTACTGCAGTATTTGCAACCTCATCAGGAGTCATATCAATACCCTCAACAGTTCTACGCTGACTAATATCAGAATTCTGGCAATACCTGCAAAGCCAATTACATCCTGTTGTAGCAATGGAATAGACTTTACTTCCAGGATAATAGTGAATTAGGGGTTTTTTCTCAATTGGGTCAACATGACCTGAAATTACTTTGCCATATGCATATAATTGCAATTTGCCATTTTCATTCCCTCTGATTCCACATAAACCAATTTGGCCTTTGCCAATTTCACAATATCTAGCACAAGCGGTACACTTTACTTTGTCATCAGGTAGTGTCTCATAAAGTTCAGCTTCTTTTCCAAGTAAAGTGGTCAATGTTTTTTATTGTGTTTTTACGTATTTAACAAGTATGAAAGAGTCAAAGGAATTTTCTGATTCTGATGGTGGAGAATTGGTAAAAATGGCAAGAAAAGCTGTTACTGAATTTTTAAGAAATAATTCAAAGATTAATGATGCTGCATTTGATTCCAAATTTGATTTTAGTTCAGGAGTTTTTGTTACATTGAACAAACAGAATTCATTGAGAGGATGTATTGGATATCCTCTCCCCATAAAGAAATTATCAGATGGATTAATTGATGCTGCAATATCTGCTGCAACTCATGATACACGATTCAGTCCAGTGACTACTGAGGAACTAGACAAAATAACTTTTGAGGTTACAGTTCTTACTCCGCCTGTGGAGATTAAAGTGAAACAACCTTCAGAGTATCTGATAGAGATCAAAGTTGGGAGAGATGGATTGATAGTAGAAAATCCGTATACGTCGGGTTTACTTTTACCACAAGTTCCTACCGAATACGATTGGAATGTAGAAGAATTTCTTGGATATACATGTCAAAAAGCTGGACTTGAGAAAAATGCATGGAAAGATATGAAAACTAAAATATCAAAATTTGAAGGAATAATTTTCAAAGAAGAGACTCCAAAAGGAAAAGTAGTTAGAGAATAATTGGAGAGTAAAAAGAAAAAATTAGATTTTTGGAATTATTTCATTAATGACAGGTAGCACATGTACAACCTTCTCCACAATTACAAATTCCATCTTCGGAACAAGTACATCCTTCTTCACCAGATTCACAAGCCATAGAATGTTCACCTTCTCCGCAGGAGCAACCACTTTTTTCAGACATTGAATCACGATGCTGGTCATCCATCATCATCTTTGACATGTGGTTCATGTGATCACTAAAGCTCATAGACTGCATTTTCTCATACATTTTATCTAACATCTTCAACATCTGAGATTTTTCCGAATCAGTCAATGAATCCCATGCGGATAAAAGTTGTATTCTATGAAGATCGAAAAGACGTTCCATTTTGCTCATAGCAACATTAGAACTGATGGAAGATTTTCCAGTTGAAGTAATCTCTTTTTTTGTTCCTTCTTTTGTAAAGTCCTCTGAAGTACAGAGTCGATCGCCACAAACTTTGGTATTTGTTGCTTGTCCATACTGTTGATTCTTTACCCCTTTTGCCTTTGTAGCATCAGCGGTTTGAGTCATATCAGATGGAACAATCATTATCATTGAAAAAATAATTGCAATAATTACCAAAGACAAGTATCTTATTTTCATCGTTAACAATGGAAAAAAATTCTTATTAATTTACATACATTTTTCTCAAGTTTGAAAATAACTTCACTTTTTAATGCCAATAAAGCCATGTATATGTAATTTTCCAAAACTACTCATCATCTATCTCTTTTTATGAAATAATGTGTTATCTTAACTAATGATTAGAAAACCAGTAGTTGCAGGACAATTTTATCCAGGCGAGAAAAAGGAATTGAAAAATATGATCAAATCTTGTTTTGAACACAAGTTTGGACCGGGTACATATTCAATAGAACCAAGTGAAAAGATCTTCGGAATTGTTTGTCCACATGCAGGATATGTATACTCTGGCCCCACTGCGTGTCACTCTTACAAGTCAATTGTAAATCAGAATCCAGAACTTGTAATCATAATTGGACCAAATCATTTTGGTGTGGGAAAAGATGCAGCTACAATGATTGATGCACAGTGGCAGACCCCTTTAGGAATGGTCCAAGTGGATTCAGAGTCAGCAAAACAAGTAGCGAAAATATCAAAGTTTATTGAAATTGACGAGTATTCTCATTCCCAAGATCATAGTTTAGAAGTACAGGTTCCAATGCTACAGGAAATTCTTTCAAATGATTTTCAAATTCTTCCCATAATATTACGATCACAAGATATGGAAACTGCAATAGATGTTGGAAATGCAGTTACTGAAATTGCAAAAAAGAAAAATGCAATAATTGTTGCCTCATCTGATTTTACACATTATGAAGAAAATTCTTTTGCGCATCAACAAGACAAAGCATTGATAAAACCAATTTTAGAGATAAATGTAGAGAGATTCTATCAAGTGTTAGATGAAAGAAGAGTTACTGCGTGTGGTTATGGAGCAATGGCATCAGCAATGATTGCATGTAAGAATCTGGGTGCAATAAAAGGAAAACTTCTTAGCTATGCAACAAGTGGAGATGTATCAGGAGATACAGAATCAGTTGTAGGATATGGTGCAATAAAATTTATTTAACAGAATAGAAAGAAGTTACTTTTTCCCAAACTTGCCTATAAGAGGAACAAAGACATAATGAGATTCATTTCTGATCTCAATTATTCCTTTAGAAGTCTTTTGTAACAAAACTAATGATTGAGAAGCATCACCTACAGGTGCAATTATGAGTCCATTTTCACTTAGTTGATCAAGTAAGGGTAAAGGGATTTCAGTACATGCAGCAGTAATTATTATTCTATCAAACGGTGATGCTTTAGGATATCCAATACTGCCATCACCTAAAATTACATGAACATTATCTATGTTTAATTTTTTTAGATTTTCTTGTGCAAATTTTACTAGTTTTGGATGTCGTTCAACAGAATAGACATTTCCTGTTCCTACCAAGCAAGAAAGAATTGCACTCTGCCAACCTGAACCAGTGCCAATTTCTAGAATTTTTTGTCCATCTTTAACATCTAACCATTCTGTCATCCTTGTAACAACACCGGGTTGAGAAATGGTTTGATTTTTCATAATTGGGAGGGGTTCATTGTTATACGCACAATCTAATTCAGATTCTGGAACAAATTCATGTCTCGGAATAATTCTCAATGCAAATTCTACACGATCATCAGTCAGAAATTTTGAATTTTTTAGATAAATAATTAAGTCATTTAGTGCAATACGATATTTTTTTTCAATTTTTGTCAATTAATATAATTTAGATTTTTTATAATTAAAAACACTCGGTAAATTTCTTTTTGATTTCAATGCTAGTGATCTGCCTCAGGATTATCATGTCTAATTGAATTCATGAAATCTTGGTGTTGTAACATTAATTCTATCATTTGCTCTCGTAAAGTCTCATCATCCATTACAGCATCTAGTATTGGTTCCATCATTTGGTTTGACATCATAGCCATATGAGAAGGATCTTCAAGCATCATTGTGTGCATATCTTTAGTCATTTCAGAATTTATCCAAACATGATGAATCATATCCATCATTTTAGTAGAATCAGACATCATCATTTTATGAGAATTCATTGAATTATGTTCATAATCAGAACACCACATACATTCTGATTGATGCATTCCTTGTCCCATTCCAGAACCCATCATTGGTTGATGTATTGAGTCCATCCACATAGAATGTGATTTTAGATGATTTTCCATTTGAGGATGATTCTTCATTATAGTAATCATTTTTTCACGCAATTCAGGCTCACTAGTCATAGGACCCAACATATTTTTGAGTAATTCAGGATTTTTTTTCATTTGTGAAATCCAATCATTCATGGTACTTTTCATAATAGTGGGATTTTTTTGCATCATTTCATGCCAATGAGTCATTAGTTTCTCATTTGATGCCATGCTGTTCATCAAATGATTCATCATTTCTGGGCGTTTATCCATCATAGATTGATTGTGAAGTCCATAACCTCTATCAATTAATTTCAAATATGTGGATGGCATTACACATGCGGGATTTCCATTACTTTTTTGTATCAATAAATGTCCAGGTTTACAAGTTAGCATGTCAGGATCTGCAAATTTTTTCCACTGTTGATGTGGAGTCATTTGTTGTTGAGCAAAAGAATTTTCAAAAAATGCAGGGCTAATAGCAATAGTGAAAATCAGGATAAAGAGTAACGGTAATTTGAAATTCAATAGAATTAATAATTATTTTTATCTTAAAAAGTAATCGTAAAAACTAAATTTGCCAAAAAATTACTTTTAAAGCAAGTTAATTTTTCTTTCAACTAGTTTTCCATGACCAAGCTTTCCAACTACCTCAAAATTCTCAGCTACTAGTTCACCTCTAACTATTGTTTTAACAGGCCAGCCTTTTAGAAGTCTTCCTTCATATACAATATAATCAGAAAATCCTCCAAACAGATCAGAAGTTACCTTTTTTTCTTTTTTCAAGTCTAACATAGTAATGTCTGCATCGAAATTTTTCTCAAGTGATCCTTTTTGTAGATACATTCCAAATATTTGAGCAGCATTTTTACTAGTAAATCGTACAAGCTGTTCTAATGTAATCTTATTTTGGTTAATCCCATCATTGAGTAAAATAGGAAGGGAAGTTCCAATTCCTGGAAATCCTGCTAGAGCACCCCAAACGTCATCACCGCCTAGTTTGAGTTTAATTTGATTTGCAACATGATCTGTGCCTATTGTATCTATAAGATTTTGAGACAAAGCAGTCCAAACTGCCTTTTGGTCATTTTCTGTTCTAATTGGTGGCATGACTTTTGCAAGATATCCAGATTGCTTTTCATAAGAAAGTGTAAGATAATGAGGGCATGTTTCAACAAAAATTTTCGTTCCAAGTTTTTTTTCTTCTTCAATTTGTTTTAATGCCCTCTCAGAGCCAATATGTACAAAGTAAATCACACAGTCATAGTCTCGCCCAAATTTTGATACAGTTTTGATTGCTTTTGCCTCAAATTCTGGAGAACGACTTGAAGACCACGCAGATAAACCATCTTGGTTTTTTTCTTTTGCAGTTTTAATTCCACACCCACATGATTCATAGTCTTCTGCATGAACCAATACTGGACAACCAAGTTCTGCCGCAGCCTTTACTGTTTGTTTAACTAATTCATCAGTAACATCTACTTTAGCTGCAACAAGATTAGAAGAATTTGGCGGCATGTCCATGTATACATGACCAACTTCACCGCCAAGGTTCATGTAGATTTTAAAAGAGGTAATTCCTTTTTCAATACAAAGACTCATCTCGTTGATTTGTTGCGGAGTGAAAATAGAAGCATGTATTGCATAATCAATGTAATGATTTTGAGATGAAACATCAAGCTGAGATTGCAATGAATTAGAAAATGGATCACCTAATCGAAGCATTCTCATCATTGTAGTGATTCCCCCTATTGCTGCAGCATGAGATTCAGTTTTTGCAGCCTCATTAATCGGAGAATATACTCCATAGTGAACATGAGTATCAATGGGGCCAGGAATTGAAACTAGGCCACTGCCATTGATTTTGTTATCACATGCAGGAACATCATTTGTGAATCCCACAATTTTCCCCTCATCAATTAAGATATTTTTATCCACCATTCCCTGAGGTAGAATAACGTGTGAATCGATAATTATAGTATCATAAGTCATCTGGAAAATTTTAGACTTTCTAGACTATTATGCGTTAAGATAAAGTGTATGAAATTGTATACTTTTTCGTTTCTTATTACTATCATTTGTGCAGTATTTACATGTCATACAAGAGACCACATCAAAAGAGGAATTTTTGGAATCAAGGACTACTGAATAGTCAGATTGGTGCAATATTGATCAAATAATCATAAAGATACTTATCCAATTTGGAATCTAGAGTAATGCTATTTCCCAGTATCTCAAAAATAAGCAACTAATTGAAAAGATGTTCAATGACCTAAGAACCTAATTTGTTTTTCTAGGTTCAGTGTTGTCAAATATTCTAAAAACTCATTCTAGAAGATTAGAATAACTTTGAAGAATGTACCAACGATTTAAAAGAAAATTATTTTTCCTTTGTGCAATGACTAAATCAAGAACTTCTCTTATGCTAATTACATTATCTGTAACTCTTGTTGCATCTCTATCAGTAGGTTTACTTCAAGAAAGTGAAGCCACTAAAGGTCAAGGAGTATCCTTGCCAGTAATAGGTTCTGACAAAGTTTGTGGGGACAGACTGTGTTCTGAACCTGCAACTAGTTCTTCTGTTCACAAAGAAACACGTACTCAAAGTACATCCCAAACTAGTGAATGTAAAAGCAATGAAGGTACAACTCGTACCCATTACATTGCAGCAGATGAGGTAGAATGGAATTATGCCCCTTCAGGACTTAATCAGATGAAAGGACAAGAGTTTAACGAAGATGAAAATGTATTTGTTGAGAATACTTCAGATAGAATTGGAAGTACATACATCAAGGCATTATATCGTGAATACACTAATGATACATTTTCAGAACTTAAACAAAGAACATCTGAATGGGAACATCTTGGAACACTCGGACCAATAATTCATGCTGAAGTATGTGATACCATCAAAGTTGTATTCAAGAACAACTCAGATGAATTAGATTATTCTGTTCATCCACACGGAGTCTTTTATGATAAAGATTCTGAAGGTGCTGAATATAATGATGGAACTGTCACAAGTAACAAAGCTGATGGAATAGTTGCTCCAGGACAAATGCATACCTATGAGTGGGCTGTTCCAGAACGTGCTGGACCTGGACCAAATGATCCAAACTCAATAATATGGATGTATCACTCACATGTAGATTCTCCAATGGATACCAATTCCGGACTTGTCGGTCCTATGGTGGTAACTGCTAAAGGGATGGCGGACTCTGATGGTAGACCTATTGGCGTTGACAGAGAAATGATAAGTTTGTTCACAGTCTCTGATGAAAATTCTAGTCACTATCTATGCGAGAATCTAGAAACATTCACAGACGAGACTTGTAACAATGAGGAATTAGTAGGAGATGATGACTTTGCTGAAAGTAATCTCATGCACGGTATTAACGGATACGTCTATGGTAATTTGCCGGGACAAACTGTTCAAAAAGGAGAACATGTTCGTTGGTATCTAATCGGCATGGGAACTGAAGTAGATTTGCACACTCCACACTGGCATGGAAACACTGTCTTGTGGAATGGAATGAGAGTTGATGTAATGGAATTAATGCCAGCTAGTCTAAAGACAGTTGACTTTATTCCTGACAATATAGGAACCTGGATGTTCCACTGTCATGTTAATGATCATATATCTGCAGGAATGATGTCACTTTTCAAAGTGATCTGATTTATTTTTTCTAAATTTAAAAAATATCCCTTTACATGTGGGTACTAAATCATCAAAAGTTTAGTGATGGGCCCATTCTTTCTCAACCAGATGAGATGCAGTTGAATGCGTGACACAAAGCGAATAATACGAGAATCATTTTGATTTGGATTTAATTAATTTCTACGTGGA
>Ga0224512_10003530_pt1 | contig 13702 bp, 12 predicted proteins | sample SF_May12_sed_USG_4_FD_169103 | JGI IMG/M metagenome (GOLD analysis project Ga0224512, IMG submission 169103) | Sediment microbial communities from San Francisco Bay, California, United States - SF_May12_sed_USGS_13 | ecosystem: Environmental > Aquatic > Marine > Sediment | place: USA...
GGGAGGCCGGCAACACGCCGGTCGCCAACGAACCGTTCCGATAGGCCGTTCTGAAAGCTGTCTGATTTTGGAAGCACGCAATCGGTTTCTATGCCTAAGATGCCGGCAATATAACAGGGCTCAAAAACGGGGATGGGAGCGAGTCACAGTGAAGCGTGTTTTTCCGTTGTTGGCCGCATGCTTGTTCCTGTGCGTCGATACGGGCGGACCGAAGGCCCAGCAACCTGAGGCATCGCCGGATTCACCGGCGCGCCACGGCATCTCCAATTACGGTGATCTGAAATATCCCGCGGGGTTCACCCATTTCGCCTATGTCGATCCCTCCGCCCCCAAGGGAGGCCGCATCAAGCTCGCCGCCACCGGCACCTTCGACAAAATCAACCCCTTCAACCTGAAAGGCATTGCCGCCACCGGTGCCGTGCTGTTGTTCGACACCCTGATGGAGGCGGCCGCCGACGAACCGCTATCGCTTTACGGGCTGGTGGCCGAGAGCATCGAGGTGCCCGACGACCGCGCCTGGGCAAGATTCAAGCTGCGGCGACAAGCGCGCTTCCATGACGGCAGCCCGATCACGGCCGAGGACGTGGTTCATACGTTTCAGCTGTTGAAGACTAAAGGCCACCCGCGCTATCGGCTCTATCTCAAGAATGTCGCGACAGCGGTCGCGGAGGCTCCCGACCGGGTCCGCTTCGAATTCACCAGTGGCGGCAACCGGGAACTACCGCTTCTGGTGGCGCAACTGCCGATCATGTCCAAGGCCGACTGGGCCGACAAGGACTTTGCCAAGACCAGCCTCACGGCGCCGCTGGGCAGCGGTCCCTATCGCGTCGCCGGTCTCAAGCCCGGGCGCGCCATTACCTACCAGAGGGTCGCCGATTACTGGGCCGCCGACCTGCCGGTCAAGCGCGGGCGCCATAATTTCGATGTCATCCAGTACGACTATTACCGTGACCGCACGGTTGCGCTGGAAGCCTTCAAGGCCGGCGAATACGACCTGCGTCAGGAATATGTATCGAAATTCTGGGCCACCGCCTACAACACGCCCGCGGTCGCAGCCAAGATGATCCTTAAGAAACGGTTCATTCACCGCCGTCCGGCGGGCATGCAGGCCTTCGTCTACAACACCCGCCGGAAAATCTTTTCCGATCCCCGGGTGCGCCGGGCGCTGGCCTACGCATTCGATTTTCAATGGACCAACGTGGCGCTGTTCTACAAGCTCTACCGCCGCACAAGGAGCTATTTCACCAACTCCGACTTCGCCGCCGAAGGACCGATCACCGAGGGGGAAAAGGCCATCCTCGCCCGCTTCCGCGGTCAGGTCCCGGAGGAGGTTTTCACGACCCCTTACCGGCCGCCCGCCACTACGGCCGCGTCGGGCATCCGGCCCAATCTGTTGAAGGCCCAGGCGTTGCTGCAAGAGGCAGGCTGGGTGATGCGCGACGAACGGCTTGTCAATGAGAAGACCGGCGCGCCCTTCCGTTTCGAAATTCTGCTCAACAACCCGTCCTTCGAGCGCATCGTCGGCCCCTTCGTCCGTAACCTGTCACGGCTCGGCATCTCGGTCAGGGTGCGGGTGGTGGACACCTCGCAGTACCAGAACCGGCGCAAGAACTTCAGTTACGACATGACCCTGGTGATCTGGCGCCAGTCGCTTTCGCCGGGCAACGAACAGCGCAACCTGTGGACCTCGGCCAGCGCCGACGTCCCCGGCAGCTCCAATTTCGCGGGCATCAAGAATCCCGTGGTCGACGCCCTGGTCGAAGAGATCATCAAGGCCCCCAGCCGACAGGCCCTGATCGATACCGTTAGGGCGCTGGATCGCGTGCTGCTGTGGGGCCATTACGTGATTCCCAACTGGCACTCCCGCGCCGACCGGGTTGCCCTGTGGGATCGCTTCGGCTGGCCCGCGGAAACGCCCGATCTGGGCTATCAGTTGGACACATGGTGGGAGGTTCCGGCCAAGGCGACCCGGGCCGACGCGTATCGGGGGATCGCGGCCGATGGCGACGGGCCCAAGCCGTTTCCCTTGCGATCGATCCTGATCCTCATGGCAATGGTCGGAGCGGTGGCCGCCTGGGGCTGGATGTTCCGCAGGAGATGGAAGGGTTAAGGCTCGATGCTGGCCTACATCATCCGACGTTTGTTGCTGATCATCCCGACGCTGTTCGGGATCATGGTGCTCAATTTCGTCATCGTCCAGTTCGCTCCGGGCGGGCCGGTGGAGCAGTTGGTCGCCGAACTCACCGGCACCGCGGTCGACGCAACCGCGCGCATCGGCGGCGCCGAGGGCGAGGCCGGGCTGCCTACGGGCGGTGGTTTCGGCGGCGACGGCGCCTATCGCGGGGCGGAGGGCCTGGATCCGGAATTCGTCAAGGAGCTGGAAAGGCTCTACGGCTTCGACAAGCCGCCGCTCGAGCGTTTCGTCACCATGATCGCCAACTATCTGGTGTTCGATTTCGGCGACAGTTTCTACCGCGACCGGTCGGTGATCGACTTGGTGATCGAGAAGCTGCCGGTCTCGATCTCGCTCGGCCTGTGGTCGACGCTCCTGATCTACATGATCTCCATCCCCTTGGGCATCGCCAAGGCGGTGAACGACGGCGAGCGCTTCGATATCTGGAGCAGCGCGGTGGTGATCGTCGGCCATGCCATCCCGGGTTTTCTGTTCGCCATCCTTCTGGTGGTGGTGTTCGCGGGCGGCAGCTACCTGGACTGGTTCCCCTTGCGGGGGCTGGTGTCCGAAAACTGGGCGCAGATGAGCTGGCCCGACCGCATCGTCGATTACTTCTGGCACATGGCCCTGCCGACCCTCGCCCTGACGATCGGCGGGTTCGCGGCGCTCACCATGCTGACCAAGAACTCCTTTTTGGAAGAGATCCACAAGCAATACGTGGTCACGGCGCGGGCCAAGGGGCTGGGGCAGACCCGGGTGCTCTACCGCCATGTCTTCCGCAACGGCATGCTGATCGTCATCGCCGGCTTTCCCGACGCCCTGATCGACATCCTATTCGCCGGCGCGCTCCTGACCGAGGTGATCTTCTCGTTGGACGGGCTTGGCCTGCTCGGCTTCGAATCGGTGGTCAACCGGGATTACCCGGTGGTCTTCGGCACGCTGTTCTTTTTCACCCTGATCGGACTGGTGGTGAACATCCTGCGCGACGTCACCTACGTCCTGGTCGATCCCCGCATCGACTTCGAGGGCCGGGGGAACTAGGCGATGGCGCAGGATCGGCTCTTCGGGCGGACGCTGACGCCCATGACCCAACGACGGCTTGCCAATTTCCGCGCCAACAAGCGGGGCTACTGGTCGCTTTGGATCTTCCTCGGCCTGTTCGCCTTCTCCCTGTTCGCCGAGTTGATCGCCAACGACAGGCCCCTGGTCGTGAAATACGACGGCGCCTTCTATTTTCCCGTGGTGCAGAGCTATCCCGAGACCGCCTTCGGTGGCGTGCTCCGCACCGAGCCCGATTACGCCGATCCCGCCGTCAAGCGCCTGATCGCGGCCAAGGGCTGGGCCGTCTATCCGCCGATCCCTTACGGGCTGAGGACCGTCGATTTCTGGTCGCGGGAGGCGCTGCCGTCGCCGCCTTCGGCGCGGCACTGGCTCGGCACCGACGATCAGGGGCGCGACGTCCTGGCGCGCCTGATTTACGGCTTCCGCATTTCCGTGCTGTTCGGCCTCGCCCTGACGCTCATCAGTTCGGTCGTGGGCATCGCCGCCGGCGCCCTGCAGGGCTATTTCGGCGGGTTGTTCGACCTTGTCTTCCAGCGGATCATCGAGGTCTGGCAAGGCATCCCGCGCCTCTATGTGCTGATCATATTCGCGAGCTTCGTCGAGCCGAGTTTCTGGTGGCTCCTGATCATCCTGCTGTTCTTCCACTGGATGTCCCTGGTCAGCGTCGTGCGGGCCGAATTCCTGCGCGCGCGCAACCTGGACTACGCCCGTGCGGCGCTGGCGCTCGGCGCATCGGACGTCGGCATCATGTACAAGCACCTGCTGCCTAACGCCATGGTGGCCGCACTGACTTTCCTGCCCTTCGTACTCAACAGCGCGATCACGGCGCTGACCTCCCTGGATTTTCTCGGCTTCGGCCTGCCGCCGGGATCGGCGTCGCTGGGCGAGGTGCTGGCCCAGGGCAAGGCTAACCTGCAGGCGCCGTGGCTCGGCATCTCCGGGTTCATGGTGCTGGCGGTGATGCTGAGCCTGCTGATCTTCATCGGCGAAGCGGTGCGCGATGCCTTCGACCCCAGAAAATCGATGGCTTGAGGGCGCGACGATGACCGAGACACCGCTCCTGCAAATCGAGAACCTCGCCGTCGGCTTCCGGGGCTCCACCGGGGACCGCGTGGTGGTCAAGGGCGTAAGCTTCGAGATCGCCCCGGGCGAGACCCTCGCCCTGGTGGGCGAATCGGGCTCGGGCAAGTCGGTCACCGCGATGTCCGTCATGCAGCTCCTGCAATCTCCCCCCGCCTTCCATCCCTCGGGATCGGTGCGGTTCAAGGGCGAAGAGCTGATCGGCGCGCCGGAGCCGAAGCTGAGATCGATCCGCGGCGGGGAGATCGCCATGATCTTCCAGGAGCCGATGACGTCGCTCAATCCGCTGCACACCATCGAACAACAGGTCAGCGAGAGCCTGATCCTGCACCGGGGCATGAGCCGCGACGCCGCGCGGGAGCGCAGTTTGGAGCTCCTGCAAAAGGTCGGGCTGCGCGACGCCGAATCCCGCTTGGGCGCCTATCCCCACCAGCTTTCCGGCGGACAGCGCCAGCGGGTGATGATCGCGATGGCACTGGCCAACGAACCCAGCCTGCTGATCGCCGACGAGCCGACCACGGCGCTCGACGTCACCATTCAGGCTCAGATCCTCGCGCTCTTGAAAAACCTGCAGTCGGAGATGGGCATGGCGCTGTTGCTGATCACCCATGACCTCGGCGTCGTACGCAAGATGGCGCAGCGACTTTGCGTCATGAAGGACGGGGAGATCGTCGAGACCGGCGAAACCGAAGCCGTATTTACCGCGCCGGGCCATCCCTATACCAAGATGCTGATCGACTCCGAGCCGCGGGGGCGCAAGGCGCCGGCCGAGACCGAGGCCCCCGTCGTGCTGGAGGCCTCCGACGTCAAGGTCTGGTTCCCCATCAAGGCCGGCGTCTTCCGCCATACCGTGGGCCATGTGCGGGCGGTGGACGGAATCTCGGTCTCCGTGCGCGAGGGCGAGACCCTCGGCATCGTCGGGGAATCGGGCTCCGGCAAGACCACCCTCGGCATGGCGCTCCTGCGCCTGCAATCGTCCACCGGGGCGATCCGATTCCTCGATCAAGAAATTTCCGGCCTCAAGCGTAAAGCGATGCGCTCGCTCAGACGCGAGATCCAGATCGTCTTCCAGGACCCCTTTTCCTCCCTCAGCCCCCGCATGTCGGTCGGACAGATCATCGAGGAAGGGCTTCTGATCCACGGCTATGGGGACGGTGCCACGGACCGCACGCAGATGGTCGAATCGGTGTTGACCGAGGTGGGTCTCGATCCCGAGTCCCGCCACCGCTATCCCCATGAGTTCTCCGGCGGACAGCGCCAGCGCATCTCGATAGCCCGGGCGCTCGTGTTGAAACCCCGCCTGATCGTGTTGGACGAACCCACCTCGGCGCTCGACATGACCGTCCAGGCACAGATCGTCGAACTGTTGCGCAGCTTGCAACGCACCCATGGTCTCGCCTACATCTTCATCAGCCACGATCTCAAGGTGGTAAGGGCGCTGGCCGACGATGTCCTGGTCATGCGCAACGGCCAGGTGATGGAATTCGGCCCCTGCGACCGCGTGTTCGACCGGCCCGAGACCGATTACACCCGCGCCTTGATGACCGCGGCCTTCGATCTGGAAGTGGCGGGAACCGATGCGGTCAGCCAGTAAACGTTTGTGCAACAATGAGTTAAAGAAAAACCGCCGTTTCCCGGGCAGGGCCGGGAACGCAGAATCCTATTCCTGGCGGAGGAAGTTGGTAATACTTTGTCCTCAGAATTCCGGCCTTGGCTGCGGGCCCAGGATAGGTCATAGGATCATGCGTTCCATCGGCGCCGTTTTTGCAATTCTGCTTGCCGCCCAGCCCGCGTTCGCCCAGACCGAAACGCCCCCGCGCCGGCCGCTCGAGCGTGTCGTCGTCGGCTACCTGGAGCGCATCCGCTTGTTTCCCGGCAACCTTCTGGTCTACGCCAAGATCGACACCGGGGCCCGCACGTCCTCGCTGAACGCGCGGGACATCAAATATGTGGAACGGGATGGCCAGACCTTCGTGCGCTTCTCCGTCACCAACCGCGACAACCAAACCCATACCTTCGAACGCCCCGTCATCCGCCGGGCCCGGATCAGGGATTTGGGACGCCCCTCCCAGATCAGGCCGGTGATCATGCTCGGACTGTGTATCGGCAATATCTACCGCTTCACCCAGGTGAACCTGTCGAACCGGGCCGGCTTCAATTTCCAGCTATTGGTGGGCCGGCGCTTCATGGCCCAAAGAATCCTGGTCGATCCGGTGCTTCAATACACCGCCGAGCCCACCTGCCCACCACCGAACCATGCCGGTCTGGAGAGTGGGCACCCGCCCGATACGGGGAGCACACCGGTGCAGGAGACCGCCAAGTAGCCGGGCCTCAGCGGCCTTGCTCTTGTTCGCGCTTGGCCATGAACTCTTGGATGAATGTCGGAATGTCGTTCTTGGAAAAGCGGTCCTGCTCTGCCGGGCTGTGGAGGAAGGCGATGATGTCGCCGAGTTCCTCCGCGGTCAGGTCGATCTGTTCGGAGAACAGGCGCCGCTGCAGGGCCAGCATCGGCGTCCCGCCGCGCCACATGCGGGTGATGAATCCCAACATGTCGACGGTCGCCGGACGGATTTCGATATCGAGCGCCACAGCATTCTTGCCGCCGATGCCGTTGACCGAATGACAGACGACGCAGGCCCGGGTCGCGAAATAGACCCGCCCCTTGGCCGGATTCATCGATGGCAACACAAGGTCGGGCAAGCCTTTCAAGGGGAACCGGTAGCCTTCGTTCGCCTCCGACGCCATGGGCGCCGTGGCGCCGGCCGTCGGTTGATCCTGGGCTACGGCGGCAGCCATCCCACCGCAAGCGGCCAAAACCGCCACTGAAAGCCGGATCAGCGTGTCGCGGAATGCGTTTTTCATCGGGGTCCTCGCTTTCCGATCATGATCGATAAAAGTAGGCCATCGTGGGTCGATGGGCCAGGACATTGGCGGCTCCCTCGACCTAGGATCCCAGCATGGAGGACAGCAACGTCGCGATCCCCAAGAACGAGAAGAATCCCGCAACGTCGGTGACCGTGGTCAGGATGATCGACGACGCCACCGCCGGGTCCTGGCCGATCCGCGCCAGGATGATAGGAATCAAGGCGCCGGCCATGCCCGCCATTACCATGGAGATCACCATGGACGACGAGATTACCAGAACAAGACCAAGGCTGCCGCTCCAGATATAGACACCGAGGGCGCAGGTCACGGCAATACCGATACCGTTCCATAGCCCCGCATTGACCTCCTTGCCGGTCACCAGCCACCATTGGCGGAAGCTGATTTCGCGCAGCGCCAGGCCCCGCATGGTGACGGCGAGCGCCTGCGCCCCGGTATTGCCCGACTGTCCGGCCACCACCGGCAAGAGAACCGCCAGCGCGGTGTATTTCGCGATCGTGCTTTCGAAGAGGCCAACCACGGAAGCCGCGAGGAAGGCCGTCAGCAGATTGATCTGCAGCCAGGGCAGACGCTTGCGCACCGCGAACCAGCTGCTCGACAAGGCGCGTTCGTCCTTGCTGGCACCCACCATCGACTGCATGTCGGCACTGACCACTTCGCGCAATGCGCCGACCAGGGTGTCGTGGCGGATCATGCCGAGGATATGGCCGTCAAGATCGACCACGGGAATCTCCTGCAGATCGAATTCCTGGAAACGCTGGACCACGACGTCTCGCGGATCCATCGGCCCGACCACCGCCTGGACCGGGGTTTTGAGCTGGGAGATCGGCAGGTCCCGAGGATGGAAGGGCAGGTCCCTTACATCGACCAGACCGTCGAGTCTGCCCTCGGCATCGACCAGCTTGATGAAATGGGCACCGATCCCCTTTCGCTCTGCCAGCAGGTCCAGGGCGTGGCCGGCGGAGATGTTGCCGTGCAGCGCCACCACGCGGGTGTCCATGAACCGGCCCGCCGAATCGGCGGGATAGGACAGGAGCTCCTTCAGTTCATGGGCGATGTCTTCCGAGAGGCGGGCAAGCTCCGGCTCCCGCTCCTCTTCGTCTATCCCGCCCAGCAACCGGACAGCCTGGCTGGCGGGCAGGGATTCGAGGATGCCCGTCCTCAGCGCTTCTGTCATGTTGCGGAACAGGATGGCCGCAAAGCCCGGGGCCAGGAACTTCCAGAATCCCACCAGTACGGAAATGGGAAGGCCGCCGAGGCTCCGCGCCGCCGCGATCGGCGACATGGTTTCCAGGTCAGCCGCGGCCTCTCTCGGGAAATCCTCCACGTATCGCTCGACCAGGGCGTCGACGACCGGTTCCGCCGCCGCGTTCATGATGTCTCGCTTCCCTCGGCGGCATCATTCGGCGCCGGGACAATCGGACGTCCCATGGACGCGGTGAGGATGTCGGACATGCCAAGGAACCAGGCGTCCGCCAGGCCGAGGGCGGAGGACCCGCCGGCTTCGAACGGCAGTTGATCGACAAGATCGTCGACCGCGTGACGCAGCGTTGCGTATCGGATGACGCCGAGGAACTGGCCCGCGGTCTCCGCCACGGGAAGGATATCGGTCTTGCGCCAAGCGTCCTCGGTGACGGCGACCTCAATCGGCGTCCGCGCCCTCAGCACATCGGGCACGGGCTTCATCAATTCCGACGCCGGCATCTCCGGCCGGGCACCGACCAGCGTGGCCGCGTTGACGGCACCGCGGACCGTCTGCGCCGCATCGACGATATAGGCCAACGGGACATCGCCTTGGTAAACGGAAAACCGTTTCTTGACGCTCTCCACCGTGTCACCGACCCGCGCGGCGACAACATCGCTTTCAATCCAGGCGCCGACGACCCCCTTGACCTGACGCAAGTAGAACTGGATTTGCGAGCGGCGAACCGCGCTTTGCCCGTCCAGGGCGGCGTGGCCGAGCCCGGGGGACAAGAGCCTGATCACGTTGGCCGCGCGCTGAACCGACATTTGCGCGATCAGGGCGGTGGCATCCTCGCTAGGCATCTCCCCAAGGTGCGCGGCCGCCGCCGGCGGCAGCATGGCATTGAGAAGGCCAGCCGAGACGCCGCTGTCGAGCTCGCGGAGGAAGTCGGTGCCCGCCGCCTTCGGCTGGTGCCCCAGGACTTCCACCGCCTCCTCGGGATGCGAGCGGGAGAACGCCTGGGCCAGCTCCAACCTATCGCTTGCCATCGTCTTCCCTCTCCAAAATCAACGTGGATGCTTCCAGGAATTGCGCCGCCGGGATGATCTGGCGCCCCTCCTTGGTTTCCAGGATGACCGCCACCGATGTCAGTTCCGCGATCGTCCCGACCGTCTCTCCGAAGCGGATGCGTGCGCCGTTATGGAAGTCCGGGCCAAGGTGGCGCGCTCCGATCAGGTTGCTGACGTAGGTGCGAGCGCCCAAGCCGAAGGCAATGGCAAGGCCGCCCAGGATGCTGGCCAGGACGATTGCCAGAACCATGATGACCGCGGCGAGATCGATGCCGATCTGGTCAAGGCCGACGATGACCAGAATCAGAAGCGTCGCGATCTGGGCCCCCCGTGCGATCGACCGGGTCTGCGCCGCGGGCAGCCCCTTGCAGGCTGCAACTGCACTGTCGCGGGCGATGCCCGACAGCACCGCGCCGGCAAAGATGATGAGGATGCCAGACACGACCTGGGGCAGATGGTTGACGATCTGATCGAGCCATCCTGCGAACATCCGCAAGCCCAGGTTATTGGCAGCGATGGCGATAAACAGCAGAAGAACGGTCCAAAAAACCAGCGCGCCGAGCACACGGAGGGTGGTTTCGGTGGGGCCCTGAAGTGCGATCCCCACACGATGGGTCACCGTCCCGGCCGCATGGGACAGGGTGTGGACGATTCGCACGGTGACGGACCGCAACAGGCGCGCCACGAAATAACCGACGACAACCAGGAAGATCGCCAGGACGATCTGAGGCAGAAGCGCCAACAACGCCTCCCAAATTCTCGTCAACTGCTGCACCAGAGGGAATATCTGATCGTTCATTTCGCGATTCTTTCCTCGGTTCCGCGGACTGAGCCTACGCTTCCTATGAAATCAGCCTCGGAATACCACTTTTGCTGGACCTTCCGGTTTGGTTTTTGGTGCCTAGTTTGGAATAGCGGCCGCCGGCGTCTCGCCGACGGCCCATTCGACGACCGTGCGACAGCGTCGCGGGGCCCGATCGACCGCCACAGGATGAACCGGCCCGGCAACGGCGCGTATCCGGCGAGCGGGCCCTCGCACCAAAGGGGCAGTGGGCTTTCTGTGCATCAGATGCAAGACTTCCAAAGGGCGCTCCCTGGTCACAAACCCCGTGGGTTCGTGAAATTTCCAGAGGAACTCTATGATACACGGAAAGGTCCGCCTTTTCAGGGAATAAGGCCTGGCTCGGTGGGTTTACGCGACGCGCCGAAACACGCCCAACGGCACCTCCGGCGTGAAGCCTCGGTTTAAGTTTTCCCGACATCTTCGGTCTGGCGGCTGGTCCAATCGGCTCGGATTGGGCCTGGTCCACAAGGGCGCCGCAAAGCGATGCGGCGCGATGAACGGATCGGACATTTGTGCAGCAACGGCAGGGCTGATTACCGCAGGGGACGCGCAACCCACCGACCGGGAACTCCAGGGCACCACTGCGATCGCCCGGGCCGCCCGCCCGGCGCCTGAACGCCCGCTCCCCTTGCGCAAACGACCGCCGGCGGGCCAATATGAAACCATGACAAAGCAAGAAAATCACAACGATGGGGGAACTCCCGGGCGCAAGGTCAAGGCCAGGATGTTCCTGGTCACCATGCTTCTGCTGTTCGCGGGCACCCTCGGCATCCTGATCTACGCGGTTCTCCGCTCCGTCCCCGCGCCGTCTTGATCGCGGCCCCCAACGGCGCGCTAACCTCCCGCAGGCTTATCCTGTAAGATGGCCGAAAAGTGCGCTGGTGGGCGAAGGGCCCATCGGCAAGGGGAGGGAAGTCGATGGCAACGACACAAAGGCCCGATCCCGTGACGGCACCCTGGGTGTGGTCATCGCGCGAGATTTTGGACCGGGACGACTGGATCGTCGAACTCGACGAAACGGCCCGGAGAGACCTGGACGCGGCGCTCGGCGCCGTCAAACGGGGCGGGCTTGCGCTGGAGCGGCTCACGGCCGCGGATTTCCCGCTGCCGTCCATGGCCGAATCCCTGGCGCGCACAAAACGGCTGCTCGGCGACGGCCCGGGCCTTGCCCTGATCCGCGGGTTCCCGGTGGACCGTTATGACCGCGATGAAATGGCCCTGATCCTTTGGGGCGTTGGCTGCCATCTCGGCATCGGCATGCCCCAGAGCTATCGCGGCGACATGATCGGCGATGTGATGGACATGTCCCACACCGGCGACACCCGGCGCAGCTACCGGTCGCCGCGCGCGCTCGATCTCCACTGCGATCCCGTCGACGTGGTCGGCCTCCTGTGCCTGCGCCGCGCCAGGGAGGGCGGCGCCAGTCTGCTGACCAGCAGCCTTGCGGTCCACAACGCGATTCTGGCCGCGCGGCCCGATCTCCTGCCCGCGCTCTATCGCGGCTATCACTACCGCCATTCCGAGGCAGCCTCACTCGGCGAGCCGGCGACCACACTCCACCGCATTCCCGTCTTCGGAGTATGCGGTGGGCGGGTAGTGTGCAATTTCAACGCTTCCCCCATCGGCCGCTCTCTTGCGGAAGACGGGCGCAAAGAGGACGCGGCGGCCCTCGAGGCGTTCGAGGTCTTCAAGGCGACAACACGGCGCCAGGACCTGATGGTTCGAACGATGCTGGAACCGGGAGACCTGCAACTTCTCAACAACCGCGCGGTGCTGCATGGACGCACCCTGTTCGGGGATCACGACGACATCACCCGCAAACGGCTGATGCTGCGGCTCTGGCTCAGGATCCCCGACTGGCCGGCATTGCCCGACACCATGATGTTGCACAAGGATGGACGGGCGCGGGCGCGCGTCGGCGCCGCGGACTAGCACACGGCACCAAGCCGAAACAGGGAGGAGAGACGATGACGATCAAGACCGTCGGTTTTGTCGGGCTGGGCATGATGGGCAGCCGCATGGCGCCGCGCATTTCGGGCGCCGGCTGGCCGGTCCACGTGTATGACGTCAACCCCGAGGCCTCCGGAGCCGTCGCCCGGGCCCATAACGGGATTGTCGTCGAGGAGTCCGCCAAGGCCGTGGCCGAAGCCGCCGATGCGGTCATTACCATGCTGCCCGCCGGTCCCGATGTTCAGGCCGCGGCGCTGGGGCCGGACGGCCTGGCGCAAGGGTTCGGTGAAGGCGACATCCTGATCGACATGAGCTCGTCCCAGCCGTGGATGACGCTGGAGCTTGCCGAGGAACTCAAGGCGCGAGGCATCGGCATGATCGAGGCGCCGGTCTCCGGCGGCATCGAGGGCGCCGAGGCCGGGACGCTGACCCTGATGATCGGCGGCGACGACGAACTGGTGGAACGCTGCATGCCGATCCTGGAACCGATGGCAGGCCACGTCTTTCGGACCGGAAAAAGCGGCTCCGGCCACGCGTTGAAGACGCTCAACAACATGCTGAGCGCGCTCAACACCATGGCTGCGGCCGAAATCCTCTTGATCGGCACGCGCTTCGGCCTCGATCCCGAGGTGATGGTGGACGTCATCAACCAGTCCACCGGCATGAATTCGGCCATGCAGCGCAACATGAAGCAGCAGGTGATCAGCCGGAATTTCAGCGGCGGCTTCGCCTGGGACCTCAAGTTCAAGGATTTCGGCATCGCCGTGGATCTCGCCAAACGCACGGAGACACCTGTGCCGCTCTCGGCCCTGGCATTTCAGCTCAATCAGGCGGCGACCACATGGATGGGCGACACGGCGGGCAAGCGCAGCATCGAAATCGTGCGCTGGATGGAGCACATGGCCGGAACCGAAATCCGCAAACCCGACTGATCCCGGGTCTTGATTGTCGCGTGGGTTAGGCGCAACGTTCGCTCATGGACGGGCCGGCGGACAGTTTCGAGCTTGCGGGCACCCTCGCCGAGCTGCGCGACAAGGGCCATCTTCTCCTGCGCGGCAAGCACCGGCCCATCCTGGTGGTGGAGGATGGGGGAAGCGTCTTTGCGCTCGACAACCGCTGCCCCCATATGGGCTTCCCGCTCGACAAAGGGACCATCGAAGACGGCATTCTGACCTGCCACTGGCATCACGCGCGCTTCGATGCGGCCAGCGGCTGCACCTTCGACCTGTGGGCCGATGACGTGCCCGCCTGCCAGGTCGAGGTCCGCGGCCAGGAGATCTGGGTCGATCCCAGCTTCGACGAGGGGCCGCCCAGGCCACGGTTCGAACGGCGGCTGGCCGACGGCCTCGCCCACAGCATCGGCCTGGTGATCGCCAAATCGGTTTACGGACTGCTTGGCGCGGGCGTGCCGCCCAACGACATCGTCCGTCAGGCCGCCCTGTTCGGAGTGGCCAATC
>Ga0224512_10003531_pt1 | contig 13695 bp, 13 predicted proteins | sample SF_May12_sed_USG_4_FD_169103 | JGI IMG/M metagenome (GOLD analysis project Ga0224512, IMG submission 169103) | Sediment microbial communities from San Francisco Bay, California, United States - SF_May12_sed_USGS_13 | ecosystem: Environmental > Aquatic > Marine > Sediment | place: USA...
GCAGACGTTTTCTCCGCTCGAGCCGCAGACGTCGGAAGGAATCGACCTGGGCGCGGATTTCATCCAGGGGGAGACTCGCTTTGACGCCAATATCTTCCACATGAATCTGCGCAATGAAATTCATTTCAACCCGGCGACGTTCGCCAATGAAAACCTCGACCCCACGCGCCGGCGCGGACTGACATTGTCCGCAACCCGGAAAATTGCCGAAGACAAGCGAGTATCGGTCAATTATGGGTACACGCGCGCCGAGTTCCGGAGCGGCGCCTTGGCCGGCAACGAAGTCCCTTTGGTGCCCACGCACACCGGCAGCCTGACTGCGGCCTGGCGCTCCGGTGACGGGCTGGTGTTCTCCGCGGCCGCGCGCTACACCGGCAGCAAGCGCTTCGACAACGATCAGTCCAACACCTTCGGCAGGATACCGTCGTATACTACGGTGGACATCAAGGTCATGGGGGCGTTGCGTCCCTGGAAATGGCAGGCCGCCGTCAACAATCTGCTGAACCAGGAGGCCTTCGACTACGGCATTCGCAGCACCGGCTCACCGGGCACCTATAACGCCTATCCGCTCCCGGAACGAAACCTGTCTGTCTCGCTGGGAAGGGAATTCTGACCATGACCATTCACCCCTCCCGTCGAACCCTGATGGCCTCTGCGACGCTTTCGCTCGCCATTCACCTGATGTTGCTGGCGGGATTCAACCCGGCTGTCGATGCGCCCCTGACAGCGCGTCCGGGAATGCCCTGGATCAGTGTCCGGCTGGGCAGCCTGAGCGAGTCCGGCTTGTCTGCATCGCTCACTCACAACACATCCACGCGCGCCCCGGCCGACAAGGGCCCTATCGATCATGACGATATCGCGCATCGGCTGTCTGATGCGGGCACCGTCAGCCTGCCGCCCGCCGATGCAAACCCGGCAATCCCGGACGGGCCGGCCAGGGACGAAAGCCGCTCGCACCATCTGGCGCGCAACCATTTGCAGGGACTGCTGCAAACACGCTTGTCCCGCTACCTCGTCTATCCGCCGCTCGCCCGGAGCCGCGGATGGGAAGGCACGGTCCTGATGGGGCTGCGCGTCGAACCCGACGGGAATCTCGAAAGAATACATATCGCACGCAGCTCCGGGTATGCCGTCCTGGATAATTCGGCGTTAAACTCTCTCAACCGGCTCGGCCGGCTTGCCGAGGCTGCGACCTGGCTTGAAGGCCGCGGACTCGACGTGCAACTGCCGGTCATCTATCAATTGATCGACAACTGATCATGGGACACCGCCTTTCCAGGATTACCACCCGCACCGGCGACGACGGCTCGACCGGCCTCGGCGACGGTTCGCGCGTGAAAAAAACCAGCCGGAGAATAGAGGCGATCGGGGCGGTGGATGAATTGAACAGCCTCATTGGTGTTTTGCTCACGCAGGATGTACCACGCGATATACGCGTGGGACTGACGGATGTGCAAAATGATCTGTTCGATCTCGGCGGAGATCTCAGCATTCCCGGGCGCGCCACCGTTTCCGAAGGCCAGGTCATGCGTCTGGAAACGTTGCTGGAGGAGCTGAATGCCGAATTGCCGCCGCTCAAGGAGTTCATTCTCCCCGGAGGAACGGAACCGGCCGCCCTCTGCCACCTGGCGCGCACCGTGTGCCGGCGCGCGGAACGCCAGGTCGTTCATCTCGGTGAAACCGAACCGGTGAATGCCAACGCGGTAAAATACCTGAACCGCCTTTCCGACCTGCTGTTCGTGACCGCCCGGTCGTTGAATCGCCGGGCGGGACAGGCGGAAGTCCAGTGGAAACCGGGGGGGAACCGGTAGCCGGCCTACTTCGGGCTTCGTGCCTGGCGTGCCGCTTCGATCGCCGCGCAAACTTTCCCGGCGCCCAGCAGGATGCGGGGGCTGTTGCGGTGAATCAGGTCCGGTGGAATGAAATGAATATTCCCCCGTGCCGCCGCCGTCTGCGACGGCCAGCGCAGCCAGCGATCGCGCCATGCCGGCCACAGCGCCTCATGCCCGCTGGCGAGCACGACCTCGGGGTTTTGTGCCAGCACAGACTCCATGTCCACTCGCGGCGTCAGTCCCGACAAGCCCGAAAACACATTTGTCCCGCCGCACAGATGAATAACATCGCTGATCAGATGCTGGCGGCCCACCGTCAGCAAGGAATTGTCCAGAATCTGGTAAAACACCGTCACCGGTGGACGTAGCGCAAATTGTTCACGCAGATTTTCCCAGCGGCGATTGAATTTGCCGATTGTTTCACCGGCGGCTGTTTCTGTCGCAGCAAGTTTCCCGAAATGCCCGATCAATTGCGCCACGTCGCCGATGCGGCGGGGTTCCGTCACGAAAACGGTGTAACCGAGCTGCTTCAGACGCGCCACCTGCCAGGAAGGATTTCCGCTTTGCCAGGCGATCACGAGATCGGGGCGCAATCCGGCAATTTTTTCGAGATCCAGGCCCGCCCCGCTGCCCACCCTCGGCAACAGCCTGGCCGGCTCGGGAAAATCACTGTATTCGACGACACCGACGACATAATCCCCGGCCCCGGCGGCATAAAGAAGTTCCGTGGCGTGGGGCGCAAGGCTGATGATGCGACGCGCGGGTTGCCGGAGCGTCACGTTGTTCCCGGCGTCGTCCACAACGCTGATGTCGCCAAAAACAGACGGGATCGTGAATGTCACGCCGAGCCAGATCAGCAGAACCCGTGAAAGGAATTGTCGGGCAACGGCCATCAGGCGGTAATCGTACACATATCAGGAAATTTACAATTTCCCCGCATGGAACAACAATTGCGGTAGCAGGACGTCACCCTGCCGCTCCACGCGAATACGGCTGATGCCGGCATTCGGCACCTGTATCCGGAAGAGATGCCGGAGCGGCATTTCCAGGACGTTCGCCACCAGCATGCGAATAACCCCGGCATGCGCGACCACGAGAACATGCTCCCCATCGTGACGCGCAAGAATGCTGTTCCAGGTTTCCAGGATCCGGTTACGAAACGACGCGAGGGTTTCGGCGCCGGGCGGAGCATTCGATATCGGATCGTTGCGGAATCGGGCGAGCAATTCCGGATCTTGCGCGGTCAGCTCCTGTGCCGTGCAACCCTCCCAGGCGCCGAAACCGAGTTCGACCAGCCGGCTGTCGAGCTCGAGCGGCAACCCGTGGCGTCCGGCCAGTTCACGCGCAAAATCGGCGCAACGCCGCAGCGGGCTGCTGACAATGGCCTGCCACGGGCGGTTTTCACCCAGCGCCTGGCGCATCTGTTCCCATCCCCGCTCGCTCAGGGGATCGTCAATTTGACCACGGTATTTCCGTCCGCCCACCGGTTCGCCATGGCGCAACAGATCAAGCGTGGTTACCAGTTTATGCGACATCTGCGGGACGAGGCATGGACCTGCCGGGTTACTGCCGGGAGTCAGGGTGATGGCACGCGAAGATGGTTTCCGGCTAACCGGAAATAAATCCGACCAGATGGGCGCTGGTCATCAGGACACCGATCACCAGCCACAGCAACAGCACCCGCCAGACCAGAGCGACCGCGCGCAGGACATGTCCGGCGTCCGGTATGACGGTGAGATCCGCTGTTCTTTCCTCGAATTCACCCTCTTCCGGGGCTTCGCAGATTTGCATGTGCATGGCACCGAAACCGGAGGCCAGCAGCGGCCCGCTGTTGATGTCCGACCAGACACCGACGCGCTTGCGCCAGCAATGCAGCGCATCCTCGAAACTGCCCATCAGCGCGTAGGACAGCGCCGTAATGCGCGCCGGCACCCATCCCATCAGGTCATCGAAACGGGCGGCGGCCCAGCCGAATTCGGCGAAGCGTTCATAGCGATGGCCCCAGAGTGAATCGAGAATGCAGCTCAGCCGCTGCAGCACCGCGCCGACGGGGCCGAAAAGAATAAACCAGAAGATGGGCGAAACAATCAGCGAGTTTCCCTGTTTGAGAACGCCTTCGACCGAGGCGCGCGCGATGTTGGCTTCAGATTTTTCCGGGACGCCCTTGCCGGTCAATTCCTGCAAATGTTCTTGCGCCTCGTCAAAGTCGCCGGATTCCAGCGCGACCGAGACGGCGTTGGCCGTTTTGCTGAGACGATGAACATCCAGGCACAGATAAAGCACCAGCACGTCGAAAGACACACGCAATAGCCAGCCGATTTCCCCGAGAATGTAATGAATCAACATGACACCCGCGACGATCGGCAGCGTCGCGAGAATGACGGCGCCGATGCCATGCACGCGCTTGCCGCCGTTGAAACGCGCCTCGATGGATTCCGCCCAGTCCCGGTACCAGACAAAAGGCTTGATGCCCTGCCGGTCGGGTATCAGGTGATCGAGGACAATCGCCAGCAGGACAATAATCAGTGTTTCGCTCATGCTAACCGCTCTTCATCCGTGTTTTATGTAAATGTAATAGTCATGGCCAAGGCAAGGCAAGCGTTAAGTACAGGCCGCCAGGAATCTTTTCCAGTCGAACATCGGCCCGGGATCGGTCTTGCGTCCGGGCGCGATGTCGCCATGGCCGTAGATGCGCTCCTTGGTGATGGCCGGATATTGCGCCCGGATAACACCGGTGAGCCGCTTGAGCGCCTCGTACTGGGGTTCCTCGAACGGAAGATTATCCGTGCCTTCCAGTTCAATTCCGATGGAAAAATCATTGACATGCGTGCGCCCCTCGCAATACGCCAGCCCGGCATGCCAGGCGCGCTGATGCAGGGGAACGAACTGGACGATCTCTCCGTTGCGGCGAATGAGAATATGGGCCGAAACTTTCAGATCCTTGATTTCGCGGTAGTAAGGATGCTCGCCCGGATCCAGGCAATTGCAGAACAGCTGCTCGACGCCGGGACCACCGAACTTCCCCGGCGGCAGGCTGATCGAATGAATGACCAGGGTATCCACCGGCGCGCCGGCCGGACGGGCATCGCAGTTGGGGGACGCCACGAACCGGACTCCCTGTATCAGGCCACTGCCAGAATCAATCTGCATGATCCCGCGGGATTCCTTTGCTGTCCGACGAAATGATATGGGGAAATTCTAGCTGACAACCCGGAAATGGTGCCGGTGGCCGGAGTCGAACCGACGACCTACTGATTACGAATCAGTTGCTCTACCAGCTGAGCTACACCGGCCTCGCGCGATCGCAGCGGGCCGGAAGTATATGCTGTTCCTCCGGACGAACCAACCTTGAGAACGGTCAGCGCGATGAAGCAGGCTTCTCGGGACGAAGCCGGACAATGACATCCACCCCGTCGAGCGTGGCGCCGCGCGGCAATGGCGGCAAGTTGCTCACGGAGATCTGCTCGGCGCTGATGTCCGTCAGCTCGCCCGAATCGATGTTGAAGAAATGATGATGCGGCTGCGTGTTCGGGTCATAGAAGATCCGCGTGGGATCGGCGATGACTTCCCGGATCACGCCTTTCTCCGCCAGCAGACCCAGGGTGTTGTAGACCGTGGCCTTGGAGACACGGCGGTTATCCGTGTTTACCTGGCGGAAAACATCTTCCGCCGACAGGTGGGTGCATTTATCAAACAGCAGGCGGGCAATAATCACCCTCTGGGAAGTGGGGTGAATACCGTGTTTCCGGAGCAGAGCGGAGATTTCCTGGTCCGCTTTAGAATGAGTTGATATGTTCATTTAGAATTATTTTAAATCAAAGATATTCGTCATGTCTAACGCGCTGTCCGCTATATTTAGATTAAATCTAATTTATGATGATCAAGCGAATACCCTGTCTTTCAAAAATCTTTCTCAGCTGAATACTGCCGTTCATCGGTATTTTTTGCCCATTCGTCCCCTCCCTCCCCCGCCAACCTGCTTAATAATCGGCCAGGGACAACACAAATTATCGGGTCAACTGACAAAACACGGCAATTGCCAAGGAGAATAGCGCGATTAGACTTAGGTTATTGGGATTATCTCAATATTGGAAAACCCGTATTTTTAAGCATTATTTGAAATACCTCATGTACTCTAGCTATCTCAAGCATGGATGCACCAACAATAAGGGAACTCCTTTTATCTGCCTATTTCTACCGTTCATCGGTTTAAATAATCCGGTGGAATCTCCGTTCGTCGGACAAAATAGACCGTTTGTCTGCAATAAGGGTTTTACCCTCGTTGAATTGATAGTCGCCATGACCATAGCCGCAATACTCATGGCCATCGCCGCCCCGGCGATGCAGAAATTCGTTTCGAGTAACCGACTCACCAGCCAGGTTAATGACCTGATGGGCGATATAAACCTTGCACGTAGTGAGGCTATTAAGCGGGCTGTGAGAACGGGCGTTTGCGTCACGGCCGTCGACGGGACCACCTGCGCTGCCGGCGGCAACTGGGCCAACGGCTGGATGGTTTACTTCGACAACTCGGGCGCGAAACAGCCGATCAAATTTCACGAACGCCTGACGGGCAACAACACCCTGACTTCGCCGGGAGACGAAATAATTTATTTCGAGAACGGGCTGATCTCCAGCGGTGCCGGCCGATTCACGCTCACCGACACCAACATCACCGGCCAACGCTTTGTCTGCGTTGGCGCTACCGGACGCCCCAGCCTGATCAAGGACGGAGTGGTGGCCTGCCCATGATTTCCAAAAACGACATCGCAACATACGGCCGGAGTTTCCAAACAGGATTCTCCCTGATCGAGGTCCTCGTCGCCCTGCTGGTGCTGTCCATCGGGCTGCTGGGACTGGCGGCCTTGCAGACGACATCCCTCAAGTTCAACACGGATTCGTACTTGCGCACTCAGGCGACGTATTTCGTGTACGACATCGTCGATCGCATGCGCGCCAATTCCGACAGCATTGTTGATGGCGGGACCTACGACGTTCCGGATGCCGCCAGCGCCGCCTCGATCATTTCGACTTACCAGTCATGCAAGGGCTCAACCTGTGCCTGCAATGCGGCATCCATCTGCAATACGACGCAGATCGCAACCCATGACCTCGGCAGATGGTACGAGCGGATGCAAACAGTTCTCCCCGGCGCGCTAGACAGCCTGGCCACCATCGATGTCGACGCTGCCAGAAGGGTCACCGTCACCATCCGGTGGACGGAACGGGACATCAGCAAAAGTCAGAAATGGGAAGTGCTGCTATGAAAAAATTCATCACCTTCCGGAATAGAACCCGGGGCTTCAGCCTGGTCGAGCTGATGGTGGCGCTGACCATCGGCCTGATCATCCTGGCCGCGGTCTCGACGCTGTTCGTCAACAGCAAACAGTCCTACACCACCCAGGACAGCCTGGCGCGGCTGCAGGAAAGCGCGCGCTTCGCCATGCACTTTCTGATCAAGGACCTGCGCCTGGCGGGGTATTACGGATGCGTCAGCGACATCGCCCCGGAATCGGTCTTCAGCACCCTGAATGGCTCCGATTTTGCCTACAACGTCCAGATACCATTGGAAGGCGTGAACAATATCGGCGGGACGGAAGCCAACCCCAGCGGACAGTGGTATCCCTCGGCCAATACGGTCATGCCAGCCAATGCCATGCCCGGCACCGATGCCGTGGCGATCCGCCTGGCCGACTCCAGCAGCCCGGTTTATCTCAGGGAGGAAATGCCGAATACCTCGGCAGTGCTGAAAGTCAGCGCGACAACGGGCATCAGTGACAATGACGTCATCATGATTTCGGACTGTTTCAGCGCCGATATCCTGCAAGTCACTCAAATTAACAGCACCGACCCGCATCTCGTGCATAACACGGGCGTCGGAGTACCCGGTAATGCCCAAAAAGAATTGAGCAAGTCCTACAGCCCGACGAACGGCCCGGGCGGGACACGGGTCATGAGATTCAAGACCAACACCTATTTCATCCGGACCGGCGCCAGCGGCAATCCGGCGCTGTTTCGCCGGGAGAACAACGGCACGCCGGTAGAACTGGTGGACGGCATCGAACACCTGCAAATCGTGTACGGCGTGGACACGGACGGTGACAAGGTGCCGAACCGTTATCTCAAGGCGGGAGATGCCGGGCTGGCGACTGCGGCGGAATGGGATACCGTCGTGAGCGTGCGCCTCGGGATCCTCGCCACCACCCTGGACGATGCGGCGACCGGCAAATCCAAGGAATTCGACAGGGACACCAACAATTACGACGTGGACGGCGACTGCGCCCCGAACGCGGCACTTACCGACGCCTGCTTTGAACTCAGCAGTCCGAACGATCGTTACAAACGACGCCTGTTCCAGACAGTCGTGCAACTGAGAAACCTGTAATGAAGCCCAGCACCCGTCAACTACCGGAATACCTCCCCGACCTTGCAACGCGGTCGATGGCCTTATCCGCCGGCGCAAGCCAGCGCGGCACCGCGCTCATCATGAGCATGGTGATCCTGATGATTCTCACGATCCTGGGGATCACCGCCATGGGCACCGCCTCGCTGGAAGAAAAAATGTCGGGCAACACCCAGGAGGCCACGCGCGCCTTCCAGGCGGCGGAATCCGGCCTGAGCGAGGCTTTCAATGGCGCGCAATTCGAGCTGACCGGCGTGACGACAAACAACTATACCTACGACGGCGGTAAAAGCGGCAGCGCCACGGTAAACACCGAGTGGAGGCAGAACACGAACCCGCGCCGCAGCGCCAAGGCCAGCAGCGCCGTCAATTTCGAATCCGCCAATTTCAACCAGCAGAGCACGGGCACGACGCCGGTTGGCGCCAAGGCAGTAGTCAATCAGGGCGTGGCCCAGCTCGTGCCCAAGTCCAACTAAGCAGGTGATGTGTTATGACAACCCAATCCAGATACCTTGACCGTTTAATCCAGACCCTGGCCGTTGCGGTGCTGGTCGCGCTCCCGGCGCTGCAACCGGCCCACGCCAAGGACACGGATGTGTATCTCATGTCACCCACGGTGGCGCGCGACGACTCGCCGAACGTGATGATCGTGTTCGACAACTCGGGCAGCATGAGCACCAACATCGGCTCGACCCGTCCGCCCTATAATTCCGCGATCAACTATTGCACTGATGACCTGGATGTGGCAACCGGCATTGCCGGCGCCAACGGCGGCAAACCCAGCAATTGCGCCACCATAAGCGGGCGCATTTACTGGACTATCGCGAACAATCCCACGCCCCCAAGCAACTCATCCAGTCGCTGGTTCGCCTCGAGCAAGAACAAGTGCCTCGATTCCGGCTCGTCTCTGGCGAGCAGTGGCTTCTACGGCGGGACCAAGATCGCCCGCTGGAGCGACAGCGGCGACCGGAACTGGAGAACGCTCAGCGGCTACGTCGACAGCGAAATGATATACGTGGACTGCTCGGCCGACGGAACGGCCAATGGGCAATCGACCGGGGACAACACCTTCCCGCGCAGTTCACCCAGCACCGCCTACACTTCGAGCTCCGGCCAGGCATTCAACTGGACCAGCTTTACCAGCAATTCAAGCCCGACGCTGTACAGCGCGAACTACGTCAACTACTGGAACAACACGGCTCTGTCCACGACCCTGACACGGCTGTCGGTGGCGAAGAGTGCCGTGAAAAGTATCATCGACGCCAACAAGTCCGTTCGCTTCGGCCTGACGGTATTCAACGACAACAATTCAACCCCGCACGGCGGCCGTGTGATCATGCGCATTGAAACCATGAGCGACACCCGCCGTACCCTGATGAAAAACGTCGTTGACGGGCTCACGGCCAACTCCAACACGCCGCTGGCGGAAACCCTGTGGGAGGTTTATCGCTACTATGGCGGGCTGACCGTCCAATACGGCAATCCGTCGCCATTGCAAACCCCGCATCAGGACTCCTGCGCCCAGAACGCGACGAGCAGCTTCTGTGATAACGCCGCGCTTTACCGGGCCACCAACGGCCTGTACAGCAACAGCAGCGGTGCGATCGTGGCGGGTGCGCCCATTGACTCCACTTACAACGACGGTGAGTACATATCTCCGTTCAAATTCGGCTGCCAGACGGCCTATGTGATCTACGTCACCGACGGTGATCCGACCAGCGACACGGATGCCGACGACACGACCAGGATCCGGAGCCTTTCCGGGCTCAGCAGCTGCGATGGCTCCAGCTGCCTCGATGACCTGGCCGGCTGGATGCACGACAACGACGTGTACGGCGGCCTGGCCGGAAAACAGGTGGTCAACACCTACACCATCGGTTTCGGTGGCGGAATTTCGGCCGCCGGCCTGGCGCTGCTCCAGCAAACCGCCTCCAAGGGCGGTGGCTCCTATTACAACGCCGACAACTCCGACCAGCTTGCGTCAGCGCTGCAGGGCGCCCTCACGGAAATTCTGGCGGCGAACGCCTCGTTCACGGCACCCAGCCTGTCGGTGAACGCCTTCAACAAGCTGTATAACCGGGACGATGTTTACTTCGCCCTGTTCAAGCCCTCCAGCTCCATGGCCTGGGACGGCAACATCAAGCGCTACCGGTTGTGCAACACCACCGACGCGACCACCTACGGTTGCACCTTCGGCGAGGTGATCGACAGCAACAATTCCCCCGCCATTGACGCCCAGACCAGCAAGATCAAGGACGCGGCCGTCAGTTTCTGGAGTGCCGCCGCCGACGGCTCGGACGTGTCCAAGGGCGGTGCCGGCGGCAAAATAACCGACAACACCCGGGTACCGCGCACGCTCTACACCTATCGTGGCTCCTACGCCGGATTGTCTTCGTCCTCGCCGGCCACACCGGTGAGCATCGTTGCCGCTACCGGCAATTCCGTCTATGACGCGGCCGTCACCGATCCGACCATACTCGGTTTGCCGGCGGCAGCGCCCAGCACGGACGTGGCGAAGCTGATCAACTGGATGCGCGGCCAGGATGCCTATGACAAGGACGTCGACGGCAACACGACGGAAACCCGGCCGTGGAACTTCGCCGACCCGCTGCACAGCCGCCCGGTGGCCGTCACCTTCGGCGCCGAAAACGACGGTGCCGGCAACCCCGATCCCAACAAGCCCATCATCAAGCTGTTCGTCGGCACCAACGACGGCATCGTGCGCATCATCAACAACGAGACGGGCGTGGAAGAATGGGCCTTCGTGCCGAAGGAAATGCTCAACAAGCAGGCCGCGCTGGCGCAGGATGCGGACGGCGACCATATCTACGGCCTGGACGATTCGCCCACGTTCCTGTACACCGACAACAACAACGACGGCATCATCGATCCGGCCGCGAACGACAAGGTGTTCATGTTCATCGGCATGCGCCGCGGCGTGAACGCCACGGGTCTCCGCGGAAATCTCTACGGCTTCGATGTCACGCCCACGTCCAGGATGACCACGCAGTCATCCACGGTCACGCCCAAGCTGATCTGGGTCATCGAGGGCGGCAGCGGAAGCTACGCCCGGCTGGGCCAGACCTGGTCGCGGCCCAAGGTGGCGCGCATCCGTGCCAAGTGCACGGGCAGCCTGTGCGATGACGGAAACGCCCTGACGGACGACAGCGAGTCGCGGATGGCGCTGATCTTCGGCGGCGGCTACGACATCAACCAGGACAATGCCATCCCCGCCGGCACCGACAGCCGCGGCAACGCCATTTACGTCGTCGATCCGTTCAATGGCAGCCGCATCTGGTGGGCCAGCAGCGACGCCGGCGCCAATCTGGTGCTCCCCGGCATGACCTACAGTATTCCCTCGGAGGTCTCCGGCCTGGACACCAATGGAGACATGTCCATTGACCGGCTCTACGTCGGCGATACCGGCGGCCAGTTGTGGCGCATCGATCTGGGAGATCAGCTGGGTGCTGCCGGCACCGGCGGTTCATCGGGTTACAAATTCGCCGATGTCGGCTGCACCGGCAGCACCCGGGCGGCCAATTGCACTGCGACTCTCAAGCAGGACTTGCGCAAGTTCTTCTTCCCGCCGGACGTGGCTCAGGTCAAGGACACGGTCTACTCGACCACTGCGGACTACGATCTCATAACGATCGGCTCGGGTGACCGCGAGGATCCGCTGGATCTGCTGACGTCGAACCTCAGCCCGGTCGCGGAGGCGGTGCACAACCGCATCTATGCCTTCCGGGATTACAACTACCAGCAGGGCGCACCGGCCTCCACGCCGGCCGCCCTGACCGATAACGACCTGTACGACGCCACGGCAAACAGGCTCGGCACCCTGACCGGCGCGGCCTTGCAGAACGAGATCGATAACAACGTCAAGACAAAAACCGGCTGGTACTTCGACCTCAAGGAAGCCACCAACGTCACGCTGACCAACGGGCTGACGACCAGATGGGTGGGCGAGAAAGTGCTGGCCAAGACGCTGGTATACAACGGCGTGTTGTTCTTCACCACCTTCATACCGGCCAACGACAGCACGGCGCAGAATACCTGCCAGGCCAATGAAGGCGAAGGACGGTACTACGAGGTCAATCTGCTGACCGGCGCGCCCATGTACGACCTGGACAGCGACGGCAACCTTGACCGCTTCGGCGTCGCCGGCGGCGGTATTCCTTCGGAGGTCATCATCGTCATCCGCGACGGCGGTGTCACCGGCCTCGTGGGTACCAGCGGTGGTGCGAAGCAGGTCAGCCCGGGCGGCGGCACAAACCGCTACAAGACCTACTGGTACGAGGAATAGTCTAAAATAGATGTATAGTTGTACAAGCCACCTCCTCCGTCCGGAGGAGGTGGTTTTTTAGGCCCGGCCTGCGGAGAGTACATAGCATGAAAAGCACACGAATATTCGGCTTTACACTGATTGAGGTGATGATCGTCGTGGTGATCATGAGCATACTCGCCGCCATCGCCTACCCGAGTTACACCCGCTACGTGACCCAGTCGCGGCGCTCGGACGCGCACATCGTCCTGACCCGGACCGCGGCGCAGCAGGAAAAATTCTTTTCCGACTGCGGCTGGTATGCCAGCACGCTGGTGACGGCCTCCGGACGGGAATGCGGTCCGGACCGCGACAGCGGCAACCTGGGACTGAACACCCTGGATTCCGTCGAGGCGCATTACACCCTGACCAACGCCGTCACCAAGGGCAACACGACCGGACCCTGCACGGGCGGCACCGCCCAGTACGATTGCGGGTTTACCCTGATCGCCACGCCCAAGGCCGGCGGCCGTCAGGTGGGCGATGGTTCTTTCAGGATTGACGCGCTCGGGACGAAACGGTGGGCCAAGGACGGTGTCAGCTACAATTACAAGTGGACCGACAAATAACTACTCCCGTGTAATAAATTATCAGCCGGAGACATCGGCCCGCAGTGTCTTCGGGACGGGGAAGGAAATATTCTCGGTTTTCCCCTGCTGCTCCTCGACGATTTCGGCGCCCCACTCCCGCAACCTCGCGATCACCTGCTGCACCAGCTGCTCCGGCGCCGAGGCCCCGGCCGTCAGCCCCACGCGCCCAACCCCTTCCAGCCATTCGCGCCGGATATCCTGCGGCCCGTCGATCATGTAACCGCGCACGCCCTGTCCTTCCGCGACTTCACGCAGGCGGTTGGAATTGGAGCTGTTGCGTGAACCGACCACCAGCAGCAAATCAACCGATTTCGACAGGGCCTTGACCGCGTCCTGGCGGTTTTGCGTGGCATAGCAGATATCGTCCTTTTTCGGCCCTTTGATCTCCGGGTAACGTGCCCGCAAGGCGGCAACGATCCGGGCAGTATCGTCCATGGACAGCGTGGTCTGGGTCACGTAGGAAAGATTGGTTTCATCCTTTACTCGCAGGCGGGCGACGTCCTCGACGGACTCGATCAGGTACATGCCGCCGTCGGCCTGTCCCATCGT
>Ga0224512_10003532_pt1 | contig 13692 bp, 15 predicted proteins | sample SF_May12_sed_USG_4_FD_169103 | JGI IMG/M metagenome (GOLD analysis project Ga0224512, IMG submission 169103) | Sediment microbial communities from San Francisco Bay, California, United States - SF_May12_sed_USGS_13 | ecosystem: Environmental > Aquatic > Marine > Sediment | place: USA...
GGCACATCTCGGACGCATCGCCGAAATCCTGGCGACGACCGCGCACTTGAGCGCGGCCACTCGCCTGGTTGCCCAGGAAGCCGCGGCAGTCCTGCCGTTCACCCAGTGCGAATTCGCCCTGCGGCTCGGGGGAGACGAGGAAGTCGTTGTGTTCGAACCCGGTGAAACCCGTCCGCTGTCGCAGCTGCCGGTCATGCGATACACCGGCACGGAGTTGGGACGGGTCCTCGACGGCGAGCTGAGTCACGCCTTCGCCGAGGCGCGCCGTTCGCCCGCCGTTGGAGGGTCCGCGGCGCTCCAGCCGACCGCGGCGGTGGTGGTGCCGTTGCGGGTGGGTGGGCGCGTATTCGGAACCATGACCCTCCTCGCCACCGGGAAGCAATCGTTCACCCGCGCCGATGTTTCCCTCGCACAGCAACTTGCGGATGTATGTGCGCCCCATCTCGAACTCCTGCGCCAAGGAAGGGTCCCGGCCCGCACCTCCTCCCAGGCCTGGCGCCGGGTGACCCAGCCCGAGGGCAACCGGCCGGCCTGAACCGTCCTTCGCAGTCGTTTCCTCGATTTTTCATCCAACTGATTCCTGATTAGATGGAATCCACCATCAGGGTGGATCCGTATGGTCGTAGTATCCAATTCCTCCTTGTGTGAGCGTGAGCCATGATCTCCGGTGCCCGAACCCTCATCTCGATTGTTGCCTGTGCTCTGGCGGCCACCATGTCACTCGAGGGCCAGGAGTCGCCCTCGCGCTCCGTCCCGGAGGGCAATCAGGCGATGTTCGCCCCTCTGGCGGTGACGCCAGCCACTGACGTCCGCACGGGTAGCGGGATGCCTGGGCCGGACTACTGGCAGCAACGGGCCGACTATGACATCCAGGTCTCCCTCGATCCCGAGACCCACCGGATATCGGGTCGAGAACGAATCACTTACACCAACAATTCGCCGGACGACCTCCACTTCCTGTGGCTGCAGCTCGACCAGAACCTCTTTAGCCCCACCAGCCGTGGCGCCGTCATCAACGTCTTCGGTATCCGGGGCCCTCCCTTCGAAGGTGGCTACACGTTCGACCAGGTGGCCATCGTGCAGGACGGCAAGCGGGTCGAACCTCATTATTTGGTCACGGACACCCGCATGCGGATCGACCTCGAGCGCCCCTTGAATGCGCGGGGCGGGATGGTGCAAATCGACATTGGCTGGACGTTCGTCGTGCCGCCGCAGGGAGGCCGGATGGGGCGACTCGAAACCAAGGACGGTTGGCTCTACACCATTGCGCAATGGAATCCGCGCATGGCGGTCTACGACGATGTCAGCGGGTGGAACACCATGCCGTACCTGGGGTCCGGTGAGTTCTATCTCGGGTACGGCACTTTTGATGTCGCGCTCACAGTTCCCCGAGATTTCATCGTCGTGGCGACGGGCGAGCTCCAGAATCCACGCGACGTGCTCACCCGCGAGCAACAACAGCGCCTCGATCAAGCGCGCCGAAGCTCCGAGCGCGTGTACGTGGTCGCGCCCGACGAAGTGGGCTCGCCCGCGACGCGGCCGTCCGGTCAGGGCCCGCTCACCTGGCGCTTTCACGCGGACAAGGTGCGCGACTTTTCGTGGGCCGCGAGCCGGTCGTTCATTTGGGATGCCGCGTCGTGGGACAACGTCCTCATCATGTCGGCCTATCCCAAGGAAGGCCTCGGGACCGAGCAGAACCCCGGGTGGGAGCGGTCCACCGAGTACTCGCTGCACACCATCAAGTACTACTCCACCGAGTGGTTCCGGTATCCCTATCCGGTCGCCATCAACGTCGCGGGTCCGGTGGGCGGCATGGAATACCCGATGATCGTGTTCTGCTCCGTGCGCGCGCGCGGCCAAGGGCTGTTCGGGGTGACCGACCACGAATTGGGGCACAACTGGTTCCCCATGATCGTGGGCAGTGACGAGCGGCGCTATGCGTGGATGGACGAGGGATTCAACACCTTCATCAACCACTACTCAAATCTGGCTTTCTATGGTGAGGAGGCCAGCCGAGCCGGCCGCACCAACGCCGACGGCATCGCCCGGGCAATGAAATCCCCCAATGCCACGCTGCCCATCATGACGTACCCCGATCACATGGCGGGCCAGAGCCTCGGGTTTCTAGCCTATGCCAAGCCGGGCGCAGGGCTGGTGCTGCTACGTGATGTCATTCTCGGACGCGACCGGTTCGACCCGGCATTCCGGCAGTACATCGCCGACTGGGCCTTCAAGCACCCCGAGCCCGCCGACTTTTTCCGGGCGATCGAGAACGGCGCCGGCGAGGACCTGGCTTGGTTCTGGCGCGGGTGGTTCTACAGCACGGAGGTGCTGGACCAGGCCGTCGATTCGGTGGCCACGAATGACCAGGGGAGCCGCATTAGGCTCGCAAATAGGGGCGGGCTGGTCATGCCGGTGGAGGTGGAGGCCACCTTCACCGATGGCTCCAAGGAGCGATTCTCGCTTCCGGTCGAGATCTGGATCGGCCGTGATACCTACACTCTGACGGTGCCCGGTCCCCGGATGGTCCAGTGTGCTACGGTCGATCCGGACGCCCAACTGCCGGATGTGGACCGGAGTAACAACGGGTGCGGGTTCGCGACACCCTAGGCGGCTTCGGCCTGGGGCGCCGCGCGCGCCCCAGGGCCGTTCCTCCGGGCCACTCGCTTGGCCAGCGAGGCCAGCACCAAGAACACGCCGAACATACAGACCACCACCGGACCGGTTGGCAGGTCGTAGCGGAAGCTGACAGCCAATCCCGCACCGGACGCGAGCACCCCGGCAGCCCAGGAGATGATGGCGAGGGGCAGGTAGCGCCGGGTGAATTGAAAAGCGATGGCCGCGGGCACGACGAGGAAGGAGAACACCAGCAGCACGCCCGCAATCGGTACTGAGAACGTGATCACCAGCCCGAACGACAGATAAAACCAAAAGTCCCACCACCGGATGTTCCAGCCGAACGCCACCGCCGATGCCGGCTGGAACGAAATCGTCAAGAAGCGGTGTCGCAGGAACCAGTGGACCAGCCCGATCACCGCATACACGGCCGCGAGCCGCAGAATGTGCGGCCACGTGACCCAGAGCAGGGTGCCGACCAGGATGTCCTTAATGGCCTCGTTGCCCCCCGGCGTCCGGTCGGCGACCAAAATGGCAGCCGCGGACGCCACGACATACACGATGCCGATGATGGCCTCGTGCGGGACGAGTTCTTTGCCCTTGGATCGCGTGAGGGCGAAGATCGCGGCTCCGATCGTGGTGAACCCGATTGCGTAGGCAAACGTTGCCGGGGAATCGTGGGGTGACCCGAGAAAGATGGCGACCGTGGTGCCCAACGCCGCCATCTGCGCCAGCGAGAGATCAACGAAAATCACTTCCCGCGCGATCACGTGCAGGCCCAAGTAGCTGTGGATTGCGACGATTACCATACACGCCGCGAGCGGGGGCAGGATCAGTTCGAGCATCGCGTTGTCCCTCTCACTTGAATGCGGCGGCCAGCGACGTGACCCAGGTATCCATCAACTGGAAATACGTCTCCACTCCGGGAGCGCCATGGGTGTTCTCGGGGACGATGACGGCCGTCGCGCCGGTTCGGTCGGCAACCTGCTTGATCTGCGAGCGGCTGAAGTAATTCGACGCGAGCAGCACGGGGATCTTTCGCTCTCGCATCAGGCTAATGACGTCATGTACGTGCCGAGGGGTGGGCGGGATGCCCGGCTTCGGCTCGATGTACTCGACACAGGTGATCCGATAGCGCCGGCTGAAGTAGGCCCATTCCTTGTGGTAGCAGGCCATCTCCTTGTCGCGAAAGGCCTCGGCTGTCTTGAGCCAGCCCGTGAGCCGGCTCGACAGGGGCCGCCCGTCGAGCGTCGTCTGGGTCAGGAACGGCAACAACTGGTCGTTGCGTAGGAGATCGATGGCCGTTTGCGGAGTCAGAATGCGCACCACCTCCGCTCCCATCGTCGCTGCGAGGATACGCCGCTCGAAGTCGGCCTCGCGTGCTCGGAAATAGTCGGCATCCGCCGGCGCCACCCGCTCGAGGCCGCGCAGGATGTTTCGCGCAATCAGAATGGCGTTCAGCGGGTCGGTGTGGATGTGGGGATTGCCCGCGGCATGGATGTCTCCCTGCGCTCGGCTCACCGATGCGGGAATCTCGAGCAGATCGATGCCGGCGTTGGCCGCCACATAGCCGCGACCGCCCTCGGCCACGTTCCGGTTGTTGGCCCGGTCGAGCAGCGCCGGAACCCAGAGCTCGAGGTCCATGCCCGTGGTCACGAACAAATCGGCGTCACGCAACAGCGCCACGAAGCTGGGCTTGGGCTGCACGAAGTGAGGATCTTCGTCGCCCTGGGCGATGGAGCTGACCGTGCCACGGTCACCGACGATCTCACGGGCGATGGCGCCGTACGTCGTAAGGCTGGTGACGACTTTGACCGGTGCTGGGGCCTGCGGCGGGCCGGAGAGACCCAGAGCGAGAAACAGCATCGAGAGCAACATGATCTATCCCTTCGCGCGCGGCGGCGCTCAGTACGTTTCGTGCTTGTGGGGTCCCATCGAGAGCACCACCTGCACGCGGAGTTGGTTTGACGTTCCTTCGAGGTCGCTCTGGCGGTGTTCGCCCTCCAGTCGCAGATAGACGAATTCGCTCTGCCACCAGGTGACGGCTGGAGTGATCCGCCATTCCCGGTCGTTCACCCCGCGTGGGGCCTCGACCCAATCATACCTCGCCCCGAACACCCACCGGCGACTGGTCCGCACCTGGAGATCGGCAAACGCACCATAACGGTTGGTGGTCTGGCCCGCTTCGGTTGCGTGCAGGCGATAGCCCTCAGCCCGGAAGGTGATGTCCCGCCGGGTCGCGGCGTCGGGCGGCCGGTAGGTCAGCCGGAAGTCCAGCCCCGCCAAGCGGCTCCGCAGGTCGGCATCGCTGTTGTTGCCGCCGACCCCGGTGACGCCGAGCTGCATATAGGTGCTGCGGGTGAGTTGCCAGAAGCTCTGAAACCTGCCGAGAAGCGAGGGTTGGGTCCCGCCCGCATAGAGTGGATCGCTCTCGGCGGTGGTGCCCTGGAGCCAAAGTTCGTGGGTGCCGCCGGCGATCGACAACGGCAGCGCCGTATAGAGCGACACGCCCACGCCGGCCAAGCCCTCCTCGCCGAGGAACCGCTGATAGACCAGGGGGTACTGGCTCTCAGGAAGGGCGTGCGCGTGCCAACGATTGAGGTCGCCGAGTTGCTGGCGGATCTTGCCCGCATCGACCCGGATGCGTCCCGGCAGGCCCACCCAGTACAGATAGCCTTCTTCGACCCCGATCTCGTCTTCAGAAAAGGTGAGAAAGATCTTGGCGGTCGAATACGGATCGAGGGCCGATTGAAACGACACCTCGACTTCACGGAGCTCCGCGTTGTCGCGCTGCGGACTCTCGTCCCGTGCCGTGAACAGGACGGTTCCGGTGACGCTGATCTCGGGGTTGAGCACATTCTGGTTCGGGCGGCCCGCTGCGCCGGCAGGCGCCTTCTCTTGCGCAGAATCACGCTCTGACGCCGCGCCTGCTGCGGCCGCCGCAGCGGCACGGATGGCGGCCAATTCATCGACCACCGTGTCGGAAGGCGCCCCGCCGGTCCGGGGTGCTGCACAGCGCTCGAGGGTGAGGCGATCCACTCGGTCTTCGAGCCGGGTGATGGCAGTCGCCAGCGAGTCCACCGTTGAATCTCCGGTCGGTGTTCGCTGAAGGGAGACAATAGGTCGCGGGGGGCAAATCCCGGCGCCGATCGAATCCAACCTCGCTTCGAGTGCTGTGATGCGCTGGTGAAGCGAATCAATCGCGGGTCGCAGCTCGTCCTGCGCGGCCGCATTTGAGCGGGGCCACAGGAAGAGCGCGCCAAGCAGCGCGGCAAGGAGGTGTGTTCGTCGCATTCACACTCCACGAAAGACCAAGGTTCCTCTCGGGACCCGGGGCGCTGGGCATCGGCGGTGCTGTGGAGGCCGTTGTGTGGCGCCCCGGTAGGGGATTCTCAGGTGTGGCGGAGAGGAGGAGCGCGTGGTCGAACGGGTGTGAAGCAGTGGGAGGAGTAGAGCGGCGCGTCCGGCTGGTCGAGCTCTACGATGGCCGGCAGTTGGGCGCCTCGAAACCCCGCGGGGTCGAGGGGGCCGTACCGTAGCGGCGCCACGAGTGCGCTCAGGGCGCAGGCCTCGGCGTGACACGCCGGGTTGTCGAGCGCTTCGACGTGTATCTGTCGCGACGCGTCGATTGCGTCACCCCCGTGGTACAGCGCCGCATCGACCACCGTCCGCCCAACCGTGGCAAACAGAAATGCCAGGCCGAGGACGAGCGACCGCAGTGCGACACCCCGGGAGCGATTCATGGGCATGAAGTATAGGGCCAGGCCATGACGGTGGAAACGATAGCGATCACGCCTCAACCGCTTGCAGGGACCATACCGAAGCAGTATATTCAATGTATATACACTCGGATATCGTGATGCGAACTCGCATTTCAAAGTGGGGCAATAGCTTAGGGGTGAGGATCCCTAAGGCGTTTGCCGCGGAAGCCGGCCTCGAAGACGGGACGCCGGTGGACATTTCCGTGTCCGGTGGCCGGATCGTGGTGACAGCGCTTGGCCGTGAGTACCAGCTCGAAGAGCTGGTGGACGGTATCACGGCGGAGAATCGCCACACGGAAACGGACTGGGGACATCCGGTGGGGGCGGAGGTGTGGTAGTACCCGACCGAGGTGACCTGGTGTGGATTTCCATCGCACCCCGCTCGGACGATGGCCGCCCCAGCCGGCGCCCAGCCCTGGTCGTATCACCGGCCCGGTACAACGAGCGGGCCGGGCTTGCGCTCATGTGCGCCGTGAGTGGTGCCGCCACAGGGTATCCCTTCGAGGTTCCCCTGCCCCAGGGCCTGCCCGTGAGCGGTGTAGTCCTGGCCGATCATCTGCGCAGCGCCGACTGGAAGGCCCGTGACGCCGCCATTGCCTGCCGCGTGCCGGCGGAAGTGGTGATGGACGTCCTGGCGAAGTTGAAACCACTGTAAGGCGGACATCACTCCTCCATAGACTCCGAGAGAATCGAGACGTCACATGGTCCAACCGATTCCCCTTTCGCGAGCCCACAAGGTAGCGGGACGCTTCATGGTCAACGGCGAGCAGCATGACATCACCTTCTCGTCCCACAAGACCCTGCTCGAAGTGTTGCGCGAAGATCTCGGCCTGACCGGCACGAAGCACGGATGCGAGCTAGGAGAGTGCGGCGCCTGCGCGGTGCTGGTGGACGGCATGCCGCTCCTGTCCTGTCTGGCCCTGGCCGCCGCGTATCAAGATCGCAACATCACAACCGTTGAAGGGATGGCTGACGGGCCCCTGCTCGACCCCCTCCAGGAAGCATTTGTCGAATTGGGCGCGGCCCAGTGCGGCTATTGTACGCCGGGCGTCCTGCTCACGGCACGGGCGCTCTTGAACGAGAACCCACAACCCACCAGGCACGAGATCAAGGAAGCGTTGGCGGGAAACCTCTGCCGCTGCACCGGCTACATCAAGATCTACGAGGCCGTAGAACTGGCTGCCCGTCGCCTGCGAGGTGAAGAGGCTGAGCCTTTGGAGGAGTCGCTCCATGGCTACTGAGACGGGGCGGAGCTCCTATTCGGTCATCGGCAGCCCACGAGCCAAGGTCGACGCGGCGGCCAAGTGCACCGGCGAGACCATCTTTGCAGACGACCTGGTCCTGCCCCGGATGCTGAGTTGTAAGATGCTCAGGAGTCCGCATCCCCACGCGCGGATCGTGCGGATCGACACCACGAAGGCGCGGGCGTTGGATGGCGTCCACGCGGTCATTACCGGCGCGGATGTCCCTATTCCGTTTGGAATCTTGCCGGTGAGCCAAGACGAACACGCGTTGGCGCCCGACCATGCGCGCTTCATCGGCGACGCGGTGGCAGCGGTGGCCGCGCGGGACGAGGACACCGCGACCGCGGCGCTCGATCTCATCGAGGTCGAGTACGACGTCCTCCCGCCCATTGGTTCCGTTGTCCAGGCGGCAACGACCGCGGAGCCCCAACTCCACGGCTACGCCGACCAGGGAAACCTCCACAAGCTGATCCATCTCGAGTTCGGCGACGTGGAGGCGGGCCTCGGGCGTGCCGAAATGGTGCAGGATGACCTCTTCTCTTACGAGGGGAACACCCATCTCCCGATCGAGCAGCACGCCGCACTCGCGCGATACGACAAGAACGGCCGCCTCACCCTCTGGTCCAGCACTCAGACCCCGCACTACGTCCATCGCGCCCTGGCCAAGGTGCTGGAACTCCCGCCGAGCCGGATCCGGGTGATCGCAACACCGAATGGCGGAGGATTCGGGGGCAAGAGCGACCCGTTCCCGCATGAGATTGCGGTATCGAAACTTGCCATCCTGACTGGCCGCCCAGTCAAAATCTGCCTTACCCGGGAAGAGGTGTTCTACTGCCACCGCGGCCGCCACCCGGTGCTCATGCGGGTCAGGACCGGCGTGACCGAGGACGGCGCCATCACGGCGATGGATTTCGAGTCCTACTTGGACGGCGGCGCCTATGGGTCGTACGGCGTGGCCAGCGCCTATTACACCGGCGCGCTGCAAACGGTCACCTACCAAGTGCCCGCCTACCGCTTTCGCGGCGCCAGGGCATTCACCAACAAGGCCCCATGCGGACCCAAGCGCGGGCACGGCACCCCGCAGCCTCGCTTCGCGGTCGAGGTCACGCTGGACAAGATCGCCGAGCGCCTCGAGCTCGATCCCGCCGAGATGCGCCTTCGCCACCTCCAGCCGGCAAACTCGATCACCGCCAACTACCTGAAGATCGGTACCATGGGACTTGGCCAGTGCATCGAGCGGGTGCGCGCCGGTTCCGATTGGAACATCCGGTTTCGGAAGCTTCCGTATGGTCACGGGCTCGGGCTCGCGTGTTCCTCCTACATCACGGGAGCCGGCCTCCCGATCTACTGGAACGCGATGCCGCATTCCGGGGTGCAACTCAAGTGCGACCGAGGGGGCGGGGTCACCGTCTTCTGTGGATCCACCGACATCGGCCAGGGCTCGGACTCGGTCCTAGCCTACATCGTGGCCGAGGTTCTCGGGCTCGATCCCATGAAGATCGCGGTGGTCACCGCCGATACCGATCTCACTCCGGTCGACCTCGGCAGCTACTCGTCGCGGGTAACGCTCATGATGGGCCAGGCCGCCATTCAGGCTGCCGAACGCGTGAAGGAGCTCATTGCTCGTGCGGTGTCCACGAAGCTCGACCTGCCGATGGAACAAATCGTGTTCACAGGAGAGCGGGTGTGCGACCGCGAGCAGCCCGCCGCAGGCATGAGCTTCGCCGAAGCGGTGGTGCTCGCTGAGTCGGCGTCAGGCACCATCGGTGCTGTGGGCAGCTACACGCCGCCCCGTTCGCCGGGGCGCTATCGCGGCTCGGGGGTCGGGCCGTCACCGGCCTACAGCTACAGTGCATGTGTTGCCGAGGTCCAGGTCGATCCGGATACCGGCATCGTTCAGGTTCCCAAAGTGTGGATTGCCCACGACGTGGGGCAGGCCATCAACCCGGCACTGGTGATCGGCCAGATCGAGGGCGGCGTCTATATGGGACTGGGCGAGGCGCTCATGGAGGAGATGGCATATCGCGAGAATCGAAACCTGGTGCACAAGTGGCCGTCGATGCTCGAATACAAGAGCCCTACGACGCTCGAGATGTGCGACGTCACCACCTACCTGGTCGGCGAGCCGGACCCGAACGGACCATTCGGCGCCAAGGAAGCGGGGCAGGGCCCCCTCCTGCCGGTAATGCCGGCCGTGGCCAACGCGATCTACGACGCTGTGGGGGTGCGGATCGATGAGGTGCCCATGAGTCCGCCCAAGGTGCTGAAGGCGATTCAGGCAAAGGCCAAGGGCAAAGAGCCGCGCTACGGTCCCGCCGAAACGCCGGAGATCGCTTGGCCGCCCGTCACAGCGGTGCCCACTCCGGCCGAAGGCGGAGATGGGCGTGCCGTGGAACCCGGTCGTGCGCCGGCAGGAGGTCGCTGATGCTCCGCCTCTCGCCCTGCACGGCAAGCTTCCCAGCCACGATCGATGAAGCCCTAGCCGAGAAGGCCGCCCATGGCCAGGCGGCGTCCTACGTCGCGGGCGGTACCGATCTCTATCCCAACATGAAGCGACGGGTCCAGACCCCGACGCATGTGATCGATATCCGCGGCATCCCCGAGCTGCGGCAACTGGAGACCTTGTCGGATGGGCGGCTCGCGGTCGGTTCGTGCGTCACGCTGACGGAGCTGATCCGACATCCCGCCGTGAGAAAAGGATGGCCGGTGGTTTCCCATGCGGCGGCACTCATCTCGACACCCCTGCTGCAGAACATGGGCACGATCGGCGGGAACCTGCTGCTCGACACCCGCTGCAACTATTACGACCAAGGGTATGAGTGGCGGAAGGCCATCGACTTCTGCATGAAGAAGGATGGCGACACCTGCTGGGTTGCCCCCTCGTCGCCGCGATGCTGGGCGGTGCAATCGAGCGACCTGGTCCCGGTGATGGTGGCCCTGGACGCGAGCATGCGATTCGAGGGGCCGGACGGCGCCCGGATGGTACGCGCCCGGGATCTCTATCTGAACGACGGCATCGAGTTCCTGGCCAAGCGCCCCGAGGAATTGCTGACGACCGTCGAGTTACCGCCGCTCGCTGGTGCCCGGGCCTCCTACCAGAAGCTCCGCCGCCGAGGCTCGTTCGACTTCCCGGTCCTGGGCGTTGCGGCCTGGGCTCGCATGAACGGCGGTACCACGGTGTCGGAGGCTCGCATCGTGATCGGCGCGGTGGGTTCGGCCCCGCTGGTGAGCGACGAGGCCGCCCGGTCCTTGGTGGGGAAGGCGCTGTCGGACGAGGCTATCGATGAAGCGGCCCGCCTCGCCGCCCGGCCCGCCAAGCCGCTCGACAACACCGATTTCACCATCGGCTGGCGCAAGGACATGGTGCCGGTCTACCTGCGGCGGGCCTTGGAGGCCTTGCGATAGAACCGAAGCGGTCCCAGGACCAAACCGCCGCACTTTGCTGATGTCTCACCTCGCCTTGTGGAGGCAACTGACCATGCAACGGAAGCCTGGGCCCTGGCACTACGCTGGCATCTTAGGATTGGCGGTCCTCCTCGCCTGCACCCCGGCGGTCAATTCCGTCCACAGTCAAACGGTCATACACCGTGCGGCCTGGCTCAGCGGCTGTTGGGAACGCGGGTCGGGCAGCCGGACCATGGAGGAGCAGTGGATGGCCCCGCGGGGCGACGCGATGCTTGGGATGAGCCGCGCAGTCGCCGACGGGCGCCTGGTGGGGTACGAGCTGGTCCTCATTCGGGAAGACACCACGGGCCTCGCCTATGAAGCACATCCCTCAGGCCAGGAGTCGGCCCGTTTCCCGGCCATACTGATCAGCGACACGACGCTGATCTTCGAGAATCCGGAACACGACTTCCCGCAGCGGATCGGCTACGACCGCCTGCGCACGGATTCGCTCATTGGCTGGATCGAGGGTACGCGAGATGGGGAGCTTCGCCGGATCGACTTTCCGTATCGCCGGGTGCAATGCCCATCCGAGCCCTGATGGGTGGCCAGGCGGTTAGGGCTTGATCATCACCAATACCATCTTGAATCGAGTGGCTGCGCGGACTGCGTGTGGCTCACCGCCTGGCAAGATGAGCATCTCTCCGGTTCGCACCCGGTGCGGAACCCCTGCGATGGAGATCTCGGCTTCGCCGTCGATCATGTGAATCAACGCGTGGTGCGGCACCGTGTGCTCGCTCAGTTCCTCGCCCTGATCGAAGGCAAAGACCGTGACCGAGCCGGTTTGTTGTTTGAGCACCACGCGGCTGACCACTGCGCCGCTTTGGTAGGCGACCAATTCGCCAGCGGCAAACGTGGATCCTACCAGGGCGTTCTCTTCCATGAGTAGTCCATCTCTGCGATTGAGGGGATTCTTCAGCCACCCGGCAGGCGGATATCAGGCCCGGCCACGGATCTTGGCAACCCACCAGCGCAGCCCCACGAACAGGAAGCGCCAATCCTTGAAAAATTCGGGTGGCTTCCCTTCGACTGCATGACCCGCGAACTGAAAGATCCAGCCGATCAGGAACAGGCCGAGCGGGACAGGCCAGAATCCGGGGACCACGATCGCTGCCAGGAAGAGTGGCAGTGAAAGCGCGATCATCGGGATCCCGATCGTATGGCACATCCGGTTGATCGGATGCTGATGACTTTGACCATATTGGACGATCCACTCGTCCCAAGGCTTTCCTCCCAGCATGCGCCCTCCTCAGGAACACCGGAATAGCAACGTAAGCTGATCGATCTAGCTGCGGCGTCTCGAAGACCAGTGGATCGCGCAAATGCGCCATGTTCCGGAGTCCTTGCTCAGGATCATGAGCTCCGCGCCGTCGCTGTTGATCGGCCGGTCTCGAAATGAACCGGTGGTCGTGGAGCTCGATACCACCCAGGCCACGCTCCCCACGATGCTGAGTCCAATGACTTGTCGGGAGCTCGCGACGGCTCGAGCGAACTCGATGTCCGCGGCCAGGTGATGGGCTCGGTATTCTCGGAGGGTCTCGATCGTCCCGGACTCGGCGATTAGGACGTCCTGGCCAAGCAATTCGAGAGCGGCCGCCGAATCTCCCGCGCTCAGCGCGGCATGAAATCCTCCAATCGCCCGGATGACCTCAGCCGAGTCGGCGGCAAACGCCTGCGCCAGGACAGACGGCACCCAACCGGTTGCGAGGGAGAAAACAATGAAGGCGATCTGGCGCTTGGGCATGAGAGGACTCACCGGACCTGAGTGTGGTGAAGTAGCGCTTACACGGGAACAATGAGACTACAGCATGTTACTCCGCCTTCGGCTTTGCTCAACTCCGAAATATCCACCGGCACCACCCTGATACCCAGACGGCAAAGCCGATCCTGGGTGTGCTCGAAGGCGGCAGGGTAGACGACCGAGTCGCGGATCCTGAGGGCGTTGGCGGCATGGGGCTCGGTTGGATCGACCTCGACCAGCCGCATGCCGCGAAAGGCGTCACTGTCCACCCAGGTGCGATTGATGAGCACGGTGTCCGGCGCAACCTGTGTCACCGCCGATTTCAAGTGGAGGCATCCATCGACCGCCATGATCGTGACCCGGTAGCCGAGGGGTTCGAGCACTTGGCGAACCTGAGCGACCCCTGCCGCGGAGGTACGCGATGACAACCCGACGTACACCCGGCGACCGACGACGAGGACGTCTCCGCCATCGACTGTGGCTGGCTCCTCAATGAACGCAAGGTCCCGATAGAGCCGGAGCGCGTCGGCGATGGCAGCCGTCTCGGCACGCCGTGAGGCCGCCCCCGGCCGCGTGATGATGGCGAGTTCGTCCAGGACGACGGCCGCGTCTTCGACGAAGACGGAGTCTGGTAGCTCGGGGTCCGCCGGCAGGCGCACCAGCTCCGCGCCAAGGGTGGCGAGACAGCGTTGATAGTCCTCGTGCTCGAGGGCGGCGCGTGCTGCATCGATCGGCTGGCGGGCGAGGTGGGTGAGTTCGCACGCAGCGAGACTCGGGCTTACGCCTCGCACGATCGCTATGGTCATGGCACCGCAACGGAATCTTCACGGGCCCGCCGCGCTTCCGCCGAATCGGCCGCGCGGAGGGCTCCGCGCACCCCTGCCGC
>Ga0224512_10003534_pt1 | contig 13688 bp, 24 predicted proteins | sample SF_May12_sed_USG_4_FD_169103 | JGI IMG/M metagenome (GOLD analysis project Ga0224512, IMG submission 169103) | Sediment microbial communities from San Francisco Bay, California, United States - SF_May12_sed_USGS_13 | ecosystem: Environmental > Aquatic > Marine > Sediment | place: USA...
TGTAGATGGATGTCTCTTTCATATGCCTCAATTGAATTCATAATTTCAAATAATTTTAGACACATATTAGAAAAACTATTCCAAGTAGGTTTTGGTATTTATTACGAGAATGAAGGAAATAAATATGGAAATTTCGGTAGGACACACGCCTGATTCTGACGATGCGTTCATGTTTTATGGAATGTTCACAGGTAAAGTCCCATCTCCAGAATTCAAAGTAAACCATGTTATTGAAGATATTGAGAAATTAAATCGTAAAGCAACTGATCCAGAACTTGATGTCACTGCAGTTTCAGTTCACGCATGTGCATTCATTCCAGGATATACAATCTTGAGAAGTGGCGGAAGTTTTGGAATTAACTACGGTCCAATAGTTACAGCAAGAAAACAGATGACAGTAGATGAAATTAAAAAATGTAAAATTGCAATTCCAGGAAAAATGACATCAGCATTCCTACTTCTCCAATTAATGATTGGAAAGTTTGACTATGTTGAAATGAATTTTAGTGACATTCCAGAAGCTGTCAGAACAGGCAAGGTGGAAGTAGGCCTTGTAATCCATGAAACTCAATTGTCATATGAACAAGAAGGAAATGTCAAAATTCTAGATGTAGGAGAGTGGTGGAATAAGACAACAGATGGCCTACCAGTGCCACTGGGAATTAACGTGATGAGGACAGACCTAGGTATGGATACAATTGTAAAGTTTGACAGATATCTTCAAGCATCAATTGAATATGGATTAGAGCATTTTGATGATGCATTAGAATATGCAATGCAGTATTCCAGAGGAAAAGAACGAGATTTAATTGAAAAATTTGTAAAAATGTATGTCAATCAGGTAACAGTCAACATGGGAGATCCAGGAGAAGAATCAATCAGAAGATTATTCAAGATGGCAAAAGAAAAAGAACTTGTTCCAGACTTTGAAATTAGTATTGCCACCAAGTAATTATAGAACAAAAAAAATTTAATATTTATGGGTGATGGAATTGGCGGTGCAGTAATTGCAGTTCTTACAAACAATGCATTTGAATTACTAGTGAGCCATACACGAAAAGATAATCAAGAAGATTATGGAAAAACTGAAAAAATAATCATTGGAAAAATTGATGATCCTAATGAGCCACAGTATGAAGAGAAAACAAAAGAAGATTTAGAACGAGCACTCAAAGGAAAATTTGTCTCATGTAATGTTCAATACAGAGATGCAAAAACAGATGCGCTAGTTTGCAATGTCTTTGTTCAAAGACCACCAGAAGGATTTTAGTTAATAACGACACAAAATACCTAATATATTTTTGTAAACCGTAACCAAAATTTTCTGCAAATCCCATATTAGAACAAGAAAATGGTCAGATAACTATCTCATATACGAATGCACATTTCAAAAACACTTGACTCGGATCGAACCTCTTTTCAATCAAATAATGTTCTCGCCTTTAGTTTCTTCCTGTTCTTGTACACAATTACATGATATCGGATAATATTTTTTAGCTTCTCCTCTACAGATAATTCTTCATCAATACACACGGACAAAAAATCAAGATACTCCTTATCCTTGATTTCAACGTTGATCTTTCTCAATGCAGTACTTGTGTCCTGCTATAGCTATCCACTTGTGAAATTCGTTTAGAATGATTGATACAAAATCTCATGATCTGTTTGCAAAACGGTTTCTTGTCCCCCTCTTCAAAGTGATAGAACATCACCTGTGTGTATGCTTCAGTATTGCAGCCTAGCATGTTACAAATCATAAGATCGCAAACTAGGCTCAATTGAGACTAAAAGAGATGGTTATTGCCGCATCAGAAAAAGTTATCCAACCTCATCAGATGCGCGACAGGCCACACGCATCTGCGATGATACCAGTTCTGGTATCGGATGCGAGCCTCGTCAAACCTTAGTGGTTTGTTGTAGCAGATGCAGTGGATGATCAATGATATACGATAATTTTTAAATTAAAAGAGAATCAGTTATTATGAAAATCTTAGTTCTACGTCGATTACGGCAATACTATTGTGCAGGTATTTCATCAATCATACTACGTGTCAATTTGAGTTCAGTTTTGAGCATTGTTTCTCTATTGTATAGTGCATCTATTGACTCCAATTGTTTTCTTACCAGTGTGTTTAATGTAGTACTTCTAATTTGAGAAGATGCAATTTTTTTACTTCTAAGACTAACCAGCTTTTGCATAGTATAGATTATTGGATTTTTAGTATTAATTTTGTAAGTTGGTGATTTTCCAACATTTCCAGATTGTAGAATCATATCATTATCCGATAATTTCCCAATTTCTTTGAATGCAGTAGTACGGCTCATTCCAATTCCCTCAACTAGTTCAGGTACAGTAAACTCATTTTTTGGAAAGGTCATGAAAAAATCAATCATTTTCATACGTGGTGAATCTCCATAAAGTGCAATTATACCTGATTCTGCTTCTGGCATACTATCATACTATCATCAATCTACTTAAAGACTACTTTCAAATAGTATCATTTGAGTACTATTGGTAAAAAGCACAATGACAGATATGGAGATGCAAGATACAATTTTGTTTTATTTGTGGCAAGAGGGAGCATGGGGTGAAGCCTATACCAACTATGAAAAAATACGAAGAAAGATAGGAATGATAGTCAAAAACAACGGGAAGAACACAGATAAGCAATTAAAAAAATTAGTTAATGAACGATTTGTTTTGAAATTAAAACAAGGCCGTACTTACTCATTGAATCATCTTTACAGAAATACTATTGAAAAACGACTTTTAGAAGCAGAGTTACACGTTTAATCTGTTAATCAAACAATTAATCTATTTTATCACTTTTTTGATTTCAGGAGTCTTTTCTTTTTTATCATTAATTTTTTGCCATTGTGTCTTTTCTGCAGTTAATTGATTTAGCTGAGCAGTGACATTTTGCAGTTTTGCTCTAAGATTCTTGCATTCATTATACACTAACTCAAAGGCTGTCCTGGAGTTTAGCTCGTTTTGGTTAAACTGCTGATAGACATCCTCTAGTGTAGTTTTGTGGTTTGACAATGTTTGATTTTTTTCAAATTAATCAAGCATTGGGGAAAAAAAGATTCATTTGTATATTTTACTTCTATGACCAAGCTCCACTACAAGGATTATCATCTTTTCACTCTCAATGCTCATCAGTACTCGGTAGTTGCCAACTCGCAGCTTGTAAAGTGGATGTCCTGAGAGACGCCTGATGTAGGCAAACGGCCCTTGACTTAGCTCATCAATCTTTGAGACTATCCTCTGTGCAAGATTCTTGTCTTTCTTTGCAATCTTTTCCAGATGCCTTTGTGCTGTCCTTGTCCACTTTATGTCCCATTTCTGGGGCATTATTTCAGGCCTAGTCTCTTTTTGACTGTATCATGAGATGACACCCTGCCTTTTTTGATGTCTTCTAAGGAGGATTCGATATTTCTTATGGTTTTATCACTGAGTTCTTGGTCGTTTTCGGTGGTTAGGATCAATAGTCTTTTTATCACAGAATCATAGGTCTCCCTTGGATGGGTTTTTTCTTTCTCTAGTTCCTTTTTTGTAGAGTCTTCGAGTTTGATAGTAGTTGACATGATGACTTGGTATATTGTAGTATACCAAAGTATAAATGTATTTAGAACAATTTTGACAGTCTAACTTTAATTGTAATTGAAATTCCATGATAGGTTTATGTTCAAAATGTTACTCTTCAGGCAAAGCACTGGTCTTTGACGAGGAATTCTTTGAGACTATTTGTGACAAGTGTAGAGAATAAAGTACAATATTGAAAAGTGTTTAAGAGAAAAGAAAAAGAAATGAAACTATCTAAAATATTCTAAAAAAATCAAGAAATAGTTTTTCCTATTGTCAAGGTAAGCAAAATCTCTGATGTACCTACTTCTTCGTTCACTGTCCAACCAAGATCCCTTTTTATCAGTTCATATTTTTCTAAAGTATAATCATCTGAATCTACAACCTCAACTTGATTGGTATTTGGGTGAACTATTACCTCTCTGGGATCATGATATGCTCTAAGAATTCGATTATTACGAATTAAGACTATCTTCATGTTGTACGTGTTGGAAATTACGGTAAATATTGTTTTCCAACCCACCTCCCTCCTTTGGCATTAAGAATATTTCAAAATCATTTTAGCTGTTTTTCGTCAATGAATCTGTAATATGCAATTCATCTCCCAATACATCTTACAGTTCTTTACAATAGATTTTATCATCTGACATTCTAGCCAGTCTGCTAGATCCACAAGAGCAGTCAATCACTGTGTTTTGTCTCTCCACTTGTTTCTCATTTTTTTAAAATCGGGAACTGTAAAGATTCTGCAAATATCTTTGATGCATACCTTGACTTTTTTCCAGATGGTGTCACTGGGAACTCTTTGAATCACGTTTTTGTTTTTTGAAATTTTGGATAAGAGAAGTGTTTCTAGAATTTACTCAATCAAAATCCCATGCCAAATCTCGTCTTCTCTGGAAATAGTCTATGATTCTCTGTGATAGGGTTCTTGCGCCATATCTTTCCTGGATTCTTGCAATGTCCCTTGGATGAAGTCTGTTTATCTTTTTTCCAAAATCATAACTGGGATACATGATTGCCTCTCTTTCTGTTGTATCATGACGCAGTCCCAGGGAATGACCAAACTCGTGAATCAGTATTGGTATTAGCGGAGGTTTTGACAATGTCGAAAATTTTGTCGACGTTACCCAATCCCATTCATCATTGATATGACAATCACCAGATACTTCACCCTGTCCTGGAAAATATGCATGAGCCAACACTCCCTTGATATTATCAAAGTGTGCAAGATCCTCAAATGATACCTCAAAGTCAACTGTGACATCAGGGTTTCTTTCTCGTCTGAATCTGACTTTGTTGATTCGCAATTGCCATGTCCTCAGTGCAACAGTTACTGCCCTACGCTGGTTGTCTTCCTTTGAGATGTCCCCTGTGACATTGTTTAACCTGTATGATATTTCCCCGTCAGGCCAGGAATGGGGCCATTCGTCAATGCCTTCTATATTTTCGGTAAATGTGATTCCTTTAGCATCAGAGTTTAATTCACATAGATGGTTTTCCAATACTAAACAAAATACAGATTAGATTATAGGTATTTTCCTGTAATATTACGTAAGAGTTTTAGATGTGAAAAAATAAAAAATAAAGATTAGAAGAAGTATCCTAACCCTATGCCCTCTTTGCAGCTTTGATAATGTTGTTCTTTAGAGTATCAAATCCTGCAACTGCTGCAATTACTGTAGATACTGCAATTCAACTAGGTAATTCAAACACGAGAACTATTCAGTTAATCAAAAATAGTTAATGTATCATTATGATATGCAAGTAATCTTTTCACATTTCAATGGTACCATCAATAGGAGGAATGTTAAAGAAAGCCAAAAAAACGGTAAAGAAATCTGCAAAGAAAGTAAAAAAGACTACAAAGAAAACGGGACAAAAAACAACTAAAACCACTGGAAAAAAATGGAGGGTTTAAGTGGAAAATCCAACAAACTACTTCCTGTAGAAGTTGACGTTGTAAAAACACCAGCGCCACCCGCACCATTTGTTCCAATTCCTTATCCTAAACTTACACCAAAGGGTAAAAAAGACCTGAAGAAGGTAAAAAAGACTACAAAGAAAACGGTAAAGAAAGCAAAAAAGACTACAAAGAAAACGGTAAAGAAAGCAAAAAAGACTACAAAGAAAGCATCAAAAACAACAACTAGTTCCTTGAAGAGAGGAATAAAAAGTTACAAAAAAATTGCAAAGAAGATAACAAAGAAAAAGAAATAGTCAGTAATTGACTATCTTATTTTTCATTACAAATAAAATCATTTGATAACAACCAAGATTGCAATTATTCCTGAAGTCAAACCAACTACTGCAATTATTTTCTTCCAAATGGATTCAACCAGTCTGTTTGCAGCTTCGACTCTTGAGATTCTTGCACATTGTTCATGAAATGTTTTTTCTATTCCGTCTAGTTTCTCAAAGATTCTCTTTATCACAATATCAGGGACTTCGGTCATGCCAATGTAATGAATAAACAATTTAAAAGAAAGTTACAGCTTGCCGTGTTAGTCTTTGAGCATTATATCAACATCATTTGCAAATGTAGAGACGTCTTGTGGATGATTGCGTTTGCTTTGCTTGTCAATGTCAGTTAACTCACCAATTGCCTCAGTTGATAATGGAATCATTTGGGGAGAATTATTCTAATGAGAAGTGTTTAGATTAATCTTGTATAGGATTATGAAATTAACTACATTATTCATGGTACATTCGACGAATGTTCCAATTTTTCTAAATACAAAAAATTCAGAATAACCACAATGATAAAGCAAAAAGGCACACAATCAGTTTTGGCTATCTCAATAGCTGTATTATTGGCAATTTCAGTAACAGCATTTGCTGATATGCCAAATGCAGCAGCTAAAAGTGACAAAGCAAACGGTCAACCCGACTTGGTGGCTACTTTGGTTGCAGAAGGAACCAACGATGCTAAAGGACATGCTTGGTTCTGGTTTGATAATGACTCAGATCCAACTTTGCTGAAATACAAAGTGGTATTGAACAAAGTGGATGTAGGATCAGTCAATAGTGATGACAATGGAGAGGATAAAAACAAAGGCAAAGGATTAGAATACTTTGTGGAGAACTTCCATATTCATGCAGCCCCTGGAGGCGAACATAGTGGAGAGCACCTCCTAAATGTTATTGGTCCTACTGATGACGATGACATGAAAATCAACGGCCATGTTATTTCAGGTATTTGGGATGACGGAGATGAAACACCCAATCACGGTGGTCATGGACATAATACCAAGACCTTGACAAGTCAAGTTGAAGCTCTGTGCACTGGAAATACTGATGTAAATATTCATTTGAGTGAACATGATGAATTCATCAGAGGAATCATAGATACAAACTCCGATACCTGTGAAAAACTAGATTTCTAGGTCCATACTATTTTCTTTTTTTATTTTTGAAAATTTCATAATCCCATCTAAGATTATGAAAACTACGCCTAATTTTCCAAACTAAATTCTTGTCCGTTTGAATCCTTCATTCGTAGTCCTGGTTGCTGTACTGGTCTTTCCATGTCAGGATCTATCTTGTCTTCAAACTCGTCAATGTCTGTCAACTCACCAATGGCATCTACATTTAGTGGGATCATCTGGTTTAGTTTTGATACGGCATCAACTGTATCCATGAAATTCTCTAGTTTTAGTTCCTCAAAGACGCATTCAATCTTGAACTTTTTTAGAACCTCTGAATCCTTTCCATAGATTGCCTTGAAGTTTGGCATGTACCATTGTTTTGCAATGCTTCGAGTAACCCAGTCCTGGTATGCCTTTACAACACTTGTCATAAAGAATCTAAGCTTGCCAATCAGTGTGGCACGGTTGCTATCTTTTTCCTGTGAGAACAACCCCTGGGGTATTCCTATCTGTGCAGTGTTGTATCTAATTAGAAAATCTCCCAGTGTGACAAGTTCAGATATTTTAGGATCTAAATCTAGAAACTCTACCTTTACATTTTCTGGATCAATCATTGCACCGTTAAGACGGCCTGCCCTGAACTGTGAGAGTAGTGTGTTTAACTCTGAATCCTTTTCTGACTGTGTTGTTCCTTCTGGTTTGAAAAACATGAAACCAAGTCCGGCCCAGATATGTTTTGTAATTGTTGGAAAGTCAACTTCGATTAGTTGACGAAGTGAACGTGATGCACCAATCATTGATTGCATTGCAGGGTAGCCATAGTGCAACGAGTTAAACACGGGATTGTTTGCACCGTTTTCAATGTAGATCATTTGTTTTGGTGTAATGTCTTGTTGCGTGAATCTGATATTTACTGACTCTAGTTTCCATGATTCTGGATTAATATTTACAATTCCCATGTCACGTGGATGCATTACTTTGAGAACGTTTGGTATTGCAAACTTGCGACCATCTTCTACGGTTACAGGGTTTAGAAACTCCTTGATTATACAGCATATGCCAAAGACCAGTGCATTTTTTGTCAGTACCATGAACTTGGAATTGACGTCAGTTTCCAGTGCCTCGTCCTCGTTGTCTGGATCTGACAGTGCCTCATCTACTACAATCAAGTCATTAATGATATCTTGATTAGATTCAATCTCTTTTTGTTGTGATTCTAAATCTCCAAAGTCATCAGGTTTTCTCAGCTTTAGAATTGGTTTGATTCCGTTGCCAAAGATTAGCTCGACTAGCTTGTCTACTATTCTGCCTGCAATGGTGTTGGCATAGATGTCTTGCAACACCATGTAATCCAAGTCCCCGTATGGATTCATGAAAAATTTAGGTAGAGTTACAGCTTTTCCTTTAGTAGTAGTAGATTTTAGCTCAGATGCCGATAACGGTTTTTGCGTTTGTCTGTTGTATGGAACTATATTGTATTGCGGAGTCCACTGCCTTACCTGCTCGGGAGTATATCTCTCATAGATTCCTGTGTTGTAGTCAGGTGGAAGTATGTCCTCGCCATCTATTTGGATAATTCCTGCAGGGTGATATGGTGGAATCTTTTTTTCTTTTGGAATTGATTCTATTGGAATTGTAACAACCTTTTCTTTCTTAACACGTTTAGTAGGAGTTTTCTTTCGTCGTCAAATAATAAAATGGACTGAAAATTCTTAATGAGAAGTGTTTGAGAGAAAATAAAATAAATCTCTAAACTGCAATTATTCCATTTTCTACCATGAAAGTTATTCCTTTTAGAAAGTCACCATCAGAGATTAATCCCTGACTCCACCAATCAGCATTATTCTTAATCCAAGATGGAATTTCTTGAGAATCGGCAGTACTGTCAGATTGAGTGGTTTCTGGAATCTGAATTATTCCCTCTTTAATCAAAAATTGTATTCCTCCAACAAATGCCTTGTCATCAATGTTTCCTTGTACCCACCAAGATGCGTTGTTTCTAATCCAGTCTGGAATTTTGTGATTGCCAAGTATTTCTCTTATCTGTTGGTCTTTCAAAGAATTCACGTAATCTGGCTCTAACTCCATTGCTGATTCAATATGTGACAAAGCCTCCTCACTTTTGCCCATATTATATAATGTGATGCCTTTGTAGGTAATTGCTTCTACAAATTTTGGATCAATCTCCAGAGCTCTATCGAGATAGAATAATGCTTCTTCATGTTTGTCAAGTTTGCTCAGGACTACACCTTTGCCACTTAAGGAATACAAAAAAGTTGGATCAATCTCCAAAGATCTATCATAAAGAATGATTACTTCCTCATGTTTACCGAGATTATCTAATGCATACGCTTTGTTATTCAATGCAAATATGTTATTTGTATCAATTTCAAGAGCACTATCAAAGTATGATATTGCCTCATCATACCTTTCTAATTCACCTAGAATCAATCCTTTGTTAATCATGGAAGCGACAGAATTTGGTTCTAATTCCAATAATCGGTCAACAACAATCATAGAATCTTCATAGCGTTCCAATGAAATCAAAGAAAGGAATTTGTTGTCGAGCGCAGTTGTGTAATTTGGATCTATTGCAAGAGCCTTATCAAAATATAAGATTGCCTCTTTGTGCTTCTCAAGATTTTGCAATGCAAATCCTTTGTTATCTAGTACAAGAATATCGTTTGGAAAAATTTCCAAGACTTTATCATAAAATTCTATAGATTCTTCATATTTACCAAGATTATGAAGAGTAACTCCTTTGTTGTTCAGTGTATTTACATCGTTTGGTTCGATTGCTAAAGCTTTATCATAATATTCTATAGCTTCTTCATATTTACCAGATCATCAAGAGTCAATCCTTTGTAGAACAAAGCATCCAAATCATCTGGATTAAAGTCTAGAATTTCGTCTGTGTATGAAATTAATTCTTCATATTTTTCTTCATTTAGTAACTTCTGCACTTTTTCTTCATCAACAGAAGGTTCTCCAGGAACAACAATTCCTAATGCACTTGAAAAATTAGGTACTTGAATTAACAATAAGACCACTATAATCATCATGGTAGTACAAATGAGTCGTTTTTTAATTGCCATAGTAATTTGAGATAACAATATCAGATAAACAAGATAGTAAATATCAAAAATGATAACATAAAATCTCCATTTTCAAACTCTTTTGTAATAATAGAAAACACAGTATTGTTTTAACAGTCACTATGGGTATTTTGAAATTAAGTAATTAAGATCAGAACAATAATATCATCTTTGAATATCTAATTCATTCCATAATTAATCACAGGTTCTTCTTGTATCTGCCCGACTGAATGATTGCCAGGCAAGTCCACTTTTAATCCCAACTGAATGCATCCGTGAATTGAGAGCTCCCATGCAGTACTCAAGTCGTTGTGTCGTCCTGTTGGATGATCAAATGATTCGCGTCCTGATTGGGTCAGTTTCATCTCTTCATGTTTTAGCTGTTCAATTAATTCTCGCACCAGTTGTGATTTTGCAGAATCTAAGATATGGACAGGATTTGGAAATCTTCTATCAAACTTGATGTTGTGATGCCAACCTTTTGTGACTTGATAACTTCACGGTATCTGTGTCGCTGTCCATCTTTCCATACGGCGTATTGGTATGCTGTTAGATGCTGTACTGGTAGTTTTGTTAATGGATGCTCCAGTAATCCAAAGTCCTGGTAGAACTCATCAGGATCTAGTGGTATGTCAGCTGGCAGTCCAAGTTTAGAATCAATGCCAATTTGGTTTTGTTTTATGTATTGGTTCAATTTCTGCAGTTTTGCCATTTACTCACCGTTGGCTTTCTTTAGTGCCATCAGTGTAGGACCGTTAGCTAGTGTTTCAATCTGTAGATTGATGTTGTATTCTATCTCGTGCATTACCTTGAGCTTTTCATCTATTCCCCTTGCATCCTGTCTTAGTTTCTGCTTTTCTTCTTCAATGTCTTTTAGCTTGTCAATTGCGTTCTTGCATTCCCACACAAATCCGGTAAATGCCAGTTCATCAAGCCAAGGGATTGCTTGCTCTTTGAAATATTTGATGTCCTTGTAGATTACTCTCACATCTTTGTTTAGATTTTTTGCTATCATCTGGGGTTTTGTAATTGATTTGGCTAATAGCTGTCCTACCTTGTCTCTTCTCTCCTTTACTACATCACGACAATTGTTAGCCATAATTTGTGCCTCTAATGTCTAAAAATAAGACAATAGTTTTAGAGAACTATTCTAAATAACGTGGCTTCATAATGCCGTTTGCTAAAAAGATGATGCAAGAATATACAGACATACTATGGAGTTTATAGTTTAGTCATACATAGAATTACTAACCGATGAGAAGCGGATTTAGCTAACATTCTCATTTGATGTTGATAAAAATGAGCGGGGAGCGCATTTTTTGTTCGCAGGTTTCAATCCTGCCATCGGTATTCAATTTTGAATTAATTATTGTTATACCTGTAGACCTATGTCCTAAATGATTAGATAAAGATTTCAAACATACTATGAATTGAAATCTGTTACTGCACCACTTCGCTTAAGGATCTCATAGATCGTATTTTTTAACGAATTGTAACTTTTTCTAAATGACGTGGCTTCATGATGCCGTTTGTCAAATTTAGGAACAAGAAAATCACAGTTTGATTGATGAACTTTATAGACTGGTTAACATGATAATTAGTGGAGACTACCGGAACCTTCACGATAGTTAAGAAACCATTGCAAGGTTATCATGAAGGAGGTCTCTGTATAACATCATACAGTATGATTTTGATTTTAAACTTTCTATTTTGTTCCGCTCTTCCACTTGTGAGTGTAATGTACCGGCAGGAATTACTTGAATTGGCTTGAGAAGTAATAAAAACAAAAAAACTAGTTGAGAGGTGTTTCGTGAACACCCAACAGAATAGTTTCCCGGTCAAAAGAGTCCGGATCGATTTTTTGTTTTAAAATTTGTTTCATTTGTTTTCAATATTGTTTGTTGCTTTACACTAATAAAACATTGTTAAATTGAATTGTGTTGCCAAGATAATAATTCTACACCAATTCCATTTGTTGTTATTTTCTTGCAAGGTCAACCACATCATATTTTGACTGTCTTTTGTCCTGTATAATTTTCCCATCGTTCTATGATTACATCAACATATCCAGGATCAATTTCCATGCCATAGCAAATTCTGCCAGTTTGCTCACATGCAATTAGAGACTGCCAGAGTCCATATTCATTCAAATTTCTTAGCTTTATGCCCAGTCTGCTTCGTTAATCATGATTGCAGGCATGTTGATTTTAGGCGCGTCATACGCACAATCACACTTGTAGCAGTGCAGCTGCCTTACTCCTTTGGATATAGATTTCCCATTCTCCTTTTCTTCTTGTTCTACTCTCATTGTAATCTCTGTTCTGTAGTGGTTACATTGAGGGCATGGTCCCCTGAAAATCCCAGGGATTCGGACTCCTCAGAATCTTTTGGCTCATACTTGTCTGGCATGTCTTTAACCAAACCGTGAATAATTTTTCTTGCTTGCTTTCCTGTGAATTTCCCTCTCTTTCTTATGTGTTCATAAAATAATGTGGATACAGTAGCTGATGATGCAACCAAATAATCACGAAACAAAACTGAATAGTGAGATAATGGGATTTTTCTTTTTTTGTTTTGTCTTTCTTTTTGCATGTCTGCGTTTCTGTTTAGTAAGAATAACGATTCCTTTGAGATTGCATCTGGAATCAAGTCATTCCATCTTTCACGCTTCATCAAATCTCTTGAATCTTTGAATAACTCAATGTATCTGTCCATTACATCAATCCAATTTTTGTTTTCAATTTCAAATTCGTTCTTTGGGGAACTATTTTTTAGTTCCCCTAGGGGAACTGGTTCAACGTTTCTTGCATAAAATGAATTGGTCCAACCTTGATCATGATATAATCTATAAAAATATCCTGACATTTTAAGATCATCGCCATCTGTTTTTAATTTCTCAGATTTCTTTTGTAAAATTAAATCTCCTGCAGTTGTTGCAATCTTTTCTTTTGGTATTCCTTCAATCTCTAACTAATTGCCTAACTTTATCCATGCTTCTTTTAGTGGGGCGTTTGATTCTTCTCCAGAAATTTCTTCATCAACTACAATTTCTGCTAATCTAAATGCCTCAAGACTAGATTTGATTTCTACTTGACTCATGCTCCCCAAAAGCTAATCTAAACTTTGGCATTTAAGGTTGATGTAAAATTAGTGAAGTTGGCTACCAGTTTCGGTAGACAATCGAGATATCAGGATCATCTGAAACAACGGTTTTGCAAATCTGACAAATTTTTGCGTTTAGTGTTTTCCAGTTTCTTCCGTTGGATTCAGTAGATCTAAACGTTAAGACTCTTAGTTTTCCCTTGTCACACTTTGGACAGCGGTTCTTGTTTTCTTCACTCAAAGTTCGATGTCATGTTTTTCTTTAGAATGCAGAACTAATGTGGCATGTTTTTTGCAGACAAAATCACAAATTCTGCATTCATACTCTGCTTGCTGCCTGGGTGAGCCTGATTTTCTAGTCATTTTGTTTACATTTGTTGCTAGATGTTATGTGTAAACATTCCTAAAATTTTCAGAAATATTTATAAAATATTTTGTCGTATATGCCTTTGAGAAAAAAGACGAAATGTTGTGAAAAATGGCACAAGTAATCATTTGCCCCTGGGTACTCTCGGTTACGTTTTTTTCTCAGGGGCA
>Ga0224512_10003535_pt1 | contig 13687 bp, 11 predicted proteins | sample SF_May12_sed_USG_4_FD_169103 | JGI IMG/M metagenome (GOLD analysis project Ga0224512, IMG submission 169103) | Sediment microbial communities from San Francisco Bay, California, United States - SF_May12_sed_USGS_13 | ecosystem: Environmental > Aquatic > Marine > Sediment | place: USA...
ACGAACGCGTCATCCGTTCGTGACACCCAAAGTCCGTCGGAACCGCGGGGTCTCCCACAAGGTGGGTGGGATGACTGAGTGAGTGTCAACTTTGTTGACACGAACGAACCATCCCACTCCGGACGGTGTCACGAATCCGTCAGGACACCCACGCGTGGTCGGTGTTCCTCCTGAACGACGGAACCCCACGCGTCGCCAAGCTGCACCGATAAATGGTTAGCCCACAACGCTTCAGATGGGTTCACATTTTTTCATGATCTTTTCCCCATAAATGATCTCATTCATGAGCCCATTTATGAGCCCATATATGGTAAAGAAAATGAAGAAAACGTGAACCTTCTCGAAAGCGTTGTGGGAAACGTTCCGAAGGAAGTAACCGTGGTCATCGTGAGTGACACGAATTCATAGGAAAACGTGGAGAACACCGTAGGAAAATATGTGATCTTTTTCGGATTGACGAAAAAGATCGATAGGTTATGCCGACATCGTTTTTTGTGTTCTCATCTATGAAGAGAAAATGAGGGAAATATTGGAGGAAAATACCGGAGGAAAATACCGAAGGAAAATACGGGAACCTTCCATGGCGGTGTGGGAAGGCTCAATTGTGTTCTTTTATGTGCTCTCATTTCTGAAGAGGAAATGAAGAGAATCCCGGGAACCTTCCGTGGCGGTGTGGGAAGGCTCAATTGTGTTTTTTTATGTGTTTATGTATGAGCTCATTCATGAGCCCATATATAAGTACATATAAATGACGGCTTTTGAAAATCGTTGAATGCGTAAAGTTTGTGAAAAGTGCCAAGGAGGAAATCGTGGACGTCAAAGATATCGCGCTACAGGATGTGCCCGACTCCAAGAGGAAGCTGGAAGAACTCGGTCATGATCCCATAGAGAGATTGGTGGCACTGCACAAACACCTCATCTCCGAGGAGGAGAAGCACCGATTGATGCGCGACGGTCTTTACACGGTGATAGGGAAGGACGGCAAAGAGTATCGTGCTCGGTACTCTCCCGTGGCACACGTGGCCGTACTCTCACAAATCGAGAAGGTTAATAACGATCTGATCAGGTATCGTTATGCTCGTATTCCCGAGACGCAGCAGGTGGAGTTCGACATGCCCGCCGGCATGGTGATCAACATGACCGAGAGCGACGGGACGTTCGAGAGGATCACGACCATCGACGAACCCAAGAACGCCTACCCCGTGAAACGTGTGGGGGAGCGATTCCTTTGAGCGAGATAAACCTGCACCCCGGACAGTCCCAGATCTTCAAGGCGATGTTCGTGGACCGCACCGTCAGGGACGGCGTGGCCGTGTGCTCCCGTGGGTGGGGGAAGTCCTACTTCGCGGCCTCCTGCGCCTCCGCGGCGATATTCGAGCTGTTGCAGCTGCACCCCGACGTCCCGAACAAGAACGTGTACGTGATCGCCCCCACCTTCGACCAGGTGACGGACATCTACTACCCCATACTGGTGTACGAGCTGGGCCTGGACGACTTCTGCGTCAAGACTCCCCGGCGCGACCTGGGCAGGTTCCAGTTCCGCAAGAACGTGGAGCTGCGCTTGATCTCGTTCGAGGCGATAGAGCGTCTCCGCGGCAAGGGGGCGTACTTCGTGGTGAACGACGAGCTCTCCTCTTGGCAGAAGGGCATCAGCGCCAAGGAGGCGTGGCAGGGCATCATACAGCCGGCCATCGTGACTCGGTGGAGCGTGAACCGTTCCAAGAAGTACGGCGCTTGGTCCCCCGGACGCTCGCTGACGATCAGCACCCCGAAGGGCTTCAACTTCCTCTACGACATGTTCCACTTCAAGGAGAAGGACCCTCACTGGGGCTCCTGGCACTTCGACTACACGACGTCCCCCTTCCTCGACCCCGCCGAGATCGAGAGGATGCGCCACACGATCGACCCCGTGCAGTTCGCCACGGAGTACCTCGCCGAATTCAAGGAGTCCGGCAACAACGTGTTCTACATGTTCGAGCGGGGGAAGAACGTGCGGGACGACCTCCTCGACTTCCAAGAGGCGGAGGACGTGCACATCAACCTCGACTTCAACGTGGGCATCATGGCGTCCAACGACTTCGCCGTCAGGGGCGCTCAGATGCAGTTCATCGACGAGGCCCAGGAGTTCCCAAACACCGAGGAGTGGGGCAAGCACGCGAAGGCCAAGTACCTCGACAAGGGGCACAGGGTGTTCCTGTACCCCGACCCCACCGGGAGGGCCAGGAAGTCGTCCGCCCCCGTGGGCGTCACCGATCTCACCATCCTGCGCAACATGGGCTTCAACGTCCGAGCCAGGAAGAAGTCCCCGCCCATCGTGGACAGCGTGAAGGCGGTCAACAACAAGCTGGGCACCGCCGCGGGCGAGGTGAGCATGTTCTTCCACCCCCGCTGCGAGAAGACGATCAGATCCATGGAGAGGACTCAGTGGTTGGACCGCAACCCCGACAGCCTCACCATCGACAAGAAGGAAGGAGTTGAGCACTGGGGCGACGGGGTGCGCTACGGGACCGAGTTCCTGTTCCCCGTCGTGAGTCACGAGAGGAAGACCACTAGGGGGTTCGGATTTTGATGTACACGGTATACGAAGAGGACGGGACCATAAGCAAGGTCGGCAACTGGGAGGAGGGAGAGGTCCCTCTAGTGGACGGGCAGCGGTTCGTGGCGGGTAAGTTCTTCCCGTTCGAGTACTACGTGGACCCCGAGGACGGCGTCCCCAAGAAGAAGCGGATCATGGTGCTGGAGATGAGGGGCGGCTGCATCTGCGGCGTCCCCTCCGGCAGCGTCATGACGATCGAGGAGCTGACCGGCGTCGGCTACCGGGTGAAGGACGAGGACTGCGTCTGCGAGCTGGACGAGCCGGGTGAGTACCACGTCTCGGTGCACCACCCCCACTACACGACGGGAAGGACCGTCGTCAAGGTAGAATAGGAGAGCGAGATGGCCAGAGACAGGATCACGAGGTCCACGCAGGACCTGACGTCCGACCCCGGCAGCGTTCTCGTGTCCGTGGTCATGGGCGAGCAGTTCGAGTTCGCCGTCACGCTGGACATGGTCGCCGTGGCCAACAGCTCGTACACCTACGAGGCCGCCCTCATCGAGGCGGCCAACGACGGCAAGGGCACGAAGCCCAAGATCGTGGAGCCGGGAGGCATCGGCTCGTCCCTGCCGATCAGGCTGTGCACCTACCTCGGGGACTGGAACGCGACCACGGGGTACGACGCCGAGGACGTGGTGGACTACGACGGCAGGAGCTACAGGCTCACGTCCGGGACCAACCGGGTGGACGCCACGAAGCCCGACGTCGACGACGCGTGGACCATACACGACAAGCGCACTCTGTACGTGCAGTTCGCCAGCACGCTGGGGACGACCTACGCGGTGCAGCCCACGGCCGACATCCCGACGTACGCCTTCTTCGAGCTGCGCGTCACCGAGCAGAACGACCCGATATACAACACCACCTGGAAGCCCGTGAGGGGCCTCGTGGAGTTCCTATTCAGCCCAACGCACCTATACTAAGGAGGTGATCCATGCCGGGAAAGGTCAACGTCCTGCCCAGTAAGTTCAACGGGTACGGTCTCGTCAGGGACCCGTCGGGTAAGCCGAAGTTCGACGACCCCGCCAACATCCCGCAGCAGCTGTGGGACATGCTGTCCCCCGGCGAGAGGGCCGCGATCGAGTTGGAACTGCCCGACCTTCCCACCCCTCCGGGACCGCCCGTGGACCCGGGCAACCCGAACTAGACAGGAGCTTGAGACATGGCGACAACCACGCACCCCACCGCGTCCGTGAGGAACGGCCTGGCGGACCACGTAGTGGACCAGCTGGACGGCGGGACCATCGAATTGCAGATCACCGACAACACGGAGGTGGCCACCCTCACGTTCGGCACCCCCGCCTTCGGGGCGGCGGCCTCCGGCGTGGCCACGGCCAACGCCATCACGGACGAGAGCAGCGCCACGGGCAACGCCTCCGACGTGGACACGGCGCAGTTGAAGAATAGCGGCGGGACCGTCATCGTCGAGTGTGACGTGTCCACCATCACCGCCGGGACCGGAGCGATCCAGCTGTCCAGCGTTAACCTCGGCGCGGGCGACACCGTCAGCCTCTCAACCTTAACCTACACCGCACCGCAGTAGTGCAACGGAGATAGACAAAGATGGCCACATTCAACAAGTTCAACGATTTCGTAGAGCAACTGGGTCTCAAGAAGCACGACCTCAACGCGGACACCTTCAAGGTCGCCCTCACGGACACCCTCCCGGTCGCCACCCAGACCGTCTTCGACGCGGTGACCAACCACGCCGCCCCCACCAACACCAACGGCTACACCGCCGGAGGGTACGACATCCAGAACACCTGGAGCGAGAACCCGGCCGGCACCGGCGAGATGGTCGCCGTGGACGTCGTCGTGACCGCCTCCGGGGGCACCATCGGTCCGTTCCGGTACGCGGTGATCTACAACGACACCGAGGCCACCGACATGCTCTTCGGCTGGTACGACTACGGGTCCAGCATCACCCTGCAGGACACCGAGACGTTCACCATCGACTTCGGCGCCAACCTGATGACCCTCACCTAGGAGGTGCGACGTGCTTCGGTTCCAGATATGGTACGGGGACGGGAGCACGTACACCGACAAGGACGGCCCGGCCGAGGACGCTCCCAAGCTCAACGTGCAACTGGTCCTCGTGGAGGACCGGGATCACGGGAGGTACGTGTGCACGTCGAACGACTTCTACGTGTGGGACGACTTCGGCGGGGAGCGCACTTGGCAGGGTTCCGACCAGTACGGCCTGTGGGACTACCTGTCCAGGCCGGGGAGCAAGGTCGTCCTGTTCGGACGTAATCTCGGCAACGCGGAGTTCCGATCGTTGCTGACCCGCGCCCTGGCGGACACGTACCTCCCGCAGAAGACGGGCAACCATCCGGGAGAGCGTCATGTTTAATGCCATCTGGGACCAGGATCGGTTCGCCGAGGTCCAGAACGACGCCGCGGACGAGAGCGCCACGCTCAACACGACGAACCAGAACTGGACCCAGGTCGCCGACACGACGTTCAGGGTGCGCTTCTGCATCCAGCAGACCAGGACCAGCGCCGACAGCGCCCTCACCATCACACCCACGCTGTACTACTCTTATAACTCCGGTGCCTACACGGAGGTGGGCAATCCCACGGACACGGACGCACCGATCAGGGTGGCGGCGGACGCCAACGTCACCGACGGCGCGACGACCACCCTCCGCCTCGGCTCCGGGGACTCCAACGTGGCCGGTCGCCTGGAGGACGGCGCCCCGGGCGCGGCTTCCGTGACGGTGAGCAACCCCTCCACGGGGGAGGCCACCGAGTACGAGTGGGCGCTGGAGCTCTACGGGGACTACTCCGGTCTGACCAACGCCGACACGATCGTGCTGAGGGTGTACGACTCCACCACGGCGCTGGACACGTACACCAACGAGCCCACGATCACGGTCTCCACGGCCCAGCACTACACGCTGGACGCCACCACGGTGGTGACCTTCTCGGAGACGGGTCAGGACGCCACCCTCGTGAGGGGTCGTCCGGTGGTCGCCTCCGCGGTTTCCTTCTCGGAGACGGGTCAGGACGCCGCCCTCGTGAGGGGCCGTCCGATGGTCGCCGACGCGGCCTCTCATTCCTCGACCGTCCAGGACGCCACCCTCGCCAGGGGTCGGAAGATGTCCGCCGGGACCGTCTCCCACTCGTTGACGGGGACGGACGTCACGTTCGACCTCGAGATGGTCGTCTCCTCGACGTCGTACGCGCACACCGGGCAGGACGCCACGCTGACGTACTCGGCGGCCGACGAGACCCTGGACGCCCAACCGGTGGCGTACTCGACGACCGGCACGGACGTCACTTTCGTCAGGGGCAGACCGATGGTCGCCTCGTCCGTCTCCCATTCTCTGACCGGGACCGCCGTCACGTTCGACCACGGGATGACGGCCGCCCCTTCCGGCTTTTCCTCCACGGGCACGGACGCCTCTTTGGTGCGGGGCAGACCGGTGGTCGCCTCACCCGTTTCTTACTCTCTGACGGGGACCGCCGCCACGAAGGACGTGGAGATGGTGGTCTCCGGGTACGGTTACGAGGCCACGTTCGGTCACGTGGACTTCATCTACGTGACGTTCGGCGGGAAGGTCTCCTACGCCCTGACGGGCACCGCGGCCTCCTTCGTCAAGGGCGTGACCGGTTCCGGCGACCTCGACGCGGCCTACAACTTCTTCGACAACCTCGTCTTCGACGGGACGGACAACTGGTCTCTCGGCGGTGGCGACAACCTCGTGAAGACCTGGGATCAGGGCCTCGGTGGTCAGGGTTCGATCGGCTTCCCGATGGCGGCCTCCGCGATCTCCTTCTCGCACGTCGGCCAGGACGCCGACCTCGTCTTCGACGGACGCCTGACCGCCTCGGGTGCGTCCCATGCGTTGACGGGTGCGGACGTCGCCTTCGATCTGGAGATGGTCGTGGGTTCCGGCTCTTACACCTCCACCGTGGCGGACGCCGACCTCGACGCCGACAGGATCTTGGGTTCGGACTCGGTCACGTACTCGTCGACGGGTTCGGACGTCACCTTCGACCTGGAGATGGTCGCCTCCTCGACCTCTCACTCGATCGTCGGGACGGACGCCGACCTGAACGTCGACAGGAACGTGACCGCCTCCGGCTCGACCTACGCACTCACGGGAGTGGACGTCACCTTCGACTTCGGTCTGACCGCCTCCCTGGTCTCGTACTCGGCGTCCGTCCAGGACGCGACCTTCCCGAAGGGAGCGAGCGGCACGGGCGACCTGGACGCTTCCGCCTCGCAGGTGAACGCCGTCGGCTACGTCGGGTTCGACGTGGTGGGTGGGGCGGGTTCCTTCTCCGTGTCCGGTGCCGACGCCTTCTTCGACCTCGAGATGGTCGTCTCCCCGGTCTCTCATTCTCTGACCGGTCAGGGCGCCGACCTGAACGCGGACAGGACGGTGGTGGCCGGTGCGGCCTCCCGCTCGATCGTCGGGACGGACGTCACCTTCGACCTCGAGATGGTCGCGCTCCCGACGGCCCGTTCCCTGACCGGCGCGGACGCCTTCTTCGACATCGAGATGGTCGCGTCTCCGGGGTCGTACTCCCTGACCGTTCAAGACGCGGGCTTGAGCACCGACAAGAACGTCGTCGCCTCGTCCACCTCCTTCTCGACGACCGGCGCGGACGCCGTGCTGCGCGTCGGCAGGAAGATGCCCGCCGTCGGTGCCTCCAGGACGGTCACCGGCGCGACGGTCGCCTTGCTCGCGGCGTTCAGCATGCAGGCCGCGGCCGTCTCGCACACGGTCACCGGGATCGACGCCTCCTCGCTGAGGGGCTACGCCGTCTCGGCCTCCCCGACCTCCCTCGCGTCCACCGGATCGTCGGTCGCCTTCGACCGCACGGTCTCCTCGCAGGGAGGGGCGTACTCGATTTCCCACGGGGACGCGGGCCTGCTCAAGGGGTTCACGTTCTCCTGCGGGGCCTCGACCTCGACGCTCTCCTGGACGGACGTCTCCTTCGTCAAGGGCGCGAACGGCACCGGCGATCTCGACGCCGGGTCTTCCGGGATCAACGCCGTCGGCTACGTCGGGTTCGACGTGGTGGCGGGCGTCGCGTCGTACTCCCTCAGCGGGAGCGGCGCAGGCTTCGACCTCGAGATGGTCGTCTCGTCCGGCTCTTACTACGCGACCGGGACCGACGTCTCGTTCGACCGCGCCAGGAAGTTTCCCGCCGCGGCGTCCACGTTCTCGACGATCGGGAGCGACGTGGGGTCCGTGTTCGGCAGGACCGGCACGGGTGACCTGGATTCCGGTCCTTCCGGGGTCAACTCGGTGGGCGACGTCGATTTCGACGTGGTCGCGTCCCCCGCGTCCTTCGCCCTCGCGGGTGGGTCGACCTCTCTCACGGCCGATCGCGTCTTGGACGGGTCCCCCTCCTCGCTCTCGTTCACCCATTCCGACGCGGACCTGGACGGGGGGTTCGTCCTCCAAGCTTCCTCGGGGGCGTTCTCCGCCGTCGGGCAGGACGCCGCCCTCGACAAGGGGTCCGCGTTACAGGTGGGGACGCTTTCTCTCGGGACGACCGGTTCCGCGGTCGCGTTCGACAGGACGGTCCAGTCCGGCGCGACGTCTTACACCGTCACCGGTTCGGACGCGGGCTTCTTCCTCGAATACGAGGGCTCGGGCGCTCTGATCTCGGGCGACGCGGGGATCAACGCGGTAGCCGAGAGGGTGATCACGGGCACCGGCGTTCTCTCCTCCGGGGCTTCCTCCCTGTCGGGTTCCGGCATCAGGGAATCCGTCGGCACGGGTTCCCTCGTGGCCGATTCCGCGCAGGGCGTCAACGCCGAGGGTGGCAGGGAGGCCGCGGCCACCGGCGGGATCGCCGCGCAACCGGCCTCGGTTTCCGGCGTCGGCGTCAGGGGTTCGGTCGGATCCGGTTCGACGCAGCCCGCGCCCAACAGGCTGTGGGGCTGGGGCAGGAGGGGCGCGACGGGCACGGGAGCGTTGGAGACGGGGTACCCGGACGTGCGAGGTTTCGGTCTCTTCCTGGAGACCACGCCCCCGGACGTCACCTTCGTCAGCTTCAAGACGAGGACGGAGACCAGAAAGGCGAAGACCACGGCACACTCCGGGAAGCGGCACGTCTCCGTGACACCGGAACGTAAGTACAAGACGAACACCAGCTGAGGAAATTCGATGGCAGACAAGACTATTAACCAGTTAATTTCGTTGGCGGCTCCGGCTTCCGGGGACGAGGTGGCGGTGTGGGACGCGGACGCGTCCACCACCAAGAGGACGCCGTTCAGCGCCTTCGCCACGTCGGCTCAGGGCGCGCTCGCCGACAGCGCCCTGCAGGACGTGACGGGCGAGTCGATAAAGGACCTGTCGGACGTGTACTCCGCCATGACCCCCGCGGACGGGCAGGTGCTGACGTACGACACCACGAACGGCTGGCAGGCCGAGGCCGCCGCGGGCGGGAGCGGCCACACCATCCAGGACGCGGGTTCTCCGATGAACGCCCGGACGAACCTGAACTTCGTCGGGGCGGGCGTCACCGTGACGGACGACGCCGGGAACGACCAGACGGACGTCACCATCACGTCGGGCGGGCACACGATCCAGGAGGACGGCACGCCCCTGACCAACAGGACGAACCTGAACTTCAAGGGCTTTTCGGTCACGGACGTGCCGGGCAGCGACGCGACGCTGGTGGATTCCGGCGTCGTGAACGTCAAGTCTCACGGAGCGGTCGGCGACGGGGTCTCGGATGAGCTGGCGGCATTCGACGCGGCGACCACGGCTTGTCCGGTCGGAGGGACCATATTTGTGCCGGATGGTAAGTACTTATTCAGTGACACGTGGGCCGTCCCCGGCGACAAGTCTATTTCCTGCGGTTCGGAGGTGGAGCTGTGGGCGATGGACGGGACGTTCGCGAAGGACCGCCCCCTTCTGGACTTCGGAGCCGCCGCCGGAACCTCCGATGTGTGGGTGCTCGGCGGCATAAGAGGTTTTCCCGCGTTGACTTCGGAGGCCACGACCACCTGGACCGGCACCGGGATCGAAAATTTCGTGGGAGTGCGCGTCCAGAATGTGAGCAATAGGGTGATAGAGATCGGTCAGATCGCCAAGTTCTACGTCGGTTTTCAGCTCCTGGGTTCGAACGACTGGTACTGCGGCCTAAACCGCATACATCTGGGCACGCTCAGGGCCAACCGCATCGGCATCCACCTGAAGACTGACGGGGACGACTCTTGGGTCAACGGCAACGAGATCAATTACCACGATTACGCGCTGGGTCTGTCCGCACCGGCCATGACGTCCTGCCTGCTGTGCGTCAACAGAGGCGGGACGTCCCCCTCGATCAGTAACGGCATCAGCAACAACAACATACGCGGCATCTACGCGGAGCCGAGCGCCACCTACGGGGAGATCGCTTGGTGGTACGCCGGGACCAGGAATAAGGTGTCTGTGCAGGGCATAGAGGCCTTCGTCACGTACCACCGGGTGTACGCCACGGAGGGGGACGTGGTCAACAACGTCATCGAGACGAACCGCAGCGTGTACATCGCCGCGGCCGAGGTGCCGGAAGTTATCCCGCCCGCGTCGGATCCGGGGAACGACTGGTATGACAACACGGTGCGGATCACGGGGATGCACACCTGCAACGGCAGTGTCTGGTCCACCGGGAACATGGCCGACGGTCTTTACGAGGTGGACGGCGCGGGGACGGCGCGGATACACGGGTTGGACTGCTCTCACTTCAACCAGTACACCATCTCCGGGGAGACCGAGCCATACTCCGTCAACAGCGCCGCGTGGGAGGTCATTGTCCCCGACGGCGATACGCTCAGAAGTCGTCGGGTCGATATCAGCTGGAACAGACGTTTCTCATTTTTCGTAGACACGACTTATCACAAGACTTTCAGCCTGAATTTTCAGGTCGCCGAGGACGTCGCCACGTCGGCTTGGCCTCGCGTGGGATTGGAAGCTTACGACGACACCGGAACGCTCCTCGGCACAGGTATGGGGTGGAAGGTCACTTTCAACGGGGACAGCGGTGGTACCGGGACGCCGACCAGGTGGGCCGATCTCGGTCCTCCCTCGACGGGGCACCGGAATTTCAGCGTCCACGACGACGTCAAGTACGTCCGTTTTTTCATCTATCAGTCCCTCTACGGCGTTTCCGTGTCGGTGCCGGAGAACAGCATAGTCACCCAAGAGTTGCACGTTTGGAACAATTACAGTAAGAAGGGTGAGCCCAAGAGGGTGTCCGCCCCTCCCGAGACTCTCGGGGTCTATCAGTACGGAGAGCGTCTTTACGACACCGCGAGCGCCGGCGGTTGGTACTGCTCCGCGGCCGGGACCTGCGCGAGAGATTGGGTGTTGAGCACCGCCTATAAGGTGGGGCAGCTGGTGGAGAACGACTCCGGGAAGATCTACGTGTGTGTGTCGGCCGGGACCTCCGCGGGGAGCGGAGGCCCCACGGGGACGGGCACCGGCATAGCTGACAACACCGTCACGTGGGATCACTACGGACCGAAGGCCTTGTTCAAGAGGTTCGAGGGCAGTCGCTTGGAATCTTCTTCCCAAACGTCGGCTACGCACGCCGTGTCGGCCGCTGAGAACGGGACGTACTATGACAACACCGGGGCGACCGCGATCGTGGAGTTCGACCTGCCGGCGGCGACCAGGGGCCTGTCCTTCACGTTCGAGCGCGTGGCGTCCTACGCCGTCCGCGTGGACCCGAACGGCTCGGAGACGTTCGCCGGGTCGACGGCGGGCAAGTACAAGTCACTGGACGGGGACGGAGCGTACATGAAGATAGAGTGCATAAAGGACGGCGTCTGGCACGTCGTGGCCAGCAGCGGGAGCGTGAGTGATGAGTAATTCATATTTGGTACCGGCGGTAAATAATAGTACGATCAATGTCAAGGACTACGGCGCCACGGGCGACGGGACGACCGACGACTATGCAGCTTTTAAAGATGCCATCGCTTCCCTGTCCAGTACCGGCGGCACAATACTTTTTCCGGAAGGTACTTATCTCTTTTCAGACATAAGCACGTATGCCGTGCCTGTTGACAATTTAACCATAAGGTTGCAAGAGGGCGCTACGGTAAAAGTGCCTTCAACCGCTACGGTGGGTACGGACACGTCACCACAAGGTACACCATTTAAACCGATAATCGGTGCAAACGAGGGAACGGATTCTGCCTTTGATAATTTTTCAATATATGGTGGTGAGTGGATAATAGAAAAGGATGATGTTACCGCAGTATTCATAAATACCCACAATTGTAGTAATCTAAAATTTTACAATATGCGTATAGATGGCTCTGGAGCTCAGTCTAATAACAAAGCGTATTACGGTATATATACTAGATTTGCCAATGATGTTATAATGGCCAACTGTGAGATATCTTATACCACGCACGCTGCATTGAGGCCGGAAATAAGTAACAGGTGTCATGTGCATGATAATATTATACAAAATGCCGGCGTTGATAAAACGTATGTTTCCAAAACCGCAGAAACAGTGGATGTACACTGGTACAATTCTTGGGGTATTTCGGCGAGTGCTTGTTCCGATTTACTTATTGAGAATAATAGACTGGACCAGATAGGTGGCGCCGGTATTGGTTGTAGAGGTGGTGCATCGAATGCTCTGCGACGATTGACCGTACGAAATAATTATCTCACTAACGTAGGAAAGGGTGGTATTGGGGCGGGGATGATTACAGGAACAGGTGCGGTGGATCATCATGATGTTTTGATAGAAGGTAATAAAATTTACGGTTTTGCACAAAGAACCGCTGACCATGGTATACAACTCCACAACAACTCAACGGTTCAAGTTTCTAAAAATATCATTGTAAGAGATAACACTGTCAGCATGTGGTATCACGGAGACGACGACACAACTTATACGGCACACGATGAAGAATCTACGAATATTATTTACGGCATTTCGGTGACTTCTGATAAAACAGATGAAGAGTCCACCGGGGTGATAGTCGATGGAAATCGTGTTTATAACACGCTGTCTGCCGGTATTTACGTATCTGCCGCGCACGGCAGCGTTTCAAACAATTATATCGAAAATTGTTCGTACAAATGGGTGACCGGCTCTGCGGGTGTGTTTAATTTCTCCAGTCCTCAGTATTCTACAGGGATGTGGTTGACTGGGTATAACTTAAAATGTATGAACAATACTCTCAAAAATCTATTCAAAACGTACACATCTGGAAGTGCTTGTGCGGTAAATTGGACAGTCAATCAAGGCTTGTTGGAGAATACTGAAATTTGGAATGACGGTACTAATTATGATGGCGGCTACGCAGTAAAAGTGTCTACAGTATATACGGGAGGTAGTACCGGCACAGATTCACCGGCACATGGATCTAGCACGGGTGGTTTGAGATCTTTGATAAAAAACACGCATTGTCATAACTGCAATACGAGTGGTGTATACGACATAAACACATTGACATGGGGTACGGTGATAGAGAATAGCGGTGTTTCTTATGATTGGGAAGATGATGGTGATATCGTTGTACCAACCAGAGCGAAAATCTCATTAAACAACGCCGACATCATAACTGCATCTGTTGACCCTACTAGTGCATCTCCAAATGACATTGATGCGGCAAAGGGTTCTATCTGTATGGTTCGTAATTTGACGAACAGACGCCCATTATTCGTTAAAACTGAGACCACAAAGGATGGTTGGTATCATGTATGGCACAGTGACAATCTCATAGCGGGTACTACTTCTGGTACTCCTTCATCTGGAATATTAACTGTGACGCACAATTTGGGTGATTCTACTCCCGTGTTTTTATTCAGCGTGGAGGCTTCCGTAAACTTGCATGGCATCATCACCAGTAAAGCATCGAACACTTGCAACGTAACATTGTATGATGATGCCGGGGCGACATACAGTGCTGGTAGTGTTACATTACATTGGGTTGCCATATTTAATCCGTAATGAGATTCAAGCGCGAGGTCAAGATGAACGTACTGATCCCGATACTCCTCGCCCTCCTCCCCCTCGTCGCCGACGCCGCCCGCCTGCAGCACGAGCGCGTCTACCAGGAGGCTTGGTGCTCCGAGCGTGGAGGCGCGGCCGAGGTGGTGCTGCGGGACCGCACGCGGG
>Ga0224512_10003536_pt1 | contig 13687 bp, 10 predicted proteins | sample SF_May12_sed_USG_4_FD_169103 | JGI IMG/M metagenome (GOLD analysis project Ga0224512, IMG submission 169103) | Sediment microbial communities from San Francisco Bay, California, United States - SF_May12_sed_USGS_13 | ecosystem: Environmental > Aquatic > Marine > Sediment | place: USA...
CGCGCGGGTAAAAGTAAAGGACCAGCCACCTGCCGCGGAATTCACCGATGCCGCGGAGCCGCCCATCCTGATCGGGGAGCTCGAGTCCGGGAGCGTCTTCGCCCGCCTTGGGCAGATATTGCTTCGCGGTAGCAGCCATTCGCCACAGCACGACGGCAAAGCCGACCACCAACGCGGTTACCAGCCATTTGATCATGCAAACATCCGTGAGTCGTGATTCGTGAGTCGTAAATCGAATTTTTCCGCAGATAAAAGCAGTTAAACACAGATCACACTACTCAAAACAACATAGAACCCAGAACCCGGGACCCCGAACAGGTGTTTTAGCCGCCGATGAACGCCGATATGCTTTTCGAATTGAACCGCGGAGATGCGGAGAGAACCAGGATTTAGACTGAACCGCCAAGGCACCGAGAACGCCAAGAAGACCTACTCAAGCCACAAATAAACGCAAATAAGCAGACACAAAAGACAAGACCCTCTTGCTTTTCGCCTTCCGCCTTTGGGCAGTGGCACCCCGGAGACGAATCGAACGTCCGACCTGCCCCTTAGGAGGGGGCCGCTCTATCCACTGAGCTACCGGGGCTCAGACATGATTTTAGCGCAGATGCGCCGAAACCATGACCAAGTCAGAAGGCGGAAGAACGGGATAGTCTTGGTTTCATCCTTCATCCTTCATCCTTCATCCTTCATGTTTGTCGGTACATCCGCTGCAGTTCTGTCATATCTTGGGCGTCCAGCGGCGGCAGCTCGGAGCAGGCGGCGATTTCGTCCAGCTCCGCCAGGCTCTTGATGCCAGGCACCACTGTGGCGATGTGCGGGTTATCCAGGCAGAAGCGTAACGCCACCTGGGACAGGGTGGTGTAGGGTCCCTTTTTCAAGAAGCTCAGCTTCCGGCACCGGGCAAAGTCCCGCGCCACCTCGGAGTCCGGCGTCACCTCCCGGTCCAGTTGGTCCGCCAGCGCCCCGGCAGCGTGGGCGCGGATGCCGATTATTCCGATGTTGTTCAGTTGGGCGACAGGGATTGCCTGGCCCTGGTCCACGTCGTTGAACCTTCTGGGTGGCGCGGAGGCCGCCGTCTGGTTCAGCAGGTTGTAGAGTATCTGGGCAGTGTGAAACACGCCGCTGGACAGCAGCGGCTCGACAACCTCGGGATGCCCGTCCCAGGCGGTGACGCCCAGGAAACGCACCTTGCCTTCCTGGACCATCCGCTCCATGGCCCGGCCCAACTCCAGGCCAAACTCCCGCGTCAGCCGGTACGCATACCGAGGCGGTGGACCTACCGCAGCCAGATACCGGCCCCCTTCCTGTCCCAGCTGGTGGTGAATTTGCAACACGTCGACATGGTCCGTGCGTAGCCGCCGCAGGCTCTGCTCCACCGAACGCCGCACGGCGCTTTCCATGTCGGTCAGGTCTTCCTCGGTTTGCAGCCTCACCTTGGTGGCGATGTATACCCGGTCCCGCAGCCCCTCCAGCCCCTGCCCCACGTTCTCCTCGGACTTGCCGCCGCCGTACATGGGCGAGGTATCGAAGAAGTTAATGCCCAGGTCCACCGCCCGGCGCACCGCCCGGAGGCATTCCGCGTCGGTGGTCGCTCCCCAGACGTGCCCGATGCCCGCGCCGCCAAAGCCCACTTCAGAGACAGAAAGGCCGGTGCGGCCCAGTACGCGGTAGTTCATGGTCAAATATCGGCTGTTCCGAACCTAAGAGCCCCTAACATAATGAAGCGCGCGTGCGGTGCGAGGCAGAATCGTCGATAGCGCGAAGCGAGGTGCAGCCAATATGCCGATATTGGCAAGCCGAGCGACAAAGCTAGCGGCGATTCTGGCCGCAACCCCTTGAGGGCTGGCGCGATTTTGGCCCCTAGTGTAATCATCGACTCGCCCTAATAAAGGCTGCTACAGTCAACGCCGCGTGTACCCAGCCAAAATCGTGACAGCGCAGCGTGTGTTTCATTATGTTAGGGGCTCTTAGCCATTCTCCCACGCCATGAGTTCCGCATCCTTCGATTTCACCCCGCTTTTGCCCGCGGGGCTGCCGCCGCCGGCTGCGCGCTGGAGCGGGCGCGTCAAGTACGATTTCACCGGCGGCAACAATGACGCCGACCGGCTGCCGCTCGACGGGCTGATCGCGGCCGCCGATGCAGTGCTCAGACGCGAGGGACGCACGCTCGCGACCTATGGGCTGAATAGCGGCCCGCAGGGCTATCGGGCACTGCGTGAATTCCTCGTTGCCAAGCTCAAGGCTGATGCGGGCATTGCCTGCGTGGCCGACGACATCTTAATCACCTCGGGCTCGCTGCAGGCGCTTGACCTGGTCAACGGCACGCTGCTCGAGCGCGGCGACACCGTCATCATCGAGCAGGACTGCTACCAGGGCTCGATCAACCGGCTGATCCGGCTCGGCGTCACGCCGGTCGGCGTCCCGCTCGACCGTAACGGCATGCGGGTCGACGCGCTCTCGACCGCGCTCGACGATCTCAAGCGTAAAGGCATTCTGGCGAAATACATCTACACCATTCCGACCGTGCAGAACCCGACCGGCACCATCCTGCCCGTGGAACGGCGTCAAGAGATGCTGAGGCTGTCAGCGGCGCATGGCGTGCCGATCTTCGAGGACGACTGCTATTGCGACCTGATCTGGTCGGGGGAGCGCCCGCCCGCGCTCTACGCCATGAGCGAGCGTGGCGGCGTCATCCACATCGGCTCTTTCTCGAAGTCGATCGCACCGGCGCTGCGGGTTGGCTACATCGTGGCGCCCTGGGACGTGATGTCGCATATGCTCGCGCTAAAGACCGACGCCGGTTCCGGCGCGCTGGAGCAGATGGTGCTGGCGGAGTACTGCGCGGCGCATTTTTCCAAGCACGTTCCCATGCTGCGGCGCGGCCTGCGCTCCAAACTTGAGACGCTGATGGAATCGCTCAACGAGCACTTCGGGACGGCGGCGGAGTTCGACGATCCCAAGGGCGGCATCTTCCTTTGGGTCAAGCTCCCTGACGGGGTCGACACGATGAAGCTCTACCACCCGGCGCTCGCGGCGGGTGTCGCGATCAATCCGGGGCCCGAGTGGTCGGTGAACAAGGATCACAGCCGCAGCCGGATGCGGCTGTGCTTCGCGAGCCCGAGCCACGAGGAAATCCACCAGGGCGTCGCGGCGCTTGCCGAGGTCTGCCGCCGTGAATTCGGCGTGCCCGCGCCTGGCGCCAACGTCGAGCGCGCGCGGTAGAGCATTTTCCGGCGAAGTGTGCAGTGGTTCGCGTAGGGGCCCCTCTGGGGATCTGACCCCGGAGACGCGCATGGGATCAGCATTGGAACGACGCGCTTTCGATCGGCTCCACGGTCATATCCCGCAAGCGGGTCCCTGCTCGACGTTGTGCCGATCCCTGCTCCTCGCTTCGGCGCGCCGCCGATTCTGGCCGCAACCCCTTGGGGCGGGCTCGGTTTTGGCGTACGCTTTCGTTCGGATAGCGTTTGAGGCGGCCCGGGAGACGCCAGCATGGACATTCGCGCCAAAACCGTGACAGCGCAACGCGGGCCTCATTGTGTTACGGACTCTGGGGGCAGGTCGGACGTTCGATTCGTCTCCGGGGTGCCAGGTTTTTCAGGGCGTTAGCCACGTAGCGCAAGTCCAGTACCGTCGAGCTATCACACTTTCATCACAGTGGGGGTGTGTATGGCCGTCATTCGCCGCTGCCGCAATGGCCGCTGGCAAGGCATCATCCGCCGCAAGGGATACCCTGCTCAATCTCAAACATTTTTCATTGCGCGTTCCACCATAGTTTGACGTGAATGCAATTCAAGAGCAGGAGGTACCCACTACCAAGATAGGAACATCCAGCTATTTAGATCGGGAGCTACCACTGATGGTTTAGAGGCGTAACAAAGCTCATATTTCGGGCTTCTCAAACGAGTCACATGGTCAACGGTTGGCGTGAACGCTGAGAGAGATGTGAGATGTCATTGGCACATGAAATGCAAAAAACAAGAAGCGTAGTGAGATTTTGTAAAGCTGTTGCGGCCGTTTCCTCGGAAAATAGCCCAGTGCCAGAGGACATTACGGCTAGGCAGGTAAAGACTCTTATCTAACTTTAGGGAACCTCAAATGAAGCTGCACAAGTTTTACATGATACTGATGACTACCGCAGCCGCTGCGATCGAGACGTACCCCGCCCTCGCTCGCCAATGGGTTGGGGACGGAGCGCCAATAGACGCGGCTGCTCCTCTGCCTGGACCGGGAATTTTCGGTCTCGTGGTCGTGGGTATCGTAGGAGCAGTAGCAATCGCTCGCTGGCGCAAGTAGCCAGCCGCGGGAAGGTGTCAGTGCCAGGTAGGCGAAGACCCTAACACGGGTTGCGCCCGGTGCATTCCTGATATCCGCCGCGCCCAGCCCTCGCTAACGGGTCGTCCTGCGACGAAACCCAAGGTTCTTTTTGATTGATCGGCGCGCACACGATGTCTCCTTTAATCTCAAAGAACAACGTGTCCGGCGCATAGGGGGTCAAGGACAGGGCCGTCCAAGGGAGGAGGAGGACCCCGCGGTCGCTCCGTTGAGCATTCCAGCGATTTCCGGAAGTCGGTCCATCGCCGTTTGCAAAGCGCCGCGGGCGGCGGCGGTAGCACCGTGCTCCTCTGTCGAAACAGCGACGAGGGCGGCACGCTGGTCGCCGCCGAGCAGCACCGCCTTGGCCTGGATCAGCTTGACGTGCCAAGGACGGTAGATGAGCTGCCCGTCGACCCAGTACCAGTACCACACCAGGCGACGCCGCTCAAGAGGACCGCTCAGACGTTCGGTGGCAACCCTCATCGGCCTGCCATCGACGTGAATGGTCTCCGTGTCACTCGTCATATAGTGCCAGCGATTTCCGTCGTAAAGCCGATTGCCCCAGCCAATTAGCTTGTTCCCCGGCCCTTGCTTCCAGTAATAAGCCACGAAGAAGTCGATCGGCCAATCATCGATTTCGAGCACGCGGTGAAGCCGAGCGTGGGCTTGTGGAAATACCGGACGCCAAGTATCCGCGTTGTCGAGCGGTTCACGAGCCGTGGGCATGTTCGGCGGAAGGCAGAGGCGGACTGAGATAGGTTCCGTTACCCGGTCCAGTACGAACATGGCATAGCTGGGCGCCGCGGCGGCGATTAGCACCAAGCCACAAAGCGCCGCAACCAGATGTGCAGTTGCGGGCGGCGCTTCGATGCTCGTAGCCGCGACATCGGGAGGGGATCCTAGGTCGCCGCGCGCATCGCTGTAGCGTAGCCCGACCGCCATCTGCATTACCACGGCCAGAAAGAACACGAACCAGCCGTAGGTCTGATGGTCGGCGGCGAGATCGATGTCGCGGTCTGTCATGGCGGTAATGAGGATCACCGATGTCGTGCGCAGGTTGTTCGCGAGGATCGCGACGGGCAAAGACGCCAGCACGTAAACGCTCTGCCTAGCGATGCCGCGGTACATCAGATTGGCAAATACCAACGAGATCACCAGGTTGCCAAGGAGAAAATCGAGCCCAGAGCATCCCTCAATGATGGCGTAGCGTGCACCGCCAGCAACGAGTATGTTTCCATCCGCCACAACCGACATCCCGACAAGACGGAGCCCGGCAATGGTGAGATCTGTCGTCAGCGCCATCAGTGCGGGCGTCAGCAAATCCCCGAACGGAACCATCAGCCATAACAACAGCAATGGGAAGAGCAGTTTGCGGCAGACACGCCACCCCAACAACGTGAGGAACACCGCCTGCAACATGCCGACGGCTGCGACATGGGCTGCAATGGAAAGCTGAGTTGCTTGCGAGACCAGCCACAAGCCTCCAAACGGCGTGGCGTACAATAAGCCCAGTGGGGATGGGCGTGGACTCATGGAAGCAATATCAGGCAGGCGCAGCCAGGTGAAATAAAGAAACAGCCCAGGGACAAGATATGAAAAGCGATGCGCCGCACTGCCAGACCAGACCGAAACCAAGCTGGCGAAACCGTCGAAGTAGAGTGCGACAACGGCAACCGAACCAAACATGATGCCGCCTAGGGCGCACCGCCACGCCTTACGACGGCCGGCGGCGGCCCCAACGTCCGACGCTGGGTCGAGAGGCCTTATCGCCGCGAGCCCAGGACTTACAAGTACGCTCCGCATGCCCTTCACTTTATCTCCGCGGGTCCGGATTTGACCGGAAAAACGTATCACATCACATAAGAGAACAAGTCGCAATCTTAAGGCTCGGAGCGGCTGTTAATACGTGGAAACAAGATGCATGCGTCGAACCCCTTCCGGAGAAAGGCCGGTAAACGCTTCCGTGCCAGCAGCCTTGGGAGCGCGGCAATACGAGGGTTAGCATGCACCATCGGACTTGTTTCCGTCGCGATCGCCAGATCGGAAGGATCCCCAGTAGCTCCGCCTGACGATCCAGCGCGCATGCGAACGGCAGCGGATCAGCTCGTGCGAACGCAGCTCCCCTCTGGCCTGTTTCCCTACGACTACGACTTCGCTACCGGCGCTGCGGAAGACATGAGCGACATAAGCGGTCTGAACATCGTGCGGCGAGGCGGCGCGCTGTTTGCACTCGTGCAATACCTCGAGGTTAGGAACAATCAATGCCTTTGCGAGACGGTGGCGAAGACACTCCAGGCGTATGCTGATCGGTCGCTACCAGTCGGGAAGGGTGCCGTTCAGTCGGTACTTGAGGATATTGGAGCCTACGGCAGATGGCAGCTTTCGGGGATTCTTCGTAGTCTGCTAGCCGCCGTCGGCCTGCTTTACACAGCGAAAGGCAAGGGTGCGCTGGTCTCCGCTAACGGCAGCTATGAGCGCGCTTGGCCTTGCGCAACGGCACTCGCGCTCACATCCGAACTGGTCTATCGCAATCTGACGGGAGATGACAAATTTGCTCACATGCGCCAACGCTGGTTGCACGGGCTCTTGGCGCTGCGCGTACCACAACGCGGATTTCGCGAAGCACCCCATTACTTGAGCGAATCGGGCTATGTAAACGGCGAGACTTGGCTGGCGCTTGCCGAATATTCCCGCGCGTTTCCAAGCGATGGCGGTGTTGCGACCACTTTATCTGAACTGGATGATTACCTGACCCATCGATACAGCAGGCTTCCACCTTTGCAGATCTATCACTGGGGAGCTATGGCGGCCGCGTTACGGTTGCAGATGACCGGCGCCCCACGCTTCTCAAAATTCATTCGCGACCAAACAGACTGGTTTCTCGCAAAAAGCGCTAGCGTACAGGAAGAGCACGACATCGGTTGCGCTTGGGTCGAGGGTCTCGCGACCGCCTATCGCATGCTGGGGCGGGAATTTGGCGAGAAAGACCCGTTCATGGTTAAAATAAGGAGCCGGATCGAATTCATGATGACGCACAACCGCAAATTGCCCACACGCCGAACGGCGGAGATTAGCCAACACCCGACCACGAAAGAAGCTGAAATTGAACTTCTCTTCAATTCCCCCGACGATCGTTTGTTGTCTTTGGTTTAGTGCGTGAATTAGCGTACGCAGATCTGTCCAATTCAAACGCAGATCCGCGCCGCCCCTGATCTGCTCGATGATGCCGAGCGCCACAACCGGCGTGTCACCGGCCCGGTTCAAATCTGCACTGACGGCCACCAAGTCCGGATCCGCATCCTTCTGCTGTTGGTCGGTCATCGACTCGCACTCCGGATGTAGCTATCGAAGAATGGATAGAAAACTCGATCCGACTCATTTTCTGTCTTTTGCCGATGGCAGCGCTTTCGCGCCCCTTCGGATCGCGGCACGTTGCGTCATCTATCTGCCCCGCACGCTGGCGAACGAGAACCAGAAAGCGAGCGAGGGGAGTTGTCCGTGATGTCACGTTCTTATGTTAGCGACGCTTTGCGTTACGCCGCCATTCCCACGGCGGCACTGGTTAGGGCAAGGGGCAGGCGCACGCGCGGACAGGCTCTTGGACGTGGGGCGATTCATGACGGGCGTTATAACCCGAGTGACACGCGGCAACGCGTCAGTGGCACGCCGCGGAGCCGGAATCCGCGAACGACGATCCCGGGACGCCGACGAACTGCCAGTCGTAGCCGTCGGGCCTCAGCGAGAGCTTGAGCACGCCGAACGTCTTGTCGTCGCGGACTTCGGTGATCGGCAGCGGCGGCTTTTTGAATCTGTAGAGGCTGGCGCCGCCCGTGCCCGCGGTGATCTGACGGATCCCGCGTGCCGGATCGGGCACGCCCTTCGGGTCGACGGGCGCGGTGCGCTCGTAGAAGTGGTCGTGACCGTTCACAACGAGGTCCGCGCTCTTCTCGTAGAGCACTTCCCAGAATGCCTGCACGCCGGGTTTCGGGCGGCGGCTGCCACCACCCCAGCGCGGGTGGTGCCAGTAGGCGAGCGTGCACTTCGCGCTCGAGGCCGCAAGATCCGCCGCGAGCCACGTCACCTGCGCGGAGTCCGCACCGCATCCGACCGCGGCGCAGTTGCTGTTGAGCACCACGACGTGCCAGGCCCCGACGTCGTACGAGTACCAGCCCTCGCCACGCTTGCCCGCCACCTCGCCGAAGTAGTCGAAGTAGCCTGCCGCGGCGTCGGTCCTGTACTCGTGATTTCCCGGCGCCGGTCGCGTGCGCGCCTTGTGGCGTCCCCACGTGGGTTCGTAGCAGCGATGGTATTCGTCGAGCGAGCCTTTCTCGTACGCGTTGTCGCCGGCGGTGAAAACCGTACCGGAAATCGTATCCAGGAGTTTCGCGGTCGCTTCAACTGTGTCGACGTCGCAACGGGCAATGTCACCGGCGCCCACGAGAACCGGCACAACCAAATCCGCTGACTGCGGCGCCGACGACGCCCACGCAGAGGCGAGAAGGAGCACCACAGCGACGAAAGAGTTTCGCATCGACACGCTTCTATCATACGCGACAGGTAGAAAGATCAATCCGCCTCGTCGGCGCATCAGCCGAGCGCGGAAAGGCCGCGGGTTAACGCGAGCAAAACAGCAAAAAGACGTTTCATTCTTATCTGGCGGTAGATCGGCGGATTGCATGCTCGCAGTCACGGCTGGCAGGCCTTAAGCAGTGCCCCGCCGACTGGCGATGGACGAACTGTCGTCTTTGGAGCAACCGCACGGAGGCCGAAGCTTGTGGCATCAATGTCCCTCCAGGCCGCAAGGATCCGAGCCTCCGACTTGGTCATGGAGACAACGCATGGCGAGTGAAGAAGGTTCGCATGTGCCGGCTGGCCGAGAAAGCTTCGTCGGGAACGGAGGGACGCTCGCGACAATTGCTGGCCCCCGGCCAACAATGGCCGAGATCTGCGCTGACACAAAGAGAAACCTCGAAATCCGCGTCACAGTTCGAGAAACGGAAGCACTCCGTGGCGATGCCGAGCTCTGTAGATTGAGATTCCCCTGTACATCCATGGTTTCGTGCGATCTGCTCGAACCCCTGCATCGCGGAAATCGTCTCGATGGCCCCGAAGTTCAATGGGTGGGACGAGAAGGGAACAGTCCAGTCTCTTCTTCCCCGATAAAGCGCTGCCGGTACCGCACGCCTACCAGGGCATGCGGTCGCGTGATAGTCGAATCGCCCAGCGACCGAGGAGGCAGCGGCGATGATATCGCTCGCGTCACACGCGAGGCGCTGAGCCATGTCCCCTCCATTGGAGAACCCCGTCGCATAGACACGATTCAGGTCTAGACAGGCCAACTTGGCCACTTGAGCGACGAGTGCTCTGACGAATGCGACATCGTTCAAGCCTTCATGCAGCGCCGTCCCGCAACACTCTGGATGCCCGGAATTCCAGCCACGCTGGTCGGCAGGTGAGCCGGCGCCATCCGGATAGACGACGACATAGGTATCTTCGAAGCGATCGCGGGAAGATTGCATCAGTCTACGCATTCCCGGGCCATTACCCCCGAAACCATGCATCGCGATCAACGCTGGATGGGCTGGACGCTTTCCGTGAGGTGCTTTTGGAATCGCCAAGACATATCGCCTCTCCCAGCCTTGATGCCGGAGCGATCGCTCATGGACACCAGGAGTCAGGGATCCTCCGATGCAGCCGTTCGAGCGCCTCGCGGCTCTGTCCCCAAATTCACCGCCCTTCACGTCACTCGATTCCGTGCGTGCCGTACGCTCCACCGAGCGATCAGACGGATCCTTGGTCGATCGCCCGTTGTCTCCCGACGTTCGACTTTCCGAACATCCGACCGCCGCTACGACGAGGCAATAGAGAGCGATTATCTGCACCAGGCGTCGCTTCATGGCGAGGCACTGATTAGAGAGGAAAGGACGAGGATGCTGCGGCACTCACACATCCCTCACCAATTCCAAGCGCAGACAGCGACCGGAAACTCGCGGGTATCGATCAGACGTGTGGTGCGCGCGTCCGCCTTCAACTGCGTCGCCCGTAGCCGATAAACGCGAGCCCAGCGAACGGATAAGAAAATCAATCCCGCCCGCCTGTTGCGCTTTGCCGGTCGCAGCGATTGCGGCTCGATCCGGGGCGGACAAGGGCGTGCATGCGGGTATTGTAGCGGGATGTGTAATTTGCAGTAACGTTGACGCCAGCTAACTTCGGGTCAGTGCAGAGCGTTTACTTGATCTCGTCCCATCGCTCATCCTGCTTCGACGCAGTCCTAATAAATGGGCTAATTGGTCGAGCCGAGAAGAGGGTTGGCGGACAATCCGGATTTGCTCCGACTTAATGTAGGCACGCTCTCTCATCGTCTCCCAGGAAACGTCTCTCCAAAAAGTATCGTAAGTACCCCGCTGCATCGTTCCGCACCTCTCACATGTTCTGTAAGGAAGAATAGACCTAACGTAAGGAACACGAGACCTGACGTTAAATGCCTTTTCCATCACCCACTTATGTGCGAATAGACAGCGCATCGTCAATTTCCCCCGGGCGCATCGACGCAATACTGCAATTCTATGATCGCCGTTCGCCCCTGGGAATGAGCAAATTCTCCTATCCTCGATAGAAGAAACGTCCTTCTCGTAGCGGCATCTTGGATCTCGTCAAGGTCCGTGAGGCGGTCACCCTGCCTTCTGACTTCTGAGTTAAGTCTGGTCTGCCGCCGATAGACACCGACGATCCGAAAAGAAGTGATGATTAATGGTGATGGAAAATGGTGATGCGAAATATTGATGAATCACCCCTGCATCGTAGTACATCACCACTAATCATCACCATCTCTCATCACCAGTACCCATCACTTTTGGCGCTTTACCGACTCGGGCGCTGCGCAATGCGCCAGCGGCGCTCGAGCCAGAACCAGGTGAGCAGAACCACGGCAGCCAACAACAGCCAACCCCATAGTGGCATGGTCAGCATCCGATCGCCCAGGATAGCGGACAACGCGGTCAGCGGGAGTATTCCAATGGCGGTTGCCCACAGGAACGTCGACCATGAGATTTCGGTCAGGGCAGCCGCATAGTTAATGAGATTGAAGGCGATAACCGGTATGAGGCGTGCTGTCAGTAACGCGATCCCGCCGCGATCACGCGACCAGAACGCGAGCTTCTCGCGCTGCGCTTCCTTGAGCATCCGCTGAACGAACGGCCGGCCAAGCGACCGCGCCAGCCCGAACGCCACCGACGCTCCGAGCATCGCGCCGATCCAGGTGATTACCGTGCCCCACACCGGACCGTAGATCATGCCGTTGGCACAGGCGAGGATCTCGGCCGGAAACGGCACGAACGAGTGAATCACCATCAAGCCGATCGAGACGGCGACGCCCCACCCGCCCCACGATCGAATGAGTTGCGCCATGCCTTCGACCGTCATGTCCAGCCTGATGCCGGAAGGCGGCGCCAGCAGCCACCACGCGGACACGCCGAGAACCAGCAGGAAGGCGATGAGCGCCGCGATGCGAGGCCCGGATAGCCTGCGGTTCGAATTCGAGTGGGCCATGGTGCCCTGCTTCGGTCCCCGGTCGGCGATGCCTAGCCATGAGTGGCAGTAATTAAAGCTTACAGGATGAGCCGTGGCCCGTCGCTACCCCTTTGGAACGATCGACGGCTTGGCGCAAAACCGGCTCCCCAACCCCGTCTGCGGTGCACGAGAGGGAATTTACGCTTTGGGCAATGTGTTTACACCGTGAGCAATGGAAAAAAGCTATGCTGATGACCATGCGAAAGACGCTCTTCTTTCTGCTCCTCGCCAGCGTGTTGGCTGGCTGCGCCGCACCCGGCAGTTTCGTGCCCCAGCAGAGCACGATCACGGATGTTCGCGCGAGGATGGGCAGCCCCACCGACATTCGTTTCGACCGCGATGGCGACGAGCTCTGGGAGTACGCGACGGGGCCCAGGGGCACCGAGACTTATCTGTTCCGGTTCGGCAAAAATGGCCGCGTCAAGGCGGTGACTCAGCTCCTCACCGAGGAGCAGTTCGGGAAGATCGTGCCGACCCAGACCACCAAGGCCGGCGCGCGCGATCTGCTCGGACGCCCATCCGATGAGTCTTTCCTGCAAAACGGAACATCGTGGAGCTGGCGCGTCCGCGTCGGGCCCCGGGATGGTCATTTCGTCGTTCGCTTCGGTCCGAATGATGTCGTGCTCGATAAGGTTGTGATCTTCGACTCCAGCCGGGGTGGCGGCAGCCGGGACGGCGACGGCCTGCTCGGAAATCCGCTGATGAAGTGACCGCTGACGACTAACGGACTTACAGCCGCCGATTAACGCCGATAAGATTAGAAACGTAATTAAGCCGCGGATAAACGCAGATTTATTATCGGCACTTCGTCACTCATCACCCGTCACGCATTACGTTCCATTCACCATTCACTATTCACTTATGAAAGTATCCAAGGCGCTGCTCTCGCTGCTCTTTGTGAGTCTGCTGGCCGCGTGCGCTGGCCCACGCGGCATTGTGCCCGCGCAGAGTACGCTGCCCGATGTGCGCGCAAGCCTGGGAAGCCCCACCGATATTCGCTTCGATCAGAATGGAGAGGAGCTCTGGGAATATGCTCGCGGGCCCCTGGGCACCGAGACCTATCTGATTCGTGCGGGCAAGGACGGGCGCGTGAAGGCCGTCACCCAGCTGCTCACCGAGGAGCAGTTCGAGAAGATCAAGCCCGGCCAGAGCGACAAGGTCGCCGTGCGGGATCTGCTTGGACGCCCCTCGGATCAGGCCTTCCTGTACAACGGAACATCCTGGACCTGGTTTGTCCGCGTGGGACCGCAGTACGGCCAGATGGTTGTCCACTTCGGCCCGAACGACATCGTGCTCGACAAGATTATTTTGATGGACACGGGCTCGGGCGACACTGAAGGCGACCGCGGCGATGCCGGTTAGCGACCGGTAGCCCGCCCGATGCACTATAACCTCACCGCGCGAGGCGCCAAGGCCGCTAAGGAAAAGAAAAGCTTTACCGCAAAGGTCGCCAAGGTCGCAGAGGAAAAGAAAAGCTATACCGCAGAGGCCGCGAAGTATTACTAATAAAAACTCAAAAACACGGTAAATCTATTAGAGGATCTCCTGACCACTGGCTCCAGCGTATGCGATCCTTGGCGCTACCTTCGCGACCTTGGGGTTTGTACTGATTGTTATTCCTTGGCGTCCTCCGCGCCCTTGGCGGTGAGGCTGTTATCTTCCTTGGCGCCCTCCGCGCCCTTGGCGGTGAGGCTGTCATTTTCCTTGGCGTCCTTCGCGACCTCGGCGGTGAGGCTGTTATTTTCCTTGGCGTCCTCCGCGCCCTTGGCGGTGAGGCTTATTTTCCTTGGCATCCTTC
>Ga0224512_10003537_pt1 | contig 13687 bp, 10 predicted proteins | sample SF_May12_sed_USG_4_FD_169103 | JGI IMG/M metagenome (GOLD analysis project Ga0224512, IMG submission 169103) | Sediment microbial communities from San Francisco Bay, California, United States - SF_May12_sed_USGS_13 | ecosystem: Environmental > Aquatic > Marine > Sediment | place: USA...
CTATGCTCGCGGCCGAGGTGTGCGGGAGCTCGCGCGTCCGCCCGCCGTGCGGCGCCGCTCCCGAGACGCTCGGAGTTGTCCATGGGTGCACTTTCCCAGCGAGACGCACAGGCGATCCTCGTGGTCAAAGCGCTCGAGCAGGCCAATCGCGAGGCGCCTTCTCCCGAGCTGCGCGTGCTGGCGGGAAGCGAGGCGGGTGATCCTCGGGATCGCGAGCGCTGGCTCGTGCGCCGAGCCGCAACCATCCTGGAACGACTCCCGCAGAGATACCGATCGCTCGCCGCGCTCGAGATTCCGCCGGGATGGGTCACCTATCCGCTGCTGGGGGTTGCGTGCGTCGCGGGGATCGCGACGAATACGCTGGGTCCGACCGGCAAGATCCACGCTTTCTACAATCCGACCAGCCTCATCATCGTGTGGAACCTGGCGGTGGTGCTCCTGATCGGAGCGCGCGCGCTGGCGCAGCGGAGCCTGGCACGCCCGCTGCTGGACGCACTCGCGCCGTTCTTCGCGCTGAGCGAGCGCCGCTGGCGTCGCGCCCGGCGCGATCCAGCCGCCGCGCGCAGCGATCTGGAGCTGCGCGTGGCCTTTCTCCGCGAGTTCCAGAGCGCGTTCTCGGGTCTGATCGCCGCGCGTGGCGCGGTGCTTCTCAGCGCCGCGTCGCTCGCCTTCACCAGCGGAGTCCTCGCGGGCATGTACCTGCGCGGCGTTGCATTCGGGTACAACGTGGTGTGGCAGAGCACGCTCGTGCAGTCGCCGCAGACCGCACTGGATCTGCTCGAGCTGCTCTTCTACCCCGCTGTGCTGCTGGCGCCGGAGAGCTTCCCCGACCTGCGCGTGGTGCGACAGCTGGCGTCTCCCGGCGGTGCGCCGGCGGGTCCGTGGATCCACTGCTTCGCGCTGACTGCGCTGACCTATGCGGTCCTTCCGCGACTGGCCGTCCTCGCGTGGCAGCAGTGGACTGCGCACCGGCTCGCGTCGAGGGTCACGCTGGATCTCTCGGACCCCTACTACGAGGCGCTGTTTCGCGGCGACCTCTCCGTGGGCTCCGGCCTCGAGCGGCTCGCCCTGGAGGGCTTCTCGCTCGATGCCAACCAGTACGCCGTGCTGGCCTCGCTGCAGGCGGGACTGATCGAGACCGATCTGCGCTCACGGCCGCGCAGATTCATTCCGGCGTGGGGCACCCTGGCGAAGCGAAATCGCTGGTACGCCGCCTGGAAGCGGGTGGTCGAAACGGGCTGGCGCGATGCGTTTCCGGAGAGCGACCGGCCACGCTTCCTGGCGCTGGGCTCCGCGGAGTTCTCGGCTGCGGTGGCCCGCGCGCAGCAGACCGCCAATCCCTTCGCCGCGGAGCTGATCGCACTCGAGCTGGCCGCCTTCGAGGCCTACTGGCCGCTCGAGCCGGTGGGACGCAGCTGGCTCGGGCTGCTCAAGCCCGGCGCGCTGCCGAAGCTCTCCGAGTCGGCGCGCGCGCGCTTCTTCGCGGAGATGGCGGGGCCGCTGGGACTGCAGGACGAGCTGTTGCCGGGGCTTCGCCGGGAACTCAAGGCGATCTCGAAGGAGCTCGAGCGCTTCTGGCTGAAGCTCGGCATGGGCGTGTTGTCCGGCGTGGCCATCGGGGGCCTGACGCTGGGCATTGCGGCTCCCTTCATCGGCGGCCTGGTGGGGGGCGCCCTGGGGCTCGGCGGCGCCGCCGCGGTGAAAGCGGGCCTCGCGGCGCTCGGCGGCGGCGCGCTGGCCGCGGGCGGTCTCGGCATGAGCGGCGGCACCACGGTGCTGGTCGGCGGCGGCGCGCTGCTCGGGGGCCTGGGGAGCGGCGTGCTGGCCATTCGGCAGGGGGGAAGTCCGGTGCGCGGCCTGGGTCCGGGACAGGCGCTGCTCTCCGCGGTCAAGATCGAGGTGTTTCTGAAGAGGATCGTGCTGCCTCGCGATCCCGAGACCTTCCGCCGCATCGTCGAGCGCTTCGAGGCCGTCGCGGCCGAGTACGAGGGGGCGCTGCGCGACCTCCCGTTGAAGGAGGGGGTCACGGAGAAGGAGGTGGACGAGCACGCCAAGGCCGTCGCGATCCTCGAGCGTTCCGCGGCCCGGATCCGCGGGCTCTGCCCCCCCTGAGCCGTTGCCGCGCGCTGCGTGCGCGCTGCACGGTGGCAGGGGTCCCCGGGCCCGCTAGTCGCGAGACTTCGCCCGGGCGCGCTTCCTGCGCTTCGGCTCCCTCTGGCTCTGATCCAGCAGATTCACCACCACGAGCTCGAGTCCCTTCAGCAGGTCGGGCGAGCCTTCGCGGACCAGGGCGGTGAAGCGGCGCAGCAGGCGCACCTGGCGCGGTGAATAGTGTTCCCCGGGCTCGCCCGGGTGCAGGTCCCACTTCGGGTCGATGAGATCCATCAGGCAGGTGCCGCTCGCGCTGATGGGGCAGCCTTCGCCCTTCTGTTGGGCGGGCGTCGGTCCCAGCAGCTCGGCCAGCGGGATGCGCATCGCCTTCGCGATCTTCTGGGCCGTCGGCACCGTCGGCTGGATCTTTCCGGTCTCGATGCGCGAGAGATACGACGGAGCCAGACCCGCCCGCGCCGCGATGGCGCTCTGCGAGAACCCGCGCTGGCTTCGGCTCGCGGCCAGACGCTGGCCAAATCCCGAGTTCCCGGCTCCGCTCTGTGTCGCCCTGCGTGACATGGCAATCGATCCTCCCCAGCATATGCGTATACAGCCTATCAGAAATCGACTTGACAACTGAATCAATTCTGGCCACGATCGAACCGTGTGTAGCTCGAGGCGGAGCGTTTCCTCCCCGATCGGCTGCGTCCCCGTGCGGTAGGCTTGTATTCCATGGTCACGCCCTCGGGCTACGACTTCTCGGCCTATCGGGCATCGCTCGGGCGCAACTGGTACCTCGAGGACGACCTCCTGCAGCGCATCCTGGCGCGGCTCGCCCCCGCGGCCGCGCGCGCGTCGGAATCCCTACTGGTGGACTTCGGCGCGCGGGCCGCGGGCCTCTATGCCGCGCTGGCGGATGCGGCGGAGAGCCCCGAGAAGCTGCCGTCGATCTCGCGCAAGGATCCCTACGGTGTTCGCCACGATGCCGCGCGGATCCCGCCGGAGACGCTTCGCATGCTCGCCGAGCAGCACGGCGCGTGTCTGGCGGGCGGCGGGCTCGACGATCTCGTGCGCTACGCGGTGCTCTTCGTGCTGGCGCAGAACGGCGAGGCCGGCACGCTTTGCTCGTTGGCGTGCACGGACGGATTGATCCGCGCCCTGCGCGAGCTCGGCGACGATCTGCGTTCCCGGCGCGTGCTCGAGCAGCTGCTGCACAACGCGCCCGAGCGCTGGGTTCACGGTGCGCAGTTCGTCACCGAGGTGCAGGGCGGCTCCGACGCGGCCACGAATGCGCTGCTCGCGGTGCCTGCCGCGGACGGCCTCTACCACCTCTTCGGCGAGAAGTGGTTCTGCTCGAACTGCACCGCGGATTACTGGCTGATCACCGCGCGCCCGCAGGGCGCTCCGCAGGGCACGCGCGGCGTCGCGCTCTTCGTGGTGCCGCGCCTGCGCGAGGACGGGTCGCCGAACGGCTATGCGATCGATCGACTCAAGGAGAAGTACGGGACGCGCGCGCTGCCCACGGCCGAGATTGCCTTCGACGCCGCCGAGGGCTGGATGCTGGGCGCGCCCGAGGCGGGGCTCAAGAACATGGTGGCGATCGTGTTGGTGACATCGCGCATCTTCAACGCGCTGGGATCGGCCGGGTTGCTGCGCGGCGCCTCGCGCATCGCGAGCGCCTACTGCGGATTCCGCGAGGCGTTCGGCACCCGGATCGACCGCATGCCTCTCGTCGCGGACGCGCTCGCGCGCATCCAGCGCGCCTCGGACCTCGCCGTCGCCGGCGCCTTCGAGACGATCCATCTCTGGCTGGCCCACGCCCCGAACGGCCGCACGCTCGCCGACATCGCTTCTCGCGTGCACGTCAGCATCGCGAAGGCCGTGTCGACGCGGAGCGCGCAGCAGCATGTCTACGAGGCGATGGTCCTGCTCGGAGGGAACGGGATCGAGGAGCGCTTCTCCGCGCTGCCGCGTCTGCTGCGCGACGCGGCGATCTTCGAGACCTGGGAGGGTCCGTACACGCTGCTTCTCATGCAAGCGCTCGGGGATCTGGCCCGCTTCGAGGTGCGCGGCCGCGAAATGGCCTTCTTCGAGGCGGTATGGCCGGCGCCGGAGCTCCCCGCCGATCTCGTCGCGAAGCTCTGCGAGGTTCTCGGCGATCCGGAGTCGGAGAAAAGCGCGCTGCGCTTCCGCGAGTTCGCGCAGGACTACTACGACGCCTACCAGCGCGCCGCGCTCGAGCATTACGCGTAATGGCGTAGGCCTGCACGGAGCGCGCTCCGCGGGATTGGACTCGCCCCGATGCGCGTGCGTCGAACGGCTTGTCAGCGGGCCGCGGGCTTGACGAACTTGAGTGTCATGCGGTCGCTCTCGCCGATCGCGACGTAGCGCTCCCGGTCCACCTCTTCGAGCGTGAGCGTGGGCGGCAGCGTCCACACGCCCTCGGCGTAATTCTTTGTGTCGGCCGGATTCGCATTGATCTCGCTGCTGCCGGCGAACGTGAAGCCCGCGGCCTCCGCGAGCGCGATCGCGAAGGCCGGGTCCACGTAGCCGGACTTCGCGGCGGGATCCTGCGGCGCGCCGGGCTTGGCGCGATGCTGCACCAGCCCGAGCGTGCCACCGGGCTTGAGCGCCCGATGGGCTGCGCGCAGCACGCGCTCGGCCTGACCTTCTTCCATCCAGTTGTGGAGGTTGCGGAACGTCAGCACCAGGTCTGCGCTGCCGTCCGGCGCGATGGCCAGCTTGTCGGGGACTTCCAGAACGGTGACGATCACCTTGTCGTAGAGCGCCGGCGTGGCCGCCAGCTTCTCGCTGAAGCTGCGCGCCGTGTTCCGGTAGTACTCGACCTTCGACTCGGGGTCATAGCTGGCCGCGTAGAAGGTGCCGCGCTCCCGGAGAAAGGGAGCGAGGATCTCCGTGTACCAGCCCTCGCCCGGGGAGAGCTCGACCACGGTCATGTCGTCCCGGATTCCGAGCCAGCTCAGGGTCTCGACGGGATGGCGGTAGCGATCCCGCGCCCGGTTCGCCTCCGACCGGTGCGCGCCGGCCGCGATCTTCTCGAGCGCGCGCAGCGTCGCCTGTCCGGCGTCATCCGGCAGGGCCTGGGCCGGCACGAGTGCGAGCGGCGCGAACAGAAGGGCCGCGCGCAGCAGCTTCGCTCCCATGTTTCCTCCTCCGTCGAATCCCTCTCGGGTTGCTCGGCTCGTTTCCGGTCGGCTGGCGCCATTGCGCGGCGCAGAGAATCGCGGCGATGCCGAAGCCGGCGATCGCCGCGAAACTAGATGCGACCCTGCTTGAGTGCGAGAGCCTCGCGAAGCAGGTTGCTGTAGACCACGCCGCTGGACGACGGCTTCGCCTTCTTCGCCGCGCTTCGCGCCGTCGCTTTCTTCGCGACCGACGGCTTCTTCTGCGCCGGCTTCTTGCCGGCGGCCTTCACCGCCGCCTTCTTGCGGGGGGTCTTCTTCCGGGTGGCTTTTGCCGGGCTCGCGCGCCTGGACGCCGCCTTCTTGCTTCGTGTCTTCTTCTTTCGAGCGGCCATTGTCTTGTCTCCGTGGCTGCAATGGGAATCCAGAGAGTAGCGGATGCACGAGCGGCTCCACGCATTCCCGTCGTGAAATCGCGCGAGCCGCGGCGCCCGCCCGCAGCGCCCGGGCGACGAGGCCTTCCGCGTGGGGAATCCGCTAGTCGTGCACCGAGAGCTCGACGCGCCGGTTGCGCGCACGACCGTCGGGCGTCTCGTTTCCCGCGACGGGGTTGTCCTTGCCGTAGCCCTGCGCCGCGATGCGGTCCGCAGCCATGCCCTTCGACACGAAGTAGTCGCGCACGGCCGCGGCGCGGCGCTGCGAGAGCCCCTGGTTGTAGGGGTCGGACCCGGTCGAATCCGTGTAGCCGTCGACCTGCAGCCGCGCCCCCGGACACCCGGAGATCACCTCGACCGCAGCGTCGAGCACGGCGGCGCCGGCGTCGTCCACCACCGCCTTGTCGAAGCCGAACTGGATGCCGCGCAGGCGGATCGTGGCTGCGCAGGATGCGGGCGGGGCGGCCGCCACCGCGGGCAGCGGCGCCGTGCCCACCATCACGCTCTTGGCGTAGCGCTGGACGTCCTGGGCGGAGCCGAGGCTGGCCGCGTTTCGGCTGCTGCCGCAGGGCGAGATCGCGGCGAGCTTGCGCAGGAACTCCGCGCCCGCCGCCGCGCTGCCCACCTGGATTCCGTTGAAGCAGATCTTGCGGTCGTGGGTCAGCTCGCGCGCCACGGCGAGCGCCTTCTCCGGCTGGTCCGGGAGGCCGTCGGTGAAGAGCATCACGGCCGTGTCCCGTGACTCGACGTCGACTTGCTGGCCGATCTCGGCGAGGACCCTGTGGAGCGGCGACATGCCGCCGGTTCCCAGCGGCGAGCCCAGCAGGGCCGCGGATTCGGCTGCGGCGAGCAGCTTGTGTCGATCGAAGGGCTGGAGCGGCAGCTCCAGCCGATCCTTGCCGCCGAAGGCGATGAAGCTCGCGTTGTAGCTGCGGCTGCTGGCGCGCTCGCTCTCATCGGGCAGGGCCATCACGAAGGACGTCGCGAGTGCCTTCGCCCTGGGGAAGGTCTTCTTCTTGCGCATCGAGCTGGATGCGTCGAGGACGATGAAGAAGTTGCTGATCTGGCGAAGCTCGCGCTCGTCGAAGCGCACGGGCGCAACGGCGAGAGGCTCCTCCCGGGGGAGCTTGGCGCAGCCCACGGCAACCAGAGCAAGCACGAGAGATCCGACGGTGCACGGGATTCGCGCCTTCATGCAGGCCTCCTGAAACGCAAAGGATTCGCGGCGAGGGGATGTCACCCCATGATTTCGAGCAGATACTATGAGAAAACGCGGAAAGATGATAGGCAGAAAATCACCCGATGCGGGAGCGCTGGAGCCGACTCGCCCGCGGGCGTCGTGCGTCGGATCGCGGCGCGGCGCCGCCCGATCGGCTCGGGGTCGCTCGCCGGATTTCGGCGGCGCGCGGGCACGCCGATCTCACGTCGACGAAGGGCGCCACCAGCTTCCGTGCTTGCGGGGAGCCTCGCCGTCCTCACGGATCCAGTCGTCGTCGAGTCGGATCTGGGTCCAGTAGTGCACGCGCGCGATAGATTGCTCGACCTCGTTGATCCAGAGCTTCTGCATCGCACGGATCCTGCTTCCCATCAGCTGGCTCAAATTGCGCAGGAACCGGTGACCGAGGTGCGTATCGGCGGAAAGCAGCGCTTCCAGCTCCCGGCGCGGAAAGCCGATCAGCGCGCCGTCCTCCGTGCAGTATGCGGAGGTGACCGAACGGTAGGGCTCCACCAGCGCAGACCAGCCGAACGCGTCTCCGGCCTTCTTCTCCTCGACCGGGATCTCCACGCGCTCGTCGAGCTCTCGCAGCTGGACGGTCAGGGCGAAGCAGCCGTTCTTCACGACGAAGAACGTGGTGGCCTCCTGCCCGCTCGTGAAGAGCCGGTCGCTCTTGCCGGCGCGAATTTCCTGGGCGATGCCCGCGAGCTCTTCGAGCTCCTCGTGCGTGAGTCCCTCGAATACCGTGGCATTCCGGATCGAAGCGAGATCGACCATCGCCTGGACTCCTGACGGTTTCGGTGTCTTGGGGCGACTTGTCTCAGCGGTCCTTCCCCTCGCGACACGCGGGCGCCGTCCGTCAGCCGAGCTGGCTCGCGGACTTCGTGACCAGCAGGCCCGGGCTGACGTCGCGCACGAGCTCCTCGAACGCGCCCACGTAGCGGGCGACGTCCTCCTGGTTGTGCGCGACCGACAGCGTCCATTCCTCTTCCCGGCCGGGGGCCATGATGACGCCGCGGTTGAAGTTGTAGAGCCAGGCGAGCATGCAGAGCGCGACGTCCTGGTGCTGGATGAAGGATTCGTAGTCGGTGATCTTGCCGGTCGCGAAGTTGACGCAGCCCTTGGACGAGATGCCGACGGTGTAGCCCGGGAAGTCGTGCTTCTCGCAGATCGCGTTGCACTTCGCGATGAGCTGGTCGTTGATCGAGTCGAGGTGCTTGTAGGCCTCGGGCGTCATCACCTCCTCGATGCTGGCGCGCGCGGCGGCCATGCACAGGGGATTCCCGTTGTAGGTGCCCACCTGATAGACCTTGCCGGCGGCGACGATCTCGGCGACCTCCTCGGTCATGCCGATGGCGCCCGAGGGCAGGCCACCGGCCAGCGCCTTGGCCAGGGTCACCATGTCGGGCACCACGCCGTAGCGCTCCACGGCGCCGCCGGCGGCGGTGCAGATGCCCGTCTTGACCTCGTCGAAGATCAGCACGATGCCGTGCTTCCGGGTGATCTCGCGCACCCTCTGCAGGTAGCCCGGCTCGGGCAGCACGACGCCCAGGTTCATCATGGCGGCTTCCATGATCACGCAGGCCGGCTTGCGGCCCTCGGCCGCGAGCCTCTCGATGCGCTGCTCCATGACGTCGGCGTCGTTGAACGGCACCGCGATGGTCATGTCGGCGACACCCTGTGGAATGCCGGCGCCGTAGGGCACCGACCGGTAGTCGTTGCGCGGGCCGCGGTCTTTGAAGTCGGCCACGCCGATCGCGACCATGACGTAGTCGTGGTGTCCGTGATACGAGCCGAAGATCTTCATGATGGTGTCGCGGCCGGTGGAGCCGCGGGCGATGCGAATCGCGTCCATCGTCGCCTCGGAGCCCGAGTTGACGAAGCGCCAGCGCGGCAGCCGGAAGCTCCGCTTCAGGTGCTCGGCGACGACGATCGAGTCCTCGGTCGGCAGCCCGAACTGCGAGCCCAGGTCGATCCGCTTCTTGACCGCTGCGGCGATGATCGGATTGGCGTGGCCCTGGACCATGCAGCCGAAGGCGTTGTGGAAGTCGCTGATCTCGCGGCCGTCGACGTCCCAGATCCGGGAGCCCTTGCCGCGGCTGTAGTAGATCGGATAGGGCTCGCGCATCTGGTAGGACGAAGGCACACCCTTGACCAGGGTTTCCTTCGCTCTCTGGAACAGCTTCGCGGATTTGGGCGTGTTCTCCTGAAGGGTCTTCTCTTCGCGCTCGGAGAGCTCTTGGATCAACTTGCGGTCGACGATCTCTGACATTTTCGGGCATCCGCTCCTTGTGCAAACAGACAGGGCTGACCTGGAAACCGGTGCGCCATGCCCGCGCGCGCATCCTTCCCGCAACACATGGTCGACTGGGCGATCGCAGGGACTCGCGGTCCCACGCCGGGCTTCTGAGCCACCTCGGTGAGAGAAATGGCGGCCCACCAGAGGCTTGACCGCCGCAGTCTATCGCATTGCCCGGGGCGTGTCGCGAACGCGGTCCCGGACCGTTTCCTTTTTTCCTTTCAGAGGCTTAGCGAACTTGCTGGAGGATTTCGCGGGCCGCGTTTCGGCCCGGCAGGCCGGTCACGCCGCCGCCGGGATGGGTGCCCGCACCGCACAGGTACATGCCGGCGACGGGCGCCCGGTAGCGCGCGTAGCCGGGCACCGGACGCATGTGGAAGAACTGGTCCAGCGTCATCTCGCCGTGATTGAGATTGCCTTCGGGAAGACCGTAGAGGCTCTCGAGATCCGGCGGCGCCAGCACGCGCCGCTGCAGCACGACATCCCGGATGCGCGGCGCGAACGCGGCGAGCGTATCGATCACCCGGTCCGCGAAGGCCTCCCGCTGCGCGTTCCAATCGCCCGCGCGCAGCTTGTACGGCGCGTACTTCGCCGTGATCGACATGAGGTGCTGACCTTGGGGCGCCAGGCTCGGATCGCTCAGCGAGGGGATGCGGATGTCCAGCAGCGGATCTCGCGAACAGCGCCCGTACTTGCTGCAGTCGTAGGCCCGCTGGATGTACTCGAGAGACGGCGCGATCTGGATCGGCCCGCGCAGATGCGCTTCGGGGCTGCTGCCGGTCAGCGCCGTGAACTCCGGTAGCGCCCCCAGCGCCAGGTGGATGCGCGCCGCCGAGCCGCGGTACTTGATGCAGCGGACGTGCCGCAGGAAAGACGCGTCCAGGAAGCGCGGCTCGAGCAGCTCGAGGAACGTCGTGCGCGGATCGGCGTTCGAAACGACCGTCGCGGCCGTGAGCTGCTCGCCGCTCTCGAGCTGAACTCCCGTGGCTCGACCCTGCTGCACGATCACCTTCGCCACCAGAGCTCCCGTCCGGATCTCCGTGCCGAAGCCGCGCGCGGCGCTGGCAATCGCGCCGGCCAGCGCGCCCATGCCGCCCACGACCGTGCTCGAGGAGCGAAACAGTCCGGTATCGCTGAGCGCCCAGCTGCTCAGCAGCGTGTAGGCGGTGCCGGCTTCCTGCGGCCCCCAGGTGATGTTCAGCACGCTGTTCGCGGCGATGGCACCGCGCAGCGCATCTGACTCGAAGAACTCGTCGAGCAGATCGGCGCAGGGCATTGGCAGGATGCGCAGGATCTCGGTGGCGCGCTTGCGGCCGAGGCGCCGCGCCGCCGCCAGCAGGCCGCGCCCGCTCAGCAGATCGCGAAACCCGACTTCGGGCAGATCCAGCGGTGCCATCTCCATCAGCGCGCGCACGGCGCCGGCGACCTTGCCCATCAGATCGACGAATGCGGGATACGCGTCGGCGTCGGCTCTGGAAGCGCGCGCAATCTCCTGGACGGTCCGCGCCGTGTCTCGCCAGATGGTCAGGTGCGACCCGTCGGGCTGCGGGCAGAACGCCACCGGATCCGTGTGCAGGGTCTCGACGTGGGCGTCCAGCTTGAGGTCGCGCCGGACTCTGGCCGACAGGTCGCCGCAGCCGTCGCTGACCGGCGACGCCTTGAAGCCGGGGAAGATCTCCTCGGTCACGGCGATGCCTCCGATCGCGTCGCGCTTCTCGAGCACCAGGACGCGGCGGCCGGCTTTCGCCAGGTAGGCCGCCGCAACCAATCCATTGTGCCCGGCTCCGATGATGATGACGTCGTAGTTGCTCACGGGAATGCTTCCTATCTCGTGAAGTTGTGTCTCGTTGATGCCGTGTCCCTCGGAGATGCGCGAAGCGCGGATCCCCCGAGGCGCCTCAGAGCCGCCCGCCGAGGATCTCTCTCGCCGCCATTCGGCCCGGTCCGGAGGTGATGCCGCCGCCGGGATGGGTGCCCGAGCCGCACTGCCAGTAGTTGCGGATCGGCGTTCGATAGTCGGCCCAGCCGACGGCGGGTCGGAAGAAGAAGAGCTGATCGAGGGTCAGCTCTCCCTGGAAGATGTTGCCCTCCGTCAACCCGATCTTGTCTTCGAGGTCCCAGGGCGTGAGCACCTGCTTGTGCAGGATGATGTCCTTGAGATTCGGGCAGAATTCGGAAAGCGTGTCGATCACCGCGTTGCCGAATGCCTCCCGCTGCTGGTCGCGGTTTCCGTACTCCTGCATTTCGTAGGCGGCGTATTGCACGAAGATGGACATCACGTGCTTGCCGCGTGGCGCCATGCTGGGATCGACCATGCTGGGGACCTCGACTTCCATGCAGGGCCGTCTCGAGAAGCCCCCGTACTTGGCGTCGTCGTAGGCCTGCTCCATGTAGTCGATGCTCGGACAGATATCGACCGACCCCTCGAGCAGCGAGGGGTCCTGCATGCCGCGGAAGACGGGCATCGCATCCAGGGCCATGTTGACCTTTCCCGACGAGCCCCGGTACTTGAACCTGTCGATGGCGCGGACCAGATCCTCGGGCAACTCCTTCTCTTCGATCAGCTTGCGGAACGTGACCTTGGGATCGCAGCTCGAGACGATCGCATTGGCGTAGATCTCGTCGCCGTTCTCCAGGGCCACGCCGACGGCGGTGCCACCGTTTACGATGACTTGCGCCACCGGCGCGGACACGCGGATCTCGGCGCCGTGGCTGCGGGCGGCGCTGGCGATGCACTCGCTCAGTGCGCCGGTGCCGCCCTCCTGGGCGCCCCACGCCGTGAAGGCGCCATCGAGCTCTCCCATGAAGTGATGCAGCAGCACGTAGGCGGTTCCCGGAGATTTCACCCCGAGCATCGTGCCGATGATGCCGCTCAGCGACGTCGTGGCGCGGATGATGTCGGATTCGAAGTACTCGGCGAGGAAGTCGTGGACGCTCATGGTCATCAGCTTCGACAGCTGGTGGAAGGTCTCCTTGCCCAGGCCCTTCAGGTGCTGGCCGAAATTCTTGAGGGTGCGCAGATCGCGGAGGTTCGGCTGGGTGAGATTGGGAGGCACGTAGGCGAGAATGGGCTTCACCGCGTACGCCATCTTGTACATCATCTCGCTGAAATGGGGCATCATCTCGGCGTCGCGAACGGAATGGCGCTTGAACTCTTCGCGCGCCTGGGCCTCGTCCGCGTACGTGATCAGGCAGTCGCCGTCCTCCTTGGGGACGAAGGTGCTATCGATCGGGTGGATCTTCAGGCCGTGCTTGGGCAGCTCGAGCTCCCGGATCACCTCCGGCCGCAGCAGGCTGATCACGTAGGAGCAGACCGTGTACTTGAAGCCCGGGTAGATCTCCTCGGTCACCGCCGCTCCGCCGAGCACGTGGCGCCGCTCCAGCACCACCACCTTGCGCCCCGCCTTGGCGAGATAGGCCGCGCAGGTCAGGCCGTTGTGACCGCCGCCGATGATGATTGCGTCATATGTCTGTGTCATGTGGATTCCTAGCCAGGCTTTGGTTTCGCGAATCGCTGCGCGGCTGTTGCCGCGCGTTACGCCTTCTTGTGCGGCGGATCGTAGAAGGGCATCTGGACCACCGTTGCGGGGATCGAGAAGCTCTTCGCCTCCACCATCTCCTCGATGAAGAAGCGTGTGCCCCGCTCGCCGTACTTCGCTTCGACGCGTGCAATCACGATGTACTTCTTGAGCAGCGGGGACCACGTGCCGCTGTTGCCCCGGCCGATGTGGTGCCGCTGGGCTGCGTCCGCGTAGATGGGAACGGCGCCGTTCCAGGGCCGGGCGGGCAGCTGGAGCGGCATGTCGAACTGGGCGTAGGCCTTTTCGAGGCCGGTCACGTCGAGCTCGATGCCCACCGTGGCCCAGCGCGAGCCGCGCTCCTTCTCCCGCCGCAGCGCCTGCTGTCCGACGAAGAAGTCCTTGCCCAGGTCCACCATCCAGCCGAGGCCCAGGTCGTAGGGCGACATCTTCTGGACCTCGAACATGGTCTGCTTGGACGACGTGAAGTCTGCCTCGATGAGGAGCAGGCCCGCCTCGATGCGCGCCAGGTCGAGCGCCACGCCTCCGGCGGGACGCATCTTGAAATCGCGCCGGATCTCCATCAGCGCGTCCCAGAGCGGCTCGGCAACCTCTCGATCGACGAAGATCTCGTAGCCCAGATCGCCCGTGTACCCGGTGCGCGTGATCAGCGCCGGCGCGCCGGCCACCGAGTCTTCGGTGCAGCGGAAGTAGCCCAGGCCGCGCAGGTCGGCGTTCGTCAGCTGCTGGAGCATGTCGCGCGAGGTCGGACCCTGGAGCGCGAGCCCCGCGATCGCGTCGGAGACATCCTCGATCTCGACATCGAGCCCGCCGGCATTCTCCTCCAGCCAGTAGAGATTCGGGATCGCCGCGGTCATGCGGAAGCGATTCGCGCCCACGTGCGCCAGCGTGCCGTCGTCGATGACCTTGCCCTGGTCATCGCACCAGGCGGTGTAGATCACCTGCCCGACGCCGCACCTGGACAC
>Ga0224512_10003538_pt1 | contig 13685 bp, 14 predicted proteins | sample SF_May12_sed_USG_4_FD_169103 | JGI IMG/M metagenome (GOLD analysis project Ga0224512, IMG submission 169103) | Sediment microbial communities from San Francisco Bay, California, United States - SF_May12_sed_USGS_13 | ecosystem: Environmental > Aquatic > Marine > Sediment | place: USA...
CGAGGACCCGCTGCTCTACGCGCCGAGCGTCGGCGTCCCGCCGGAGCGGTTGCACGCCAATCTCGACGCGATCCTCGACATCTTCGGAGGCGCGGCGTGAGCTCCGAGAAGCCGGAGGCGCGGACCTTTCTCACCCACTGGCGGGCCTCGGCGCTGCCGGCGAGCGGTGCGTGGGCGCAGAAGCGCCGACTGGCGTCGGCGATGCGGCTCGTGATCGAGCGCCTCGTCCGCAGCAACGCACCGGAGGACGAGCTCCGCGCCGCCACCGAAAGGCTCGAGCGCTACGCCGAACGGCTGGCGACCCACCCTCGGCTCATGCGGTACGAGGGCTTCGCGGAGACCGCGAACGCCGGCGACGTCGGCGCCTTCTTCGACCAGAGCCCGATGATCGGACTCTCGAACCCGCTGGCGCCGCCCATCTCGCTGCGCAGCACCGGCGAGCGACGGGCCGAGGGCCGCGTCAACTTCGGCTCGGCGTACGAGGGGCCGCCAGGCTGCGTCCACGGCGGGTTCATCGCCGCCGCCTTCGACGAGGTGCTGGGCTTCACCCAGTCCCTCACCGGAAGCCCGGGCTTCACGGGGACCCTCACGATCGTCTACCGCAAGCCCACGCCCCTGCACACGGAGCTGCGCTTCGACGCCGAGGTCGTGGGACAGGAGCGGCGCAAGATCTTCACCCGGGCCCGCGTCTACGCCGGCGATCTCCTCACCGCCGAAGCGGAGGGCATCTTCATCTCGGCGGACCGCGAGAAGTTCCTGCGCCTGCTCGAGGCGCGCGCCCAACGCGACGCCGAGCTCTGATCAGCGCTCGCGGGTCGCGTGTTCCGAAACGAGAAGACGCCGGGCTGAGCGCCTCGGTCCAAGGAGCCCGCTTGCATCCGTCACCCGCGATCACGCCCGCAAAGATGTTCGTGATCGGCACGGGATGGTTCGGGATCCAGGTCTTCTGGGCCTTCCACGCCGGACCCATGCCGCTCTTCCTGAAGGACTTCACCGACTCGAAGTTCACCATCTCGCTGGTTCTCAGCCTGGCGGGAGTGTCGGGCTGCATCGTTCCGCCCCTGGTGGGCTACTGGAGCGACCGCAGCGCCACCCGCTTCGGCCGGCGCCGGCCCTTCGTGCTGCTGGGCTCGCTGGGGGTGCTGCTCGGCGTGCTGGCCCTGCCCCACGTGCGCTCCTTCGCAGCGGTGACGCTGCTCGCCGGGTGCGCCTACTTCTTTCTCCGTGCGGCCGAGACGCCCTTTCTTTCGCTGCTTCCCGACGTCACGCCGCCCGAGCAGCGCAGCACCGCCAGCGGCGTGATGAACCTGGTGGGCAGTCTGGGCCTGATCGCCTGCTTCGCCATGAGCACGCTTCTCTGGGAGAACCATCGGACCGCGGTCTTCCGGGTGGCGGCCCTGGCCTTCTTCGCTTCCCTGCTGCTGGCGATCGCCCTGCTGAAGGAGTCGCCGGCGCCGGAGCCCGCGCCGGGGTCGCGGGAGAAAGCCAGCCCCCTGCGCTACCTGAGGAGCATCCTCGCCGAGACCAGCGCCATGCGCTTCTTCAGCGCCCAGTTCTTCTGGTGGCTCGGCTTCTGGATGGTCTCCACCTTCGCCACCCTGTTCGCGGTCGAGGAGCTGCAGGCGGCCGAGGGACAGTCCTTCCTGGTGCTGCTGCCCTTCACGGTGGTGGCCACGCTATTCATGCTGCCGATGGGGATGCTGGGCGATCGCTTCGGCCGCAGGGCAATCCTGTCGATCATGATCTTCGCCTGGGCGATCAGCGAGGTCCTGGTGGGGCTCTCCCAGAACCTCACCCAGGCGGTGGTCCTGGTCGCGGCCTCGGCGGTCCCCTTCGCCGCCGTCATGGGGGTCGGCTACGCCTACATGCTCGATCTGGTTCCCGAGGAGCGTACCGCGGAGTTCGTCGGCTTCAGCGTGATCAGCATCGCGGTGGCGCAGATCCTGGGTCCGCTCATCGGAGGCAGGCTGATCGACGAGCTGGGCTATCGCTCGATCTTCCCGGCGGCGGCGATCCTGATGATCGTCGGCCTGGCGATCCTCCAGCTCGTCCGGCCGCGGGCAAAGCCTGCAGTCCAGGATGTCGCGGAGTGAGGTGTGAAGCGTAGCCTCCAGCACCATCCGGTCCTCCGCGCCCAGGGTCGCTGCGAAAGCCTCGATCTCTCCCACACCCGCGCTGACACGAAACTCCCGTCGGCGCTTCCCATCCGGTCCGAGCTCACAGACCTGCAGAAACGCCTTGTGTACATCGAGTCCGTAGAACATCCTTTCTCCCACCCGTTAACATAGGGAGCGGACTACCACGGGGGGCGGGTCAGTGAAACTCCGGCCCGGTGGCGCCGAGATTCTCTTGGTGCTGGGCTCGCTGCTATTCCTGGGGCTCCTCGCCCTGATCGGCGAGCTGGCCGTCCGGACCTTCTCCGACCTCAATTTCCTGGGGAACAGCCGCGATCTGTTCGTCGCCGAGGCCTACGGACCGAGCAAGGGGAACGCACCCAACGCGGAGGGGGTCTCGTTCGGCGCCGTCGTCTACACCGACGAGCACGGATTCCGCGTTCCCAAGGGCGGCTTCCCCGGCGACGACGGAAAGACCGAGGCGATCCTCATCCTCGGCGATTCGGTCGGATTCGGACCCGCCGTCGAAGAAGGCGAGACCTTCGCGGGTCTGCTCCGCGCGCGCTTTCCCACCCGGAGGATCTACAACTCTTCGGTGATCGGGTACGCCACCGACGACTACAAGAACATCGTCGACTCCTTCCTCCCCCTCCACGAGGAAGTCGTCGCCGTGGTCCTCGTCTATTGCCTGAACGACGTCAGCACCCGAAGCGCACAGAACATCGACCGGTATCTTCAGGCGCAGAAGGAGGAGCGCATTCCGGAGGAGGAACTCACGGAGTCGCTCCGGGCCATCTCTCTGTTTCGGGACGCGAACGACTTCCTCCGGGAGCGCTCGAAGTTCTACCTGTGGCTCAAGCACCGCGTGCTCCGGTCCCAGCGGCGGGGCTGGAAGGCGGTCCTGCCGCTGTACGCGGACGACGGGCTGCTGGCGCAATCCATCGGGCAAATCGGGGAGATCGCAGCCGGGCTGAAGGAACGGGGCATTCCCTTCGTCGTTGCCCTGTCGCCCTTCGAGTATCAGCTCCGCCACCCGGACGAGCCGGAGTCCGAGATCCCCCAGCGCAAGGTCGGCGCCCTGCTCGCGGCGATGGACGTGGACTTCATCGACCCGCGCCCCCGCTTCGATGGAGGCGTCCCGCCCTCGACCTACTTCCTGCCCTACGACCCGATGCACCTCTCCCGCGAGGGACATCGGGTGATGACGGACGTCATCGTCGGGGCCCTTCGGGATTGAGCGGCGCGCCGGAGGGCATTCGCGGCGCTCAAGCGGCGCGACGCACTTCGGAGAACGCCGTGGCGGACGGGAGCGCGGAACCCACCGGCAGCGAAGTCGCCGGGACGCCCCGGGCCGACCAGGTCTCGCTCGCGCTCCACCGCTCGCGCCAATTCCGGCGGACCCAAAGTGCTCTACTACTCGGGGTCGTCCGCGCGTTGGGCTGGAGTCTCATTGCGCGCCGTCACCGTCGAGACGGCCCGGAGCCTGGGGCTGGAGGACGAGATCGGCTCCATCCGGCCCGGCAAGCAGGCCGACTTCACCGTCCTCGAACAGGATCCCCACGCCGTCGATCCGCGGAAGCTGAGGGACATCGGGATCTGGGGCACCGTGTTCGAGGGGCGTCCGCGGCCCCTCCGATAGGGGGCGCGGGCGACCGACTCGACCTCGCCGCTCGTCTCAGCGCAGGTTGCGCTTGAGGATCTTGCCGGTCGGGCCCTTGGGCAGGCTCTCAGCGAACTCGATGATCCGGGGGTACTTGTAGGCGGCGAGGCGCTCCTTGCAGAAGGCGACGACCGCCTCCACGGTCAGGCCCTGATCCGGCCTGGGCACCACGATGGCCTTCACCTCCTCGCCGTGCTTCTCGTGGGGCACGCCGATCACCGCGGCCTCGAGGATCGCGGGGTGGCTGAAGAGCACCTCCTCGACCTCGCGCGGATAGATGTTGAAGCCGCCGCGGATGATCATGTCCTTCTTCCGGTCCACGATGGTGAACGAGCCTTCGGGATCCCGGACGCCGATGTCGCCCGAGTGGAACCAGCCGCCGCGGAGCGCCTCCTTGGTCGCGTCCGGCCGTCCCAGATAGCCCTTCATGACGTTGTGTCCGCGAATGCAGATCTCACCGGGCTCTCCGTCCGGGACCGACCGGTCCAACTCGTCGAGGATGGCCATCTCGACGCCCCACACCGGGTAGCCGATGGAGCCCGGCTTGCGCGGCCGGTTCAGCATGTTGAAGCTCGCCACGGGCGAGGTCTCGGACAGCCCGTAGCCTTCGAGGATCTTCACCGGGTACTTCGCCTCGAAGGCCTTCATCACCTCCACCGGCATCGGTGCACCGCCGGCCATGCAGAAGTGGAGGGACGAGAGGTCGTACTGGCGTCCCTCGTGGTGGAGGAGCGCGAAGTACATCGTCGGCACGCCCGCGAAGACGGTCACGCGATCGCGCTCCATGATCTCCAGCGCATCGTCGGGCGTGAAGCGGGGCAGCAAGGTGAAGGTCGCCGCCGCGGCGATCGACGCGTTCTGGACGCAGGTCTGGCCGAAGGAGTGGAAGAGCGGCAGCGTCGCGAGCGTCACGTCGTCGACGCCGATGGGAACGAGCCGGGGCACTACGACGGCGCAGTTGATCAGGAGGTTCGAGTGCGTCAGCTCCGCGCCCTTCGGCCGGCCCGTGGTTCCCGAGGTGTAGAGGATCACGGCGGTGTCCGCGGGTGAGGTCGCGTGCAGCGCGACCGCGGGGTCGGCGGCCGCCATCGCCTCGACGCTGTCGTCGCCCTCGCCGCCGGCCCAGACCACGGGCACCCCGGCGTCGGACGCACCCGCCCGCACCGCGTCACCGAATAGCGGATGGGCGACCAGCAGCCGCGCGTTGGAGTCCTCCAGGTGATAGGTCACCTCAGGCGCCGACAGCAGCACGTTCAGCGGAACCACCGTGCAGCCGGCGTAGAGGATCCCGAAGTACGCGACCGTGAAATCCGGGAGGTTCGGCACCAGGATCGCCACCGTCTCGCCCGGCTCGATGCCGCGAGCGCGCAGGCTGGTCGCCACGCCGCGCGCCGCGCGGTCGAGATCGGCGTAGCTGACGGTGCGCTCGCCGAGCCGTATGGCCGGGTGGGTGGGACGCTCGTGCGCGGCGGCCTGAAGGATCGATCCCAGGTTCAGGGTCACGGCGCGCTCCTCGCTCCGACGGCCCACTCTACACGATCGCGAGCCGAGGTCATGGGTTCGCCGCGCGCGCGTACATGCCCGCGAGGACGGCCCCGGCTGTCGCGAGCGCGCACAGGCTCGCGACGACGGCGGTCCAACCCGCACGCCGGTGCCAGAGGCGGCCGCGGCGCGTCGCCGCGAGCGGCGGCAGCAGGGGCCCGGGGGGAAGGCTCCGGCGGAAGCGCCAGGCCCGATAGCCCGCCGTTGCGCCCGCGATGAGCATGACCAGGACGCAGGTCTCGTGGACGCGGAGGATCGCCAGCGCCGGCGCGCTCCAGAGTCCGAGTTCTTCCCGCCCGAGGAAGACCAGCTTGAGGCCGTAGGATCCCAGGAAGAGCCCGACCAGGCCCCCCGCCGCCAGCATGAAGCGGCGATGCGTCCGGACGTCCCTGCGGCGGATGCCCCGGACGCCGAGCAGCAGGCAGGCGACGACCCCGACGAAGTTCGCGAGCGCCCAGGTCCAGTACGCCAGCCCCGGATCGAGGTCCATCACCCCGCCGCTCAGACCGGCAGGTCTTCCCGGAGAAAGAGGGCTTCGAGCGCGATGCCCCGGGCGGAGAACGCTTTCGCGGCCCCTTCCCCGCGGTCGACCAGGCACAGCACGCGGGTCACCTTGCCGCCCCCAGCCTCCACGGCCTCGAGCGCTTCGAGCGTCGACCCGCCGGTGGTCACCGTGTCCTCGACGAGCGCCACCCGCTGGCCCGGGTCGAAGCCGCCCTCGATCCGCCGCCCGAGACCGTGGCGCTTCGCCTGCTGGCGCACGAAGAAGCCGACCAGGGGTGTCGCCGGGTCGCGAGCTACGGCGGCGGCGAGCACGGCCGTCACGAGGGGCACGGCGCCCACCGCCATGCCGCCCACCGCGTCCACCGGCGGGCCGGCGAGCAGCCGGTCGAGCACCAGCTCTCCGGCCAGGAGGACACCGCAGGGACGCATCAACGTCTGCCGGAGATCGAGGTAGAAGTCGCTCTCCGCACCGCTCGCGAGCACGACCCGCTCGCGCCGAAACGACACGCGCAGGATCAACTCGAGCAGCTCGCGCCGGCGGGCGTCGGGGTTCACGGCGCCGCTCCCGTCACTGCTTGCGCAGGCCGAGGGCGAACTCGGCGATGAGCTTGCGGTGCAGCTCGCTCGTGCCCTCGCCGAACTCGAGCGACTTCGCTTCGAGCAGCAGGCGACCCACCTCGTACTCGGCCGAGAGCCCGTAGCCCCCGTGGATCTGAACGGCGTCGAGGGCATTGTGCGTGGCGGCTTCGCTGGCCACGAGCTTCGCCATCGAGGACTCGAGGCTCGCGCGCTCGACGCCGGCATCCTTCATCCGCCCCAGGCGGTAGACGAGGGCGCGCGCGCCTTCGGTTCGGCAGACCATGTCGGCAATCTTGCTCTGGATCATCTGGAACTCGCCGATCTTCTGGCCGAAGGCCTCCCGCTGGCCCGCGTAGTCCACCGCCAGGTCAATGCAGCGCTGCGCCTGCCCGACGCAGCGCGCGGCGACGGAGTAGCGCCCCATGTCGAGAGCGCTGCCGAGCACCGGGAAGCCCCCGCCCTCGCGGCCGAGCAGGCCGTCGTCGGGGACGAAGACGCCGTCGAAGTGCACCTCGGCCAGGTTGTCGCGCTTGAGCGTACGCATCGGAAACTCGCCGATGGCGATCCCTTCGCTCCCGGGATCCACCAGGAAAGCGGTGACTCCCTTGTGCTTCTGCGCGCGGTCGAGGGTGGCCGCAACGAAGAACAGGCCGGCGTGCGCGGCGTGGGAGATGAAGACCTTCGTGCCCTGGAGCCGGTAGCCGCCCTCGACCTTCTCCGCCGTCGTGCGCATGCTGGCGAGGTCGGTGCCGCCGCCGGGCTCGGTGAGGCACGCCGACGTCAGGATCTCCCCCCGGGCCATGGGCGGCAGCCAGCGTCGCTTCTGCACCTCGCTGCCGTGGCGCAGGATCGATCCGGCGACCAGTGAGTTCGATACGGAGACCACCGACGCGACGACCCAATCGACCCGCGCCAACTCCTCGCAGATCACGCCGTAGGTGGCGACATCCACGTAGGATCCCCCGTACTCCTCGGGGATCATCGGGGCGATCAGGCCCAGGGGCACCAGCTTCTGGATCAGGTCGAGCGGGTACTTCTCCTCGCGCTCGTAGCGCTCGACGTGCGGAAGGATCTCGCGCTCCGCGAACTCCCGCACCGTCCGGCGGACCAGGCGCTGCTCCGGGCTGAGATCGAAATCCGCCATCCGAGCCGCGGCTTCGGGCCGGCTCATGCCTCCCTCCTCGCCGCCGATCATAGCCGGGATGGACTTCCCCGGGCGGCTCGCCTACGATGCCGCGTCCGCGACAGCGCCGACCGGCGGTCCCCCAGGAGAACCCGTGAAGAAGGCGAAGCCCCTCCCGCACCGCAATCGCGGAAAGTCCTCCCGTTACCGCGCCAAGCTCAAGGCGAAGCATCGCCGCGTCCGAACGCGCTGCAGCTCCGGGCACCGCCGCACCTACCGCTAGCCGACGCCGCCGCGCCGGCCCCGAGGGCCGGTTAGGATGGGCGCATGCCGGAGTCCGCAGGCGGAGCCTTCCACTATTCGCTCGAGGCCACGTCGGGCCGCGCCCGAGCGGGGATCCTCGGCACGCCTCACGGACCGATCCACACCCCCGCCTTCATGCCCGTGGGAACCCACGGCGCCGTCAAGGCCATGACACCCTCCCAGGTGCGCACCACGGGCGCCGAGGTCGTCCTCGCGAACACCTACCACCTGACCCTGCGCCCGGGGGAGGCCCTGGTCGCGAAGCTGGGCGGCCTCCACCGCTTCACGGGCTGGGACGGTCCCATGCTCACCGACAGCGGCGGGTTCCAGGTGTTCTCGCTGCCCCGCAAGGAGATCAGCGACCGCGGTGTCCGCTTCCGGAACGAGGTGAACGGCTCCTCGATCGAGCTCACGCCCGAGCGGTCCATCGAGATCCAGAACACGCTGGGCGCCGACATCATCATGGCCTTCGACGAGTGCACACCCTTCCCCGCCGACGAGGCGCTGGCGCGCACGGGGGTCCGGCGGACGCTGCACTGGATGGAGCGGTGCCTCGCCTCTCACGCGCTTCCGGAGCGCCAGGCGCTGTTCGGGATCGTGCAGGGCAGCACCTACCCGGACCTGCGCCGGGACTGCGCCAAATCGCTGGCGGCGCTCGATCTGTCCGGGTACGCCATCGGCGGCGTCTCCGTCGGCGAGGGGCACGAGCTTCTGTGCTCGGTGACGGAGCACACGGCGCCGCTGCTGCCGGAGCACAAGCCTCGCTACCTGATGGGCGTCGGGCTCCCGGAGGATCTGCTGGCCGCCGTCGGCTTCGGAATCGACCTGTTCGACTGCGTCATCCCCACGCGGTACGCGCGCAGCGCGGCGGTCTTCACCGTACGCGGGCGGATCCGACTCACGAATCGCCGCTATCGCCGCGACGCCTACCCCATCGACACCTCCTGCGACTGCTACGCCTGCGCCACCGGCTTCTCCCGCGCCTACCTGCATCACCTGTTCGCGGCCAACGAGATCCTCTCGGCGGTCCTGGCTTCGATCCACAACCTGCGCTTCTACCAGCGGCTCGTCGGCGACGCTCGGGCGGCCATCATCGAGGATCGCTTCGAGGAGTTCCGGCGCCGGTTCCTCGAAACCTACGCGAAGGCCTGAACGGTCCGGCATGAGCTTGCCGATGCGGAGGAGATCGCCGACAGTGCGCCCCCGTGGCGATCCGCCGGACCGCACCGCTGCTCACGCCCGCGGAGGTTCTCGAGCGCTTCACGCGCGGACCGAAGACGGGCGTGTTCACGGACGGCTCCTGCGAGGGCAATCCGGGGCCGGGCGGCTGGGCCGCCGTCTGGGTCGAGGAGGATCGCATCGTCGACGTGCGCAGCGGCGTGGACGCGGCCACCACGAACAACCGCATGGAGCTCACGGCCCTGATCGCCGGCCTGGGCATGCTCCCGGAAGACCACGAGATCACCGTCTACTCGGACAGCCAGCTGTGTGTGAAGACGGTCAACGAATGGGCGCCCGGCTGGGAGAAACGCGGCTGGAGGCGCAAGGGCGGAGCCATCGCCAACCTCGAGCTGGTGCAGGAGCTCTACCGCCTCGCCCGCGCGCACCCGCGGCTGACACTCCGATGGATCCGAGCGCACGACGGATCGCGCTGGAACGAGTACGCGGACGCCGTGGCCTCGACCTTCCTGCGCGAGGACCGCTGATCCGCCTCAGCGCATCTCCTCCGGGATCCGGGGCGCGATCACGTCGCGCGCAATCCAGGCGACCAGCGGACGCGGGAGCAGCCGGGTGGCGACGTTGGCCCGCAGCCAGTTGAACCAGCCCGAGACGGCGGAGGGCTGGCGCCCGAGCGACTCGAGCGCCAAGCGGACGACGTTCGCCGCGGGCTCCCTCCGGTGTTCGATCTCGCCGGCCACGGACTGGAACTCGGTCGCCGTCGGGCCCGGCTCGATCACGAGCACATCGATGCCCTGCCCGCTCAGCTCGACCGAGAGCGCCTCGCCGAAGAGCAGATCGAAGGCCTTGGTCGCGCTGTAGACGCCGTGCAGCGGGAGCGGCTGGCGGCCCGCGATCGAGCCCACCACGACGATTGCGCCGCGGCCGCGCTCCCGCATCGCCGGCAGCAGCCGGCTCGTGAGCACGACCGGCGCCGTGCAGTTGAGCTGCACCATCGCGCGCAGGCGCTCGCTGTCCTGCCGCTCGAAACGCCCGGCGTACCCGGCCCCGGCGTTGTTCACGAGGACGGCGATCTCGAGGTCGGCCACTGCATCGACGAGGGCGTCGGCCCCCGACGCTTCCGCGAGGTCGACCGCCACCACGCGGGTGGCGACGCCATGCGTCTGCTCGAGCTCGGAGGCGAGCGCCCGCAGCTTCTCCTCGCGGCGGGCCGTGAGCACGCACGAAAGGCCCTCGCCGGCCAGTGCCCGCGCGAAGTCGGCGCCGATCCCCGCCGAGGCACCGGTGACGAGCGCCCACTCCCCGTAGCGCTCGCGCAGAAGGTGGCTGGCCGGCTGGAAGCGCGGGCGCGCCTGCCACAGCACCGCAGCCAGCCCGGCGAAGGCGGCGCCCGAGAGAATGCCGAAGGCCCAGCCGCTGCCGCTCTCGACGTAGACGAGGTTCCACACCAGCATGGCGACGGCGATCTGGCCCACGTAGACCGAGGCCCACGGCCACATCCACGGGCGCATGCGATGGAAGCCGTAGGCGCCGGCGGCGTAGATCGCCCAGTGCAGGGGCTCGGTGGCCTTGGCAGCCCAGCCGGTGAATCGGATGCCGAACCAGACCTCCTCATCGTGGGCCACCGGCTTCATGAACAGGTCCCACGGCACGTAGACGAAGGCCATGTAGGCGGAGAAGAGCATCAGCGCGTTCATCCACCAGGGCCGACCTGCCAAGAGCGAGCGAATCCAATCGCGCATGGGTTCTCCTGTCAGCTCCCGATATGAGCGCGAGTCGACGGCCGGACGACGCCCTGCTCGCGCAGGCCCGTCACGGTGAAGACCTCGGCCGTCTGCGACAGCGGCTCCCGGGCGAGCCACAGGATCGCATCCGAGATGACGACCGCATCCTCGAAGGCGAGCTCGCCGCCGCCGAGTGTCTCCGCAAAGCCCTCGCTCCAGACGGGGATGTCGATTCGCAGACAGTTCACGGCAACCCGGTCCGCAAGGTCGTGGCCAAGCGCCCGCGTCATCCCTTCGAGCGCGCACTTGGTCGCCGTATAGCTGGCTCGGCCGAATTCGGGCATCACCGCGACCACCGACGATACGTTGACGATACGGCCACCGCCGTCCTTGGCCATGCGCGGCGCCAGGTAGTACGTGAAGTAGAAGGGGCCGTTCACGTTGACGTCCACGGCGAGGCGCCAGCGCTTCGTCGAGTCCTCCAGGGCCGGCCGCGGCGGGGCCACGGCGGCGTTGTTCACGAGCAGATCGCAACGGCCCCACTCGTCGTAGACGCGCTCGACGAGCGACGCGATCGCGGCCTCGTCGCGCACGTCGAGGCTGACGGCCAGAGCGCGTGCGCCGCGCTCGCGCACGCCCTCGGCCGTCTCGTCGACGGTTCCCGGCAGCTTCGAGGGGTTCTCACGGCTCGAGCGGGCGACGCAGACGACGTCGTGACCGGCGGCGGCGAGGTCGAAGCACAGCTGCCTGCCGATGCCGCGACTGGCACCGGTTACGAGGGCGACGGGGTTGGACATCGAGACCTCCTGGCGGACGAAGCGTCGGTCCGCGAGAGCACCTCGCGCTGGCGGCGAGAGGCTACCAGACCCCGATCACGGCGTGGGAGATCGGGCGGCTGCATCGCCTCGGTCGTACGATCCAACGTCGGAATCGCGGGTCGATTCGCAGGCCTCCCCCGCGGCTCATCCGCCGCGGAGTCCCGCGATGCGGCCTACGGCCGGTCGACGAGGATCCAGCCCTGGCCGCGCATGCAGCGTACGAACTCCCGAGAGGGCCCGGGGCCGGCCGCCACGTCCGGCCGCCGATCGCCGGACCGGCAGACGGCCTCGGACCGCTCGTAATCGCCGGGGCCGGCGTAGGCTCCGTTGGCCTTCGCCCATACCTTGCCTTCCAGGGACACGGCTCCCCAGGCGGCGCACCCCAGGGGAGCCAGCGCGAGCAGTGCGAGGATTCGGCTCATGGTGGAATCGTACGCTCTCCTCGGACGCGAGGCCGCCCGCGGGCGCCCGCGCGAGCTCGATGCCCGCCGGCGCCCGGGTTCCGGGTGCGGTCGTCGCGAGAGACCGGCTCCGGAAAAAAGGTGATCCCGCTTCCGAAGTAGACCGCGCATCCGGTCGAAACCGCTTCCGGTTCGGGCTGTACCGATGACTCTGGAGGGCGACTTGCTGCGAATTGGACGGAGGGCATGGACTCTCTTCGCATGCGCCGGGCTCTGGTGCGCCCTGCTGCCGGTCGTCTGCTCATCGACCGCGCGGGCGAGGGAGGTCGCGGCGGGCGCGCAGGGATTCGCGGAGATCGGCCGGGATCGGCCCGGTGCGGCGCCACAGGTCCGCCCGGCGGCCCCGCCGGGCCACGAGAACGAGTCCGACCCGCTCCGCCTGGCTCGCGTGGATCACGAACTCGCCGAGATCGATGCGCTCCTGGCGACCGCCCACTTTCGTACGGCGCTGGCGATGGCGGAAGCCACGCGGGATCTTCTGGCCGCCATCGGGAAGCCGTCACGGCTCGGCGCCCGGCGAGCGCGTCTCGAGGTGATGGCCGCGACGGCGGAAGTCGCACTCGGTCGGAACGCGCAGGCGCGGCAGAGCATGATTCGTGCGCTGCGCGCCGACGCCACCCTCGCCCTCGACGAGAGCGAGGCCTCGCCCAAGGTGCGCAAGGCGCTACGAGAGGCCCGACGTCGCACGGGCATCGCGGAGCCGAAGCCGTGAGGCGCGTCCCGGTCGGTCTTCCGCAGAGCCAGGGGATCGATCCCCGTGCGTTCCGCGCCACCGAGAATCAGCCCGGTGATGACGTGGCGACCTCCGCCAGCCGGGCTGCGCTCGTCGATCTCGACCGCGCCCTCTGCCAGGATCGCTCCCATGTCGTCGTGGCCGCGCTCCCCGGTCCGGGAAAGACGTTTCTGCTGCGCGCACTTCCGCAGCGTCTCCCGGACGCCCTCCGTGTGGTGCACCTGTCCGACGTCTCCACCGCGACCGAGAGCGAGATCTGCGCGCAAATTCTCGGCGCCCTGGGACAGGAACCGGGGCTCGATCCCGAGGCACGCCTGCTCGGCTGGCTGCGCGAGCTCGCGAGTCGCGGCGCAGCGCTGGTGCTACTGATCGACGACGCCGGCTCGCTGCCGGCGGCGACCCTCCGCTCCCTCGGCCGTCTGGCGGCGGCTTCGCAACCGGGCCTTCGGCTCGCGCTGGTCGTCGCCGTCCACAGCCGGTCGGACGACGACGCCGTCGCCCAGGTGGTGGCGGCGCTCGGAGTCGGCGTCGAAAAGGTCGTGCTCGACACACCGCTGGAGCAGGCCGAAACGCGGTTGCTCGCGCGTGCGGCGTTCGATCGCACCGCGCCGCGAGGCGAGGTCGGTGGGGGGAGCTCCGAAGAGGGCTTCACGGCGATCCGCACCCCGCGTCCGCGTGGCAGCGGCCCCCGCGCGCGCCGCTGGCTGCTGCCGGCGACCGCGGCTCTGGGGATCGCGCTCGCGCCGCTCGCTGTAAGCCGCGTCGCCGTCCCGAACGCGCCCCGCCCGGTCGCGCGCGAGCTCGAGCGGGTCGTCGATCGAAGCGAGCCGATCCGAGCGCCGCTGCCGGCCCCGGCCGAGCGCGCGCTCCCACGCCCCGTAGCGAAACGTGCGGAGCCCGACGCCGGTGCCGGTACCGTGGCAAGCGCCGGCTCCGAAGATGCGC
>Ga0224512_10003539_pt1 | contig 13681 bp, 12 predicted proteins | sample SF_May12_sed_USG_4_FD_169103 | JGI IMG/M metagenome (GOLD analysis project Ga0224512, IMG submission 169103) | Sediment microbial communities from San Francisco Bay, California, United States - SF_May12_sed_USGS_13 | ecosystem: Environmental > Aquatic > Marine > Sediment | place: USA...
GCCGAACCCCGCGTACTATCTGGACACGTGGTCGAGCAGCAGTCGACCGCGGCGAGTCGAGCTGTGGAGCAGCCAGGGGACCGGCAGGCTGTTGAGGACCCTCGAAGCGAACTCACAGGTCGACGCCTTCGTGCAGTCGCGAGCCTACTCGCCAGTCGAGCTCTTCAGTTTCACCACGTCGGACGGCGTCGACCTCGACGGCTCCATGATTCGCCCGCCCGACTTCGATCGTACACGAGAGTATCCCGTGCTCGTGTCGATCTATGGAGGGCCCGGTTCGCAGGCTGTATACGACCAGTGGGCCACCGATGGCTGGCACCAGTACCTCGCCCAGCAGGGCTACATCGTTGTGGACCTGAACAACCGCGGCTCGGGCAATTACGGCCGTGACTTCATGGAGATCGTCTACGGGGAGCTGGGCAAGTGGGAGGCGAACGACTTCGCCGAGCTGGGTGCCTGGCTTGCGACGCAGCCGTGGGTCGACGGCGAACGCATGGCCATCATGGGCACCAGTTACGGCGGCTTCATGGCGGTAGGCACGCTGCTCCGGCATCCGGGGGTGTTCAAGCTGGGCATCGCCAACTCGCCCGCGACGGACTGGCGCCTGTACGACACGATCTACACCGAGCGGTACATGGGGCTTCTGGCCGCGAACAGCGAGGGCTACGAGGCCGCCTCGCTGATGAACAGAGTGAACGCCCTGCAGGACCGACTCTTCCTGATTCACTCAGGTATGGATGAGAACGTCCAGCCGCAGCATACGATGCAGCTTTTGACCGCCCTCACGCGGGCCGGTAAGGACGCGGAGTTTCGCTTCTACCCGCCCGGAGCACACGGCGCGGCGTTCGACTACGCCAGCTTCGTGACGATGACGGAGGTCTATACGAACGCCTTGTGCGGCCAGATCGCATTGAGCTGCACGCCGGCAAACCTGAACGTGGAGGCCGAGCCGGGCTTCTAGGCGACTAGAAGGTGCACACGAGCTCGCCGGGACTTGTGTCGGCGAGCTCGTCGATACCGTGCCCGGGCGCATCCCCGTAGTACATCGCGCATCCTTCGATGTCTCCCAGAGCGTCGTGCGTCGCCCTCGCCGCCCAGCCAACGTCGGTCGCGTGCAGGGTTAGGCGCACACCATCGGACGATATGAAGCCGAGGTCGCTCATCTAGGAAGTGCAGGTCCCGTGCCGCACCTTGGATAGGGACCCGGCGCTGGAGATGACGGCCGGGTCGGCTCCTCGATACCCGAGCCAGGTGGCCTTCATTGAGCATCCTCATCGAGTCGGCCGACGGCCCCGTCAACTTCGTGCTGCACCCGACCGACTTGTCGGAGGCGAGTCTCACGGCGTTCCATCACGCGCTCGCGATCGCGATTCGCCGCGGAGCCCAGTTCACGTTGCTCCACGCCGTGGGCCGGCGCTCGACGGACTCGTGGGCGGACTTCCCTTCGGTACGCCATACGCTGGCGCGGTGGCGCGAGTTCGGCACGACCCAAGCGCTAGAGGAGAAGATCCGGCGCTCGACCGTGAGCAAACTCGAGATCCCAATCCGTGACCCAGTCGCCGCATGCCGTGACTACACGACACGCAATCCTGTGGACATGATCGTGCTCGCCACGGAGGGACGATCCGGTCTGTCTCGGCTCATCAGTGCTTCTCCCGCGGAGCGACTCGCACGCGAGTCCCGACTCTTCACCCTGTTCGTACCTGCGGAGGGACGCCCGTTCGTCGATGGGGACACCGGTGAAGTCACGCTCCGCCGCATCCTCGTCCCCATCGCCCCGGCGACCGACCCCCGCCCGGCAATGCTGCGCGCAGTCCAAGCCGCTGCGCTAGTGGACGATCCGTCGCTCGAGATTACGCTCTTGCACGTTCATACCGGTAGCGCGGAGGAGACGCCTGTGACCGACGCTCCGCAGCTTCCCTTCTGTCAGTGGAAGGTGGTCGTGCGCCGGAGTGACGATGTGGTCGCCGAGATCCTCAGCGTCGCCGAAGAGACCGCCTCGGATGCGATCTACATGTCGACGTCATGGCAGAAGCCAGGTGTCGGGCGCCGCGCTGCCGGCGTGACCGAGGGCGTCTTGGCGAATGCGGCGTGCCCCGTAGCCGCGATTCCGGTAGACCGCGCCTAGCCTACGACGTGGTCTAGTCGTCGTCGCCCTCCACAGCCGTCAGAACATCCTCATCGTAATAGTCCAACTTGTGCAGCGGCATCACGACCCCGGATAGTACGTTCAGGAGGTGCGACTCGATCCTTTTATAGTACCGAGCAGCCAGCACCATGGTCGTCGTCGTCGCCGCGTCGTAGGAGCTCCCGGCCACACGAGTGATGAGGTCGTCGCAACGACGGTTCACTTCCCGGCCGTCCTGGATCAGCACGCTCGCCGCCCTCGCATCGGATGTGGCGAACACCTTGTTGACCGAGCCATACGTCGCCTCCACCGCGTCTCGGATGCTCCGCATTTCGGCGCCATGCTCGTCGTCAGGGAGCGGCCCTCCGCCCTCGCTGCGGATTTCGGCCACGTTCTTTGCATAGTCCCCCAGCCGCTCCACGTCTTTTACCAGGCTCATGAGGAGCAGGCAGTACGTCACGTCGCCTTGATCCCTGGTAAGGATGAGGCGCGCGATGAGTTGCTTGCGAATTCCGCGCTCCAACTTGTTGATCTCGACGTCGCTCTTGGAGATCTCTTTGAGCTCAGCCGCCTCAGACGTCCCCTCCACGAACAGGACGTGGCCCGCGCGCACGGTCAGGTCTCGGGAGAGATCCAGCATCTTGCTGAAATCCGCGGCCATCCGGGCCATCGGGTCGTCGGCCCTGAATAGGCTCAGTAACTCTTTTAGCATGTCCGTCTCCAAACGTGATGACGTCGTTACCCCAGAAGCTCACCGATTGCGGCAAAGACCAGGGGAACGAGGTAGAACAGCCCTAATACGTAGCCGATTGCCCACAGCCGCGACCTGAGCGCCACGTCCGCCAGCTTGCGGGCGAGCATGAGGGGAATCCGACGCATCGGCTCGAACGGATAGATGATCAGGGTGCCGCTCAGGTTAAACAGCAGGTGGACCAACGCGATCGTGAGCCCGGCGGCGGCGTTCTGGTCGCTCGCGGCCATGGCAGCGAGTAGCGCGGTCACGGTGGTGCCGATGTTCGCGCCCAGCGTGACGGGGAAGGCGTGCTCGAGCGTGAGTACACCCGCTCCTGCCAGCGGGACCAGCAGGGACGTCGTGATGGAGCTCGACTGAACCATCACGGTCGCAACAATCCCCACGGCAACAGCCAAGAACGCGTTGCGAGCCAACGCTCGCGAAACCAAGGCCTCGATCCGACTCTGCATGGACGCGCGCATGACGGTCACGATCCCCAGCAGCGTCGCGAAAATCAGGACCGCGCTGACCAGGATCAAGGCGATCGCCACCACCCTCTCCGACGGGAATACCGCGGTGAGCCCTGCCTCGATCGGGTCACCGCCGGCCCGAATGAGATCTCTGATCGGACTGCGGTACTCCGCGCCGCCAAATCCCGACATCATTCCGGTAAGCGCGGTCGCCGACTTCTGCAGGAAGCCCGTGAGGATCTCCAGCGGAAGCAAGATCATCACGGTCATGTAGTTGAAGAAGTCGTGCACGGTCGCGACTGCGAACGCCCTCTTGAACTCCTCTTTTCGCGCGATGTGGGCCAGGGAGGCGATCGTGTTCGTGACGGTCGTCCCGATGTTGGCACCCATGATCATTGGGACCGCGTTCGCAATCGGGATGGGATTCTCGGGCGCGGCCACCAGACCCACGATCATCGCGGTCGTGACGGAAGAGCTCTGCACCAAGGACGTGGCCAGGATCCCGACCATGAGCCCGATGAATGGGTTCTCCGTCGCAGCGAAGAACGAGTCGAGCACACCCTCGCCCAAAGCCCTGAACCCCGCTCCCAGGCCGTTGACGCCTATGAGGAAGATGTAGAGGAGCAGCATGACGGCTGCAGTCCTCACCAGCGGATGCTTCACCGCGGAAGCCTCGAGCGCGCGCGTGGGATACCGAAATCTCCGGTCTGGATGGGTTGCGGCGCGCCAGGATAGCCGACCCTGGGCACCGCGTCAAAGTACCAGAACGACAACGCGCAGCTTCGCTCGCCCGCCGCGCCTATGCCCTTCTCGATACCCTCCCGAGGCCCTGCCTCAATGCGGCAGGTCGATCGCCGGATTCCTGTCGAAGAAGCCCGACGGGATCAGGTTGAACCCGTGCATCTCGAGCGGCAGGATCGGCCAGTCCTCCGGACGCGCGACATGGTGAAATCCAATCGTATACCAGAGCACGATGTCGGTGTTCTCGACGGAGCGGTTCGAGGCCGTCCATGCCGGCAATCCAGCCCCGGCCGCGCTGTTGGTCGGGTAGTCGCCCGCCGCGTAGAGCTCTGTCGGATTCATGGGCGTGGCCCAAAGCGTGTGCGCCGTGAAGCCCGCGCGTTGCTGCATGTAGTCGTCCGGGCTCAACAGGGACATGATGCCGTGGCCTTCCAGCAGGTAGCCGCTCGGATACCCTGTCGGACCCACCCGCCCTTCGTTGACCACGCGCCAAAACTCGGGCGCGGTCATCGTCGACGTGCGTTGCGCGTCGCGCTCCCGCTTGGCCACCTCGGTTACGGGACGCCACACGCTCCTCCTCGGATTGTCGGCCCCCTGCCGCTCGGTCACGAGCCGATCGACCACGAGACTGTTCTGCTGGCCATCCACGTCGAAGTCCAGCCGGAAGTTGAAGATGTGGCTGTGGTTCACGGCCACGAGGTGCGGGGCGACGAAGCGGCCGTAGCGATCGTCAGAGCCATCGGCATCCGCGATGGCATTCTCGGCTGCCACCGCCTTCATCTGGTCGATGCCCGTCGCGGCGAGGTTCACACGGATGGTGCCGTCCTGCCGGAAGACCCAGTCGAAGAGGTAGTCGTAGTTACCTGCGCCCATCACCATCCGCAGCACCAGGTCGCGACGCGCCCTGCTCTCTACGACGCCCCCGTCGCGCGTGTGGCGCCACGCCGGCTCGCCGGGCAGACGTTCGAAGAGGCACGCTACACGCTGTCGCTCGCGGGGCGAGCCGTCATCTTGCACGACCCAGGTGTCGAAGAACTCGGCATAATCGGGGCAGTCGCGCCCCGGCTCCATCGCGCTGGCCACGCCTCCGAAGCTGCGCGGGTATGTACCAAGGTCGAAGTAGGCCTGGTGACTCCAGGGCTCAGCAGGGTCGTGGTACGGGACGAACAGCTCGGAGAGCGAGGCCTGATAGAGCACCGACCGGAACGCGTCCCCGTCACCATGACCGACCCGTGACAGCACGATCCCACGACGTTGGTCGACGCGGAAGTGGAAGTTCCAGCCCTCCCAGCTCACCTGATGCCCGTCGAGCTCGAATCCAGGGCCCTCCGGCTGAGTCACGTACATCGGGGGGAGAGGCTCACGCGTTTCGCCCACTGCTTCGGGGTGGTGCTCGCCGACCGAGGGTGGGACGCCTTCGATCGGTCCACCATCGATGACGCGGATCACGTCGCCCGTCTGCTGATCGACGACCGCGACCAGGTTCGCTATCGGGCTTCCGAGCCCGGACACCCGGCCCGTGCGATCAGTGCAACGCGCACGGCCGAGCCTACGGCCACGCTCCTCCGGTGTGTCGAAGTAGGCATCCGAGCCGACACTACAACGCACCATCGAGAGGTCTTTGATGCCGCGGGAGGCAAACGCCGCGACCATGTCCGGGTGGTCTTTGAGATTTCGCGTTCCCACGGCGTCCGCGCCCGAGTCCATGTACTGCCTGTCCGTGACCTCGCGGAGCTCCAGGACCCTGCGGGCTACCAGGTCCACCACGGCCTCGTAGCCCTTGAAGTCCCGTACGAAATGCACCCTGGCCTGCCGGCCGAAGGGCATTCCCGCGCGCCAGGCGAGCACGGAAGCCTTGGGCGGCTCGTTCAGGCCCGCATACAGAAACTCGGACTCATCCCCTACGCGGTCGTCGGCGCGCAAGGTTTGGCTGAGCGTCCAGTACTCCGCTGCCGACAGCTCGTCGAGCGGGTGGGTCGGCTCCTGGGCGCCGAGCGGCGAGGACACGAGGACCGTCGCGGCAAGAAGAAACGTGGCGGTGAAGAGTCGAGGGCTGATTCGCACGGTGCCTCCCAGCTTGGGTCAGGGGGCCAACCTAGGGAACGGCATGGCGGGTCAGCCAGTGAGGGCCGTAATCTCTTTGGCAGGCTGGCACCAGATTAGACGAGGTCGAGGAATGACAGCACGGATCAGGTGCCGGGGAATGAGCCCGACGCAAAGCCGGGTTTGGCCTGCCTTGTTGGCCTTGCTGGCCTTCTGGGGCCCAGGAGGCTGTAGCGAAAGTCCCAGGGCCGGCGAGACGAACGCCGAACCGGCCACGCCAACGCCTCGGGAGGCCGAAGTGGTAACCGGCCCAGGGGCGCCCGAGTCGCCGCTCCCGGTGGACGGCTGCTTGAAGGGAGGCACGACACGTGCGGAGGTCAGGGCCCTCCTGGGCGAACCCGATTCGATCTCGTGGGGCGTGTGGCTCTACGGCCGCTCGGAGATCACGTTCGGCTACGGCGTGGTCGTGGCTTTCGCCGAGGTCGACGAAAACCTCGAGCTCTGTTGAAGGCCCCGTCGCGCGTTGCCGCGCCCCAGGCGCTGAAATACGTTGGCGCATTGCTCGTAGGCCTCGCGGCCACCCGCCGCCTTCGGAGACCCACCATGACCCCCCCGCGCCCCGCCATCGTTGCCGTGCTGGCCGCACTCGCCGCACTCGTCTGGGGAGCGACGCCAGCTGCCGCTCAGCTTCAGGGCCTGGAAAACGGGGAGTGGCACTACCTGGGGGGTGACGCGGGACACACCAGATCGAACCCTCACCTGACCCAGATCGATGCGTCCAACTTCCCGGATCTAGAGGTCGCCTGGCTCTTCCGTGGAGACAACTTCGGGCAGTTCACCGAGTTCACGGCCCGCTCGACCCCCACCTATGCGGACGGGGTGCTGTACACGGTGTTCGGCGGTCGCCGTCAGGTCGTAGCGATCAATCCGGCCACCGGCGAGACCCTGTGGACCTTTCGCGAGCCGCAGACCATGAGGTATCGGCGCTCGCCCCGGGCGGACTTCGGGAAGGGCGTCGCGTACGCCGAGGTGGACGGGCGGGGCGTCATCTACATCACCTCGCCGGCGTACTTCCTCTGGGCGCTCGACGCCAAGACCGGGCACCCGCTCGAGAACTGGGGTTCACAGGTTCCGCTGGAGGACTTCTCTCCTACCGGTGTGGTCGATCTGATCCCGACGCTCGTGGGCGACTGGGATCCGTGGCGAGACTACCTCGCCGCGGGGGGCACCTACGACGCAGACCTCGGGGTCCCGCAGGAGCTCGGCATGGTCACGGCCTCCGCACCGCCCATCGTGGTGAACGGCGTCGTCGTGGTACTCGTCGGACATGAGCCCAGCTACGACCAGACACGCATCGAGAATGTGCCGGGGGACATCCAGGGATTCGACGCGCGGACCGGCGAATTCCTGTGGAAGTTCCACATGATTCCGCGGCCCGGTGAGTTCGGACACGACACTTGGGAGAACGACGCTTGGCGCTTCTCTGGGGACATGTCGACCTGGGCGCCGGCGGCCGCCGATCCGGAGCTGGGGCTCGTCTATCTGGTGACGAACGCTTCAACCGTGCAGGCCTACACGGGCCACCGGCCTGGTCACAACCTCTTCGGTGGCAGCGTGCTCGCGCTCGACGTGCACACGGGAGAACGGCGGTGGCATTACCAGATCCACCACAGCGACCAGTGGAACTACGACATCCCCACGGCGCCCATCCTCATGGATCTGACCGTCGACGGAGTGCCGATCCCCGCGCTCATTCAGAACACGAAGCAGGGCCTCATCTTCGCACTCAACCGCGAGACGGGTGAGCCGATCTGGCCGATCGTAGAGCGGCCGGTGATGCAGACGCAGGTGCCCGGGAACTACACCGCGCCGACGCAACCCTACCCCACCCGGCCCGAGCCTCTCGATCCCATCGCCGTGGACGGGATCACCGAGGAGTTTCTGATCGACTACACGCCGGAACTCCGGCGGCGCGCTGCGGAGATCCTGAGCGAATTCCGCGTCGGCGGCCTCTATGTGCCGTCCCTCCCTTGGCCGCACGACAACGACTACCGCAACAACGTCGGCTGTATGGCCGGACTGAATATCTACCATCCGCCGGTGGCAGACCCCTCGACCGGGATCATGTACGCTTCACACAACCGGGCGTGCAGCGCGCCGGCTTTCCTGGTGCCGACGAACGGTGTGGACGAGCCACGCGGCCTGCCCGGCCTGAGCGCCGAGAGCTGGCGTGGCCGCGAGCGCCACACGCCCACGACGGGCACGACCGTCGCGGCATACGCGCCGGGCGGGCCGCGGGAGTCGCTCCCGACCATCGACGGGCTGCCCGTATACAAGCCGCTCTACCAGGCGCTCGCCGCGTACGACATGAACACCGGCGAAAAGCTCTGGGACATCCCGATCGGCGAGACACCCGACAGGATCCGAAACCACCCTCTCCTACAGGGCGTGGCGGTTCCCGAGACCGGCGGCACCGGCTTCTCGATCCAGATGGTCGTCGGCGACCTGCTCGTGCAGACGACCGAGGACCTCAGGGGCGACAGCGAGGTGAGCGAGAACGGGTTGCCTCTGCTCCACGCGCGTGACAAGAGGACCGGCCAGATCCTCGCGAGCGTCGAGCTTCCCGTCTCCGGCCAGTACGGCATGATGACGTACATGCACGAGAACAAGCAGTACATCGTGCTGCAGGCCGGAAGCGCGAAGCAGGAGCACCCGGGGTCGTTGTTGGCGCTCGCGCTGCCATAAGACCCCCCGTCATGACGCGATCCCTTTCGGCCCTCGCGGTCGTACTCGCCGCCGCCGCATGCAGCGGCTCATCCTCGAGCCTTCGGTCGGCCGCCCCCGCCGAATCGGTCGTCTCGGCGCCCCGCCTCACGAACGGCGACGAGGTCGCCGCCGCGATCGAGGCCGAATATCCGAGCCAATTCCGGAACGACGGCGTCGGTGGTACCGTGCGTCTCCGTCTGCTCGTCGACACGAACGGTGTGCCGGTTGAGGTGCGGCTACTCGAAAGCTCAGGGTATCCGGCACTCGACGCGGCAGGGGACCGGGTCGCCAGCATCCTTCGCTTCGACCCGGCACGCGATGCCGCCGGTCGGCCAATCCGAGTCTGGGCGTCGTTCCCGATCATCTTCCAGGCACGCTGAAGGGCGAGGCCCGGTGGGGCCCCTCGACCGCCGTCTAGCGACCCCTCCACGGCGGGTCGATCAGCAGGTTCGGATCCACGCCCGGGCGCGGCACGAACTTCTGCGTACGCCCGTACTGGTTGTCACCCCCATACAGAATCCCGTCCGGGGCGACCGTGAAGGTGTGGACCTCCAAGTACCCGTCGGGTAGGGCTGACGGAACCAGCCACGTGTACAGGTAGTTGCCGTCGAAATCGAGATTGACGAAGCGCAGCGGGCCCAAGTCGGTGAGCCAGATGCTGTTCTCGTTGACGATCATGTCGAGCGGAAGTGTAAAGCCGTCCCACGTCTGCTCATGCCGAAGCGTCGCCGGATCGTTCGTCGTTCGGAACACGTTGATTCGGCCTCCCGAACGGTCGTGTGCGAAGACGCGTCCGCCCGGACCCACGGCAATCGCGTGCACGCCGTTGAACTGCCCCGGCCCGTCCCCACGGCCACCGACCTCACCGAGGTAGTTCAGGTCCTTGTCCATGATCATGACCCGGTGGTTGTCGAGCCCGTCGGCGATGAGGACACGTCCGTCGGGGAGGAAGGCCACATCCTGCGGGCGGGCGAAGTGGGTGCCGTCGTTCCCAGGCACGCCCTTCTCACCGAGCGTCCTGAGCAGCTCGCTGCCGTCGTTGGAAAAGACGTAGATCTGATGGAACGTCTCGTTGATTACCCAGACGGCACGGTCCTCGTCGTACGGGTTGATGCGAATGCGATGCGGCCCAGGACCGTCGGACCCTGCGCACAATGCGTCCCACTGCGACCACAGCTCTCTGACGGTGCCGTCGGCGTGCAGCGTGAACATGCAGTTGCGCCACGTGCGAAGGGCTGTGGCATTCAGAACGTTGATGCCGATGGTGCCGGCATGCTGCCGAAACTCCGCGGGAATGGGATCGGGCAGGCGGGTCTCACCCCGCATGAGGACGAAGATCCGGTCGGGCGTATCGGCGAAGAGGCCCGAGTTCCCGCCGAACGCATAGCCCGGCTGGGCAAACGGCTTGTGCCACTCCCGGACGATCTGGTACGGGCTCGGTCCGATCGGGCCTCTAGCGTTCCCGTTCCCCTGCTGGGCCTGTAGCGGCACCATCGGTGCCGCGATCGCGGCCACTGTCGCCGTCAAAGCCAGTCGTCTCAAGATCTTCGTCATTTGCGCGTCCCCTCGGAGTTAGCTCGCGGTTCGGAGCATAGGGTGGCAATCCGTGACGGATCCGGCAATGCCGACCGGCTAGAAGCTGTAACGCCCCCGCACGTAGACGTTGGACGCGTCGGCCAGCTGGCCGAAAAACGTGTGGTCCTCGCCAAGCATCAGGTTGCCTCCCCCCGTCAGCGTGAATGCATCGGTCATCGCGTAGGAAAGCGAGGGCCTTATGTGTGCGTCACGGTCATTCGGCGACACGAACCCGAAGAGGGACGCCGTGAGGGTCTGCTGGAGCAAACGATACGTGAGCCGTCCGGTGACCACATGACGGGTGCGGGAAGGCTCGAACTCGGGCGCCGGGGAGTTTGCGAGCAGTACGTCATGGTCCATGAGGTGCTCCAGGTAGTACTGCACCCCGCCCGTCAGATTGGCACGCAACTCGTGCTCGAAGCCGGCCAGCCCCCTCCATTGAGAGTTCGGTACGAGCGGATCGTCGCCGACGTCATCCGCCTGGTCGTAGTAGGACGTCTCCAGGTGCACGATCCCGCCCGCGAGGGCACCCCGTGCACTGGCTCCGTAGGTGCCGAGCCGGGAATGTCGTGCCATCCCGGCGCCAGGATCGTATGCCAGTGGCTGCTTCGTGAACCCTAGGTAACCGTAGAGGGCCAGCTCGTAGCCGGCGAGGTTGCGATACAGCCGCCACGCGAGCTCCCCGTTGCGGACGTCCCGAGTGGGGCGCAGACCGTCGATGGGCGCCCCCGACGAGGTGGCGCTCACGAGCATCCCTTGGCCGCGATCGAAGTACGACAGACGATCGCCCGTGATGTAACGATCGGGCTCGAAGACAGGGGTGGCGATGACGTCCAGATTCGCGGCGGAGGAGTAGAACGTCAGCCGCAAGGCGTTCGCGGGTGCCTTGAGGAATTCGTCTTCCCGTCCGACGAAGAACGACACGAAATCCTTGGGAAACAGGTCGTTGAGGAAGACGAGATCCCCAGTGCCCCAAGTCAGCACCTGGCGCCCTACGCGAACATCCAGCCAATCCGACGCCCGCACCGACACGAGCGCTTGACGGATATCGAGGTCCACCCGGTCCGTTAGGCCATCGGCGGTGAAGTCGCCCTGGAAGGAGACCTCAGCCCGGTCGCCGTAGTGCAGGAGGTCCATACGAAAGCGCGCCTCGCTCAGCAGCACTTGGTCCGGCTGAAGCGCGTCGTCCTGGATCCGCGCCCCGGCCCCGAACTCCACGAACCCGTGAATCTCCAGGTCGCCATCCTGCCCCGCGGCCGGCATGGCGACCAGCAGGGCGGCGAACGCCCACGCCACCACGGCCCCGGGCCTCATCGGGCCGACAGCCAGCGAGCGGGCGGATTGCGTAGCGTTCGCTCGGTGAACACATCCTCCGGAATGCCTAGGTCGAAGTCCACGTCGGTAAACTCGGAAACGGTTTCGCCCCCGGAGCGCAGGTCGGAGACCTTCATGCGTGTGACCGTCGGATTTCCGCCGATGACCTCGACGTCGAGCGCTTCGATCCGTCGGTAGACCTCGCCTCCGGCATCCACGTAGTCCATGCGGGTGGGGACCAGCGTCAACTTGTCGATCCACACGGTCCAGGCCGCGAACTCGCTCAGGATGTGCACGGAGTCGACGACCGCGATCGGCATGAAAAGATCGGAATCATCGAGCTCATGATGTGCACAGTCAAGCCGGATCCGATCAGCAGACCCATGGTCGCGACCACCGTGACCATGGCGACGAGCATCGGAGCGATCACCAGCGTCGCGCTGCGGAAGAAGACCCACATGAGCAGGAGCACGAGCAACCCGGCCAGGGGAGCGGTGATGCCCATCTGAGGGAATCTCGGTCGAGGAGGTCGCGGAGTGGGCGAAGCAGGAGGCGCTCGATCGGGGCGTGTCCTTTCCGATCCCCGACGAGCAACTCTGCGAGCGCTGCACTTCCATCTTCGCGACGCTCGACTTGGCGGACGACGTCTGCCATGCGATCGGTGATGTGAAGCTGCCCGAAGCAGCCCGTCGGGTCCTCGAGGAACGGGTTCTGAGTCGGAGCGGCTGAGGCCTTAGCTACGACGCTGGCCATCAAGCTCTCCCGTGAGAGCGGCACGCTACCCGTCTCCTAACGACCCCCGTATCATGACCCGACCCTTGGCTCAACCGGATCTTCTCCATGCTGACTCCGCTGGTCCTCGCATCGCTTTTGCAGGTGCCACCGCCAACGCAGGATCTCTCGCCCGGAACCGTGTACGACCCGTCCATCCCAACGCTGGAGCAGGTGGTCGGCCACGATTTTCGCGAGGAAGTCACGCCACCCGACGAGATCGTCCAGTACATGGAGGCTCTGGCGGAGTCCTCCCCCGATCGAGCCCGGCTCATCCCCTACGGGGAGACGTGGGAGGGCCGCCCGCTCGTGATGCTCCTGATCGGCTCGCCGGCACGGATCGCCGGCCTTCAGGGCGTCTTGGCGGACCTGCAACGCCTCGCAGATCCACGCGGCCTCGACCCAGATGACGCCGAACGCCTCATCCGTGAGCTACCCGTGGTCACGGCGCTCGTGCACGGTATCCACGGGAATGAGATCAGCTCGAGCGGGGCCGCGATGGCCGAGGCGTATCACCTCCTCGCCGCTCAGGGTGATCCCGGCGTGGACCGGATTCTCGCGGAATCGCTGGTGCTGATCGATCCGGCGCAGAACCCGGATGGGCGCGCCCGCTTCGTGATGCAGAACACGTCGGCGCAGGCCCGCTGGCCCGACCCGGCAACCTGGGCCGCCGAGCACGACGAACCTTGGCCGGGCGGCCGCACGAACCATTACCTGTTCGACTTGAACCGGGACGGCTTCATCCAGAGCCAACCCGAAACTCAGGGCAAGTTCGCGCTGTTCCGAGAGTACACGCCCCACGTCCTCGCCGACCTCCACGAGATGGGCGGCAACTCCACGTACTTCTTCCCGCCCACCGCTCCACCCGCTAATCCCTGGCTGACGGAGCGTCAGATGGACCTCATGGACGTCTTCGGAGCTGCGAACGCCGCGACGTTCGACCGGCGGGGATTCGCGTACTTCAACAGGGCCACGTACGACGCGTTTTATCCGGGCTACATGGACATGTGGCCCATGATCCATGGCGCGCTGGCCATGACGTACGAGCAAGCATCTGCGAGGGCGCTCGTCCTGCGTCGCGACGACGGAGACCTCCTTACGTACGGCGACGGCGTGCTGCATCACTTCGCGGCCGCGATT
>Ga0224512_10003540_pt1 | contig 13681 bp, 30 predicted proteins | sample SF_May12_sed_USG_4_FD_169103 | JGI IMG/M metagenome (GOLD analysis project Ga0224512, IMG submission 169103) | Sediment microbial communities from San Francisco Bay, California, United States - SF_May12_sed_USGS_13 | ecosystem: Environmental > Aquatic > Marine > Sediment | place: USA...
GTCACACCAATCGTGATGTGATCATCGTCCAGTACGGGTGTATAGGCCCCGTGAAACAGGGCGTTAGGCAGCCAGCTATCTTTGCCCCATCGCTTGCCGACCCCGATCGAAAACTCGTTGTCCGAAGCCCAGTCGCTAATAGCAAAGTCCCCTGTCAGACTGAGCTGCCATTTCGTCGTCGAATAATCAAACTGATGCGCGCCGCCGGCCAGCAGGGAACTCGATATCGACAGCAGATCTGACTGACTGGCGCCGCCTGCCACCGTGAGGCTACTTTCCGTGACCTCGGTGACCTCGGTGACCTCGGTGGTCTCGTAGAAATAATTGTTGATCGTGATGTCGTAGCCATGCCAGTGCCTGTGGTTGGCCTGAGCGGGCTTGAAGATCATGATCAAAAACGACAGGAACAGAAGCCCCGCCAGGATGTATATCGCCAGTTTGGTTTCCCGTTTCATTTGCCAGCCTCGTTACGAAATATCTTGTGCTCAAGCGCGTTGATCCGGCGTGCATTTTCCTCGATGTGCGCTTGATATTCGCTGCGTGATACATAGTTATTCCGTGAAAGCACAACCAGTTCCTTCAGGTCTCTCATCTGTCTGACAAGGTTCTCGTTTTGCACCTGGAGAACCTTGATGTCCGCGTTCTGGTTGGTGATGCTGCTGCTGACGAAAATAATCCCGACAGTGACGAGGCCAACCATGATAGTTTGCGCGTGACGCTCGAGGATGGTGCCGCGCTCACCTTTCCGGTGCTCCACTATCTGCTCCAAAATCGCCTTGATATCTCTGACCGATTCCTCAGACATTGCTCATGCCAGCTGGTCGTTGGGGAGGGTCTTTGGTTTTCGACCCAACCGAGGATCCGTAATGATATTGATACTGGTCGCCAAGGCTTTTTGTCTGGAAGCCAACCAGAGGCCCGATAAGGCCGAACAGGAACAGCATTACCTCGCGAACGTCTTGCGAAAAAGTCGTTTGCGGCACCAAAAACAAAACCCCCGCTATAACAATAAACCCGACAAGCGTTGCGAAATATCCGCAAGTAAACAGCAGGGTGAGCCGGCGCTGAAACCTGGGCTCGAAAACCGGCTGCTCAGCCATTGCCTGCCGCCTCATCGAATGCCGAGCGCTTGGCGTCGGAATCAGCGATCAGCGCATCGATATCGGCATCGGTCACCGGCTGTCCCGCCCTGGCGCGGGCCAGTAGTTCGTTTGCGCGAGTAAATGTGTTGGTGGCTGCCAACATGACATCGATGATCTTCACCATTTGATTTTCGTCCATTATTCAACCTCCGCAAGAATGGTTCGTAAATTGATTAGCGCCAGACTGACGGCGCTGGCATTCGAGTCGGCCTTTCCAGCCAATAGCTGTACCAGTTGGCCCGCGGCCTCAGCCGCTTCAAGATCCTGCTGGCTCACCCCGAGCAGTCGGGTGATAGTAGCTAGATCAAGATCGGCCAGGGTGCCGCCATTTTTGATAACATCATGGGCTGTAATTGCCGTCCTGGCGGTGTTGCGCGCGCCTTCATAGGCGTCGAAGGCCTCGGTTAGCTGCCGCTTCTCTCCGTCATCGAGACGCCCTTCATTTGCCCAGCGTGTCGCGGTGTCGAGAGCCTCCTGGTAGCCGATCTCCGCGACCGCCACAGCTTCGCGCGGCGTCTCCGGCGTTGTGACACAGGCCTGCAAGGCAAAAACCATGCACATGGCCACAAAAAACTGTCGGTAAAAATTGATCGCTCTTTTCATTGTATTCCCCTGATTGACTGTTGGTTTCGCCCATAAAAAAACCCGCCGGAGGGCGGGTTCAAGGCTTCGTTGACATTGATGGATGGTAGGAATTTAGCCCTTTTTCGTGATCAACGCAAGCGGTCAGCAACGATTTTTATGATCTCACGCTCCCATCGCGAAGGCACCGAAAATATATACTGGTATATATCCCTGTATTTTCGGCACCACGTCCCACGGGAAACACCCATTAACTTTGCCCTGCCTTCCTGGGTATAAGCCCTCTCAGCGCCCCACTCCATGATCGCGATGAGACACAGGGCCTCGATTGATGGGTAATATCCGCCCTGGTGCTTGCGATTGCGGATCCATGCCTGAGTCGCCGGGTCCTGCATCACCTCCATGAACAGGGTCGCAAAAAAGGCATGGCGGCTCTGGATGTCACCAGTATAGACATAGAACATGAACGCGGTTTTACCGGGATCGATCCCCTGCATGGAGAGGATGATATCCTGGCGGATCGGCTCATCGCTGATGTCAATGCTGTATCGACAAGTTTTGGCGGTGAGCTGGGAAAGGATTTCTGGGGTGATCATCCTCGCCTCAATGTGTTAACCAAGTCTATCGCTTCGTCGACGGTGGTGACAACCACAGGACGCCGCCCTTGCCATCGATCAAATTCATCCTCCTCAGCAGGTGTAAGTTCGAGCGCCTGCTTCTTGCCACGTAGTGCGTCTGGATTCTTGATCTCAACTCGCTGGTCGATTCCACCTGCTCCAAGAACTCCATCAAGCGCACCTGCCACGTTGGAAAGGTCGAGCCAGCTGGCGCGCATATCTTCAAAAACTCCGACAATGATATCGTGGTTTCCGTCACGCCTCGCTCTCCTCCTCGTGTGTCTCTGTCGCTGTCTTTTCGGCATTGATATAGGCCAGTGGCAAATATTGAATCAGCTCCCGCTGACTCGCCCAATCTACGAGCCGGTGCGGCGCCATATCGGTGTAACTATCGTAGCCCATTTTACCCTTTAGCGTCTCGAAAGCCCACTTCGAAACGTACTTGATTCGCTGCTTGTCCCACCATTCCTCGGGCCGGAGACTGCTGTCGCCGTGCTGGTGTGTTTGTTGATGCTCGGCATTGGTCAACGGGATTGCGCAGTAGGGTGGCTTTTCTGCCGTGCCAGACCCGTACTGGACGCGCCTGATGTGCGCTGGGATGCAATACTGCTCGCCAGTATCGTGAAACTCAGAAAACTCACCAGATATGGCGCTTGGCTTATGTTTCACCCATTCCAAATACTCCTCGTCGGTGCCGATTCCGGCCCACACTTCCGGTGATCGGAAAAAGCCGGATTGCACCAGCTTCTTTGCTAACTCACCAAACGGGCCCTTTACCCTTGTAGGCCGCTCTGCCTCAACAGCCGCCTTGTCAGTGATCCGTGCGATAGCGACCGCCGATCCGGGTTTACCGAACGCCGTAAATGCTCCGATCGCATCTGCTGGCGAGAGGTCGATCGTAATCCGTAGTGTCCCATCAGCCATGGTTTTCGCCGAGCTGGACGAACCCAGGAAGGCGGCCGACGGTTCTTCGCTGTCGAAATTTTCATCGTTCATTTCGCCCCCTTGAACTTATGCACGACATCGTGCGCGGCCTCGAGCGCGCGTTCGCTGATCGCGTTATCATGAACTACCGGCTCAAGGCACACTTCCTCGCGCGTGAGCGGTTTGACCTTAACTGCGCCATCATCGCCAATGCTGACAGAGCACATTTCGGTCACGTCTTTGGTGCTGGCCAGATCGATGCCTATATCCGGAGGACGAATACGACTGTGTGCTTTCTGCTCGGTGGTGAGTATTTCTGCTCGGAGTGGGTCTCGTATGGTTTTTGCAAATAGCGGCCACTTCACCCAGGCCGAGGCGTCGGCCACACCATGCTTTTGCGGGGTTTTAAAGCCACCACCCTTCGCGCAAACACGCACGGCCTTAGCGCCGCTTTGGTACACGTAATCTTCGTGTGCTTTGATATTTTCAGGTGAGATTTGATTTGATCGGCCGTTATCAATCCACGGCCAGGGGTCATTCTCGTCACCCTCGCCAGTATGGTGCTCGAACCACTTCTCGAACTCGACCACTGAGCTGAATACCAGCTCGTCCCGCATTTCGGGATTGCTGTAATCGGAATGTGAATGTACTGGCGTCACGATAATGCCATTGGCGGCAAATCGAATTGTGATGTCTGCTCGTTTTTTCATTATTTCCCCCTTAATTAGATTTTCCAGCCGTTAAATTCGATCTTGTGCAGGCCGTCGTACACACTAGCGACAGGCAATCCGGTGCGGCCCGCAATTGAAGCAGCATCCCAGCCCACCCTGGCTAAGTTGTATATCTTCTGCTGCTGCTCCGTGAGGGGCCGGCGACCTACTGCCTCATGACTGGCGCCAGCGAAACAAAACTTGGCGTAAGCCCAGGCCATAATCTCGCGACTGAATCGTTTGAATTCGATCTCGGTTGGGACGTACATCATTTCAGTTCCACCTTAATCTCGATACCCATAAATCTTGGCCTGAAACTGTCGGAGCTCTCTTTGGCCTCTGCGCGCAGTGTTCCAAACTGATGCTTCGTAACATAAAGCGCGGTCGGCTCCTTGCCCTGATCCCGCATCGCCCTCACGTAACGATGCAGGTTGTGCTTGATCTTGTCGGCCTCTCTGCTCATGACATTTTCTCGATCGATTCCTTCATCCGTGTTACCACGTACCGCATACAGTCGGCTGCTGCGGCCGAGCCGCTGCGCGCGTCTCCGTTGCGGCTCAATGTCTCGTGGTGGACCTGCCAGTCCTCCTTGGTCATCGGGATAAAAATATGCTCCGGGTAAGCGTTCGTCCATTGGTGAATCATGTGCAGGATATCGATCGCCTTATCGATTGCATCCTGGCGCGAGGCCAGCGGACTCTCATCGGACGCTTCGGTTAGTTCGTCGATTAGTGTTTCGAATTTACTCATACTGTCATCCCCTTTAGTGCTTTGTGCATTTTCTTGAATCCATCTTCGAAATACCGCTCCTTGTCGCAGGTTTTCATTACGGCTGTTTCCTCGACAACCGTGATGTAAAAATCAATGTCATCACCCTCCCAGGGCACCCCGCTCTCGATGTGCTCGATCACGTAAATCTGATGGACGCGCTTTAGTTTTAAAAACTTTCGCAGAGTATAGACCAATCGATCATGGTACGGAGTCGACCATTCTCCGCCTTTTTTGACTGGCGGGGTCGCTGCCTCTGAAAATGGATCGCCGGGCGCTTGTCGCGCCATCCACCAACGCGCGGCCTGGAAGCCATCGCTCGGCATGCCCTCTGGCACGGCGTAACTGGTATTAGCAAGATATTGCGCGATAACTTCTTCGGGTGTCGGACATTTGTTGCTCTGGAAGGGCCTGTCCTCGTCACTACTTGATTTATACGCCATTAGTGATCTCCAAATGAACTGCGATTGATTTTGCCACCCGGTCGCGATCCCGCGTGCGGCTGCAGGCCATCCAGCGATCGCGTAGCTCTACCGGTATCAGGTACCAATGTTCTTTGCACCCCCACAGCTGACCGTTGACGACTTCCTTGCAGCCAGGATAGTTACAGTCATGCCCATCGAAGGGCCTCCGCCATAGCGGACCCCGGGGATCACTCATTCCCCCGCCCTCTCTTTCTTGGCAAAATCCATAGCCGTGTTTATGGTTTCCCCATCCCACCAATCAGGGTCGGATAATGAAGCCAACGCCGCATCGAGTCGTTCGATTTCAGCCACGAGTTCGAGCACCGTATTATCACAACAATAAGTTTTTAGTGAATCAAGCCTTGCTTTAGTAATCATCATTCCCCCTGCCCTTGCTTCCATAAATCACAAACATGATCTAACAACCCACGAGCATACCTTTCTTTATCAAGTTCAGTACCAGCAAGATCATATCCTCGTGACAGTTCGGTGAGGCCGTTGGCCGCTACATTCAAAGCCGCATCCAGTTCCTCGATACGCTGCTCAGCCGCTGCCAGTGCGTCGGCTACATCATTCCCCAGTTCGTTAATCAAAACCGGCAAGTGCATGGCTATCATTGGATTAATCGAACCATCATCGTCGGCACATTCGGTAATGGCTTTATTGATACCTCTAAACCGCTCTATCAAATCACTCATTCCCCCGCCCTCGCTTTTTTCTTGTCTTCGACGGTCACAATAGAATGTCCGTGAAAATTTTCATTGTTTTCGCACTCGAATATTTCGTCGATATATTTAGCCAATGCCGCATCGAGGCGCTTTATAGTCGCGCATCTAATTTCATCAACGCACTCTAAATCTTTTATGGTTTCTTCCAGTTCCTCGATACGCTTTTGCAAGTCCGTGTAACTGGGGCGACATTGTGGGCAGTATAAAACCAATTCTTCGCCGTGATGTTCGCATCGTTTATTCATTCTCCCGCCCTCGCTTTATCTATGATTTCTATTATTTCCATGACATCATCTCCTCTTATCCGGTAAAGATGCATATCTCTAACCTCAGCCAAAGCCGCATCGAGGCGTTTGATTTTGTCCAATAATTCTTGCTCCCGCTTTTCTTGCGCTGGCGTGTTTTCCAGCGATCCTGCCCAGTCACTCGTAGTCATTTCCCCGCCCTCGCTTTGTCAATAACATTTACTAAATTGGCAGCGGTCTCGCGATAACTCCATACATCATCGATTTCGTCAGCATTATAATCTTTCATCCCATCTAACCCTTCGCGAATCTCAGCCAAAGCCACATCGAGGCGCCTGTTTTCCTTCATTAGCGCATCGCAGTGAAGGCCTTTTTCATTTGCTTCTATCTCTAACATACCGATGTCCACTTCGAGGCGCAGGATTTCTTCTATAGCTTTGTCACATACCTCTGCCCTCGCTTCATCTATAATTGAATGCCAGTAATCGTCATTGGTATCATTTCGAATGCGCATTAAAGCCGCATCGAGGCGCTTGATTTCTGCCTCTAGTTTTTCCAGTGCTGGTTCGAACGTCAGTAATTTCACTTTCGCTTCCAGTTCCTTGATATGGCCCAGTAGCTGCTGACCCTCGGCCTTGGTGAATACACAATAGCTGCCAGCATCCTCTGTGACCGCGCGCTGTGATTTCAGCTTCGATAGTGTTTTATCTATCATAGCGGCCTTCCTGCATATAGGTGATGGTCTGCTCTCGCAGAAAAAAGTCGAAATTGGCTACCCAGCCCTTGTCGTTCCGGCCAAACAGGAACGGCTTCCTGGCCGCGTCTTTGAAATAGAGCGTCCAGTCTTCCAGAGTCTCGAGGTCGTTTGACCAGCGCTGTCGCATCGCGGCCTTGCGCTTCTCGGTGGCTTTCTCAACCTTGGGCAGATCCGGTAGGATCAGGTGATACAAGTCGATAATATCCTTGTACGGGGTCGTGTCTGGTTTTTTGCAGTAGCCCGCTTTCTGCTTGGTGTAAAACTGGTCGGTTGCCTTGTGGATCCGGCCAAGCAGTGATTCGAGCTGCTTGACGCGAGTATTCAGCTCGGCGTTCATGTCCAGTAATTTGGCTATCTCGTCGTCAGTCATTCTGGAACCCTGAAAACTTTATTCTTGTACACAGTGATGCCGTCGAACCAAGGGCCCTGGATATCAACCTCGTAATCCCTCATTAACCGAAACAACCTTTTTTTGATTTTCGCCCTACTGGTGAACCACTCTTTGCTGCCATTCACGCCGTGCCTAACAAATCGCTCATGCTCGAGGCGCTCCCCCTGTAGTGCCCTACCCCTGTTGGAAAAAGAAATCCAGGCAACCAGTCTCAATTCTTGTGCATTACCGCATTGCAGATCCTTTACCCTCTGCCAAGGATTTTCACTAACACCGATTTTGACGTTTTCATCCTCATCAATGATGTAATACAAGAATGTCTCTACCTGTTTCCATCCAATATCGATTATTTTGCTCATAGTCCCCACCATGATTCAGTATTAACCTTCCTGCCAAGCCTGATTACCGTCTGTCCAAACGGTTCGCCTCAACCTCCCACAGCCAGGGCATTTATCCTGCTCGACCGTTACAGGGAGGTTTTCTGGTTTGACATCAGGCCATCATTCCTGAGCGCCCTTCAAAGTCAGGACGTTATGTGTTGAAAGCCTTGTTTCTTCTCCACATGGGCATTGCATTTTTTAATCTCCTCTAATTACCATCGGGTCATTTTGCGAAGCGAAATGACGAGGCCCGTAGGGGCGATACCTACCCCTGGCCCTAGTTGTTGACCAATTCTTACAGGCGGTTTCCCGTGCTGCATTCGACGATCGATAATGAATTTCAGCGCCCATTATCCGTTCAGTGTCGAAACACTTATCGGCCGCTCGGGGGGGTCTGGTATCAGCCCGTGACTACATTTCGCTCTCAAGCGGCCATTATCAATCGGCAGCGATAGAGCCAGATTTTGGACGGAATAGTACCAGTTGGTACCAGATAGACTTGACAATAGTGCCAGGAGGGGCTCAAAATCCACTATATGTAGTGGTGAGAGCGTTGTACTGGACATTGGCGGCCTAACGTAAATGGTGTGTCCTGTCCGCAAATCGAAGCTCCAACTTCGTTGCCACACTAGATTAGCCCGATTGGTTCGCCCGAGTCAATCGGGCTTTTCATTTTTGCATGAATATCTAACCACTCCTCTGCGTTGACCAACTCCTGGTTGTAGATGTACCAGCAATCCACTGGGGCCCTCATCCCACCGCGAGTTATATCGCCCTGGTTGTAATAAACACCCAGGTCGAGGATTACCGGCAGCGTCTGGAACCCCATAAGGTGGTACTCCCCCTCGGTTGTGTTGTTCCAATAGCCAAACAGATACCAGTCGGGCGCGCCCTTATCCTCGTCCTTGATGCGCTGGTTCTCGGCCAGACTGGAATCGAAGTCTCGCCTGGGCGGCATTTTGCTTTGTCTCGACTTGAGATCGATAGTCCGCCCCTTAATAGTGAAGTCAGGATCGGTATTCTTTGGATTAGGGTTGTGGTTACACTCGATGCCCTGGCCTGTAAACCAGTCCTCAACCGCATACTCGGCCGCAAAACCCATTGCTTGGTCACCGAAGTTTTTCAGGTATTGCTGGTTTGAGTTTTCCAGATGCGCTTTCCCGGTCGCCCAGTGCTTCCGGGTGATTTCGATCACCGGCCATGGGTATTTCTTCTGCCGGGGCTTGGGTGCTGGCCGGTTCTCCTGCAGGGCCCAGTAGGTACGCGCATGATCGATCGCCCCACCCTTGAACTTGTCCGGCGCCCGCTTACAGCGCTTGCGCGACTCAGTTATATCGCAATCGAAAACAACAAAGGCATTCCAGTTGCCCTGGGTCCACCCCTCATTCATTAAGGCTCGGTAATTTTGCCGCCTTCATTGTCTCCAGCATGTGCTGGTGGATCTGATTTGCCATGCGGGATAGCTCGGTGAAGGTTTGCGCACCGCAGGTGCGTTGAAGCTCCCTTTCCAGCGCTGCCATAGCTTGCTCAAAGGTCGCGGGATACCTGTAGGACGACCAGTCGCTATAGCCACCGGTCGGCTTGCCAGTTTCCTTATCGACCTTCTTGGTGCGCTTCATCAGCATCCAGTTGTCCCGGTCGGACGAGATAGCGCGCAGCTCGGTTACTTCGATAAATACCCTTTTGCCGCTCATGCAATAGCCCCCTCAGTTTGTTTCCAGTACCTCGAGTTTTCAGGCCTGTCGCAGAACAGCTCGTCGACATAGGCCGCCTTGGTTCGCCAGACCTTTCCGCACACCTGACAGTGAACGGTGCTGTAATCGGATGGCGTCACCTTATATCCATTGAATGCCGAGGTATTGAAGCGCAATTTCCAGACAACCCATTCGCGCTTTATTGGTGGTTTTTCTCGCTCCAGGCAGGAGCAGGCATCACCGCCGCTCATGAGCACCTGATCCCTGCCGCATTCAGCAACCCTTTGAGATCGTTGTAGGCCATGTGGACCGTAATCTGAGCGCCACCATCAGCATCGTCTGGGATCAGGAAAACCGTGGTTTTTTCCTTGTCCTGGGTGTTCTGTCGAAAGCACTCAATACGGCCCACATTGAAACACTGGGTTCCCGAAGACGTTTCAAGCTCGATGAACTGTGTCATTTGTCTTTCTCCATGTCCTCGACCCATTCCTGATTTTCTTTCGACAGCTCGGACGCCTTCTTGAGGCCCGGGATCACTTCGCCATCGGCAGTGATTACCTCCCCCTCAGTACCAGCAATCGACATCGACTCGCCTTCTGCTATTGCGGCCTCGGCTTCTTGTGCCTCTGAAACCTCTTGAGCGTCCGTTTCAGGCGCTAAATCCTCTTTCTCCACCCTGGCCTTGATACTTTGGACGATGCGCTTGGCGGGCTCTGTAGGCTCGTCCTCGACCACGTATGCCTGACCCTGGATATCACCGCTGTCGATTCGCTGCGCTTCATCAGGATCATAGATGCCAGCAAAACCGAAAGCGTACCGCGCGCCCTGGATGGTCGCCTTGTGCCGAAGCATCCGAGCCGGCCACTTATTCCAGGGCTCGGTTGGCATCCTGCACTCGTCGAGATATTCAGTGACCTCGGTGGGGATCTCGCGATCCTTGCGGTAGATCTGACAGGTGATCGATACCAGATTACCGGCATCGTCCAGCACATCCAGAAACTTCATGCCATCGAACTGCGGATGCTCGTTGATGATCTTGAGCCAGCCATCGATCGACACGATGGGATGAACCTTGCCCCCCTTGGCAAAGGCGTAGATCTCGCGGGTGATCGGATTGAGACCATGCTCCCTTGCGATGAGCATGAACGCCATGAACTGCTCCGGCGTGGTCTCGTTCTTGGGATCGAAACAGGACTTCATCACCGTGCTGGCGTAAGCCTGCGGGTCCAGATCCTGCTTCTCGGCCATCTTCATGACCAGCTTGGTTCCGGCTACACCGGTCGGTTGTGTTGCGGTTTGTGCTTGTGCCATTACTTTTTCCTCAGTTTGCGTAATTTTCGCTCTTTTGCGTTGTGATAGCGGTAATGCGTTATTTCGGCGTGTACTTCGATTGGCGCATAACCATGTAAGCATCCTTCTTCACAGTGAACTCTGTTGCTTTGACCAGTGAGCGCTTGAACTGAACCCCCGCATCAGGAAGTGTGCCGCAGGCTGCTTCACCTATAGCCGCGAGAATACGGCCCTTGCAAACATCGACCACGGTGCCGTATTCCTTTACGATCCGCTCGGCTTCCTGCTTAACCTCTGCCCAGTGAACCAACTCATTCGGTAGCTGGATCGTCTCACCGTTCGTACCTGGGTACATTTTTTTGATCAGGTCCAAGGTGCCTGGGTGGTCAAAATCGAAGTCAGGCGCGATACCCCTTTTTACCCGATCCCAGAACTTGGCGGCGTGCTCGTAAATGACTTCCTGTAACTCCTTGTCGGCCTCGATGTGATAATCCCGGTAGGTATTGCCACCGATCAGCACCGCGAGATCCCATTCAGGGTAACCAGTGACCTGCATATACCACTCGACCTGGGTGCGGTAGTAGTCAGGGATATCTTCACTACCCTGCTCACCCCACTTGTGCATCGTAAATCTATCGGCCGTTTTGCACTCCAGGCCTTTCTTCTCACCCACGACCTTGCGGTCGATATTGGCCAGCATGAACTCATGGTCAGGGTGCGTGATCATTTTGTTGCGGCGCTCGACTTTAACGTCATTGCGGCGCGCGTACTCCTGGGCTACCACGTCTTCAAGCACATGACCGAAGTGAATGATCTCCTTATCGCTAATGTCCTCGGGCTCAAGCTCGCCCCGCTTCTCAAGATATAACTCGGTTGGCGTTTTCCAGGGCGACAGACCCAGGATGACAGCGATATCACTACCGCCCAGGCCTTTCTTTCGGGCCTCAAGTATTTCTGGTGTTAACATTGGTTTTCTCCGTTGTTGGGATATCGATATTACTACTGCAGTGGCTCATAGGATGAGCCGATACAAATTCGAGACAAATTGTACTACCAGAGAGACACTTTGTCTCTTATAATCTGTCTCATGGCGATTCCAAACAGAGAAATTACCCGCTTCGTCAAGCACGTAGGCGGGAATACCAAGGCCGCAAAGATCCTGGGTTGTTCGCCAGACATGGTGCGGAAGCTGAAAACCGGGCTGCGCGGGTTCCGGCCGGAGCACGTCCGAGCCATGTATCGGGTTAAAGGCTTCCGCCTGTCGTTCCTGCGACTCTACGACCTGGACTGGAGGCCGAAGGGATGATTAAAGAACCTGACAGCAATTTCGATCCGCCGGAGGATGATGAGACCGTCGAAGATCGCCTCGAGCGCATATTAAGCGAAGACAGCGAGTTATTGAATCGCGCTGCAAAAGACGCTTTTGCGAGTGGCAGACATCGCTTGGGGAAGTCGCGGAAGGATCTCGAAGACGATGACCCTGGCCCTGTCGAGGATCGTGACTGCGACTACTGGAACCGGGTAACATGAGTTGCTGGGGCCCTGGCTGGCCGATAGCTGCCATTATGGTAACCCTGGTCGCCATCGGTCTTGTGATCAGGTTGATGATCGAAGACCACACCACGCACAACAAGCAGCTGCGCATCGATCAGCTCGAGCGCGAGAACACGCGGCTGCGCCGCGAGCAGTGGGAAAGAACTCGACCCCGGTACGTTTCGGGTAACGGCAAAACGGGAGCATAATATGTTTGATGAAAAAATTAGCCGCCGAGCCTTTCAGATTTTTTGGGCATAACAATGACCGACTATGGAGTACAGTAAATTGACCCCTGATGCAGAAAAAAGCATGCGCGCGCAGCTGGCCGACTACGGCAAAGGTGAAATGATTGATCTGGCCATCAGTCTGCAGGAGGTGATCGACGATCACGTCAGCGAGAAGCGAGCTATGCAAAACTCGATAGACGCGATGAGCCAGCAATTGCCGGCGTTGCGCGCGGAGCTGGAGAAGCACGAGGGTAGTGTCCAATCTAATCCGGAGGAGATCGAGGCCAAGAACCAGCAGATCGCGATGCTCAAACAGCACAGCAAAGATCTGCAGGAAAAATGCGACAAGCTGCAAGCGCTCAATGAGAAGTATCAGGAAAAACTGCTCGACTCTCTTTAGCGAGATCTTGTCCGATCAGCTATACCTGATTGCAATCGAGCCCCCATCATAAGTATCCGCACCTATTGTAACGCGCACCCGGTCGAGCGCGCCGCTCAGATCGATTGACCCGGCGAGAACCCAGTTCATGGCGGTGCCGCTTCTTGCAATATTTCCGAAGCATGACCAGATGTCCCCGGTAGAATCATGTTTTACCAGCTTGATGCTCCCGTGGACAATATAGGCAGCGGCCCAGGTATTACCGAATCTAAACCCAGTTGAGTGAAGCGCCGCAGTGCCGCTAATGCGGCGGGCCGATCCCAGATACCCGGTGGTAACGTAAGTCCCATTCCCTACCTGTATAACCGGCATTACGGTGCCGTTGGTGCTGAAACTTGACAAGGAAATAGTAATTTCTGTCGCCCATGCCGGGATAGTCGTGCTCAGGTCTTTCGCGCCAGTGCCAGAGGTGGTGGCGACGGTTGTCACGGTTTGGCTCGCGAATTCAGCGCGCGCGTTCGCGGAGTTCCACCTCAGACTTTGACCGTCGGTCGGGGTTCCCGCGTAACCGTCGATATAAGCGAGATCGAGGTTGCCGTCAATTTGCAGATCACCAAGGTCGACATCGAAATCGAAACGCACGGCGTTACCAGTATTGCCATCGAGGATCTGAAAAGGGATCCCGTTTTCGAGAGTGAGCTGTAATCCGACTGCGTTGATGAATGCAAACTTGGCATCAGACCCATTCCCAAGCGCGATTCGCCTGGAGTCGTCGAGCCTGATACCGGTCGACACCGCATCAAACGCAGCCACGTTCGCCGCGGTAAAGCGCATGATGTTGGCTGAC
>Ga0224512_10003541_pt1 | contig 13679 bp, 9 predicted proteins | sample SF_May12_sed_USG_4_FD_169103 | JGI IMG/M metagenome (GOLD analysis project Ga0224512, IMG submission 169103) | Sediment microbial communities from San Francisco Bay, California, United States - SF_May12_sed_USGS_13 | ecosystem: Environmental > Aquatic > Marine > Sediment | place: USA: California...
TCGTCCAACGTGCTATGCATACTTCAGTCCACTCCGGGGATTGCTGCCAGGCGTTCGACCGGGTTCGAACCGGTATCTCGCCGGCGCGGTCGACATCGGGCTCGGTCGAGACCTCCGGCCAGAGACGCTGCAACAATGAACCGCTTAGCGGCTCGACGATATTTCCGTCCACTTCCTGTCGCTGTAACTGGGCGAATAAATGGAGCCTTTTCCGCGCCCGGGTAATGGCCACATACAGCAAGCGATCCTGTTCCAGCGATTCCCGCCGCCTATCGAAACTCCACAGCAAGTCGTAGATGGGATCCTGCTTTTGTCCGGCAGCTTTGATCGGTGCGATGACCAACGGGTTACCCTCGCCCGCATGCGATGATCCCGGGCCAGCCAGTTCATGCCACAATAACAATGGCTGCTCGGATCGCTTCGTCCCGTAGCCCAGCCCCGGCAAGATGACGGTGTCGAATTCGAGACCCTTGGCTTTATGCATGGTCATGATCTCGACGACTGTCTCGCGTTCCGATCGGGTTACGAACCGTTCACGCAAACGCTCGGTCAACTCGACGCCGTCGGCGCAATCCGCACCGACGTCCAGATGCTCGAGAAACTCGAAAAAGCGATCGACCAATTCGAAGTCGGTGACTTCCTCTACCGTCGCCGGACCGCCGAGTTCCAGCCAGGCCGCTTCGACGCAATCCCGCAGCGGCAAGCGTCCGCGGCGCGATACGCCGGCTTCTATGACTTCCCGCAGTCGATCCAGGCGAACGCGGCCATCCTCGCTCAGACCCGCGGCGCGAGGGAGACTGCGGAGAATGTCCAAGATACACGCCGCGTGGCCTGCTCCGGCAAGCGTATGCAAATCGCGGAGGGTTAAGCCACACCAGGGCGCCCGAAGCACAGCAAGCCAGGCCAGTCGATCGCCCGGATGCGTGATGGCCCTCGTCAGGGCGAGCAGGTCCTGGACTACGCCCAGTTCGGCCATGGTCTCCAACTCAGTTCCAGTGAATCCGATTCCGGCCTCGCGCAGCTTGGACGCTATCGTGGCCACATGCCGGCGGCTGCGCACCAGAATACCGATCGAACCCTGCGGCCAGCGCTTTCGGCAATCAGAAACAAGCTGGGCGATTTGCACGGCTTCTTCTTCCCGGTCGCCATGCGGGACAACGTGCCACGTGACCGCAGCATCCGGATCTGAGGTGCGCACGGCAGCGCTCGGAGAAAATGCCACTGCTCCAGTTACTGCATCGTCTTTGCTTGGAAGTACATTCCTGAACACACGATTGAACCAATCGACGACGACCGGGTCCGAACGAAAATTCGACTCCAGGCGCAGAAACTCCGGATGCAGTTGGCCGATCCCGTTTTTTTGAGTCTCAAGGAAAAGACCAACCTCGGCTTCCCGAAAGCGGTAGATCGATTGCATTGGATCGCCGACCAGAAAAATGGTTTTCCCCGAGTCAGGCTGCCAACCTGCTGTCAGTTTTTGCAGCAGTTCATACTGCGAACGTGAAGTATCCTGGAACTCATCCAGCAAGATATGTTCGACCTGGTAATCCAAAGATAAGCTCAACTCCGTCGGCTCGTCATCATCGCCAAGGGACAGCAACGCTTCCTGTGCAATCTCGGTGAAGTCGGTTTCCCTATGATCGGCAAACACCTGCTTCAGCGTCGCAACGGAATAAGGCAAAACAATTAGTAAGGCTTCGACCGCAGCCCATTGTCGGTCCGTATAAAGCGGATCCGGCAGGCTGCGAACCTTGTTCAAGGCTTGCTCAAGGCCGTCAATCCCGGACAGGTCGGCCAGCACACGCTGCCCCTGCACCTTCATGTCTTTTCCGTCGCTTGGAAAACCCTGCCGTTTGTTCAACCGCCGACGCCATTGGCCTTTCTGCGTCAGGAATACCTCGGCCATTGCTCGCCATAACGAAATCGACCCGGCGCACGGTTCGGGAAACGTGCCGACATCCTGCCAGCCCACCAGCGCCGCCTCCGGTTCGAAGACCGAGATTGAACAGCCCGCATAGTTCAATACCGCCGTAATTTCTGCGGCCTGCCCGGTCGAGATCAGGCTATGTGCTTCACGCAGGCTGCTTTCTACAAGTTCACCGAGCGTAGATTCGAGTTGCGTGCGCAGGCCATCCGATGATCCCGTCAAGCCGGCGCCGGTCTGTCTCAACCATTGATCGCGGCGCGCCAACATTCTGGCAATCAACATCTCGAGGCGATCAAACTGATTATCCAGATGAGCAAGTAAGGTGGTTATCGCAGTGCCAATTGCGTCGTTTTCCTCCGCCAGTCCTATGGTCTCCCGCGCTGCTTCGCGATACAGCAGATTGGCATCGTCGGCGATTCGGTGCAGTGCGTTCAGGCCGCTGCTCAACGGCGCCCGCCGGCTCAGGCGCGAGTTCACGGCATCGATCGTTCCGATGCGCAGCCGCGTCGGTTGTCTGCGCAGTTGCCAATCGAGTTCGCGATCCCGCTCGATTGCAGCCATGGCCAATCCGTAGCCGATCTGCAGATGCGCTTCTTTCGGTGCGGCGCCGGCTCTTGCTGAATCCAGTGCGCTGATGATGCGACCGCGCATTTCCGCGCCGGCCTTGCGCGTAAATGTAATCGCCAGGATTTCTTCGGGGTTTTTAACGACCGCCAGCAGCCGAAGATAACGCTGAATTAACAATTCGGTTTTGCCGGAACCGGCTGGCGCCTGAATCAGAAATGACTGATCCGGTTGCAACGCGCGTTGCCGAATCCTTGAATCCGGTACAGCTTGCGCTGATGCCTTCATTCCGCTGCCTCGATGATGGACATCACCGATCGATCGTGAATTCGCGTGAGCATTGCAAAGCCGCCGTCGGCCATTGCCGTATCGAGCCGATTAATACGGCAGTCGCCGGCCGCAAACTCTTGCGCAAGAGCCTCGAGATTGGTTTTCCATTCCCCCAGCAATCCATCCCAGTCACCGCCAGGGTCGGACAGAAATTCACCGGGCGTCTTCAGGCCGTCAATACAAAGCTCTTCCTTGCCGACCCCGGCCAGCTTTACGCCATCCTGGTTCAGCACGATCACCGCAATGCCATCGATCTGCGACGCGGCCGCATATAACGGCAATTGCGGTTCGGCCGGCCGTAACCCTCGCCAGGCGTTCAGCCTGATCCCCCGACCCGTTTTGTAATCGATGACTAACCGACCGCCGGCATTGAGGCGATCGATGCGATCCTGGCGCAGAGACAGCGACAGGGGGCCCAATTCGACCGACTCAGAAGTTTCTATGGCCTCCGGCCGGAAATCCGGTCGCAGGCGATCCAGCTTGATCATGCACCTGAGTAATCCTTTGATTCTCCGGCTTTCGGTCCTGCCCAGGATTCGCGCCAATGGATGCCGTGGTGAAAGATGTCTGCGCAGCGAACGCTCGGCAGACGATTCGATCCATGCCTCGGCCTGCTCCTCCGTCAATTCCGCTAGTGCTCCAAAAGCCGCAATCTGCGCATATAGAAAAGCCAGTGCATCATGAACAATATTCCCCCTGGTCAGCGCATCCAGGCCGTGGGGTGGAACTGCCAGTTCTGCAGCACCAAGGCGCGCCTCGAAAAAAGCGCGGGCCGGACACGCCGCCTGCATTTTCAACAGGGAACTACCGCCGCGGGCTTTTTCCAGGCTCTGCAAAGGCGGCGGCTTATCGTCAGCCAGGATCTCGATTTTCCGCGATGAAAAAATCTGTTCGCGATAGCTCGGCTCGGTATGCATCGCCACGGCGTCCGCTTGAACCGCTGTGAACGCCTCAAGCACCGGACTGGCAACCAGATCTTCCTCGTCCCGGTGGCGCGGCCAGCTCGCGCAGACCAACGGTGCCGCAGTCAGCAGGCCCGCCATCGTTCGGTCCGCTGCCTCACGAATGCCTTGCGGTGATGCATCCGGGATGCCTCGGTCGCGCTGCAGGAACAGCGGAATCAACGGATTTGCGACCGGCATAGGCGGCCAGACATCACTGCTGAGACCACAAATCCACAGGCCATCAAAATGATGCCCCGGTGCCTGCCGTGCGGTCATGATTTGCACGCCATCCATGCGGCCCTCCGGCTGGAACCGTTGCTCACTGGCCATACGGCTGAGCAAGTGGCGGGCATCGGGAAAAGATGTGGGCCCGATCACCGGGCTACAGGCCGCAAAACTGTCAAGCAATCGCGCCCAGGCTTCGGTCGCCTGTTGTTCATCACCGCTAAGGTTGCGGCTTTTTGGCCAGCCGAGTTCCTGCAGAAGATTCGCGATCTGGCCGGCCCAATGTCCGGGTTCATGGCGACCCCTTAATTTTGCATCCCATGTTGCCGCCCGGCGCAATAAATCAATGAACCCCGGTGCAAGCGCCGACACATCTTCAGTCCCCTCGAGTTTTGCGCCCAGGCGGCGCAAATCGATTTGCTGCAGACCCTGTTCACGTGCCTGCACATCCAATAGCGCGCGCTGCGTTGCTTCTTCTTCAGCGCCGCGGATATAGGGCGTGCGTAACAATTGGCCAAGCTCCCGGTAGTTCAGGGTGCCTCCAGGCAAGCGGAGCAGCAGCAACGCGACATGAATGAGTCCGATGTCGCTCAGCGGATTTCCATCAGCGACGTTGACCGGAAGATCGGCCGAAGATCTGGATCGCCAGTCCGGACAAAATACATCGAGGAAAATCTGCCGTGCCTGCCGAGCTGCGCCCTCCGGAATCAAGACGCCGGTGACGTCAGCCTTCTGGGTATCGACCAGGCGGCGAGCCCAGCGCGCTGCAAGTTCGAATTCGTGCTGCTGATCCGGACAGGCAACCGCATATCGCTGCTGTTGCTGAACTTCATTGAGCGGGGCGCGTCGCAGGTGGCCCAACGATTCAATGGTCTGCCGCATTCGGTCCTGCTGAGGCGTGAACTGATTGAAGCCGACGAAGGCAATCGGCTGTGGCAGCGTCAGGCGACCTGCCGACAGTTCCTGCCGCAGCAGGTCCGGCAGGATGGCGCAATCAATCCAGTCACGTTCCCGGCAAAGCGCCGCGTATTCGGCAGCCCAGCGGGCGAATGCTTCCGAGTCAGGACCCAGCGCGCTGCGCCGGATAACCTCGACCGGGAGGTCCCAGCTGCGCGACAAACGCCAGGCATCGATCAGCATCGAAGTTGCGGCGGAGAAGTCCTGTGTTGCGGCAAGATCCGCCGCTGGACGCCCTGCCGTAATCTGTTGCCAGATCAGGCGTGATTGTTGGTCTGTCAGTAAATCGAAGCGCCCCGCGTCTCCACCAGCGAGCAGCGAGTCACGCCATAAGCGTTCCAGCCATGCGTACCAGGGCAGAATATCGGCAGCCGGCCAGGCGGAACGGCCGGCTGCAGCCTGTTCACGGTCAGCGTGCCAGCGAAGATGGCGCGCCAAGCGTGGATTGGCCGTCACGAGGCTCACGCCTTGCGCGATCCGCAATGACATATTCTTTTCTTTTATATCAGTGTATTAGGAGATATTCTTAAGACTTTACGCCACCGAGTCAGCGGCATAAACATCGAGTAATTCCTCGATCCGCGCGAATACTGTCGCCAGCACCGCCTGATCAGGCAATAAAGTGATGCGAAAGTGGTTGTTGTAATCCACATTAAAACTCACCCCCGGCGCGATCAGCACATGTTTTTGCTCCAGAAGATCAAGGGCAAACGCACCATCATCGAAATGCGGAAGCAAGGATTGATCCACGCCGATAAACGCATACATCGACCCGGCGGGTTCCACGAGACTCAGGTAACGGCTCGCGGCAACTGCGTCGATCACCGCCTGCCTCGATTCGAACAACCGGCCACCCGGCTGGACGAGCTCCAGGATACTTTGAAATCCGCCTAACGCTGTCTGCACCGCCCATTGAGCCGGAACATTGCTGCACAAGCGCAGCGAAGCGAGCAGCTCGAGTGCATCCAGATAATCCTGCGCATGCTCCATATCGCCGCTCAGAACGACCCAGCCAACCCGATAACCGCAGGCCCGATATACCTTGGATAACCCGCTGAAAGTCGCGCACACGGTGTCCGTAACGAGGGTCGCGATAGGAATAAATTCGGCATCCTCGTAAATCATTTCGTCATAAATTTCATCGGCGAAAATCATGAGTCCGTGTTGTTCAGCCAATGCGACGATCGATTCCAGGGTGGCTCGCGAATAGACTGCACCTGTCGGGTTGTTCGGATTGATGACGACGATGGCGCGGGTCTGCGGTGTGATCAGCTTCGCCACAGCTTTGATATCGGGCTCGAAGCGGTTTTGCGGCAAACAGGCATAATGAACCGGGGTGCCCTGATTCAGGGCGACGCCGGCCGTCCACAACGGATAGTCAGGACTCGGAACCAGTACTTCATCACCAGGATTCAATAAGCCGCGCAGCGTGAGGTCGATCAGCTCACTGACACCGTTGCCGATAAACACATCCTCCGCTGTGACGCCCGTTATCCCGCGATCTTGCTGTTGCATGACGACGGCTTCGCGCGCCGGAAATATGCCTTTCTGGTGACAATAGCCTTCGCTGCTGTGCAAATTCTCAATCATCGCCAGACGCATGGTTTCCGGAGTCCGGAACCCAAATGCGCCGGGATTGCCTATGTTCAGAGAAATAATCTCGTATCCACGGCGCTCCATATCGTGTGCGCGATTAGCGAGTCGGCCACGGATCTCGTAGCGCACTTCCTTTACCGCCTGGCTCGGTTGTATCAATTTAGTCATCTGTCTGAAATCTTACGCATGTCATTAAGCGGCCAACCGCGCTTTCTCGATCGCGGCTTGCTTTAGATCCAACAATGATGCCGCAATTGTCGCCACACACAACAGTCCCGTAATCACCCCGAATGGCAGAAAATAGGAACCCGAAACATCGAATAATATGCCGGTCATCACCGGGCCCAGCGCGCCGCCGGCAGCATCGAGGATATTAATCGCGGCCAAGATTTTACCCAGCGAGCGCATGCCAAATAAATCCGCCGCCAAGAGCTGAATCAGCGTATAAATGCCGCCCCAACCGAAGCCAAATGCAACCAGCCCCGCCCACAAGGCGAAGGCGCTATCGAGCTTAATCGCCAGCATCAATGACACCCCACCCGTCAGCATCAACCCGAGGCCGGTCAGCAGAATTAGTTTGCGGCCAAAGTTCTCCGCGAGATGACCGCTGGTCACCTTGCCGATCAATCCGCCGATGAACAATATCGACACGCCTGTCGATGCACTCGCCGCCGAGTAATTTGCCTTACTCATATAAATAAACACATTCGCGCTCATCCCTAAAATGCAATAAAAGGTGCACATGGCGATGGTGGCGACGATCCAGAAATTGCGGCTCGATAATGCTTCTGCCAAGCTGTAACCCGTTAACACTATGGGCGGGCCTGCTTTGGTATTGGCGGTGGGTAATCCCGCACTACTGGGCCCCCGTTTGAGCAAGAAAAACGCCAAGGGAATCAGCGCGAGCGGAATGAGCCCTATCCACACAAAAACCTGCCGCCAGTCCGCCATGGTCATCAGCCAGGTGTTTAATTGCGGGAAGAAAGCATTGCCGATGCTGCTGCCGCCGAGAACCAGTCCGATTGCAAGGCCGCGCTGTTTGTCGAACCAACTGGAAATAAGGTACACGTTGATCATCAGCCCGCATAAGGCGAGGACGGCGCCGAAACTCACTTGAATCCAGTACATATGAACCAATGACTGAATCTGGCTATACATGAAGTTTCCCGCGGCGAATATTGCCAGCCCGACAAGAATCAGGGGTTTTACGCCAACCTTATCCACCAGCCAACCTGTTCCGAGACCAAAGATACTGGCAGTTCCCAGCATGATCGAATCGCGCAGTTTGATCTCCGTAACACTGATCTCGCGTCCGGCGATCTCCGATAAGGACTTCATCAGTTCGATGTCAAAAACCGCCATGCCCCCCAGGGTCATGCCGTTGGATACCATCAAAATCAGCAGTGAGCAGCCACAGATGACCCACCGGTAACTCTGGGTTGCGGGGTAGGCATTTTGCATTTACGGAGCCTTGACTGATGAAACCGGGTTGCACATTAACGGATTGACCGCTTCAGTTCGACTTATGACCGAGACCCAAAAAGACCGCGATAAGATAGGTAAGCATCGAAATCACAAGCCCTAACAGGGCCGGGACCGTTGTTTCGGTGCTGAAGACAATATTCTGCGAATTTAGAATGGCCGCAATTGCGCCAACCATGTAGGCAATGATCGCGGCCGGGTTCCAGACGGCGAGCCGGTCGAGTTCCTCCGCGGAAAAACGCATCCGCGCAATAAAATAGTAATGCGCAATCACCGGGCCAATCAGCGGTGGCACGATGCTCGCCAATAAATTGATCCAGTCCATGAAACGCGCGTAAATGCCAAGCCCGACAATCGTTCCCAATACGCCGCATATCACGGTCATAACATGCTGTGGGCGCCGGAATACGGCGGATGTCTGAATCACGGGAAGATACAAATTCGCGTCGCCGGTCGTCCAAAGCGCAAGACTCATGCCAATGATTCCGGACAACATGAGAAAGGTGCCCTGGCTGCGCAGATAGACGGTGAAATCGAAGGTGCCCGACACCACACCCCCCAGGGCGCCGACGATTTGCAAAAACCACTGTGCAACGAGCAATGCGATAAACGGAATGGCAATGGCCACCCAAGCCTTGCGCGCGAATCGCGTGTACTCGGGCATCACGATGGCGCCAACAATCCACGAACCGATGACGAGGTTCACGGCGCCCAGCATGGTTAACGGTGCCTCCGATTCAGCTGCTCGCTGAGCAGACAGCTCAAGGAACGCCGACCAGCCACCCGCCTGATCGACGTTCAGCCAGGCAGCGTAAAGACCGACCGCCACCAGGATGACTACGGACGGAATGCTTACATACTCCAGGCCCTTCACGCCGAAATAGGTTGTAAACGTAAATAGAATTCCGGCCGCTATCGCGATCAGATAAAAACTAACGCTGTCGGAATTACCCGCCCAGGTGACGCCGAACGCGCCGACAACAATGCCCTGCCATCCGATTAATAACAAAGCAATGACGAGCACTGGAATATAAGCGCCGATTTTGCCGTACACGAGCTGATACAGCAGACCGCTGTTACAGGCCGTCCGGTAACCGATATAGCCCACCAGGGCGCCAATTACGAAGTTCGCAAGGTTACCGGCGAACGAAGCCTGGACAATATCTGGCCAGAAAATCTGCCCACTGCCGAGCATGCCGCCGACGAACAGGCCGGTGACCAGAAATCCCCAGCCAAAAGCCAATGTAAGCAATGGTACTGTTCCGCGCCGCTGCGATGCATCTAACGGCGTGACTGGATTATCCGCGCTGTGCCTTTCCGCTTCGGAGTCATAGCTCCACCAGCTTTTCAGTTTACTCATCGCGCCCTCCCCCGGGCTTCAGGTATTGACGGAATCAGTCCTGTATCAGCTCTACCAATTCGTAAAAAGTCTGCATATAACCGCCAATGTCCCCGCGCAGAAATATGAAATCGCCGTCATTTGTGCACCAGATGTCATACGGCGGATGCGCTTCCGGCAAACCGGGAGACGATACAAAACGGAAATGTAACGCGTCGAAGTTGCCCGCCTCAACGTCGATATTTTCCTCGCCAACATACTCCACACCGAACCCGATCCGAAATAACATTGGCCCCGTCGCGCCGCGGTGATCCGGCGACGACAGCAGCATTTCATCAATGCTCTGCACGCCCTTGCCCGCCTTGGATAGATCAAATAAACGCATGTGCCATGAGTCGCATACGATCGCGTGATTCTGAAACGTCATCAAGCGTCCATTGGTTTGCATGCGCTGTGTCACACGACCATCCAAAGCCGTGTAGGTTTCACATTCCGCATAATCCGGGCCAAACCGAAACCAACCCGAACCCATGAAGCGATCGTTCACCGCGATGCGCACGAAACAATCCATCGGGTACCAGTCTTCATCGAGACTGTAAGTAATATCGCGCATCACGCTGGGTCGATCATCGATTTCGCAATGTGCAATGCAGGTGCGCTTGCCATCACTATGCACATTGATCGTGAAATATTCCCGGCCTCGCTCCTGATCCATGCGATCGGGCTTCTTGCTGGTATAACGAATTGTTCCCCTGACCGTGCGGTGATCGCGCTGCAAAATGTCATTCATATTCAACGTTCCTTAACTCGTGTAAATAATTATCTCGTTAGCCTTCGTCATCTTCGATATCGCGTTCGATTACTGCGCCGGACGTGTTTTGCGGTTCAATGGTCAAATCTTCGCTGAACTGCAAGATAAGGTTCTGTGTAGCCTCAGTATCCAGTGCATAAACCTCCGTAACAAAATATTTTCGAGCCATGCCGCCGGACTCAAATAAAACCGCTTCGCCGGCGTAACCACAAATCCGTGTTGCGCTTGTATCAAATGAAATGGTATTGGCAAAGTCTAATTCCCTCGCGGCTGGCGTAATACGTACATGATAAGCACGCGAACGTGGCGAGGCATAAACAATCAGGTTGCTGCGGTCCAGGGATCTGAAACCGCTCACCTGGCCGGGGCGGAAACAGGCCTGCTTATCGGACGGGACCATCGCCTCGTCCTCGTCGGTCGCTGACACCGTCCGATTGCTTGCACAGGCACAGAGCATTGCGCCGCTTGCGGCCAGGCAAATAAGGCGGGCGAAAAGTCGAGGCTGTCCCATCATTCTGTGGCAACTGGCCGCTGCGCCGAGCTTACCCAGTCACTCCAGGAACCGACGTACAGCGAAGCGCCCTTGATTCCGGCAAGTTCAAGCGCCAGCAGCGTATGGCAGGCTGTGACCCCTGATCCGCACATACAAACGAGCTCCGATGGTGGTCGGGCACCGATGCGTGACTCGTATTGGGCGCGCAATGCATGCCCCGCGTGAAAAAATCCATCGAGCCGCAGGTTATCCTGATAGGGCAGATTCAGCGCCCCCGGCACGTGCCCGGCGACGCGATCCAATGGCTCCTGTTTGCCGGCGAAACGGTCAGGTGTCCGCGCGTCCAGCAACAGCAGACTATCATCTGCCAAGCCAGTTTCCAGCTCAGCGACGTCTATGACCGGCATATGACCCGGCGTGCCATAGACACGCGGAGATTCGGACCGCGCCGTATCGGCCAGGCCGCGGCTCAATGCGTAATTTGCGGCCTGCCAGGCGCGCAGATCGCCATCCAGCAGGGCCACGCGCGCGTGTCCCATCCATTTAAGCAACCACCAGAGTCTTGCAGCAAAGGCACCACCAACATCGTCGTAAACCACGACCATGCTATCCACACCGACGCCCCAGCTGGCAAACAGGCGTCCCAGAGACACCGCTTCGGGCAGTGGATGCCGGCCACCGCTCTCAGCCGAGGCTGCAGACGCGAGATCCTTGTCGAGATCGGCGTAAAAGGCGCCCGGGATGTGGCCGGCCGCGTACGCTTGGCGGCCGGCATCCGGCCGCAGCAGATTGAAGCGGCAATCGACTATGATCCAGTGCGGATCATGCAGGTGCTCTGCCAGCTCATCGACGGATACCAGTGGCTGCACAGCGCCGTTTTTCGTCATTATTCTTTCCTCTGCATGGCAGTCCCAATCGCCGTTGTCCTTGTAACCGGCCGCAGGTCTGAGAGAAAATAACATGTTTTTTAGTCGAGGCCTTCCGGTGTCGGCGTTTCCGATGGCAAGACACAGGTCGAGCGCGGCATATGCGCCCGCAACTGACGGATGTGACCGGTGGGATCCAGGAGTAAGACATGGATAAAGTGATGGTTTGTCTGAAACGCGTTGTTGACTACAACGTGCGGATCCGGGTCAAGCCGGATGGCTCGGGCGTGGTCACCGATGGCGTAAAAATGAGCATCAACCCATTCGACGAAATTGCACTGGAAGAAGCCCTGCGAATTCGGGAACAGGGTCAAGCCGCAGAAGTCTTTGTCATTTCGATAGGACCGTCCGACTGCCAGCAGCAATTACGCACCGGCCTGGCAATGGGCGCGGATCGGGCGATTCTGATCGAAACTGATTTAGACATAGAACCGCTGACCAGCGCACAGTTGTTTCTGAAAATTATCGAGAAGGAAAACCCGCAGCTGGTGATCCTCGGAAAACAGGCCATCGATGATGATTGCAACCAAACCGGGCAGATGCTCGCAACGCTCTGGAACCGCCCCCAGGCCACCTTTGCATCGCATCTGGAGTTAGCGGACGGTACGGCAACGGTAACCCGGGAAGTCGATGCCGGTCTGGAAGTGATCGAGGTAGATCTGCCCGCCGTCGTCACCACTGATCTTCGCCTGAACGAGCCCCGCTACGTCAAACTGCCCGACATAATGAAAGCCAAGAAAAAACCCATGGAAACTATTGCGCTAGAAGAGCTAGGTGTAAACACAACCCCGTCGTTTGAAAACACCAATGTTGAAGCGCCGCCTGAACGAAAAAAGGGCGTGATGGTCAACGATGTTGGCGAACTGGTCGAAGCCTTAAAGCAAAAAGGTCTGCTGACATGATGCAAATGTCGGGCAAGCCAGCCAGTCAGAATAAATATTTCTGAATGCTAAGAAACCCGGCGAACCTGCGCCGATAAAGGTAGCTTTTATGAGTAAAGTATTGATTCTTGCCGAACATGACGGCACCACGCTGAATCCGAGCACCGCAAAATGCGTCAGCTGTGCAGCGGCATTGAACGCAGCAAGCATGGACATAGCGGTGTTCAGTGATGCCTGCGGGCCGATCGCCGAGCAGGCTGCTGCCTTGACGGGGGTCAACCGTGTTTTTACTGTCGAGCGCGCCGAAAACGCCCACCAGCTGGCGGCGAGCCTGGCGCCCCAGTTTGTTGAAATAGCCAGCGGATACGACTACTTGCTCGGACCATCGACGACATACGGCAAAGACGTCATGCCGCGCGTCGCCGCTTTAATGGGCGTCGGTCAGATCAGCGACATCATGTCGGTAGAGGGACCCAACACTTTTAAGCGCCCCATATATGCCGGCAATGCCATCACCACCGTAAAAGCCCCGGCCAACATGCCGCTGGTTGCAACGGTCAGGGTCGCCTCCTACCAGGCCGCCGAAACGGGCGGGTCCGCAAGCGTCGAGGCTCTGCAGCTCGAAGCCGAATTGCCGGGGCATACGCGTTTTCGCGAATTGCGCAGCGGTGGCGGTGATCGCCCGGACCTGCAGGCCGCGAATGTCGTCCTGGCGGGCGGGCGCGGCGTCGGCAGCAAAGAAAATTTTGAACTGCTGTATCGCCTGGCCGATCAACTCGGGGCCGGCGTCGGCGCTTCCAGAGCGGCCGTCGATGCGGGCTATGTTCCCAATGACATGCAGGTCGGTCAAACCGGGAAAATCATCTCTCCGGACCTGTACATCGCGCTCGGCATTTCGGGCGCCATTCAACATCTGACCGGCATCAAGGACGCGGGCACGATTGTCGCGGTTAACAAAGATGCCGAAGCGCCGATCTTTGAAGTGGCAGACATCGGGCTGGTCGCAGATTTATTCGACGTGATACCGGAACTGGAAAAACGACTTGGCTGAGCTGTATTAGTCGGTATTTGGTCAGACCCACGGTGTCAGATTTGATCGCATCTGACTGGCTAGTAATAACTCAGACTTAAATTTGCAGACAAGGCCGAATGCCTGGCAGAGGATTCGGTTGGCGGACATCGGCTATTCCGGATAGGTGCCAGA
>Ga0224512_10003542_pt1 | contig 13678 bp, 14 predicted proteins | sample SF_May12_sed_USG_4_FD_169103 | JGI IMG/M metagenome (GOLD analysis project Ga0224512, IMG submission 169103) | Sediment microbial communities from San Francisco Bay, California, United States - SF_May12_sed_USGS_13 | ecosystem: Environmental > Aquatic > Marine > Sediment | place: USA...
TGGAGTGGCTGCGGGTCGCTCGAGGACTCTGGCTATGAGGTCGATGACAAGGCGGCAGGTTGAACGGTCCGTGGGACGATCCGAGGGTCAGCGCCGGGCTAAAGCGCCAATTCGCCATGCGGCGACGGATGCTGGCGGCGGGGGCCCGCAGTGTCGGCTGGAAGGTGGGCTTCGGCGCTCCGGCGTCGCTGGCATTGATGCAGATAACCGCTCCCCTTCTCGGATTCATCACAGACTCCACGGTCCTCGAGTCCGGGGCGACCGTTGCTGCGACAGGTTGGGATCGGGGAATAGTCGAGTTCGAGGTGGCCGTGCGCCTTGGACAAGACCTGGGGCCGGGATCGTCAGCAGCCCAGTCCCGAGACGCCGTCTCCGCAGTGGGACCGGCCATCGAGCTCGCCAACGTTGACCTGCAGGTGGCAGCGACCGGCGTTGAAGAAATCGTGGCCGGAGATATCTTTCACGTTGGGGTGATCTACGGCGCGATGGACGCCGACCGAGCGGGGTTGGACATCACCGGTCTCGTTGCCCGCATTCTGATCGACGGCGTTGAGCGCGCCGCGACGGCCGATCTCCAGGCCACTACAGGGGATTATGCGCGGATCGTGACGACAGTGGCAGACACCCTCGCCGCCAACGGAGAGACGCTGCGTGCCGGCGACACGATCATCACCGGATCGGTGATCCCGCCGATCCCGGTGACCGAAGGACGCGAGTTCACATTTGCTCTCGAACCCTTCGAGCCGATATCGGTCCACATTGGCTGAGAAGCTGCACTACTCCAGCATTCGGCGCCGGAAAGCAAGCACGGCGAATCCGGCGATCACCGCGGTATAGCCAACCACCCAATACAAGTCGGTGGCAATATCGCCAAAGCCGGCGCCGTCGATCATGACATCCCTGGCTGCATCAAGGGCGTGAGCGAAGGGGAACCAGTCCCCGACGCTCTTGAACGCGCCTCCGATCGCTTCGATATCGACCCAGGCTCCGCCGAAGATGGCCAACAGCAGTATCACCATGTACACGAATGGGACCTGTTTGAGCGTGAACAACGCACCGGTGATCATTCCCAAAGCGATGAACAGAACTGCCATGAGCAGCAGGATCAGGACGACGAGAGCCACGCTCCCGGAGATCTCGAGCCCGAACAGAGCTCCGATGGCGAATATCAATACACCCTGGATGATCGCGACCGGCAAGTAGGGCAGGGAGTAGCCCGTGGCGAACTCGTTCGGCTTGAGCGGGGCCGTCAGCAGACGGGAAAACAGCGAACTCTCTCTGTCACGTGACAGGCTCATCGCGGCGCTGAACATCAACATCACGAAGCCGAAGATCGCCACTCCGGGCGCCAACGATGTTGGCGTGAAGAAGCCGTCCACATCTCCAAGGGCCTGGAGCACCACGAGCATCAGAACCGGCAGCCCGATGGTCAGGCCGAGCGACAGCGGGTCCCGCCAGACTTCCTTGAAGTTCCTTTTGGTCAATTCGGCAGATCTCATTCTCGTAGCTGCTTTCCGGTCAGCTCGAGGAATACATCGTCGAGGGTCACCTGCTTCTGGTAGGTCGACCGAACAACGACTCCCCGCGGCCGCAAGACATCCTCGATGTCGTACAGGCTGACCCCGTCGGCTTCGATCTCAACGCCGTCCGCCGTTGCTCTCACCTCGTGGTAGATCTCACGAAGGGCGTTTATGGCGTCTTCCGTCAGGTTCTGGGCCTCGACGACCGTTACGTGACCGCTGGAAATGCTGCTCTTCAATTCAGCAGCCGTCCCCAATGCGACGATCTTGGCCTCGTCGATGATCTCGATTCTGTCGGCGAGTGCGTCGGCCTCCTCGAGGTAGTGGGTCGTGAGCAGAATCGTCGTGTCGCCCTTCAGCTCCTCGATGTAGGCCCATATCGCTCGCCGCGACTGAGGATCCAATCCCAGTGTCGGCTCGTCGAGGAACAGCACCTGCGGGTCCGAGACGAGAGCCATCGCGATGCTGAGCCTTCGCTTCATGCCTCCGGAGTACTTCTTCACCCGCTCCTTGGCCCGGTCGGCCAGGCCCATCATCTCCAACAGCTCGCCGGAACGCCGCCTCGCCTGCTCCTTGTCAATTCCATGCACGCCCGCCATCAGGCTCAGGTTCTCCCATGCCGTGAGATGCTCGGCGATCGCAGTCTCCTGCGGCGAGAGCGCGATGACGCTCTTGACGGCCAGCGGATCGTTGCGAATGTCGTGGCCCATGATGGTGGCCGTGCCGCTGGTCGGCCGAAGCAGGCAACACAGCATCTTGATAGTGGTGGTCTTGCCGGCACCATTTGGACCCAAAAGGGCGAACAACTCACCCCGGGCGACGGACAGGTCGATGCCATCCACGGCAGCGAAGTCACCATACATTCGGCTCAGGGCAAAGGCCTCGATGGCGGGGCCGGCTACGGGAACTGGATTCATGGCTCGTCTCAGTCGGGTATGTCCCTTGATACTCCACTCCCCGGGACGGCGGTAGAGGAAGGCGACCCTACGGCGTAGAGGTCCAAGCGATGCGCCTCAGTTGCCCGCGGCTTCTTGCTCCGCGGCGGGTGGCATGCCTGCGGCATAGACGTCGAGGTACGCCATGGCGCCGAGCTCCGTCAAGACCTCGTACGCAGAATCCGACGCCTTCCTGGCCTCGAGTGCCTCGCGCCCGACCAAGGTCGCAAACAACGCCTGGAGGTTCGCACGATCGACTCGAAAGTGGCCAAACTCAAGCGCCCTGGTGAAGCCCGCCACGGCGTCGTCGGTATGGCCGCTTAGCGCCGCAATCGCACCCGACACGGTGCTGGCGATCGACTCGAGCATGCGGCCTCGAGTCGGACTCGCCGCCAGGGCTTCGGCCACCACCTCGAGGCGACCGACGTCACGAAGCATCCCGGCAGCAACCGTTGCAAAGGCAAGGTGCTCGGGAAACCGTTGCGCGTCGTCCACTGCCATGACACGGTCATATGCCGTCTCAAACCGACCCGTGAGGATGTCGAGTTTCGCCATATGAAGCAGCACCGATGTTTGCGACTGCGGGTTCGCATCATCAACTGAATGACGAACCGCCTCATACGCAGGATCGATCGCCGAGACGTCACCTCGTTCGACTCGGGCCGTGAGGTCGGTCAGCTCATACCAAAGCCTGGCGGACGCCGGCAGCTCGAACCGATCTCGGACCTCGTCACGCAGCGCCTGTCCCTCGTCGAATCTGCCGTCTCGGTCGAGGTAGGCCGCGACAGCCCAGGTGAACGAGACAACGAACCGCACATCACCCAGCCGATTGGCCTGCTCCATCCCGGCTCGGCAGGCCTGCATGGCGCCGGCATGGTCGTCATAGGCGAGCAGGTGCCCGAGGTTATTGGCGGCCCGCATTTCGACAATCGGGAGGTCATGATCCTGGGCGTATTGGCGGGCGCCCTGGAGGAGAGCAACGGCCTCATGCAGCCGCCCTAGGTTCCCGAGGGCCGTGCCGCGAGTAATCATGGTGTCCACGATCGTAGAGATCAGATCGAAGCGCTCCGCCGGTCCAATAACACGATCAGCCATCGCCGCGGCATCTGTATCGCGCAGTGCCATGAGGTAGGCGCGAGCCAACCTGGCACCCACAGCGACGAAGGCCGGCTCGGTGAGAGTTGGCGCCGCTTCGAGGACGGGTTCGAGAACCTCGATCGCCTCGCCAGGCCTGAACGCGCTACACAACACATCGCCGACAACGGCCGCCGCATTCGCAATGTCTATCGAGTCACCTTCTTGGCGATACCAATCCAACGCCCGACACGCGTAGCCGATCGCTGTTTCGTGCTGGGCGAGCGCGCTCGCCGATCGGGCTGCCCGCTGCCACAGAATCGCCTCTTGCGTTGGATCGGTCGTGATCTCCAGCGCCTGCTCAATCGTCACCAACCCCTGAGCGTGGGAGTGCATGCGCGCCGCACGATCGGCCGTCTCCGCAAGCGCCGCGGCGGCCTTGGCAGCAAGCGCCTTCGCCTCGTCGGGATTGCCAGTCACGCGGTGTGCCGCCATGAAGTGGCTGGCAACGGCGCCAGCGAGTTCCATCTCCTCGAGTCCGGCGAGGAACTCGGCCGCTCGCAGATGCCGGACTCGTCGCTCTTCTCGAGTGAGGCGACCATAGGCGATGTCCCGGATCATGCTCTGGACGAAGCGGTATTGACCCCGCTCCGGCGATCGCAGATCACCCTCGAATTCCAGCAGCTCCCTACGCACGAGCGGTTCGAGCAAGGCCTCGACGCGATCAGGAGCCATCCCGGACATGGCGGCAAGCCCCGCAGGGGTGAACGATGTGCCGAGAACCGCGGCGTCCTGTAACAGGGGTCGAATGTCGGCAGGGAGGCGATCGAGCCTCGCCTCAACGACAGCACGCACAGTGTCCGGAACTCGAATGGTCGAGAGGTCTCGTGTCGGCGTGCAGCAGGCATCGCCATCCATGACGAGGGTGCCATCTGCCAGGAGCATCCGAACCAGCTCGACCGCGTACAGCGGAATCCCGCTGGCGCGCTCGTTGATCATCTCTATGGGCTCCGGGCCGATGCCCTGGACCATCCCGGTCACCAGCTCCGTCATCTCTTCGTTGGTGAGTGGGCCGAGATGCGCTGAGGTGAAGTTACGTCGCCCGGCTCCCCACCCGGGTGCACGGTCCAAAAGATCAGGACGCGAGAGCGTCAAGACCAGGATGGGGTGGCGTGGGGAGCGCTCGACGAGTTCGCTAACAAACTCGATCAGCCCGGCGTCAGCCCAATGGAAGTCCTCAAATACGAGCAGGGTCGTGTTTCTCTCCGAGACGTGATGGAAGAAGCTGCGCACGGCGGAGAAGAACTCGCTCTGCTCTCCGGTTGGCGTGCTGTCCAGCCCGAGCAGTGCGGCCAGCCGCGGTTCAATCCACTCCTGATCGGCAGGGGAAGGCACATATTCCGCAACAGCCGTACGCAACCTCGTACGGCTTCTGAGGGGATCGTCAGTATCGGCGATCCCGGCGCGTTGCCGCACCATCTCACCGAGCGCCCAGAACGTCAGGCCCTGGTCATATGCAGGGGAACGGCCGTCGTGCCAGCTTATGTCTCGAGCCAGACCGCCAACGTACTTGCGCAGTTCCCAGGCAAGCCTCGTCTTGCCGATTCCGGGCTCGCCAACGATCGAAACCAATCGGGATCGACCTGCGCGCTCAGTGGCATCGAGCGCATCTTTCAGCAGGCGAAGCTCATCTTTCCGACCAACAAAAGGCGACTCCCACCCACTGCCGCGGGCACTTAGCGTCCGATCCGCCTTCACCCGAACTGCGCGCCAGACGGAAACCGGTGCCGTCTTCCCCTTGAGCGAGTGTTCGCCGAGCGGCTCGAACTGCACCGAATCGCTCAGCAGGCGGTATGTGGCGTCACCGACGACCACTGTCCCAGGCTGTGCGATCGATTGAAGCCGCGAAGCAGTATTGACGAGATCTCCTACGACGAGCCCCTGTTCTGGAGTGGACGGAGCAACAGATGCCTCGCCAGTCAGCACGCCGACTCTCACGGAGAGATCCGCGCCATCCAGCTCGGCGCCGATCCGGGCGACTGCATCGGTGAGCTCCAACCCGGCTCTGACCGCCCGCTCTGCGTCATCTTCATGGGCGACGATCGCCCCCCAAACCGCCATAACGGCGTCCCCGATGAACTTCTCGATGGTACCGCCGAACTGCGTGATGACGTCACGAGCGCGGTCGAAGTAGGTGGTCAAGGCGGCTCGGACGTCCTCGGGATCTCGGGCTTCCGAAAACGACGTGAAGCCGACAAGGTCCGCAAAAAGCACGGTGAGGAAACGGCGCTCATGGGGATCGCGGTGGAGAGGCGCAGGCCCCTCCGGTTCTACCGGTTGAGCGACGGCAAGCGTCATGCCGCATTCGCCACAAAAGCTATCGCCGGCATCGTTGAACGCGCCGCACCGCGGGCAAACAAGTCGGAGGGGCAAGCCGCACTCACGACAGAATCGGTCTGTTGGCGAGTTGTCGCTTCCGCAGTTGGTGCAAACCATCTGGCTTCAGGCTCCTCCGCTGCCCCTCAGGCTACCGCCGGGGCATCACCGCCGCCGACCCGAGCCCATCAACGCCCGCAACCCGCCGTGTGGACACCTCATGACCGCCGGACTGCTCCATACTTCATGCGCTCCCCCGATCGAATGCCTAATCGCGGCCTACCATGATGTTCATCATGGCAGTGGTCAATCCGGTTACGCGACTTCCCATGCTGCGGCCCGTGTCGATCTTCCGCGGCCTACCCAAGGCGACCCTCTTCGAGGTTGCGCGCAATTCTGTCGAGGTTGAGTATCCCGCCGGCGCCACCCTGGTGCGTCAGGGCGATCCCGGGGATGCCTTGTGCGTGGTCACCAAGGGCAAGGTGGACGTGCACCGTGATGATCACTTCGTCAGACAGCTGACGGCAGGCGACTACTTCGGCGAAATCTCACTCATCGACGGTGAGCCACGCAGCGCAACCGTCGTCGCGGTCAGTGAGGTCGTACTCCTGGAGCTCAGTTCTTCCGACTTCGCGTCACTGCTGTCGGATCCCTATGTGTCGACAATGGTCATGAAGAACCTCGCTCGGCTAGTCCGCGAGGCTGAAAACGCACAGTGACCATGCTCCGTCTGCGAGCGGCCTGGCTCGTGAGAGGGCGCGGGCTGAGTTCGATTGAGGTGCGCATGCGGTCGTGGCGGCTCCGCTGTTCGTGAGTTTCGTCAAGCCACACCCGGGCCAAAGGACCCTTGGCAGCTCTGCGGCAACGGTGGACAGTGAGATCAGATCCATTGAAGGAGCGTTCCGTGACCAAAACCGAGACATCGACTGCCGAGGCACGGGCCCGCAAGCGGGCCAAATATCTGTCCGGTCTGCTGTGGCACGGCGGAGCATTTCTCATTCTCAATGTCTTTTTCTGGGCCTTGGATCTCGTGGGCGCGAGCGGAATCCAATGGGCCTTTTGGATCACCGCCGCCTGGGGTCTTGCTCTGGCGTTTCACGCGCTGGCGTACCTCATCGACGGGCGCAACCTGGAGGCCAGCAAGGCGCAGAAGTATCTGGATGAGGAGCGACGCCGCGCGGCGCAACCCAGCTAGTTGCCACGGGGCCAACGCCAGCGTGAGCCGACGGGAAGTTCTTGTGGAGAACCACGCACAGAAGATCGACATGCAGGCTGTGGTATTCGGCGACTACGGCGCACCCGACATGATTTGGCTAGACACCGTCGCCAAGCCGGTTCCGGACGATCATGGCCACGCCCGCGGCAAAGTTGTCATCACAGTGTGAGCCCGAAAGAGGAAAAGACTATGAAGGCGGCGGTCCAACGTGAATACGGCCCACCCGAGGAAGTGTTCCGGCTCGAAGATGTTGCCGTTCCGGCGATCAAAGATGACCAAGTGCTGGTGCGGACTCACGCCGCCGGTGTCAATTGGGCTGACCGGTCGATGGCAGAGGGCATGCCGTACATCATGCGCCTCGGATACGGACTGCGGCGTCCTCGTAAGAGCATTCGCGGCACCGACGTCGCAGGGATCGTAGAGCTTATCGGCAAGGATGTTGCCCACCTCCTACCGGGCGATGAGGTCCTCGGCTGGTGCACCGAGGCGTTCGCCGAGTATGTGGCAGCCGACCAGGATCACTTAGTCCCCAAGCCGACAGGCATTACGTTTGAGCAGGCCGGCGGCGTCGCCCTTGCCGGCTGCGTTGCTCTCCAGGCGTTACGCGACATCGCCAATATCCAATCTGGGCAGAAGGTCTTGGTCAACGGTGCCTCTGGAGGCATCGGTACGTTCGCGGTGCAGATCGCCAGATCCTTCGGTGCGGAGGTGACGGGCGTCTGCAGTACGGCGAATCTCGACCTCGTCACATCCATCGGCGCCGACCACGTCATCGACTACACCAAGGAAGACTTCACCCAAGGCAACGAGCGCTATGACCTGATCCTCGATATGGCGGACAAACACTCGCTCCGGGAGCGCAGACGCGCCCTCACACCCAAGGGGACTCTGATACCCAACAGCGGCGAGGGCGGCCCGTGGGTCGGCAGTATCGGACGAATCTCCAAAGCTTGGCTGGCGTCGCCGTTTACGAGCCACAAGCTGCGGCCATTTCTGTCGATGGCCAAAAAGCACGACCTGCTCGTTCTCACAGACCTGATCGAGGCCGGGAAGCTCACACCAGTGGTCGGCAAGACCTACTCGCTGGGCGACGCCGGTGCCGCCATCGCAGACGCCGGATCGGGCCACGCGCGCGGCAAGGTCATAGTCACCGTTTGAAGCGCGAACTGGGACTATTGGCTCTAGCTTGGGAGAGACTTACCGGCAACTGATTTGCGTGACTTCAGTGGAGAATGTGTATGCGTGGTCCTTGGTTTGGCGTCTGTCTGATCCTGATCGTGACGGGTTGTGGTGGCGGCAACCTGACCGTGCCGGACCACGCCGCCGAGGTTGAGGACCTGGTCGCGGAGCTGGAAGCTCGATTTGCCGCGCTGGACAGCGATTGGGAGTCGCAATCCCCCAGCCTGGCCGGAGCTCTCGACTACTGGGAGCGGCGCCTCGAAATCCGCGGGAGGCGTTGAGTGGGGTCCCCCGGGTCCCGCCGGAGATGAAACAAGCCGTCAAGGTGGCATTCGGTTGTCCCCCCTAGGCGCTACCTAGCTGGGCGGCATCCGGAGCGACGCAGTGCTTCCCGGCGGTACGCTCTTCGGATGGCGACGAGTACCGCAACGTGAGCCGCGTTCCCGACAAGCTAAACCGGTGCTGGCACCCGGTTGCCTACAGCTCGGCGGTCCCGGCTGCTCGACCGCACTCGACGATGTTGCTCGACGTGCCGGTTGTCCTGTGGCGCGACGACTCCGGCAGCCTCGTCGCGATGCGCGACGTTTGTATCCATCGCGGCACTGCGTTGTCGCTTGGGTGGCTCAGCGACGGGTGCATCGTCTGTCCCTATCACGGTTGGCGCTACGAGCCAGACGGCGCCTGCGTGGCGATTCCACAAACGGAGAACCCCCGCATCCCGCCCAAGGCTCGGGTCGACACATTCCAATGTGTAGAACGTTACGGGCTGGTGTGGGTTGCCCTCGGAGACGCTCCGTATCCGCTACCTGAGATCCCCGAGTTGGAGGCCGCTGAGTGGCTCACCGTGGAGACCGGTCCCTTCCCGTGGAACGCCGACGCCTCCCGCCAGGTCGAGAACTTCACCGACTTCGGGCACTTCCCGTGGGTGCACCCCGGATTGCTGGGCGACGTTGACCGGCCCCTGGTGCCCGACCACTCGGTAGACACCGGGGGCCACGTGCTCCACTACTCAGTCGTAAGGCCGGAGGCACCAAACACCGACGACTTCCCGGTGTTCGCCAACAAAGGGGTCGTGGCGCCCGAGAGAACCAGTCGATATGAGCTGCATCTGCCATTCACGATCGTGTTGCGGCTCGGCTGGGGAGGAGCTGAGGGCATGGTCTACTTCTTCGCTTCGCAACCGGTGAGCGCCGATCGCTGCGTTGGCTACTGCCTGATTGGACGGAACTACGACCACGATCAACCGGACTCGGTGCTTCAGTCATTTGAGCACACGATCTTCAATCAGGATCAGCGGATCGTCGAATCCCAGCGCCCCGAGCAGGTCCCCTTCGACCTGGCCGACGAGCTCCACCTCAAATTCGACGCTGTCGCTGTGGCCTATCGTCGAGCCATGCAGGCCGAGGGTCTGGCCTACGACCACTACATGGGCGTGGTCTACGAGGACCCAACCGGCTGACTGCCCGCCAATGCCAGACGCGCCGAAGGGACGCGGCGACGGCCGGAGCAAACTACGGAGCGGCCGGCCGGTACACGTCTTCGGGGTTGGCGGGGAATCCGACACAGCCGAGCACCGCGTCAACAACCTCTTTCAGCTCATCTGGAATCCACGGTGTGTCCGCGAACGCTCCCCGCTCCGAGGTGGCATCGAGTTGGGTTTGGAAGTCGGTGCACACCTGCTTGTCGTAGGCGAGCTGATCCCGATACGCCGCCATTTCGGGAGTGGCTGAAAGTTCTTCCCAATCAGCCGCGGTGCCGGCGCGGACGGCCATCGCCGCCCCGATCGGGATGCTGAGACTGAAATCGAACAGGAGGTTGTGGAGGTCGGCGATTTGTTCGGGGGGCTCGATGGCGCCGACGGCATCGCGGACCTCGACCTCGAATCGCAACGACCTCCTCGAAGGCAACCTGCAAGTCCCGCGGTGTGAAGTTGTCGAGCTGGGCCGCCTCTGCGACGAGTACCTCGCCACCGGGGCCGGCGACGAGCGCCTCGTATCGTGATGCAGCCCGATCAATGATGACGTTGACGCGCTCCACGTAGTCGGTCAGCGAGATCTCGCCACCGCCACAGGCACCGACGGAGAACACAATCAGAATGATCCCGGCCCAGACACGACGCACGACATCCTCAAGAAGGGACCGCTTCACTCGTTGTCGCGCAATCTTTCCAGGCCGTCGATGATGAGGTCCACGGCGAAGACAAACTCGATGTTGTCGTCGCAGCCCGTGCCGACCACCGAGCCTTCATCATGGGAGATCTCAGCCAGCATCGCGGAGACGTTGGGGTACTCCTCCGTCATCTGCTGCAGCATGAGGGCGGCAACTTCGGGGTTCTCCTCCAGCGCTTCCGAGTCGTCGAACAACTCCTGGGAAAACCCCAGCGCCCGGCTACCCAGCGCGTGCAGGCCGTGGTGGATCAGGTTGAGCGATAGTCCTCCGCTACGAAGGATTCCGACGATCGAGTCGAAGTACTTCAGCGTCGGCAGTGAGGCTTCCGTCCTTGTCTCGATGACCGCCGGTGCCCAACCGTGGCGAGTCATGACCTCACGAGCTGCCATGACCTGATCGCGCAACGCCGATTTCCAGTCGGCCCCGCCAGACACGGGCTCGATCTCGCTCACGACGAGGTCGACCATGCCGTCGAGCATCTGCTCCTTGTTGGCCACATGGTTGTAGAGAGACATCGCCTCAACACCGAGTTCCTGGCCAACTTTGCGCATGCTGACTTCACCGATGCCACCCTTGTCGGCCAGGTCAACGGCGGCGCGCAACACCCGCTCTCGGGTTAACGGCGCTCGACGTCGTGCGGCCGACTCAGTCTTCGTGGACATATCCATCCTCCGGATCTGCCTCCACCCTAACGTACGTAGTAAGTCTCGGACAGCATCGAAACTCCCTTGACTAACTTACGCCGTACGTGTACCTTACAACCTACACTTACGGTGTAAATGAGATTCTGTACCGATTGCAGGGACGGACACGGTCCCCCGGTTTGATGAGGGAGAGGGAACATGCCAACTTCGAAGGACACGAAAGCGATCCGCGACGCCAAAGCCGCGCCAGGGAGGACAATGAAGGCGATCGTCCGCCATGAGTATGGACCCCCGGAGGTCCTCGAGCTCCAAGAAACCGATACACCCACCATCACGGACGACGAAATCTTGGTGCGGGTTCACTCGTCTTCGGTCAATCCGATGGAATGGCACCTGATGACCGGCAAGCCGATCATCGCTCGAATGAGCAGCGGCCTCCGCAAGCCCAAGAACCACGGCCTCGGCGCGGACCTGGCCGGAGTCGTCGCAGCCGTCGGCAAGAACGTGACCGAATTCAAACCGGGCGACGAGGTGTTTGGCGAGGGCCGAGCTGTATACGCCGAGTACGTGAGCGTATCTGAGGATTCAGTTGCCCTGAAGCCCAAGAATCTCACGTTCGACCAAGCCGGCACGGTGGCGATCGCGGCATTCACCGCACTCCAGGGCCTGAGGGACAAAGGGAAACTGAAGCCCGGAGACAAGGTCCTGGTCAACGGTGCCTCCGGCGGCGTTGGAACGTATGCCGTTCAGATCGCCAAGGCGATGGGCGCCGAGGTCACCGCCGTATGCAGCTCGCGCAACGTCGACATGGTCCGTTCGATCGGCGCCGACCGTGTCATCGACTACACCAGCGAGGACTTCGTGAAGGGTGGCGAGCGCTACGACGTGTTTCTCGACACGGTGGGGAAGCGCTCGGTGTTGACGTCCCGCAGTGTGCTCGCAGCCGAGGGGATCTACATCGGTGTCGGCGGGCCCAAATCCACCGTCGGGCTGCTGTCTCGCATGGTGTGGATGATGATTGTTTCGCTCGCCGGCAAACGAAAGATGGGCGTGATGCTGGCAAGGTTCAACAAGGAAGACCTGATGACCCTGCGAGGTCTCCTCGAATCCGGAGAGGTCACTCCGGTCATCGATCGTCACTACTCGTTGAGCGAAGTGCCGGACGCTCTCCGTTATCAGGGAGAGGGCCATGCCCAAGGCAAGACCGTGATCACAATATTCGCCGCTACGCAGGAAATCTGACATGCCGTTGCCAACTCAAGAAGGGGGTCAGGCCCGTACTCACGCCCGTCGGCAGCGAGATAGGCCTTGGATCGCCACGAGTGGTGACCACCGAGGTCGCCTGGCAGCAACCGCCTGCCAGAACGAAGAAGCCGCCGAACTTCGCCAGGGTCACCGAGTATCTGCAGATGGAAACCCGCCCGTAGCCACGCCGGTACGCTCCCCTTCGAGCCAACGGGGGATTCCATGAAAGCGATAGTCCAACGCCGCTACGGCCGACCCGAGAATGTTTTGGAACTGAGGGATATCGCCAAGCCGGACCTCGGCGACGACCAGGTTTTGGTCCGGGTCCACGCCGCTTCGATGCATCCCGACGTGTGGCATGTGGTGAACGGCTGGCCGTACGCCCTCCGCCTCATGGGGTCCGGGCTGCTCAAACCCCGCCAAAGCGTTCCCGGCACCGACATAGCCGGGCGAGTTGAGGCGGTCGGCAAGAAAACCACCAGATTCCAGCCGGGCGATGAGGTATTCGGCGAGATCGTCAAAGGCCACCAGTGGAAGAACGCCGGCGCATACGCCGAATACGCTGCCGTTCGCGAAAGTGCGCTGGCGCTGAAGCCCGAGAACATCACGTTCGAGCAGGCGGCAGCCGTCCCCACGTCCGGGCTCATCGCCTTCCAGGGCATCCACCGCGATGGGCAGGTGCAACCGGGACAGAACGTGCTGATCAACGGCGCCGGCGGCGCCGTTGGCACATTCGCTGTCCAGATCGCCAAGGCAGCCGGGGCCCACGTAACCGCAGTGGACGGCACGGACAAACTGGACATGCTGCAATCCATCGGCGCCGACCTGGTCATCGACTACACCAAGGACGACTTCACTCAGGACGGTGAGCGCTACGACTTGATTCTGGATATCCCCGGCAATCGTTCATTTGACGACCTGAAGCGGGTTCTCGGCGACGATGGGCGGTATGTGATCATCGGCCACGACAACTACGGAGCCTCGGGCAACCGACTGTTCGGCGGCACCATCGGCCGCGTCCTCAAGCTGCAGCTCTTTGCACCGTTCGGTCGCCGGCCGCGCGATCGGGATGCCACGACCGCGACCGAGGAACCGCTCGCGGTCCTAACCCAGCTCATCGAGGCGGGACAGATCATGCCGGTGATCGACAAGACGTTCCCGCTGAGCGAGGTCGCGCAGGCCATCCGCTACCTAGAAGCGGGAAACGCCAAGGGGAAAATCGTCATCGCCATCTGACGGCCTCCACGCGGCGCCGGGTCGCTCAGACAGCGTCCTCAGAGTTCCACGGTCAGCAAGTCTTCGCCCACGACGATCTTGCCG
>Ga0224512_10003543_pt1 | contig 13676 bp, 13 predicted proteins | sample SF_May12_sed_USG_4_FD_169103 | JGI IMG/M metagenome (GOLD analysis project Ga0224512, IMG submission 169103) | Sediment microbial communities from San Francisco Bay, California, United States - SF_May12_sed_USGS_13 | ecosystem: Environmental > Aquatic > Marine > Sediment | place: USA...
TAAAGTATCGTAGCCTATCATCTATTACGTATTTTTTATAATCTAGATTTCTTTCTAAAGTGTTACTCAAGTATTAATTCCGTTATTTTTTAACATAAATGCGTTATCCCTAATTTTACGCATAAATCATATTTCTTGATATACTTCTTGATTCAACAATAATCAATGACTGAGATTCTAAAAGTGGAACGTTTGATAAAACATTTTACTAAAAAAGGAATGTTTGGTGGAAAAACATCAACAGTTAGAGCCACAGATAATATTTCATTTTCATTGGAAACTGGAGAAGTGCTGGTACTAGCAGGAGAATCAGGTTCAGGAAAGTCAACCATTGCAAAATTAATTCTCAGATCAATCAAGCCGGATTCAGGAAAGATCTTTTTTGAAGGACATGAGATTGACAACGAAAAAAAGAACCTAGAAAAAATCAGAATGAATTGTCAAATGATACATCAAGATCCATACGACTCTATTAATCCCAGAATGAAAATTGGAGATATTGTGTCAGAACCACTTGAAATACACAATGTGGGTAACAGAAAAGACAAGTTAAAGAGGGTAATTGAGGTTTTGCAAGAAGTAAAACTAGAACCTGCTGATGAAATAATAAAAAAATATCCCCACATGCTATCTGGAGGGCAAAGACAAAGAATAGTTCTGGCACGGGCATTAGCATTAAAACCAAAGATCATCATTGCAGATGAGCCAGTATCGATGCTGGATGTTTCAATCAGAGCCGAGATGCTTGAATTGATGCACGATTTGCAGAAAAAATACAACATTTCATTCATCTATATCACTCATGATTTGGCTACTGCCAGATATTTTGGTCAGAGAATAGGAGTTTTGTACAGAGGGAAAATTGTAGAGATAGGGCCAATTAACCAAGTTTTGCTAAAACCCAAGCATCCTTACACTCAAGCATTAATTGACGCAATACCAGAGCCGGACCCGGACAATCTGAAAAAAGAAAGAATAATTCGAATCAAAGATGCAGCAGAAGGGAGGGTTTTCCAAGGATGTAGCTTCAGGGCAAGATGTCCTTACGTCATTGAAAAATGCATTAAAGAGCCAGATTTGGTAGAAATTACTGAAGGACACTATTCTGCTTGCCACATAAAGCTAGACTAGGAAGTACGTACTGATGGCATTCGTTTATCCTTGTAAGTGACAACATTTGAAACACCGTTCTTTGGGAAAACGCCATAAATCAATTTGGCTTTCTGTATAACAGAGTCTTTGAGTGAAACCATAATGAATTGGCTTTGTTTGGATCTTTCTTCCAAAATTTTTGCCAATCTTTCAGAGTTTGGAGCATCAAGATGCGCATCTACCTCATCAAATAGATAAAATGGAGATGGCTTTAGTTTTTGTAATGCAAGTACAAATACAATAGCTGCTAATGTTTTCTCACCACCACTAATTGACGTGGATTCTCTTTTTGGCTTGTTAGGGAATTGAATTAGATAAGAAATTCCAGAATTAAATATATCATCTTCATTTTGCAACTCTAACCAAGCATTACCTTCAGTCATTTTATTGAAAATCAAACGAATCTCTTTATCGACTTTGTCAAATGCATCCAAAAACGTTTGTCGTTTGTCCTTTTCTATATCTTCAATGAATTTGACAATAGAGTTTCTTTCCTCCTCAAGAGAATTCTTTCTTGTCGACATGGAGCGATATCCATAAGATACCTCAAGATATGTCTCTGGAGCCTTGGCATTTAATGCACTGAGCGAATTTAGCTCTGCAGTCAATCCCTGAACGATTGATTCCACATCAAAGGTTTCCATGTCTTTATCAAAGCCAAATGCAGAAAGAATCTGTTGTAATTTAACTTCATTTTCAACTAAATCATGTAAATCCCTATTCAGGGAATCAGTTTGACGTTCCAATGAATTGATTTGTTTTGTTATCTCCCGTTCCTTTTCAGATAGAATTTTTAGTTTGTCATCGTATTCTTTTAGATTTTCAATTGATGAGCCAGAAGTAGATATAAGGACCTGTTCTTTTTCTCTTAATTTAACAAGGATTTCACTCTTTGATTCTTTTTGCTTTTCCAAGTCCAGGATTTTTTCCGCTATTTCCTTGGATTCCAAATTCAATGAACTTTCTTCATCAGACAGACGATCAGATTGAGATTTTTCTCGGGTATCCTGAGTCTGCAAAGTTGTCTGTTGGGAAGATTTATCACGGTACTCGTTCATAATTGTGGTGTAAAGTTTTTCAATTTCTGCTTTCTTTAGATTAATTCTAGACAATTCATTTGCAATACGAGTTTGCTCCCCACTTGCATAATTTTCCTCTACAATTGCAATACGTTGACGTAATGTTTCTGCATGAGATTCAGTCACAGATAGCTCAGATTCAATAGTTGAATTTCTAGAAGTTAATTCAGAAATTCTTTTTGCCAGTTGATCTTTCATGTTAATGGCAGAAATAATTCTTGATTTCAGAATTGCAAAGTTCTCATTTGCTGAAGTAAGAGAGTTCTCAGAGATAGAAAGTCTGTCAACATATGATTGGATCGAGTCATCCAGTTTCTTCAAGGAGTGTTTTTTCTTTTGCATGTATTTTTTGATCAAACCAATGGATTGGAACAACCCATCAATATCACTGCTCATTGAAATTAATTTTGTGAGTTTGGAAATCTTTGAGTTGATATCAATCACCACAGTGCCCCCCTTTGCTTCAAAAAATTCACCACCTATAGTTACTGCTTTGTATCCTAATTGAGATACGTTATAGCCAGATTCACGGGATTCAGTGAGCACGATATTTCCAAACAAAAATGTTTTGAGCGAAGTATATGCAGGGTCACAATTTACATAATCTGCAAGAATACCCACCACGCCAGACACATTTGGTAGTTTTAGTTTGAATTGAGGAATGGCCTCAAGAGGTATAATTTTCAGTTTTGGAAGATTTCTGCTTCTGGCCACTTCTGCAATTCCAAGCAATGTTGCAAAGTCTTTGACAACAATTGCCTTAATCCAGTCAGAACTGACAGCCATTACAGAGCGCTCGTATGTCTTATCCCACGAAATCATTTCATATACTAAACCCTCAATTCCAAGTTTGTCTGCATCTTCTTTTAATTTTGCAACAGTGTAATCTTCGTGCATAAATCCTTTGACAGTTTTGATTTTTGATTCGTATTGAGTTGCAGCTTTGGTAGACTTTTCCAAAATCAATCCCAATTCATCCATGTCATTGTTAATTTTTGATTTCCTTTCACGCAATTTTGAAATTCTCATTTTTAATTCAGAGATAGTTGCAGTGTGGTTATTAACCATGGATTCTAGCTGGGATTTGTATTTAGATAATTTTGCGATGTCTTCTTCTAATTCATTGAGTCTTGCAGAGTTGGTTTTGATTTTGATTGTTGATTCTTCTTTTTCATTTTGGATTTTAGACAGTTTGAGTTCAGATTGATTCAGTTCGTTTGTCAAAGATTTTATTTTGTTATCAATTTCAGATTTTTTAGCTGCAGCTTCTGATTGTGCGCGTAAAACATCATTTCTTTGAGAATCAACAATTTCTAAATCTTCATTAATTTTATTTTTCTTTGAATTTGTCTCATCTATGGATTCTTTTATTTTGTTAATCTGGGAATGAATGTCACTACGAATATGATTTATTTCTTCAATTTCTTTTTTTATTTCGGGTATTCTAGATTCAATCTGTTCTAATCTTTTTTTAGATGCAGATATTGCACTATTATGAATTTCATATTGCTCCATTGCAGAACTTATTTCAGCATCAAGAGATGCTTTTGCTTGACTGTAATCATTAGCTTCTCGCATCAATTGAGATTTTTCAGTTTCAAGCGAATCAATTTCTGTTCGTAAAATATTTCTTTCATCATCAAATTTTGTAATTTTTGTAGTTAGATCATGTAAGGTTGATTCTTTGGAGGATTTTTGGCTGGAGATAACTTTCATTTTATTTGCAGCAGATATTGCCTTGTACCTGTTTAATTCACGCTCCAAAATATCATGGCGTAGTTTTTGATTTCTTTCTTCTTCAAGTTCATCAATTCTTTTTTTGATTTCACCCATCTTGGCCAGAGCAATCTCTAATCGCCTGTCTGCCTCATCAAGTTGTTTTACAGATTCAGTCTTTTTTTCATCAAAGTATGATAAGCCAATTAGATCCTCGATTGTTTTCCTTTTTTCTTCGGAAGTGAATTCAGAAATTCTAGTCACAGTTCCTTGTTGAACAGCATTAAGTTGGCCCAACCCGGCATTTGCCATGTCCAGTAAATCAAGAATATGACTTCGGTTTGTCTTCTTTTTGTTTAGATAGTATGTATTTTCACCATTTTCGTCCATCTCTCTTGTTATCTCAACAAAATCAGAATCAATAGGGATTTTTCTATCTGAGTTATCAAAGTGGACACTAGATCTTGCCATTTTTGGCCCACGACGATTCCCCTCAATATCATGGATTAGTGATCGTAGTTTATCCACTCTCATCACTTTTGGTTTGTTTTCACCCATCGCAAAAATTATGGCATCCAAAATGTTACTTTTACCAGATCCATTAGGACCAGAGATCGATACAAGCCCAGGTTCAAATTGAACCACAGTATTCTTAAACCCAAATGATTTGAAACCAAAGATCTCAACTTTTTTTACATGAACCAATTACAGTTTTTTGGTATTGGATAGGATAATCGATGATTAACAAGTTTAGTTGACATAATTGAGTAATTTTTCTTGTTTTGTTACCATATTTTTCGTAACGGTGAATTCCAGATACATAAAAATTCAGACAAATTTACGAACCAATAATTTGAGAACACTACAAAAGCCAGTGAAAACTATAGATCAGGCAAGAAATTCTAGTACGTGTTAAGAACAAATGGTTATTCATAAAAATATTATCAAGATCATATTGCTTGAGAGTTTTATCGGATTTAGTTCTCAGGAAAATCAGAATAAAAAACATCGATTGTTTGCAACAAACAATCATGCACATCAAGGATTACAAGTGTAAATCATCGAGATTCTCAGAATTTATCCAGATACAAAGCATCTATAATTATGGGTTAAGAATTCAAAATGATGGTAAAATTAGGATTAATTCAAACTAAATCTTACGAGTCCAATCCAAAGGGAATATCAATCATTTCAAAGATCATTAAAAAACTAGGGCAAAAAGAGACAAAAATTGTATGCCTGCCTGAACAGTGGTTAAAAAATAACATAATAAAGGATTTTGATTCAGAGTTTTCAGAGTTTAAGAAAATAGCAAAAGATTTCTCCATGACAGTTATTCCAGGCGCATTCTATGAAATGACAAGAAATCCATCCATAGTTGCCCCAGTAATTGGCCCTGAAGGGGAACTCATAGGCAGGCAAGAGAAGATCCATCCTTTTGATTATGAACGTGGCATTGTCAAACCAGGAAAAGAGGCTAAAATTTTCAATACAGCGTGTAAATTTGGAATAATAATTTGTTACGACATGGTATTTCCCAACGTGGCAAACATTCTAGCAAAAAAAGGTGCCCAAGTATTATTTTCCCCAAGCAGAATTGTCAGAAGGGGGATAATTCCATGGCAGATGTATGTTCAAGTAAGATCCCTTGAAAATAGAATACCTATCCTTGCAGCGAATGTAGAAAATAGAAGATTTGGAGGCAATAGCGTCATTGTAGATTTATCAGAAAACAACAAAGTAGTAACGACAAAAATGATCAAAATAGACGGAGAGAGTGAAAAAAGTAAGGAATTCACATTAGAGAAATATGAACAAAGTAGAAAGAGTAGATTTTTGGATTTAAATAAATTTCAATAGTCAATCGTCAGCAACGAATTTTTCACATTCAGTTTTGGCTTTTACATCTGAAGTTTGTTCTATTGGGTGTTTCATTAAATAAGCACTAGCAGGTTTAATTGGGCCACCAACACCCCTGTCAAGCGCAATTCTAGCTAATCTAATTGCATCAATGACAATTCCAGCAGAGTTTGCTTTGTCATCCACTTCCAAACGAACCTCCATGTTGTAAGGAATATTTGCCCATTGACGACCTTCAATTCTCATAAACATGAGTTTGGTATTTCCTAAAAAGGGAATAAAATCAGAAGGTCCAACATAAATTTGATCATCGTCTAGTCTTTCACGTAGTTGACTTTGAACGCTTTCTGTTTTAGAGATTCTCTTTGAGGCCAATCTGTCTTGTTCTTTCATATTTAGAAAATCAGTATTTCCACCAACATTAATCTGGTAAGTTTTTTCAATTTTTGTACCCCTGTCACTACACAGTTTAGCTAATGTTCTATGAACAATAGTTGCGCCAACTTGTCCTTTGATATCATCACCAATGCACGGAATGTTTTTCTCTTCAAACTTTTTTGCCCATTTTTCATCAGATGCAATAAAGGATGGAATGCAATTTACAAAAGCAGTATTAGTGTCAAGACAGATTTGAGCCCAAAATTCAGTAACTTTGTCAGAACCTACAGGTAAATAAGATACAATTATTTCAGCACCAGTGTCTTTGATTATTTTTTTTACTTCATCAGCAATCTGCTCAGTGGTTTTAGAGCTTTCAATAGGCTTGATTCTGTTTTCTACCCACAGGCCAACTCCATCTAAAATTGGACTTTCATGAACTTTGGCATCTGTTTTTGGCATTTCATCTTTTGGAATCCAGTCAACCATGTTTGGATATTCATAAATGGCTTCATTAAGTAATTTTCCAACTTTATTTTCACCCACATCAAACCCACATACAAAATCAATATCATGAATACCGTATCCGGCTAATCTATCATGAATAATTCCCGTGACTTCTTGAGAAGGGTTTCTACGATAATATTCTATACCTTGAATTAATCCTGCAAAACAATTACCAATACCCACCAAACCAACTTTGATTCTATCAGTCATTTGAAAAGTGGTGTGATTGGACTGGTTTAAAGTTTTCTTAGAAGAATGAAAAAATGTTTTGATTAAGACAGAATTTTATACCTGCCGTCGAAGAATCAAATCATGATAAAGACAGGTCGTTCAGTTAAAGATATTGATATTGATTCTAACACTTCAATTGAAAAAATTTTTGAAGAGTTATCCCAATCAGGAGGATTTGAATCAATTAATCTTTCAGACGGTTTAGAAATTTTAACTGAAATGATTTCAGATAACCAATGTCTCAGATTTGTTTCGTTTGTAGGAGCTGTTGTTTCAACTGGATTAAGAGGAATAATAAAAAATATGATTAAAAACAAATGGTTTGATGTTGCGATAACTACTTGTGGTGCATTAGATCACGATATCGCAAGACATTTTTCACATTACAAAGAGGGTTCGTTTACAATGGATGATATGGAGTTGGCAAACCAGAATATTCACAGATTAGGAAATGTTCTTGTTCCAATGGATAGTTATGGTCCACTCATAGAAGAGAAGATGCAGGCATTTTTAGAAGAAGAGTATCAAAACGGAGTTAAAGAGATGACTACTGCAGATATTTGTAAAATGATTGGAAGGCATTTAGGAGAAGATTCATTTCTTTTTTGGGCGTATAAAAATAATGTAAGCGTAGTAGTTCCAGGAATAATGGATGGAGCCGTCGGTAGTCAAATTTGGCTTTTTGCACAAAAACATAGCGATTTTAAATTAAATATGACAGGAGATGCAGATTTACTTTCAGGATTTATTTTCAAAGCTGAGAAATCAGGGGCTTTTATGATAGGCGGTGGAATTTCAAAACACCACACATTATGGTGGAATCAGTATAGAGAGGGATTAGATTATGCATTTTACATAACAACTGCACAAGAGTTTGATGGGAGTCTTAGTGGGGCATTAGTTAGAGAGGCAATCTCATGGGGAAAAGTTACACAAAAAGCAAAACAATCAACACTGCATGCAGAAGTCACTACAATATTGCCATTCATTTATGCAGCATTGATTAGAAAATTACAAAAATAGATTGAAAAGTAGATAAAAGATATTATCTGATCAGGGCAGAGACAATCTATTGATTCCTGAAATCAGAATTAAAGAGATTAAACCATTAAAATTAGAAGGAGGATATCTAATTGACGGATTCCCATCTGTTGGGTTTAGCAGTGCAATTGCAGCTGAATCAATGATTCATACATCAGATTTTAAATTAGCAGGAATAATAGATTCTGAGAGTTTCCCCCCAATAAGCATAATTAAAAATGGAAAGCCAAATTTTCCAACTAGAATTTTTATTAATGAAAATTTGAAAGTCGGAGTATTTTTATCATATCTGACTCTTGAACAATCTTTGCACAGAGCTACGGCAAATGCAATGATGCAATGGGCAAAAGATCACAAAATAGAATTGATTCTTAGTAGTGTTGCAATCAAAGATCCTCAAGGAAAGGAGGAGATGATTGGTATTGGCAGCACCGAATCGGCTAGAAAAAAAATCAGTGAAGCAGGTTTGAAAGTATTAGAACATGGAACAGTTCCAGGAATTCCAGGAATTCTGTTAAACGAAGGAAGTATCACAGGGCAAGATGTGATCGTTATAGTTTTCCACACAAATGGAGAAGATCCAGATTTCAAATCAAGTGCAAATCTTTGTATGGCAATGTCAAATCTAATCCCAGGAGCTACATGTAACATTTCATCATTACAGAAAGAAGCCGAAAAAGCAGAAGAAGTGATAAAAGAAGCACATGAGGAGTCAACGCATCTCAAAGATTCTATGTACAGATAGAAATTCTAATTATGTTTATTTCATTATTCAAATGGTTTTGATTTATCAACAATGGAGCAGTTTTTAGAGTTTGCAGTGTTAGTTATTGTCATTTCGGCATCAGGTGTGATGGCACCAGGTCCACTTTTTGCAGCCAACATAGCATACGGACTAAGGGAAGGTACAAGGTCTGGAATTAAAATAGCAATAGGCCATTCAATTGTGGAATTTCCGTTAATTGGATTGTTAGGAGTAGGAGTATTTTCTTTAGAAATATTTCCAGAATTTAGAACATTAATTTCGATTTTGGGTGCAATCACGCTTTTTGCTTTTGCAATTATTCAGATTAAAACAGTATTTTCAAGAAAAGAAATTTCAAAGGCAAGACCAAAACAAGGCCCATTAATTACAGGGATTTTACTTAGTGCACTAAATCCATTTTTTATCATTTGGTGGATTACAATTGGTTTCAAATTAATTTCAGATGCAATGCTGATTTGGGCATTTGCAGGAATCATAATTTTATTTGTATTACATGTTTGGATGGATTTTGCATGGTTAGGCATAGTTTCATTTCTTGCCTCAAAAAGCTCAATGATCCTATCTAACAAAAATTATAAAATTTTGATGGTTTGTCTAAGTTCAATATTAGTTTATTTTGGAATAGTATTTTTGGCAGACACTATGTACTAACCACAATCAAAAATCTCAATTTGAGGCTTACATGAATCATTGAAGGAATTAATTTTTTCAACCATTATTTCACATAGCTCAGGATCAAGTGAATTCTTGTAGGAAAAAATATCATTTAAAATTAACATGTGTTGAACACCACAAGAGTTTGCAGATAAAGTAAGAAATAAAATGACAAGAAAAGATACAGATAGAATTAGAATTAATTTTTTTAAACTAATTTTTCGAGATATCAATTTCCATAGTAGAAACATTACGTTGTTTTCCGTCTTGTGAAGTAAGAGAATCAGATGAAATTCTTACGTCGCTAATAACATATCCCACAGAATCCATTCTTTTCACAATCATTTGAGACACATCCACTGCTTGGGTAATTCTTTTTCCTCGAGCTTTTATCGTGACAGTAGGTCTTGTAGAAAGTTGAGTCAGAGTTGCAGAAACATAAGTCATGATAGGTTTGGTGCCAACAAAAATCACATTACGTTCTTCAGGTGGATGACGGATTTCAGAAGTTTTGCTTGTTGATTCTGGTGCAGATAGTTGGGGTTCAGGTTCTGGTGCAGATAGTTGGGGTTCAGGTTCTGGTGCAGATAGTTGGGGTTCAGGTTCTGGTGCAGATAGTTGGGGTTCAGGTTCTGGTGCAGATAGTTGGGGTTCAGGTTCTGGTGCAGATAGTTGGGGTTCAGGTTCTGGTGTTGATTCAGGTTTAATTCGAGAGTCAAATTCGGATAAAATGTCTTCTGCATCTTTTGATTTTTTAGCGTCGCTCAATTTTGAATTCCTATAATAACAAAAATTTCGCCGGCTTTTATTAATTTTTCAAGTTTTGTTCACTAAGATAGTCTTCAAGTAATTTTTCAAGATCATGTTCATTACTAGCTTTTCTGATTTTCTCAACTAAATCCTCTTGTTCAATCTCATAGCAATTTAATACATCTTGAGAATCTTTGAAAACCAGCATTGCTTTATTTTTAAAAATACAATGATAGAGTTTTTCTTTTTCCATTTTTTCAGGTTTTAAATTAATTCCATTTTCATCAGCAGAAACTGGATTTTCCATGAAAATAATGAATTGGCATTAGTATTTAGATGAATACATAATATAGTAATAATCAAAACAATATGGAAAAGGTATTGGAAACAAGAGTAGTTTTCCACATAGATTTTGATTATTTTTATGCGCAATGTGAGGAGACAAGATCACCTGAATTAAAAACAAAGCCAGTATGTGTTTGTGTTTTCTCAGACAGGGGAGGAGACAGCGGAGCAATAGCTACGGCCAACTATACTGCAAGAAAATACGGAGTCAAGTCAGGAATGCCGATATCATTTGCAAAAAAAAGACTGGAGGATAGAAAGGATGCAGTGTTTTTGCCTGTGGATTTTGAGTTCTATACAGATATTTCAGAGAAAGCAATGGAGATCATGAAATCCAATGCAGATATTTTTGAATACGTCGGAAGAGATGAAGCATATTTGGATGTAACAAAAAGAGTTGACGGGGATTTTAATAAAGCAAGTCACCTTGCACAACAAATCAAAAATTCTATTCGAGAAAAAATTAAACTCAGTAGTTCAATTGGAATTTCACCCAACAAGTTAATTTCTAAGATCGCATCAGATTTTCGAAAACCAGATGGCCTTACAGTTGTGACTCCAAATAACATGAATGAATTTTTAGAACCATTAAAAATCAGGACAATTCCAGGAATAGGTAAAAAAACTGAAGAGAGATTTTTTGAAATGAAATTAGAGACAATACAAGATTTAAAAAAATTAGATGTTTTTACTTTAAATAAAGAATTTGGCAGAAAGAGTGGAACCTACATCTATAATGCAGTAAGAGGAATAGATAATGAACCAGTCAAAGAAAGAGAAGCCAGAATACAATATAGTAAAATTTCAACATTAAAAAAAGACTCAAAAGACTATCAGTTTCTATCGGAGAATATTGTTGAATTATGTAAAGAAGTGCACAGTATCTTAATGAAAAATAATCGAATGTTCAAATCGGTTGGAATTCATCTTATTCAATCAGATTTATCAAGCAAATCAAAATCAAAGATGCTAAGAAATCCGACCACTAGTCTTGAGGAGTTACAAAAAAATGCTGATCAGTTACTAAAAGAAGCTTTGGAAAATCAGACAGACACAATTAGAAGATTAGGAGTTAAAGTTGCAGAACTTTCAGAAATTCAGGGACAAAGTAGCATCACAAATTATTTCTAAATAAAAGAATTATTGTTCAAGTCTTTTCATGCGTCTTGATTCTATCAAAATCACTATCAAAATGAATGCAAACAGCCACGGTAAAAACATGATTTCACCTGCAATCTTGTGATATTCTTCCCATGCCACAGGATCTGTTGTTACTTTGAGGGCATACCAGGATAATGAAAATATTCGAATCAGATTAACTGTGATAGTACCTATGATACCTAAGACAAAATACATTATTTTTCGATGTCTTGGAATATTCAATTTTAACATGAATGCACCAATGACCAATGAAAAAATAACAATACTATGAACTCCAGCAGATGGCCAAAAAACTTGAAGGGCCATAGAACCATGATCACCTCGTAAGAACATGACATTGTCTTTAGCTATTGCCGTTCCAAGATCAAGCACAGTAATTATCCACACATTAGCTTGAACAAAATATGGAACAATATACTGTAAAGGACCCAATGTATCATATGGGAAAAATGCATCAAGAGAGAGAATTATTGCAGTGCCAGTTAAAAAGATGGGTCCAGCTGGTGCAATTCTAATCCATCGTTTACCAAAGAAAAGGGTCAATGCTGCAACAATAAAAATTGCCATGATAACAAAATCCCACATCCATGTCCATGAGTAAATTAATTGTACATCAAACTGCTCAGCAGATTCAATAATGTAATCTCTAAGACCGGATTCTAATGAAATTAGATATGTGATAGTTAGAAGTGCCATTGGGATTACTGCAAGCAGTCGTTTTTTAGAGATGACAATTTTAAGACCAATTAATTCAGCTACTATGAAAACAAGTGCAAAGAAATACCCACCTCTACCTTCATTCCAACTCCAAGCAATGGAATCAGGGTATGCAATCATTGAAAAAAGAATTGGACTAGCAATTATGAAAATTCCAAAAATAAGATTCCAATTCCGCATTAGTTAAACCTAAAAAATGGCAAATAAATAGCTCAACTTTGTGAATTTTTAAAATTTATGTTTCCATCAAAATTTAAAAAACTATAATTCCCACACTTTCAATTTCATATTCTTATGGATCTTCTCTACTAGGCATGTTCGGGGTATGAATGCCATAAAATCTATTCAGATAGTCCCAACGTAGATTTCAAAGTTGCAAAATTTTACCTCAATAGTAACTTCCAATACGTCAAGTTCAGGAATTGATATTACACTCTAGTTTTAGGGATTTTATAGTCGTGAAATAAGTTACGACCAAAATAGCAATTGCCATTATTCGAATAGGAATCTCATAATTTGTTAGAAATGCTGTTGCAGTAGCACCTACTGAGCCAAAAGTTGAGATCACTGCAAATCCAACAGGCCCACAGCTACACGCACCGGCAACGGCACCAATAATTGAACCAACAACACCACCGCTCATTTTTTGTTTTGAGCTTTTCAAAATATTTATTCGGAAAATATTCATTGGGATTACCAATGCAGACAAAGCTGAAAGTGTCAAGATCAATACAAATCCCAATTCAGTTCCAGAAGGCAAATGACTTACAATGTAGGGGGCTAAGAAAATATATTCAGACATTATCAGCAAGCCAATCATCATAGATACAAAAATGATAGCAGATAAGAGAACATATATGAAATTTGAAAATACAAGTTTGATTGATTGTATCATTTAGATCATTGGATCCATGATTTGTTTAAAAACAGAAAATGGTTGCGCCCCACTGATTTGTTGTTGGCCGTCAGGGCCTACAATGAAGAACCCAGGAGTTCCACGTACACCGTGGTCTCTTGCTTGTTGTATGTTGTACTGAACACGTTTTGAGTACTTTCCGGAATCAAGACAACTTTCAAAAAGTTCCATGTCAAGACCCAAACTAAATGCAAATGCCTTTAGTCTTTCAGAATTTGCCCAACCACCATCTATTTTTGGTTCTTGTGAATTGTAAAGGATATCATGATAATCCCAGTACATACCTTGATCTTCAGCACAATATGAAGCCTGAGCCGCTTTTGGAGAATCATTTCCCAAAAAGGCCAAATCAACAAAAACTAAATTTGCTTTTCCAGTTTCAATATAATCACGTGTTATTGCA
>Ga0224512_10003544_pt1 | contig 13671 bp, 14 predicted proteins | sample SF_May12_sed_USG_4_FD_169103 | JGI IMG/M metagenome (GOLD analysis project Ga0224512, IMG submission 169103) | Sediment microbial communities from San Francisco Bay, California, United States - SF_May12_sed_USGS_13 | ecosystem: Environmental > Aquatic > Marine > Sediment | place: USA...
CGGCCAGGCAAATATCCTCGCGTTGGGGCAAGCCTTCCCGCCTCTCGAGAATCTCACGTTTTCAAACATAACGGTGTCGGGAGAAGGAAATATCGGTTATGGCACGAGCAGCTATGACATGGCATTCACCGACAAGACCACCGACCAAGGGAAGCAACTGGTCGTATTCAGGCGACCACCTGGCGGTGCCTGGGAGATAGTCGCGGTGAGCTTTAACTCTGACCTGCCCGCCCAGTAAGCGGAAGTGAGTTGGCACTTGGGAGCGTCGAGGAAGCTTCCGACCACGGCGCGAGGTTGTGTATCTGCCCCGCGAGTCCGCCGGGGTAGATAGTCGCTTCTGGCCGACTCCCGTCCGTCACAAAGAACCTAAACGAACGACGGCTATCAGCGAGAGCTGACGCTCAGAACTCAACAATTTGATTATCTCCCGTCGGACGGCTCCAAAAATAATTTCTCCCCGCCAACACTGAATAGGAACGCGGTTAGCAGCAAGTCGCCAATTTGATAATCAAACACAGTTACTACTCCCGAAGGAGATCCCGATGATTGGATATGTTGTTCTTGGTACCAATGACCTCGCTCGCGCTGCGTCGTTTTACGACGAACTGCTTGCAGAAATGGGCGTTACTCGCATGATGGAATTTGGCGAGCGAGGCTATGCATGGGCCGCAGCAATGGACAAACCAATGCTCTGCATAATGAAGCCCTACGATGGTCAACCGGCAACGGTGGGTAATGGCGTGATGGCCGGAATTGCGGCCGATTCGCACGACCAGGTCGATCGAATCTATAAAAAGGCAATTGAATTGGGCGGCTCCGACGAAGGCCCTCCTGGCTTACGCGCCGAAGGTGGCGACGGCTTCTACGCGGCTTACTTCCGTGACTTGGATGGCAACAAACTCGACGTGTTCAGCTATGGCTGAGAAATTGCGCATCCCGACTTGCCGGGACGCGTACCTTTAGGCGCTGCCGTTGAAGAAGTCGCTCGACTCGTAGACGACTAAACGACCGCTATTGGCCGCACTGCGTCGGTCGCCCTGGTCGTTGAATGATTTCCGCTTTGGCTGCTAAAGCAGCCGGCCGGGCTTTTCGCGTTATACTTTCCGCCTGTGACCCAATCCAGCCGGTCGGAAAATCCACGCTCCCGCAATCGCGAACGATTTTGAGCGGGCCGTTGTCGCCTCTGCATTATGTCAAAATATGTAAATATCCGAATTGACGCGCTTCTTCTACCGCTACATTAATCGGGGTCACATTCGACAAAGGCAAACCTGAGAAAACTCAGGGACGCAAAGCCACGAGTCCTCGCTTCCTCCGAGAAGCCATGGAAGACCTCCCGAAGGACCCCAAGATCGCCGGGCTGCCGAATCGCTATCAATTGAATTGGCTGTAAGAAGGCCATGTGAGTGAAAGGAGTGAGCGGCATGAAAACCTCGAAACTTAGGTTGGCTTACGTCGTTTTCCTCGGTGTCGCGCTTTTAAATAATGCGTATGCTGATCCGATAGATGATTTTGAGTCTGGATTGCCCTCTGGAGTTGACGGCAATGGAACTTCAATTGGTTTTTCTACGTTCTCCGACGGATCGCCCGTAAGCATATCGATCACTGACGATCCGCCCGCGCTGGTACCCGACGAAGACGGTGACAACAACGTCTTGGTCGTGACGGCGAATGTTTCTCTCTTCGCCGGTTTTATCCACGCCTTCGAGAACTCCGCTGTTGATACGTGGACTCCGATGGACTGGACTGCCTTTGACGCCTTCAGTTTCTACCTGTATGGACAAAACACCGGTACTGGCTTGTTTATCGATATCCTCGACAATCGAAACCCGGGGTCAGTAGTTGATGATGCCGAGCGATTTACTTACTTACTTGTCGACGACTTCTCTGGGTGGCGTAAAATTACGGTATGGTTCGCGGAATTGGATCGCAAGGAAATCGGTAACGGCGCACCGAATGATGATCTTGGATTAACCGACGTACATGGCTGGGCTTTTGGTATTCTTGAAACATCGGGTGAGGTCACTTATTACATCGACAACTTCGAGCTCGCCGTTGACAGCGATGGCGATGGCCTAACCGATGCAGATGAGGATGTTCTCGGAACGGACCCGTTAGACCCGGATTCGGATGACGACGGTCTTACGGACGGTGACGAGGTTGCGTTGGGAACGGATCCATTGGACGCGGATTCGGATGACGACGGGCTTACGGACGGTGACGAGGTTGCGCGGGGAACGAGCCCATCGCTCCCAGATTCGGACAGCGACGGGATAACCGATGGCGACGAGGTGGCGCTGGGTACTGACCCGCTGGATGCCGATTCTGACGATGATGGAATTATCGATGGCTCGGACCCAGATGTGATTGCGGATGCTGTGACGGATCTGCCGGCGGGGGTTTTCGCTAATCGTGGTGATCCTGCCGGTCAACGGAATGCGATATTGAGCCGGCTGGCAGACATCGAGCAGGACATCATGGATGGTGACATCGCCGGTGCGATCCGTGCGCTGCAGAATCTGCGACGCCATGTAGATGGCTGCCTTCCAAGTGCGGACCGGAATGATTGGATCGTGTCCTGCGATGCTCAAATAGAAATTCGAGATCTGATCGACCTCTTAATTGAGAATCTCAGCTCTTGATCAAGCTTTGACTGACGACAGGAAACCCCGCCCTCGTGGCGGGGTTTTCTTTGTCTGCTATTGGCCGTGCCGAGTCGATGAGGATACGTTTCATTGATCGGCCGGAAAGCGCGCTGAAGCAGTCCGTCACCTGATAAGATCGTGGCAGGCAATATTTGACCCCAAGCCGACATAGCGAATCGCCCGCTTTCAGGGCCATATCTAGACCAATCAGTGCAGATTTCACCTGAATCTCAGACTTTGAGCCGCCAGATGTGGGTAAAATCCGGAAAAGAACACAAACCGGAGCCAGCATGTCGTTTCTTGAGGAAATCAAGCGACGCAAAATATTTCAGGTCGCTGCAGTGTACGCGGTGGTGGCCTGGTTGCTCATTCAGATCGTTGCCACAGTAGAGGCGCCGCTTAGTCTGCCGAGTTGGTTCGATACCGCAATTATTGTTGCCCTGGCAATAGGCTTTCCTATCGCATTGATTCTTGCGTGGGCGTTTGATGTCACGCCGGATGGGGTGGTCAAAGATCAGGGAATAGCTCAAGGCGGTAGCAGGAGAATTGAATATGTCCTAATAGGGCTGTTGGTCGTTGCAGTCGGCTGGATCCTCTATCGCACGGAGTTCGCCGATCCGGAAACGGTTACGGGATCCTCCATATCTACGGGCCGGGCGACGGGCGAAGTTGCAACGGTAACGTCGCCCGAAGTTCTGCCGAACTCCATCGCCGTGCTGCCGTTCGAAAACCTGAGTCTCGATCCTGAGGATGCGTTCTTTGCAGCCGGTATTCACGAATCGACTTTGAATCAATTGGCGAAGATCAGTGGTTTGATCGTGTTGTCCCGAAGCTCCGTCATGCAGTATGTAGAGAATCGTCCGCCCGTAGCAGAGGTTGCCAAAGCGCTGAATGTTGAAACGGTGATGGAAGGCAGTGTCCGCTACGCAAATGGCCAGGTCCTGATCTCGGCCCAGCTCATTGATGGCAAAACCGACGCGCATCTGTGGTCGGGCGAGTTCAACCGCGAACTTGTCGATGTGTTCGCCATACAGGCTGACGTTGCCAAGCAGATCGCGACGGCGATGCAGGTGCAGCTGTTGCCGGACGAACAGGCGCGTATCGAGAGCCGGCCAACCTCATCGCCCGAAGCCTACCAGCACTATCTGCATGCGATGAGTTTACCGTTCGGACTTGCTCAGCCCGAATACTTACCGGCGATTATCTACTCGCTTGAACAAGCGATCGCGGCTGATCCCGACTTTGCAGAAGCTTATGCAGCTTTGTCTTTTGCACATACCCATGGAATTGGAGATCGAGCTATAGGGGTAGACTATGCAGAAAAAGCCATTGACCTGAATCCGGCATTTGGCGGCGCCTACCTGGTGCTTGGCCAATCGTATGGTTTCTATTACGCTCGTCAGGACGAGGCCCGCCAGGCTTTTGAACAAGCCGTCGAGATCAGCCCAAATGACCCGGGCGTATTGATCCAGCACGCTTATCGCCTGGCCGACAATAATGAAGACCATGCCGAAGCAATTCGTCTTGCCAAACGCGCCGTCGCCATCGACCCGACCAGTGATCATTATCAGGAATGGCTCGGCTTTATCTACATGCGCTCAGGCGATCTTGCCGCTGCGGCCAAGCATTTGCGGGAAGCGATAAGACTCGAAACAGGTTCCGGGGTGCCGTACGTGGTGTATATGAACCTCGCTTATGTGGAATATCTTGGCGGCAATCTCAGCGCAGCCAAGGAACACCTGGATTATGCTGTGACAATCATGTCGCAGGGTGCCACATTTAGAGCAAGTTATATAGCCTATTTGTATGGCCTGCTCGGAGAAATGGAGCTGGCTGAAGGACAATTAGCCCGACTCGAAAACATATATTCCGATCGTCAACGGGGAAGTTGGCCGCCTGAGGTTTGGGCAATACTGGGAACACGAAACAAGCAGCGGGCGATTCAAGCGTGGCAAACTGCGATTACCGGTTATTTGGAAGAAGACCGACCATTCAGTCCGGGGGCAATCAGCCGTTTTAGAGACAACTGGCTGAATGACCCAATGCTCGAAGAGCCAGAATTTCTGGAGCTTCGTCGGCGGTTGGGATACGACGGCTAAATCCAAACGGGCACTTCCGCTGTTGGCCGTTAGCGGAAGTCAGAATCTTGTATGTCCAACGTTTCTAGCTTCCGCTTTGGCCCCGATAGCGGCCTCTGAGCTGATAGGATAGCCACGGGCCGCTGATGACCCAAAGCGCATAGTTGAGCTGGGCTAGGCCGAAGCGTCTTTTTGAAGCAAAGCCAATGTTTTCGGTGAAAGTAGGTGGGGCTGCTTGCTAAGTCCCATATATGTACTAAGCTGCACTTAGCTACATGTCTTTCCTACCAATAAATTAAGAGAGAGGCTCCCATGAAAATCTTGCATGTACTGCGAATTGCTGCTGTATTCATTATCGGTATGTTGTGCAGCGCTCAAGCTGCAGAATGGTCCACAGAGCAGGCCGAGGTTTGGTCGGCGATAGAGGCCTGTGACGGCCACTTCAAGGCAAAGCGTATAGAAGCGGCCATGGATTGCATTCACGAAGACTTTAGCGGTTGGCTAAATTCTGAACCAGTGCCACGCGGAAAAGACAACTTTGAGAAGATTAGCAAATACTTTATTTCAACCCGCGATGTTGTTGCCGGGGAGCTTCGTCCTATTGACATCCTGGTCTATGGTAATTTTGCGGTCGTTCACTACTTTTACATCGAAGTTACAAAGGACGAGGGTGGCAACGAAGACTACAGCCACGGGCGTTGGACCGACATTTTAATCAAGGAAGGCGGCAAGTGGCGGTGGATCGCAGACCACGGCGGTGATAGCCCCAACTAACTCCGGAGACGCTTGAGGACAGTGGCTCCTCATTAATTGCAAATTATGATCCCCAAGCACCGCGCCTTGCGCGGGGTTTTTGTGATTGTCGAAAGATTTGCTTCTGGCCGTTCTGAGAAAGTCGCCAGGAATCTGAACGAACGACTGCTATGCATCAAATAGCCGTTGGTCGGATGATCTCAGGTAAAATGTCGGCTGATAACCTTTCGCACTCGTGCGCGATACAGACCTCTACCAATCAGGATGACAGGAAAACAAATCCGATGTTTATCGTAGTTCTCAAATTCTCTGACAATAAACAACAAGCCAGCCAATTCATGGAGGGTCACAAAAACTGGATAAAATGTGGTTTTGACGACGGTGTGTTTTTGTTGGCTGGCAGCCTTCAACCAAATCTGGGCGGCGCGATTGTGGCACACAATACGTCACTGTCAGATCTTCAAAGTAGGGTAAATGATGATCCGTTTGTCAGTGAAAATATTGTAAGCGCACAGGTTCTTGAAATTACGCCATCAAAAGCCGACGAACGGCTAAATTTTCTGCTCGACTGAAAGTCTTTTGGAGAGAGAATCACATGGCATACCGGCAATACTGTGTTGTATCGGGCATACTTTTTTGCCTTGTTGCATTTGTACATCTGCTGAGGATCCTTTATGGCGTTCCGGTCCTTGTCGATCAATACGTCGTACCGATGGTTCTGTCATGGATCGGATTCGCCGTGCCGGCCGCGTTGGCGTTTTGGGCATTCCGCCTGACCCGATCGGAACACGCTGCTTCGTAACAATGCGCTTGTAAAATGTTATGAACGCTGGCTCGAAAATTGAGCGATGAGTGTACGTCACCGGTAAAAAGCGGTAATTTATGCGGTTCGACACCGTCCATGGCAATAAGAACGAAAGTCGACGCTCGCGTCAGGCTGCAATCCAAGTCATATTTGAAAATATTCTTTAAAGAGGGGATAGCAAAAGATGGCTGTATATGTCGTTAATCACAAAGTCGAAAACTTCGATGCATGGAAGAAAGTATATGATGAATTTCAACCCGTTGTCGTAAAAGCTGGTATTAAAGATCATTTTGTTCTTCAGTCGACTGACGACAAAAATCATGTAACAGTGATTGGAGAAGGATCACTTGATGCTGTTCGAGCTTTTCTGAGTTCTAATGATCTGAAGGCCGCGATGGGGGATGCCGGCGTAGTGGGGAAGCCGGACATCTTCATCGGAGAAAACAAGCGATAGATCAATCAAGTCAGGGTCTGTAATGTAGGCGGCCGATCATGATCAACGCAATCACGCTGCTCAGACGCAAGCCGAATTTATCGGTCGACGAGTTTCAACGTCATTGGCAAACTGACCACGCCAGGATAATTACGCGGCTACCAGGAGTGCAGCGTTACGTTCAGTCGCATCCAATTTGTGATTATTACCAAGGCAGGGATCCTGTCTATGACGGCATCGCGGAGCTGTGGGCCGAAGACAGCCAGGCGTTTCGGGATATCGCTGCGAGCGAGGTTTATGCGGAAGTCCAGATGGACGAAGAAAAATTTCTTGATCGCACGGCCATTGCGCTGGTGCTAACCGAAGAGCATCTCATCAAAGAGGGCCCTATAGCGAACGAGCACGTCAAGCGTATCCAGCTTTTCAGGCGCAGGCCGAAGTTGTCGGTCGACGAATTTCAGAACTATTGGCGCGACACTTATGGTCCTATGCTTGCGCAGTTACCGTTGCTTGACCGTTACGTGCAGTGCCACGCGCGTTCGGGCGGCTACGCAAAGGGCTGGCAGCCCGCTTATGACGGTTTTGACGTGAGCTGGTTCAGGTCCGCTGACGCGTTGCATCACGCGTTAAATTCAGAAGCCTATGCTCGCACGCGAAGCGAACAGGAGAATTTTCTGGCCACCGGCGAATGCCCGCAATTACTGGCAAGAGAATTCGTCGTCATGGACTAATTGCATGCAACTCCTGCGGATAATGCGTGCTCCTATCGCACGGGTTACGAAACCTTCTACTTCGTCTTGATGTCAGGTATCCACGGATCGTCAGTCCATCCGGGGCCGGTTCTCCTGACCTGGGCGTCGATGAGGTAGGGTTTGCCGTCGTGAGTGGCCCGGCCCGCTCGCGCCAGTGCCGCCTTCAAATCACGCGGGTTGTCCGCGACTTCGGCCTGTACACCAAAGCCCTGGGCGATCGAAGCCATGTTCATATCCGGTTTACCGAGATAGTCATGGACGAAGCGGCCCGTCTGCGCCATGCGCCCGCCCGGGTACTGTGAGATGACCCGGTTGTGCGGCCCACCGTAAGCATGATTGTTGTACACGATGGTAATGACAGGCAATTCGAGCCTAGCCATATTCCACAATGCGGTAGGACCGAAAATGAATGTCCCGTCTCCCACCAGGCAGATTACCTGACGATTGGGTCTTGCGAGCTGCACGCCAGCCGCTGTACCGACACCGGTGCCAAGATGCGCCCCGAAATAGAAAAACCGCTCGCGGCCATCGATGGGGTCGTACACGAAACTGTGCGCACGGCCGATAGAGCCTGCATCGTCGACGATGATCGCATCGCTGTCAGCGAATTGCGCGACTTCATAGGTGACGCGATCGGAGAGCATCGGGCTATCGTTCCAATACGGATTCCTGGCAACTTGCGTGGTGATTGCATCGAGTCGCTGCCGGTAGGCCCGGCTGGCTGAGAGCCTGTCACTGGCAACCGTTTTCAAAGAAGCCGTCATACGATCATCGATGGCTGCCTGAAGATCGGCAATCCCGTATGCGACATCCGCGACAAGTGGGACATCAGTGCGGAGCACCCGTCCAATGCTGTTCGCATCGATGCGCATGTCTATGAATTTGGTGCTGCGCGGAACGATGAGCCGTGCACCGCTGTGCTGCAATTTATCTCCCACATTGATGACAACGTCCGGCGATGTCGGGTATTCAAGTCGATCTACGGACGATAAATCGCCGGCCCAGAGCGGGTTGTTTTGGGGAAAGCTCGTATGCACCTGGCGGGCCTGCACCACCGAGATACCCAGACTTTCTGCCAGGGCGACCGCCTGCGGAATCGCCTTGGCGCGGTACACCTCATCGCCGACAATCATTAGCGGTCGCTTGGCGGCGACGAGAAGATCGGCGGCCCGCTCGACCTCTGCGGGGTTCGGGCGCACGCGCATGCGGGGATCGAGCTTGTCCTGATCGATAATCTCGGTGCGAATCTTCTGACCATCGAAATCCATGTACCAACTGATGTAGCTGGGCCCGTATGAAGGAGTCCACGCTGCCTTGAAGGCCCGTCGCACGGTATCCGGAATCTTGTCGGCGCGGCTCGCTACCCAGCGATACTTGGTGATGGGTGCAACCATGTCGTCCTGGTTTTCCACTTCCTCGAAGCCGTCGCGGCCCAATGCGGCTGTCCCGGGTCGCGTATAACTGTAGAAGACCAGCGGGATCTGCTCCTTCCAGGTGTTGTACATCTGTCCCATGGCATTGGTCAGGCCTACGACCCCGGCCTGCATCACGATCGCCGGTTCTCCCGATGCCTTGATGTAGCCGGCGGCCATGGCCGCGCCCGGCCCCTCATGCGGAGTGATGATGTAGTTGAGCTGAGGTCGATCGACTAAAGCTTCGTAGAACGAGGCATCCTGGCTTGCCGAGTTGCCGAAGACATAGCGCACACCCGACGCCAGCAGCTGCTCTGCCAGAGCCTCACCGGTGGTACCTTCGAACAGCCGATAGCCCAGTTCATCGGGGTCCAGTTCCTGACCGTGTGCCACGTTGCTAACCGACTGCAGCACCGATTGGGCGGCTGCAGCCGAGACACCCGTTGCGACAAGGCGATTGATGAAATCCCGTCGTGAAATTGCCGCAGACAAATAACCAGCTACCAACTGTCTCATTGGCCTGCTCCTTGCGGATAAGTCTCAGCGAGATAGTCTGCCATGACGTTGATTTGATCCTCCGACCATACGCCGCCCCGTCCGACCATCCGGTACAAAGCACTGAGCCAGCCGTTGCGGTCGGTCTTCAGGTCTTTCCACATCCCTTCACCATGGCAACGAAAGCACTGCTCGGCGAGCATTTTCTGGCCCGGGTTGTAGGACGAGTCCTCGCCAAAGTTTGCGGCCAGATAATTCAGGATAATCGCTTCGTCGGCGTCATTGATGGGGGCCATGTAGATGCTGATCATGCGATCGACCGTTTCTTCCCACGCATCCCGCGATGCTCGTTTGACCAACGACATGCTCAATGGATGACAGGTCGTGCATTGTTCGGCTACCAGATTCCGGCCTTCTCCCTCGGGCATGGAGGCTGCATCCTGGCCAAACGCAGGGATCGCCCCAAGCAGGCAGTATGTGAGCAGAAATACCGTCCATATCATTTGATCGTTACTGGGGACTTTCAGGTTTGTGATCATTACGTACCCCGACAAAAATAGTTTCTTAAGATAGGAGATACATTTCTATCCTTATACTTTCATTAATAACACTTACCGGTATTCTGTGGCAATCGGTAGAGGAGAAACACGATCTCTGCCAGGACATCAAACGCAGTGTCTGCTCATTACGTTCGCTACTTTGGCGAGAATCAACGCTACCCGACGCCTTGTCATAACTCCGCTTTGGCCAAAAAAAGGCAAGCGCCGCCGTTGCCAGTTATGATAACGGTCTCTCGACGTTCTTACGGTTAATGAACAACAAAAAGGAGGCGCTGATATGCACCAGAAGACACTGATTCCTTACCTTGTCTCCGCGCTAATCATGCTTTTCATCGGCAGCGCTGCCGCGCAGCAGGAGCGAGATTGGGATGCGGTAAAGCTGCAAGTCCATCACGTGGCCGGCGGCGTCTACTACCTGGAGGGTGCCGGTGGAAACATTGGCCTGTCCATCGGCGAAGACGGTGTAGTCATGATCGATGATCAATTTGCGCCGCTGACCGATCGGATTGTCGCCGCCATCAAAGAGGTATCCGACGGTGACATCCGGTTTGTAATCAACACCCATGTTCACGGCGATCACACGGGCGGCAATGAGAATCTGGGCGAGATGGGTGTCATCATTCTGGCGAACGACCTGGTGCGAGTCCGCATGACGCAGGGTATCCGCGGCGGTCCTCCGGCGCCCGAGCGTGCATTGCCTCTGCTGACCTACAGCGACACCATCACGTTGCACCTGAACGGGGAAGAAGTTCATGCGTTTGCGGTGCCACCGGCACATACCGACGGCGATAGTTACATCCATTTCCGGGGTTCGAATGTGCTACATCTGGGCGACGTGTTCCGAACCAACAACTTCCCGTATATCGATGTGGAGAACGGCGGCACGCTGGCTGGCACACTGGAGGCGCTGGGCATCGCCATCGGCATGGCTGGACCAGAGACTTTGATCATCCCCGGCCACGGTACGGTGTCCACGCGTGAGGACGTTATGGAGTTCAGGGACATGCTCATCAAGGTAGCCGACCGGGTCTCCAGACTCGTTGCGGAAGGCAAAAATTTCGATGCGGTAGTGTCCGCCCGAACGACGGCAGAGTTCGAAGAGCGTTGGGGCGACCCCACGCGATTCCTGACCGGACTGTACGCGGAGGTGGGCGGCCGGTAACCGGTCGATCGAAGCGGAACCGGCATTTGCCGACCGACAGGCCCTCGTAATGTGCTTGACTTGCGAGCGTGGCGTTGTCGCCTACATTTCCATCGTTTCGGCGACCTCAATTGTGCCGTGCTCGAGGTGCGGGCATCCCTTGGCCATTTCAAGAGCAGCATCCATGCTGTCGGCTTTTACGATAGAAAACCCTGACAAAGGATTCGATCCGCCATCGTCTGTTACACCACTGGTGCTTACGGTCTTGGACTTTCCAACGGGAGTACCCGGGTTGACGACGGCATCACCGAGGCCGGCGAGCCAGGCCTGCCACTTCGCCATCATTTGGGCACCTGCCGCCGGACTCTCGGGCTTTTTCCCACCGTGATAAGCAAAAATGTAGTTCGCCATGAGAGGTCCTCCTGTGTCCTGGCTACCGGTTGCCGGACGATCGAGTTTTTGAAGCGACGATAATAACTCGCCGTCATTTGTGGTGCACAGAGTGCACCCTACTGGCCGCAATCAGGCGTTATTGCGCATAGCGTGCATTTCACGCGCCGTCATTTGTGGTGCACAGAGTGCACCCTACTGGCCGCAATCAGACGCTACAGGCTCACTGTCCGAGCTGCCTCGCGATACGAAACCATTCGCTGTCGTTGTTCGTCCCACAGGCAACACTGGAAGCATTCGTTAATGTGCCGCGGCGCGAGTGATGTTGTCACTGGCGACTGCAGCTCCGGTATCGCGTTCATCGCCTCCGGTAAACGATAGAACGGGATACGTATGTTGAGATGATGGATATGGTGAAAGCCGATGTTGCCCGTAAACCATTGCATGAGTTTGTTGAGCCTCATGCAGCTGGAAGACTCCAGCGCGGCCCTGTAATGCGTCCAGGCCTCTGGTGACAAGATGCGCATGCCCTTGAAGCTGTGCTGGGCGAAAAAAAGATAACTACCGAGCGCCGAGGCAACAGTCATCGGCAGAAACATGACAAAAAACGCGACATCGAATCCGCCAAATACCCACAAGCATGCGATCAAGGCAGCGTGGCCCAGCAGCACGAGGAATGAGTCCCAGTGTCGGGCCGGGTCCTTTAACAGGGGCAGCAAAGTGATGCTGAAGAGGAAGATCGTAACGTAGCCCGCCAGCACCGTGAGCGGATGGCGGACTATACGGTAACCGACTCTCGTCGCCCATGAGGCCTGGTGCCACATATCGGTGGTCATGACTGGGAACGCGCCTATGCTTGCAGTGGAGATCTGTCCGACGTGACCGTGATGGTAATTGTGACTCTTCTTCCAGGAGCGAGGCGGAGTGAGCGAGAGCGCCGAATAAATCCGGAATAACAGCCACGCGAGGCGTGATTGCGCCAATATCGCCCGGTGCATGTAGTCGTGGTAGGTGATGAAGGCACGCACCATCAACATCGCCGCCAGAAGCGAAAAAGCCAATCGCAGAGGCCACCAGGATACGGCCCCGGCCCCAACGAGTGACCCGACCAGGATCAGGAACGTGGATGCCACGTGCCACCAACTCACCGGTACGGATTCCACCGCAAACGGCACGGTAGCATTGAGCAAATCCCTCCCTGTCCGCAACCCGGCGCTCGTTGCGGGAGAATCCCTGCCAGATTCCAGCGCTCTTTCCTGCATCCTTTTTTGGAAGTGAATATCGAACCTGTAATTTATATGATGGCAGCATTGTTTTTGTATCAGTGGATATACGAATGGCGGTTGGTCTCCGTTGCCGCCGATATGCTCTTGCAAACGCTGCTTCTCTTCGGGTTCAAGCGATTTCCAAAGGTCCGGTGCGTGTTGGCAGTGGACACCGGCGGGATTTGATCCCGGTCCGGGTCTGGATCGTCTGCGTTCGACCCCAAAACGGTCATCTGCAATATGATGACCCGGTTAGAGCTGTTATTCTCCGCGTTTGCACACCAACCCGAATCAGGCAGCGAGAACTTGCGTCCAGCTTCGGTGACAATTCGAGAAGCCAAAGCGGATGACGCGCTTGAGATTGCGCGCCTTGCCACAGAATTGGGATATCCAACCGAGCCCGATGAAATGCGCAAGCGGCTCGTGAAGCTGATTTCTGACCGCACTCACTATGTTGCCGTTGCCAGCGGTGAAGATGACGATCATTTATTGGGTTGGGTGCACGCTGAGCACAGGATTTCCCTCGAGGGCGGCGCACGAGCTGAACTCATGGGTTTGGTCGTGGATCCCGTAGTCCGGCGCGGAGGGATCGGTGGCTCACTTGCTGAACTGGCGGAAGCCTGGGCATCGAGGCGAGGCCTGACGAAGATTACGGTGCGATCAAATTTGGTTCGGAAAGAAGCACATCCGTTCTACCAGGGTCTTGGTTACGCTCACGAGAAAACGCAGCATGTGTATGCGAAGCTGTTATCCCCTGACAAGCACATGGAGAAGAGGCGAAACAATTAAGGTGTCGGCCGTGAAACGTCGGCAGCACGTTGCTTATGTGGAGCGTTGAGTATCGCCAATGCCCCCCGGCATTCACACGCAAAACGCTATCGGCAGGCAGACGGCAAGTGTTTGACCTGGATGACGCCGCCGCTCGCACAGGTCCATGTCACA
>Ga0224512_10003545_pt1 | contig 13669 bp, 15 predicted proteins | sample SF_May12_sed_USG_4_FD_169103 | JGI IMG/M metagenome (GOLD analysis project Ga0224512, IMG submission 169103) | Sediment microbial communities from San Francisco Bay, California, United States - SF_May12_sed_USGS_13 | ecosystem: Environmental > Aquatic > Marine > Sediment | place: USA...
GCGCAAACTGTGCCCCGAGTGCCGGGCGCCGGTGGATGACGACGCCAGCGAATACGTTGCGGCGGGCTGCGATCATTGCGGCCATACCGGCTACCGCGGACGCGTCATGATTTACGAGCTGTTCGCGCTAACCGAAGCAATCCGCAAGATGATCCTGCAACACGCGGGCACCGACAACCTCAGGGAAAAAGCGCGGGAACTCGGCATGATCACGATGCGCGAGTGCGGCCTGCGCATGGTCGCCGAGGGGATTACCAGCCGCGCCGAAGTATTGCGGGTCACCAATGAGGGCTGATCGTGGGAATTTACCAGTACAAGGCACTCACCCAGGACGGACGCGAAGTCAGCGGCGCGCTCGATTACCCCGAGGAAGGATCGGTGCTGGCCTTCCTCGAGGCGCAGGGATACATACCGATCGATATCGAACTCAAGAGCGATGGCGATGCGACCAGCAGGCCCGGCGCGCCCGGGCGCCAGTACCGCAAATTCTCGATCCTCGATTTTACCCAGGGGCTCGGCATGCTGCTGCGCGCCGGGCTGCCGGTGGACAAGGCGCTGGCATCGCTGATCTCCGCGACCACCGAGCCGCAATCGCGCAAGCTGCTCGCGCAGGTGGAGCGCGATATCCGCGCGGGCAGCAGCCTGTCGAAAGCGCTGCGTCAGTTCGAAAACCTGTTCGGCAAACTCTACATCAGCCTGATCCGGGCCGGTGAAATTTCCGGCAACCTGGACGCGTCGATCGAAAGCCTGTCCGGGTACCTCGAATCGCAAAGCCAGCTGCGCGAACGCATCGTCAACGCCCTGATCTATCCGCTTATCCTGCTGGTGGTCACGCTGTTTTCCATCGTGCTGTTGATGGTCGTGGTCATGCCGAAGTTCAAGCAGCTGTTCGAGGACATGGACGCCGAGCTGCCGGCGGTGACGCAGGCCTTTCTCGCGACCAGCGACTTCCTGCGCGATTACGGATCCCTGATCAGCGCGCTGCTGCTCGCTCTGATCGCCGCAATCCCGCTGCTGCGACGCAACGCGGCGTTTGGCGCGAGCCTGGACCGCTGCGTGCTCAGGCTGCCCTGGGTCGGCGAACTGGTGCACAAGGTGCAGATCGCGAGGTACGCCGAAACCCTGTCGATCATGCTCAAATGCGGCATACCGATCCAGCAGTCGCTCGGCGCCAGCAGCGCCGTGGTGACCAATAGCTGGATCAGGCAACGGCTTTCCGCCTCGGCCAACGAGATCAAGGAAGGCAGCAGCTTCAGCGCCGCGATCGGCCAGTATTTTCCGAGCCTGACCCAGCAGATGGTGAGCATCGGCGAGCGCGCCGGAAATCTAGATAAAACGCTGTCGAACATCGCGCGCATGTTGCAGCATGACGTCAACCGCAGCATTGCGCGCATCATCGGCGTATTCGAACCGCTGATCATCGTCACCCTCGGCGTTATCGTCGCCGCGGTCATCGGTTCCATCATGGTTGCCGTACTCGGCATGAACGATTTGATCGCGGGTTAGCACAATGCACAATCAGGAAACGCGTATGAAAAAACAAAAATTGCAAGCGGGTTTTACGCTCATCGAACTGCTGGTGGTCCTGGTGATACTGGGACTGCTGGCGGGCATGGTGGGACCGAACGTGATGAAATATATCGGCTCGTCGAAGGTCGAGGTGGCGAAGGCGCAGCTCGAGGATTTATCGGCCGGCCTCGACCTGTTCAAGCTCGACGTCGGGCGTTACCCGAGCGACGACGAGGGCCTGCAGGTGCTGGTCGAGGGCGGCGACAATATCGCCGGCTGGAACGGCCCCTACCTGCGCAAGAAAAAGGTTCCGCCGGACCCGTGGAATCACGCTTACGTCTATGTCGTGCCGGGACAGGGAAATGCATATGAGCTGTATTCGCTCGGTGCCGACGGCGCGCCCGAGGGCAGCGGCGAAGACGCGGACCTGAGCGCCTGGGAGTGATGCGATGCCGTCCACCCGCGGATTCACGCTGCTCGAACTGCTGATCGTCATCACGATCGCCGCCGCCGCCTCGACCCTGGTCGGCGCCAACCTGATCGGCAGGGATTCCGCTAACCTCGAATCCATCGCGCGCACCTTGATGACCGATTTGCGCTACGTGCGCAGTCGGGCACTGGTGGGCAATATCGATACGGCGATTTCCTTCGACGTCGCCAATAACACCTATACCTCGCGCGCGGCAAAGATCGAGCGCTCGCTGCCTGAAGCCCTGAACATGAAGCTGACCATCGACCGGCGCGACATCGACGGTCGGCGGGGAATAATCCTGTTCTACCCCGACGGCAGCAGCAGCGGCGGCGAGATTCAGCTCAGCCGTAACGGCCGGGTGATGCAAGTCACGACGAGCTGGCTCAACGGCCACGTCGAATTGAGGTGAGGACCATGCAGCGCGGTCAACGAGGCTTTACCCTGATCGAGATCATCATCGCGTTCACGATCCTGGCCATGAGCAGCGTGCTCGTGGTCAACATGATCACCCAGAGCGCGACCCGCGTCAGCCGTGTCAACGAGCACCTGGCGGCGATGGAATTAATGGATTCGGCCATCGCCATCCTGCGTGGCGAAATCGCCAATCGCAAGCTGCGCGAAACCTACGCCGGCACGCTGGGCGGCGATTACCGCTGGCAGGCCAGCGTCGTCGGCAAGTTCAACCCGGAATCCGGCAGCGGCAGGCGTTCCCTCAATCTGTACCGGGTCAATATCCAGGTTTTCGACGACGGCGACCACCCTCGCCTCGTGCTCGACACGATCATTCCGGACCGGTGACGCCATGAACAGAAACACCGCAGCGGGCTTTACCTTGATCGAAACCATAATCGCGCTGGTGCTGTTGTCGTTCGTCATGGTGATCGGTTACCAGGGCCTGGTTTTCGGCGTCGAGCAATGGCACAAGGGAGAGGAACGGCTAGAGTCCCAGTACGACTATCACCAGGCGGTCGGCTGGATGCGCGCGCGACTCGGCTCGGCCGAGAAAGCGATTGCCTTTGGCGGGGACGCGAAATCCTACCTGTTCGAGGGCAAAACCGGGGAAGTCGAGTTCGTCGCCCGTTTCGAGCGCGCCCGCCGGCCCGGTCTTTACGTCACCCGGGTGTATCTCGACGAGCGCGATCACAGCCTTTACGTGGCTTATTACCTGCACCACCCGGACGTCGCACGCAATCTCGAGCAGCTCGAACCGGAACGGGTGAAACTGTTGCCTGGCGTCGCGTCACTGCGCATTTCCTATTACGGCCGGCGGTCGGGCCAGAGGAAAAAAGAATGGCACCCGGGCTGGCGAAACCAGGCCAGCCTGCCGCAATTATTGAAACTCGAGATCGAAACTGTCGATGGCGTCAAACATGAATCCTATATCAGCGTGTTAACCTCTAACAATGTCTAACCGCAGCCACATAGCACCGTTTCGAAAGCTTCGCGGCATCGTGCTGCCCAGCGTGCTCTGGATCACGGTCCTGACGATCGTGGTCGCGGTCAATTACGCTACCTCGGTAGGGACCAGCACGCGCGCGGCGGACAATATCAAGATGGCGGCCCTCGCCCGCTACGACGCGATCGCGGGAGTCTACGTCGGCATCGAACACCTGCTGGCGAAACGGGCAAAGCGGTCGAACCCCGACCCGAACCTGCAACTGGCGATCAACGGCAATAGCGTCGAGATCGAGATCCGGCACGAGGCGCAGAAGACCCCTATCAACACGGCCGGCAGCGACGAATTGCGCCTGCGCCTGGTCGAGGCCGGGCTCGACATCGGCCCGGCCCGCGTGCTCGCCGCGCGCATCGTCGACTGGCGCGACCGCGACCACGAGGCACAGGCCTGGGGTATGGAGGACGCGGGGTATTTCGCCGACGGCAAACCCTACGGCGCGAAAGACATGCCGATCGCGGACCTGGTCGAACTGGGGCTGATCATGGATATAGACCATCACGTGATCGAGAGACTGTCCGATCACTTCACCCTTTCCTCGCTCACGGCCGGGTCGCGCTACAGCGTGACCGCGAGAACCCGCGACGCGCAAGGCAACCAGTCACACGTCACCAGCGCCGTCGTACACCTGGGAACCCTGCATGACCGGCCCTACCAGATCATCAAGTGGCGCCAAAATGGCTAATAGCATTTCCCGTCAACCGCTGCTGCGCAACGGCATCGATGCCTTCAACCGTGCCCTGGAATGGTGGCTGTTCGAGCTCCGCGCGATCGCCGGGTCCCTGTTCCGCTTCGCGCACAAACCCGCGCTCGAGTTCGGCATCGACGACAACGCGGTGCCGCGGCCGGACGACGGCAGCACAGCGGTCAAGGCGGGCCGCGGCGACATCCGGCTAAAACCCGGAGACAACGCGTTTCAATACCGCAAGATCAAGCTACCGCAGAACGCGCAGCGCAACGTCGAGCGCGTGGTTTACTACGAGTTCGGCAAGTACTTCCCGCTGCAGGCCGACGACGCGCTGTTTTCGTGCACGGTCATCCCCCCGCCGAAAGGCGCGGCCTCGATCGAAATCGAAATCTGGGCCATCAGCCGGTCGATCGTGGATGCCTACGTGACCATGATTCGCCATGAATACGAAATCGATATTCGCAAACTGATTCTGTCCGACAGCAAGGGCCGGGACCTGATTGTCCGGAATATCGAACGGGAACGACGGCTTGCCGCCGGCCCGGAAGGCCGGCGAATGTCGAGAATGCTAAACCTGATGCTCGCCGCTTTGGTGGCCGTGCTGGTGATTTACCCGGTGGTGCGGATGGACGCTTACCTGGCGCGGCAAAAAGACGAAACCGGGATCCTGGAAAAACGCGCGCAGCCCGTCATCGAGTTGCGCGAAAAGGTGATGGCGATGGAGAGGCGCTTTCACGAGGTGGCCGACGGAAAATCGGAAAAACCGCTGCAGGCTTACCTGTGGTCCTACCTGACCCGGTCGATGGCGGATCGCGCGACCCTCAACCGCGTGGCCCTGGAAGGCCGCAGCATCCAGGTACAGGGCAAGGCGCGTTCGGTCGAAGAGTTACTGCGCCGGCTCGAGACGGACCCGCTGGTCACCGAGGTCAAGATCGTCGGCGCGGTAAAGGCTTCCGCGGATCCGCTTTTCGAAATCCTGAACCTTTCGCTGACGCTGAAGGAGTGACGCAACGATGAAACCTGCCTACAGCAAGCTCGCCGCTGTCGGTATGCTGCTTCTCCTGTTGCTCGGCGCGTGGATGCTGCTGGCCGAGCCCTACATCGACCTGTGGCAGGACCGCGTCACGCAGGCCGAGCGCCAGCAGCGCAAGCAGAACGCATTGCGCACGTTGATCGACCAACGCGAGCACTTCGAGCAGCAGTTCGAGGCGCTGAGCGAGAGCGAGGCGCTGCGCGCCGTTTTCCTCGACGACAGGCCCGGCGCGCTGGCCGACGCCAAACTGCAGCGGATCGTGCGGGAGGTTGTCGAACAAGCCGGCGGGCGCGTGCTACAGGTCGCCATCGCGAAGGCGCGCGCCGCCAAACGGTCGAGCTCTTCCGGCGAAACGACAGTCGACAAGAAGGTCACGGTCAGCGTGATGATGCAGGGCAGCATCGAGTCGATCTACAATATGCTGTACGAACTCGAAAACGGCCGGCCGCTGGTGCTGGTCAGCAATTTCGAAATCACGCATATCGAGTCCCGCTACCCGGTCGAGCAATCGGTCAGCGATACCTCCTACAGGGCGAAATACGATGCAACCGCGTTTATTCTCTAGCCCCAGGTTCTGGCTTGCATTGGCCCTGCTCGCCGCGCTCGCCGCGATTCATGTCGCGGATTTCGGCGCGCTGGTCGATGTGCCGCCGGAGCAACGCGACGCTCCGCCGGCGGTAACCTCCGCCTCGGTGGGCCAGGCGGTGGAGGAAGCGCTGCGACGCTATACCTACGACAAGTACCGCAACGTCGTCGACGCCAGCCTGTTCGCGGTTACCCCGGTAAAACCGAAAAAAGTGGTGGTGATCGAGCCGCCGCCCCCGCCACCGCCACCACCACCGCCGCCGCCGAAACCCAGGCCGAAGCCGTTCACCGCGAACCTCGAAGTCACCGGCATCGCGATCACGCCCGAGCGCAAGCTGGTGATGGTCTGGGACAAGAACAAAGAGGAAACCCATGTGCTCGCCGAGCACGAACGAATCCAGCGCTGGCGTGTCGTCAGCATCGACCGGCAGCGGGTCATCCTGCGCCACCCGCTCGGCGGGCGCTACGAATTTATCGTCAACGAGGATGCACTGACCGATGTTGAGAACTAGAATAAAAAGCCATGAGTAACGAAAAGCAAACAGTCGGGCTTGTCGCCATATTGCTGTGCCTCGCCCTGCTGACCGCGTCCTGTGCGACGACGCCGGACGCCGGCGTCGACGAAACGGGATCCGACGTACCGGGGGCCGAGGCCTCGCAGACGACATCGCCCAGTCCGAGCGAGGGCAAACCGGACATGGCCGACGCATTCGAGATCCTGCCCGAGATCCCGACCCGCAACGGGGAAATCCAGGGCGACCTCGAGTTTCTCAATACCGCCGAGGGCAGCCTGTTCGACGTCGAGGCCTTCCGCCGCCAGATCGAGGCCGAGGAGCGGCCGACCGGGATCGTATTCAATTTCGAGGGCGCGGACATCAAGCGCGTGGTCGCGCTCGTGATCGGCCGGATCCTCAACGAGAACTACCTGATCGACCCGAACGTCAAGGGCACGGTGACGCTGAAGACAGAAAAACCGCTGAACCGCGATACCGTGTTTTACATGCTCGAAAGCGTGCTCGATCTTTACGGCGCGAAGATCTCTCGGCGCAAGGGGCATTACCGCATCTACCCGAAGGAGACCCCCGGCGCTTCGGTGCTCGGCCTCGGCGACATCGACGCGCGCATGAAACTCGGTTTCGGCTACCGCGTGGTGCCGCTCGAGTACGTCTCGGCGAGCGAAATGGTCAAGATCCTCGAGACCGTGACCGGCGAAGAACGCGACATCCGCGCCGACGACATGCGTAACCTGATCATCCTCGGCGGCACCAGCGAAAACGTCAGCAACATGCTGAACGCGATCGAGCTGTTCGATGTCGACTGGATGCAGAATACCAATGTCGCGCTGGTCCGGGTCAACCACACCGACGTCGACGACGTTATCGAGGATCTCCGGGTCATGATCGCCGCCAACCAGGGCGAGGTCGAGTCGGGCGGCGTGTTGCGGCTCGAGACCATCGAACGGCTGAACTCGATACTCGTCATTACGCGGCAGTTTTCCTATCTCGAGCGGGTACGCGATTTCGTGCGCAAGCTCGACGTGCCGGCCCAGGGCGCCGGCAGCCGGCTCTACGTTTACCCGGTCAAGTATTCGACCGCCGACGACCTGGCCGGATTGCTGGAGACCCTGTTCGACACCAAAGGTGGGCAAGAGGAAGACACCACAGGTGAAGAAGACCTGACCGGGCCGGGATCGTACCCGGTCACGTTGAGCCTGGCACTGCCCACGGAGGAGAAAGCCAAACCGATCGTCGCCGCCGACGCGCCGGCATCCGGCACCGGCGACGCTGCCGGGACCGAGGAGCCGGCAGCGGCGCAAATCCGGATCGTGCCGGTACCCGACAGCAATTCGCTGCTGATTTTCGCCACGCCGAGCCAGTTCGCCAGCATCGAGCTCGCGCTGGAACAGCTGGACACGCCGCCGCTGCAGGTTCTGATGGAGGTGACCATCATGGACGTGCAGCTGACCGGCGACCTGGCCTATGGCATCCAGTGGTTTCTCGAAAACGGCGCGGCCGGCGACAGCGATTCGGCGACGCTCGGCGACGGACTGACCTTCGCACAAACCTTCAGTTATGCCGGCGTCCGCGACGGCGGCGACCTGCGCGCGGTGCTCGGCCTGCTGTCCGCCGAGGGCAAGGTCGAGGTGCTGTCATCGCCGTCGGTGCTGGTACGCAACAATAACAGCGCGTCGATCCGCGTCGGCAACCAGCAGCCGGTCCCGACCGCGGCGTTGAACCCGGACGGCACCATCATCGCCAGTTCGGTGTCCTACCGCGATACCGGCGTGCTGCTCGAGATCGAACCGTCGATCACGTCGAGCGGTACGGTCAACGTCGAGATAACGCAACAAGTCACCGACGTCGGCGAGATCGACGTCGCCACCAGTCAGCGCACCTTTCTCAACCGTAACCTGAGCACGTCGGTATCTGTGGATAACGGCGAAACCATCATCCTCGGCGGCCTGATTCGCACCAACAAGGCCATTACCAGGAGCGGCGTGCCGGGGCTGCGGGACATCCCGGGCATCGGCTTCCTGTTCGGCAAGACGGTTACCTCCGACGTGCGCGTCGAGCTGGTCATGATGCTGTCGCCGCGGATCATCCGTAACCCCGGCGAAAACAGCGACGTGATCGAGGAATACAAGGCCAAGTTCCAGAACCTGACCTTCGATTAGCGATTCCAACAACCTGCCCCAGATCGAAAAAAGGGGATTCGCGACATACCCGGTATCGGTTTCCTGTTCGGCAAGACCATCACCTCGGACGTGCGCACCGAACTGCTGATCATGCTGTCGCCGCGAATCATCCGCAACTCGACCGAGCACAACGCCGTGATCCAGGAATACAAGGCCAAGTTCCAGAACCTGGATTTCGACCCGAACTAGATCCGCAACGGAACAAAACGGGGGCATTAACCTTTGCCGGGATAAAGGGTAATGCCCCCTTTTTCGATCGCTCATCATGCCGTGGCCACGGATCATCCGCAGCCCGACCGGGCGCAACGACGCCATCAGGGAATACCAGGGCCAGGTTCCAGAAACTGGAATTGCAGACGGGGCCGTGGGTTACGGCTGACGAGTTTCCAGGTATCCGGTAAATTGCCCGGCATGCGGAAAGCGCAGAATCAATAAAAAAAACGCGCCCGAATGGGCGCGCTCGTCAATGGATTACCATGGTTAGTTGCGTCGCTGCCGATGAATTTCGACGAACAGCGACGCAATTACCCGGGCGAGCACCAAGGTGCTGGTTACTGGCACAAACCCATGCCACCGATCTTGAGGCCGCCTTCGTCCCTGGCGGTACACTTGCTGTTGGTGTAGGTATTGTTGCTGTTAAAGACCTTGACGCGCAGGTTGACGTTGACCGCCGTGGCATCGTCGGTAAGGCCCGCTGCGCAGAGATCAATCTGGGTGACAAAAGGCGCGTATTGCCGGGTATCGGGATCGGCATCACCCAGGCCGGCAATGACGCCACTAACGTCCACAGGTTCGCCGAGTGGCGTCTGCCGATTCCTTACTTTCTGCAACGGTTGAACCTTTATTTCCTCGAACACCGGGACAGTCTCGCCGCTGGATTTGTCGGTAATGGTCGTTTCGACAAAAAGAGTGGCTGGATTGGTTCCTTCCACCCAGCACAGGTTGGAGACGCCGATACTGGCCCCGCCACCGTCTTTGGGCGAATTGGAACCATTGTTTTCCGGTTTTCCGGCACTGGCGTTGCCCGCTGCGAGCAACAGTGCCAGCGCAGCGGCGGCCCCCAGGGTTTTATACTGGCTAAATTGAGTCAATTTCATTTCAAATCCTCTTAAGTTTGGTTGTGTCTGTGCGTTACCCGTTGATTGCAGCCGCGTCGATGACGCACCGTAAGTCGAGAACCGCTCGTTTTCACTGCTTACTACTGGCACAAACCCATGCCACCGATTTTTAAGCCGCCGTCTACCATCGCGGTGCACTTGCTATTGGTGTAGGTGTTGTTGCTGTTAAAGAGCTGCACCCGCAGGTTGGCGTTAACCGAGGTGGCATCGATAGTAAGACCCGCGGCGCAGAGATCGATCCCGGTGACAAAAGTCGCGTATTGCCTGGTTACGGGGTCGATAGCGTCGGCCTTGTTGAGATCCGCAATAACAACGTCAGCAGGTATAATTTCCCCCAGCTTTGTTTCCTGGTTCTTCACTTTCTGCAGCGGCTGGATCTGTACGCTCTCGAACACGGGGACTTCCTCGCCGCTGGATTTGTCGGTAATGGTCGTTTCGACAAATAGAGTGGCTGGATTGGTTCCTTCCACCCAACACAGGTTGGAGACGCCGATGCTGGCCCCCTGGCTATTGGAATTGGCGGGAGGCCCTTTGGCTTCGGCAGCGACTTCGTCGGTGCCGCTGCCGCCGCAGCCGGTGAGCGCAAGCAGCAACGCGAGCGAAGCGACGCCGCCAATCATCCTGGTTTGCTTTGGTTGTTTTAATTTCATTTTGAACTTCTCCTTAAATGGTTGCGTTATACCAGGATGCGATCCACAGCCTGCTGGTAGTACTGACTTGTCAGGTAATCTAACAATTTAATGTTCCAAAACTTATCACTCATATGGGGTAAAAATGACGATGCCTGCCCCAAAGTTCGTGACGCCCTTCACCTTTTATCCGATTTTCAAACGTCGTCGAATTCCAGTTTCTTTAATCGACGACTCGATTTCCCTGTACAGGCTTAACGATTTGAAGCAGCGAAAAGTTCCATCCCGAAAGAACTGTTTTACCTGTCCCAAGGTACAGGTGGCGTTTAATTACGTGAGCGTCGTCGGCGCGGGCCTGGATCGACAAAAGGTACTGAAATTACTGCAAAAACGAACTCGCCGATTGTCACGCCATGACCGCTAATGCGGCCAGGATAGTCCGGCGTTTTTCGGATCGGTCGGTGAATCATCATCAAAACATGAAACCTTTTAAAACGCTGGTTCGTTATAGGCGATAACCAAAGGAGAAAATCATGAATAATATAACCAGATCCATGCTGGTAGCGTCCGCGCTACTGTTGAACGCCTGTGGCTCGGGCACCGACCCGGCCACATCCGATAACGACGGCAGCGGCGGCACCGGCAGCCTCAGCGTCGGCATCACCGACGCCGCGATTGACGAGGTCTCCGCGGTCAACCTGCGGGTACTGGCGCTGCAGCTGCGCCGACAGGACGATGACGCAAAAGACGCCATCGAAATCGACCTGCGCGATCCCGACGGCAACGCGCTGGAATTCAATCTGCTCGATTACCAGGAAGGCGAGACCTTTCCGCTGTTCAACGACGAGCGCGTTCCCGCCGGCGTCTACGCGCATGCCAGGCTGGTGCTGGAAGCACCCGCGAAAACGCCCAAGGTTTGCGCCGGCCAGGATCCCGAGGGCGGGTCACACGTCATCAGGAAAGCCGATGGCCCAGTGCCCATTTTCGTTCCCAGCGGTTCCAATAACGGCGTCAAGCTGGTGAGCCCTTTCCGGGTGCCGAGAGACGGCGAGGCGGCGGTCGTAATCGATTTCGACCTGCGCCAGGCCCTGCACCGGCCGTCGGGACAGCACTGTTATTTCCTGCGCCCGACTTTCCGCGTCGAGGCGGTGAAGGATACCGGCCGTATCGTCGGCACGGTCCAGCCGTCGATGCTCGACGGGAGCAACGGGCTATGCAGCGACGACGACCCGATGAGCTATAACGCCGTGTACGTTTACCGCGGAGCGGATAAGACACCCGGCGATATCGACGCCGTCGACGATGCGGATGACGATGATGGGCAGGCGGATCCGATGGCGACAGCCACGGTGAAGCTGGACGATGTAACTGGCGATTACGAGTACGTGGTCGGCTTCCTGAGCCCCGGCAATTACACCCTGGCCTTTACCTGCCAGGCAGATCTCGACCGGATTCCGAATTCGGAAGGATCGACGGATGACGAAAAACAAGCCAATGACGACATTGTTTTTCAGGATGCGCAAAATGCCGTCGTCGAGGCCGGGAAAACGACGGTCGTTCCCTTTACCTTTACCCCTCCCCAGCCGGGGGAATAACGGCGCCTGAAACGCCCGGCGCAAAGCGATGCCGGGCAAATTTTCACCCCCGCGGCTGGATTCACTTCCAGCCGCGTTCGTTTCTGGCCCGGGATTAAAAAACGCAGGGAAGAATCCACGGGTGACGACGGCTGCACTTGCCGATGACATTCCCCACCCTCGATAGGAACCATGTCACAATCCGGCCACTCCCCCGCAAGAAAGCCTTAGTCAATCGGGGCTTTTCGGCTATATTCAGCTAGTGTTTCTATAACGTCGTCCTGCCTGTCGAAAAACATGCGGGACTCTGGCTAATCCGGCAGGCGTTACCGATGACGACGATTCATTCGCCGAAGACGGCTGATACGTATTGAGCATTCTGAACCTGTTTAAAGGCAAGGCCAAACCTGCCGACCGCTTCGAGCGGTTGCTGCGGCCGCATATCGATACGCTGTACCGGTTCGCATTTCGCCTCGGCAACTCGCGCGAGGATGCGGAAGAGCTGGTGCAGCATTTCCTGACCCGCATCTTCGAAAAACTGGATCAGCTCGAGGCCATCGAAAAGCCGGCCCCGTGGTTATGCCGTGGCCTGTACAATCTCTATGTCGATGGCTACCGCAGGTCGGCCCGCGAAATCACCCTGTTCAACCAGGACGAGTTCGACGATGAAACCGCGGTTCAGGAAGAGACGCCGTTTCGGCAGGCCAGCAATGCAGAATCCCTGAACCGCATCGATACGGCGCTGCAACAGTTGAACCAGGACCAGCGCGAAGTCGTACTGCTGCACGACGCGGAGGGATATACGCTCGAAGAGTTGTCCGAAATCCTGCAGGTTCCCCTGGGAACGCTCAAGTCGCGCCTGTACCGGGCGAGAACAGAGTTAAAAAAACTACTCGTGATGGAACCTTTTTCCGAGCCCCGTCGTGTTACCGGTATAAAGAGGTGAAACCATTGAACTGCCAGGCAACCAATAATTTAATGCAGGACTTCGTCGACGGCAGGTTGGCGGGCGACGATACGGAACAGGTCTCTGCGCACCTCGAGCAGTGTGGCGCCTGCCGGGAGAACTACCAGGACATCCTCGGCGTCATCGAATTATTGCAACAAAGACGCGTGCCGCCGGCATCTCCCGGTTTTACCACGGCGGTTCTCGAACGCGCGATCGACGCCGCGCAACCCCCTCGAGGCAGGCGGATGCCCTATATGGCCGGCGGCATTGCCGCCAGTTTTATCGCCGCTTTCGTGCTGCTGTCGATGATGACTAACCCGGCTCACCCGACCGCGCAGGTGGTGTTGATCGGCAACCAGGTCCAGACCATCAAGGTCGCAATCGAATCGGCCCATCCGGTGGACAGCATCCGCATGACCATCGATGTTTCGGATAATCTCGAGATTTCCGGATATCAAGACCAGAAGGTTATCAGCTGGAATACCCGGCTCGAAAAAGGCACCAATATCATCGCTTTGCCGGTATCGGCGATTGCCCGGGGCGATGGCGAAATCAATGCGCGTGTCGGCCTGAACGACAGGGAAAAGGTTTTCAAAATCAAAACCAGGTACCGGCCGCTGGAAAAAGTGCGCCGTGATATTCGACTGCTGGCATGGGCCGGATCCGGACCGGAGCGGCGAGATACGTTATGAAGAAAGGCATCATTACTTTCGCGGCATTTTCGGTCTGCATGCTGATATCGTCGCCGGCCTTCGCGTCACCTCCCGACGATGTTCTGGACGAGATCACGATCCGGGTAATCGAAAACGGCAACCCGTCGATTAACTTTAACGATATTGCCCTGCCCCGTATCGCGGGTGAACATGGTGTCGGCCACCCCGCTCCCGGCGACAACGCCAACGAGCGTGCCGCACAGGGTGCCGGGAATGCATCGCACGCCGCCGAGAAGGGAGCGGAGAAAGGG
>Ga0224512_10003547_pt1 | contig 13665 bp, 14 predicted proteins | sample SF_May12_sed_USG_4_FD_169103 | JGI IMG/M metagenome (GOLD analysis project Ga0224512, IMG submission 169103) | Sediment microbial communities from San Francisco Bay, California, United States - SF_May12_sed_USGS_13 | ecosystem: Environmental > Aquatic > Marine > Sediment | place: USA...
AAAAGGGGGTTTATCTTTCCGAGCTGCCGCAGGACGTCCAGATTTTCGATCTGGACCGTTACGGATCCGGCGGCAGGTTATTGTGGATTTATCGATTCGCAAAACTGATCCGGAAAGAAAATCCCGACGTGTTGTTCAGCTTTCTGTGGTTTGTCAATATGGTTACGATCGTGGCGCGTATTCTCTCCCGCGTTCGGTGTCGGCTTGTTGTTTCCGAAAGGGTATCGGTCTCCGGAGCACGGGAAGGGTTCCTCGAGGATATCCTGCGTCGTGCGGGTATCCTGTTCCTGTATCCCATGGCGGACCGGATCGTGCCGAACAGCGAATCGATGCGGATGCAGATGGTCGGCCGAATCGGGTTATCCGCCACCAAAGTCGTAGCCATTCCCAATCCCGTGGATGTCGACCGGATCCAGGCGAAGGCAAGGGAGGAGAAGGCGACAATTTCACAAGGAAGCACCTTACCTCTTGTCATCGGGATGGGAAGGCTCACCCCCCAGAAAGGGTTCGATCTGTTGATCCGTTCGATGACGTTCTCTCGGTTTCCTTTCCAATTGATGCTGATCGGGGAAGGGGAGAGTCATGGCAGATTGCAAGAGCTTTCCCTGGAGCTTGGCCTAGCGGATCGCGTTGTGTTCACCGGGTTTCAGTCTAACCCCTATCCCTTTCTCGCCTCGTCCACGGTGTTCGCGCTGTCCTCCCGCTTCGAGGGATTTCCCAACGCGTTGGTGGAGGCGATGACGCTGGGGATACCCTGCGCCTCCACGCGTTGCCCGACCGGCCCGGAAGAAATCATCACCGACGGGGTCGACGGTTTGCTGGTCCCCGTGGAGGATCCACGGGCGCTGGCGGGCGCCATTGACAGGCTGCTTGGTGACGAAACGCTCCGAGAAAGGATCGGCAGGGCGGGAAAAGAACGAGTCCGGGAGTTCGACGTTTCCAGGATTGTGAGAAGGTTCGAGTCCCTCATCGAAGAGACGATGGCCTGATGTGCGGGATATACGGCAAGGTGCGATTCGATAACCTCCCGGTCGACGTGGCGGAGGCGGAGCGGGCATGCACTTTGTTGCGTCACAGAGGGCCGGACGATCAAGGGGTGTATCAAAAGGGAGGTACCTGCCTGGGGCACGCCCGCCTGAGCATCATCGATCTCTCCCCCCTCGGGCACCAGCCGATGTCCAATGAGGACGGGTCTCTCTGGATCGTCTTCAACGGGGAGATCTACAACTTCATGGAACTGAGGCCGGAGCTGCAGGGAAGGGGACATCGTTTCCGATCGCGCACGGACACCGAGGTGATCCTGCACCTGTACGAGGAACTTGGTGCCGGCTGCGTGGAGCGCCTCCGGGGGATGTTCGCCTTCGCGATCTGGGACGAGAAAACCGGTTCACTTTTCCTGGCCCGGGACCGCCTGGGGAAAAAACCTCTCTATTATTGTCACCGATCCGAGTTCCTGTCGTTTGCCTCCGAGATCCGTCCCCTTGTGGAAGATCCGGAGATTCCAAAGGAAGCGGATCATGTGGCGATACACCATTACCTCACCTTCCAGAGCGTTCCGAATCCGTATTCGGCCTTTCGCGCCATCCGGAAGCTTCCTCCTGCCCATTGGATGATGGTCCGGGATGGTAACGTGGAATTCCGGCGGTACTGGAAGCTTTTCTATAAGCCTAAATTCCCATCGCATTCCCCGGAACAAAGGGCGGAACTGGAGGACCGTCTGGTCGAAAAGATTCGCGACGCGGTCCGGGTCCGTCTCGTCAGCGACGTGCCACTCGGGGCCCTCCTTTCCGGGGGCGTCGATTCGAGCGGTATCGTGGCTTTAATGTCCATCGCCTCGGGCGAACATCCGGTCCGTACCTTCTCCGTAGGATTCGAGGAGAAGGAATACGATGAATTGAGATTCGCGAGAACGGTTTCCGAGATGTACCGGACGGATCACAAGGAGTTCATCCTCAAGCCGAACATGACGGACGCCCTCCCGGTACTTGTGGAACATTTCGGGGAACCGTTTTCCGATCCGGCGGCCCTTCCTTTGTATTTCCTCACCAAGATAGCCCGGGAATATGTGAAGGTCGCACTTTGCGGAGATGGCGGGGATGAGAGTTTTGCAGGGTATCATCGCCACAAACTCAACCTGCTTCTCCGCAGAGTCGATCGGCTGCCTTCCTGGGTAACGAGAGGGATCGCCCGCTGGCTTCCCGCTCCGGGGCCCTCAAGCTCGAAAAGTCCCCTTTGGATTGCGAAACGACTGTTTCAGACGCTCTCTCTTCCACCTGCCATACGGAACCTCCGGTTCTTCGGGCATTTCGACAAGGAGACGAAGGAAATTCTCTACACCCGGGAGTTTGCGGAAAAGGTTGCTCAAGCCGACACGGAAGAACTCGTACTCGAACGGTTCCGCGAGGCAGATGCGGACAACCTCCTGGACGCCATATTGTACGCCGACATCCATACGTACCTGGCCGACACGCTCCTTCCCAAGGTGGACATCACGTCCATGGCGAACTCGCTGGAAATGCGCTCTCCTTTGCTGGACCACGAGTTGATGGAATTTGCCGCGCGCCTGCCCGCCGACATGAAGATTCGTCGACTCGAAACCAAGCACATACTGAAGAAAGTGTTCGGACGATTCCTTCCCCCGGGGATGCTCAAACGGCCCAAAATGGGGTTTGGAGTTCCGCTGGACCGCTGGTTCCGTGGTGAATTGAAGGAAATGGCGTATGACCTGCTCCTATCGAGACGGGCGATCGAACGGGGGTATTTCCGGGAGGAGCAAGTTCGCCGAATCCTTGACGAGCACGTTCAGGGGAGATGGCATTGGCAGTACCAGATCTACAATCTCCTGATGCTGGAACTCTGGCATCGCCGGTTCACCGATCCATGACTCTCCGGGTGTGCGTCGTATCCCCCCTGTACCATCCGAATCTCGGGGGATTGGGCCGCCAGGCGCAGTTATTGACGGAGCGGCTGCGAAAAGCAGGAGTGGTCCTTTTTGTCATCGCAAGGAAGATGACGGTGGACGACGGGGTCTCATTTTCGTCGGACGTGGAGGTAATTCGCGTTCCGTCCCTTTTCCCACAGTGGCACATCCTGGAAGAGATCAGTTTGAAGAATGTCATGATTTCGACGGTCTTTTCCATAGGTTGCATACTTGCCTTGGTCCGCCACCGGAAACGGTACGACATCGTTCACTTTCACGGGGCGAGTCTGCCGTTGTTTTTCGCACTTCCTTTCCTGAAATGGATGGGGAAAAAGGTGGTTGCGAAGGTCGCCGCCGCCAACCTGGGAACCGAGGCAGGCTCTCTATCCGGGAGATACTGGTTCCTCGGGGCCCTTCTTGCCCGCCTGATGCGCCGTGCCGATGCATTCGTTGCCATCAGTGAAGAAATCCGGGAAGGGTTGATAAGAGATGGTGTCTCGCCGGAGCGAATTCATCGGATTGACAATTTCATCGACACCTCCCTTTTTTTCCCTCCGGGACCCGAGGAGAAGGACCATCTCCTGGATGAACTGGGATATCGAGGGAAATTACTGGTCCTCTATTCCGGGCGATTGGTGCCGAGAAAAGGGGTGGAGTATCTGTTGAAAGCATGGAAGGAAATAACCGTGGAACATCCGGATGCCCGGCTCCTGCTTCTGGGGGACGGCCCACTTCTGGGATCACTTGCAGAAATGGCCGAACATCTCGAGATCTCGGATACCGTCCGCTTTGCCGGGAGGATAGGGGATGTCCCGCGATACCTGCGTGCCGCGGACCTGTTTGTTCTTCCTTCGATGCAGGAAGGAATGCCCAACTCGCTGCTCGAAGCAATGGCCTGCGGATTGCCGGCGGTGGCGACCCGTATCGGTGGCGTGGTCGATGTAGTGGGAGAACGAGGGTGCGCATGGCTGGTTGAGCCGGGAAGATGGGAGAGTCTACGGGAAGGGATGGGCAAGATGCTTTCGGAAAAAGATCTGCGGAACCGGATCTCCGCTGCAGCGCTCGATACGATCCGAGAGAATTATAGCCTGGAATCCCGGGTGAGCCGATATCTTGACCTATACCAAAGTTGCTTGGGTTAACCACCCTTTTTTCTGGGCCGCAATGAGCGTAATAGCAGACGATGACATGCAGACGGGAAATCTCTGATGGATCAGAAGAAGATCTGGGATTATTTCCAGGGGGAAGGCATCGAAATATTTTCCGGTTCAGTACACAGACTGGAGTTCCTATTCCGCAAGGCATGCCTTCTTACCCGGAAAAAGAAGATCCGGGTCCTGAATGTCGGGGTCGGCAACGGCTGGCTCGAGGAAAGGTGCAGCCTCCAAGGATGGGACACTTGTTCCCTTGACCCGAGCGAGGTAGCAGTCGAACGGTTGATCGCCAAGGGTATCGATGCGCGGATCGGGCTTTTGGAAGCAAATCCATTCCCGGATAACGATTTCGAGGTAGTGTTCTGCTCGGAGGTAATCGAACATGTATCCGAGGAAAAGGCGACAAAGGGATTGTCCGAAACCAGGAGGGTTTTGCGAAAGGGCGGTTACCTGGTCGGGACCGTTCCCTACCGGGAAGTTCTGTTCGAAGGGCTTGTCGTCTGTCCGGATTGCGGAGCGAAGTTCCATCGGTACGGGCATCTTCAGTCGTTCGACAAACCGAGGATGAAGACCCTTCTTCAGGATGCCGGTTTTCGACACATCCGGTTGCGCACTTATGCTTTTCCGGACCATAAAGGCATCTTGATCAACCGGATGAAGTGCTCCCTGCATTACCTTCTCGGAAGGATCGGGTCGCCGCTTGCTTCTCCTCTCCTGCTTTTCGTTGCACAAAAATAACGCCACCCTGCATGAACCATCCTTTACCGTCACCTGGAATCGTTTTTCGTAAAGACGAACTCGTTGCACCCGGAAAGTCTCGTTGTAAGATGGTCCAAAACATATCCATTTCGTTTATGAAACTCGAAAATCTCCTCCGGTTTGGCAACTTCGAAGGGATACCCCCCGACCCAGTCAACCATGTCCCTCCAAGGGGACATGCCCCGGTTGACGGAACTGTAGTTTTTCCATGTGCGGAAAGGAGTTCCGCGAAAGATATCGATCACCATGACGGGAAACCACATGTAGAGGAATGACGGCCACAGGATCAGGAAACGGAGCCTTTTCGGCAGGCGATTGTAGGCTTTTTTTACTTTTTTCCAGCGAGCGCTGGAGGGACCGAGGTCGTTGTAGATGGCTATGTACAATCGCCCCCGGTCCGATACGAGAGCGTCGACGTTCTGCAACGCCTCCCACATGGCCCCCGTGTGATGCAATACCCCCCATGAATAGACGATATCGAAAGTTCCCAACCGGCGGACGTAGCTCATATCCAGGATATTCCCCTCCTCTACTACCCACATGGGGTCACCCGGGAAATATCGACGCTTAAGCTCATTCGTGCATGCGACAGATTGGGGGTCAAGATCCACGGAGTGTACTTTGGCGCCCAGGCGTCTGGCAGCAAGACTGAACAACCCGCTTCCGGAACCGACATCGAGGAAGGTTTTCCCTTCGAGAGACTGCATCTCCAATGCGTTTTTCAAGGAGGTTTCTGCTTGTACCAGCCGTTCCTCGTTCAGCCATTGGAGGAATTTTCGCCAGTTCTCTCCGAATTCGAAACGGTCACCGATACGGATTTCTTCGACCGCTTCTTTCATGGTTATCTCCCGTATTATTCTTCTCTTTTTCTCCCCCGTACATTCACATGAAGTAAAGAATAGTCCCTGGATTCTTGGTTCAATTTTATTTCGATAAACCCATTTTCCAGATACCATTGATAGACTTCCGGCCACGTGTGTTTATGCTGATATCTCGGGGTGTACCAGTCGAAGGTGTCCAGCCATCTCCACCGCGGATTCGGGTGTCGGCTCATCGGGAAAACGAAACGAAAGCCCAGTCCGACCAAGGGGATCTCATAGATGTAATAGAGCGGAACGGAAAGGGCCGTAAGGTAATACAGGAGCCTGTAAGGCACTCTGGTTGTGATTTTCCTCCAGATATCGCTGAAATAGGAGTAGTGGCCGTAGGCGTAGACGAACACGGCGAAATCCCCCCCCGTCTTCAGCAGGGGAACCACACTTTCGAAGGCTTTTCTTGTGTCGGGGGTATGGTGGAGAACGCCAATGGAATACATCGCCTCGAAACAGGAGGCTGCGAAAGGGAGATGAAACAGGTCCGCTTGAACAATGTGCACGTTTTCCCTACGGCCGATGTTCTCAAACGCTGCGTCCACCGCGAAGCTCAGGTCGATCCCGACGACCTCTCCCCCCCAGCGGGAAACGACTTCCGTGAAACGACCTGCTCCAACTCCCACGTCGAGCACCAGTTTCCCCTTCAGGTCGCCTGGCGTCCACCCGGTTTTTCCGTGAAAGGTATTTTCCGACTCGTCGGTGGCGTTGAGGATGTCGATCTGGACGTCGTGAAACTTGTTCCACTCGAAACTGAAGGTGTCCACATAGGCATCCCTTTCCACAAAACGGGGAATTCCCTTTCGGATAGGATAATCCGATCGGCAGGGGCGGCATGCGAGAATCCCCTCCAGGATCTCCCCATCGGCTTCGGAGTGGTCTGCGAGTTCCAGTTCCTGCTTGCATCCCGGGCAAACGAGGAAGGACAGAAGTCTGGGTTTCATCCGGGAAACGCTCCCTTCCGTGGCACCTTGATGTCGAAATGATAGTATGGCGACATCATTACGGGAAGTCGGTTCCTCCGGGTGGGTGCTCTCTGGGATGAAACACGACAAGAGGCTCGGTCATGACAGGATCCGTTGGCGGGTCCCCCTTGGCCTCTTTCTCGGATCGTTTTTTCTTCCCGCGGCAATCGCCCTGTGGGCGCGTCCACTCCCCTTCACAGACGAGTTTCGGACCTATTTCAAGATCGCGCAGAATATCTCTTTCGGCAAGGGATTCACCGAAGACGGGACGACCCCATACGTGTACCTCCCGCTCCTTTTCTCTTCATTGCTTGGCGGGTGGTTTTCCTGACCGGCCATCGAACGCTCCTCTCCGTCCAGTTGTACCAGTCTCTCTGCATTGCCCTCTCCGTCGTCTTTACCTGCTTTCTCGCCAGGGAGATCTATCCTCGTGGGAAAGCGTCCTTAGTTGCGGGAACCTGGCTGGCAATCCACCCGTCGTTGTGGACGTACGCGGTGTTCGTCCGGCAGGGGACGTGCCGCGTTGGCGGGAGGGATCTGGGGGCTGACCACACTCGCCAAGGTGGTCACGATTTCCGTTCCTGGTCTTCTCGTCCTTTTCTGGGCTCTTCGGAGGGAACGGGACGGGAAGGTGCCCCCACCGAGGTCCTCGTCGCCGTCGCCCCGTTTTACGGTTTCCTCGTCTGGCAGCTGGCCCATCTGATACGTGGTGACCTTCCTTCTGCCGTTTCGTTCTTCGTCTTGTTTTTCCTGTGTTACTGGGGAGAATACACGCTTCTTTGGGGGGAGAATCGTTTTTCCGTTCCTGTCTATCCTCTTCTCGTCCTGTTTGCCCCCTGGGAGAAACTGGGTGCCGGCACGTAGACGCGCACTTAAGGCAGCGAGCGTTGTTCAGGAAGGATCCGGCAGATCGCCGGCTTCTTCCCTTTCGGCCTTCATCAGCGCCATCTCCTGCGCCATCTTCTTGTTCATCTGGTAAAGCTTGGAGATCGTGATCGAAAAGTGGATGAGGATGAGCAGGATGAACAGCATGCCGATGAGGAACAGAAAAGACGGAGGATAGAAGATTCCCGCCGCGTCCGATGCCCATTCCAGCCAATCCCGTTTCAGGGAGAACAGAAGCATGATCACGCCGCCGGCCAGCCAGAGGATGGAGTACTCCTCCCGGAGTTTTCGTTGGCGGACCATCTCGAGGATATAGAGGAGCAGGAGCGCGGAAGCCAGAACGGCCAGAATCGCAATCCTGTTCATTCGAACCTCCGGATCCGGTTGATGAGAAACGAGAGCGTCACTTTCACCATATAATACATCGCCCGGTACATGGTAATGGAGGATTTCCCCTCCGTGCGTTCGTACATCCGGACCGGTACCTCCATCGTCCTTGCCTTGAGCCGGTGCATGAGGACATAGGCATCCACCTCCGGGTAGTCCGACGGGTAATGGTGGGAGTAGAACTCGATCAACCGGCGGTTGATGGCGAAAAAGCCGGATGTGGGATCGGTCACGCGGTAACCGGTGTTCCACCGGACAAGCCAGCGGAAAAACCGGATGCCGAAGATGCGGGGGATGGAAATTCGGTATTCCTTCTCGCCGAGGAACCGCGACCCGATGACGGCGTCGGCGCTGCCTGCCAGGATCGGTTCCAGAACCCGGGGAATGTCCTCCGCTTCATGCTGCCCGTCCGCGTCGATGCGGACCAACGCATCGTAGCCGTGGTCGCGGGCGAACAGGTACGCCGTCTGGAGGGCCCCTCCGATCCCCAGGTTGCAGGGAAGATCCAGCGTGATGGCCCCGGCGTTCCTGGCCGCAGCGGAGGTGCCGTCCGGAGACCCGTCGTTCACCACCACGACATCGTAGGGGAGTTTCCCCCGTAAGGAGGAGACGATTCCCCCGATCGATTTCTCCTCCCCGTAGGCAGGAATGGCGACGAGGACGCGGGGGTCTTTCCCTGTGTTGCCTTCCGCATGGGTAGAACCCGCTTGCGACATCGACACCTTCCCTCGTTTCCCCGGCGGATATGTACCAACGGGCAATACTATACCGCCAACTTCCGCGGGAGGAAACGGGGAGAGCGCCATAACACCGTGCTCGTATGCAGCCCCTTTCGTTTTATTTCGGCCTGACAGGAGCACGTGGTAAAATTCAATATTCGAAGACGAAACATCCGGAGGTTCGATGAGCGGCTGTGTGTGGAGCCGAAGGCAGTTTTTAAAACTTGCGGGCGGCACGGCGGGGATCACCGCGGCCGGCGGCGCCGGCCTGCTTGCCGGAAGCCTACCGACCTTTCTGCGTGCCGCCGCCGGGCCGGGAAACGGCACAAAGGTGGCCATCGCCTCCGGGGCAAGCGCCGCGGACAACGCACGCAGGGCGGTCGATTCGCTCGGCGGGATCCGCGCCTTTGTCTCCCGCGGGGACGTGGTGGTCCTGAAGCCGAACATCGGCTGGGACCGCACTCCCGAGCAGGCGGCGAACACCAACCCCGACGTGGTGATCGCCCTGGCGGAGATGTGCCTGTCCGCAGGGGCGAAGAAAGTGCGCGTCTTCGACCGCACCTGCAACGAACCGAGGCGCTGTTACATAAACAGCGGCATCCAGCAGGCGGTGGAGGAGTTTGCCAAGAAACACCACGCGGGCGATTCCCTGCGCATCTACCACGTGGAAGACCGGAAATTCCAGCGGACCGACATTTCCAGCGCTCTCGCCCTCAACCAGTGGGACCTGTACCGGGACGCCCTCGAGGCCGACAAGATCATCAATATCCCCGTGGCCAAGCACCACACGCTGGCCAACGTCACCCTGGCCCTGAAAAACATGATGGGAGTGATGGGGGGGAACCGGGGGCAGATCCATTTCCGTCTGCCCGACTGCCTCGTAGACATCAACCGGAAGCTTCCCACACACCTCGCGGTCATCGACGCCACCCGCATTCTGCTGCGGAATGGTCCTTCGGGAGGAAATCTTGCGGACGTAAAACAGGTCGGCAAGGTGATCGCTTCCGCCGATGTCGTGGCGGCGGACGTCGTGGCGGCGGACAGGCTCTTCGGCCTGAGCCCGGACGAGGTGCCGCACATCCGGACGGCACTCGAGGCAGGGCTTGGGGTTGCGTCCCCCGCCGGGATCCGGGCGGTGGAGGTGTGACGACGATGCGGCCCAAACGCAACCCTGAAATCGTCTGGAGGCTGGAAAAAGGGATGCACGAAATGGCGTGGGACAAGGCGCGCAAAGGGGAGGAGTACGAGGACCTGGGGATCATGACGCTCATGGTGAACGGGACCATCCACATGCTGAACCTTGCGGGGGCGGAAATCTGGACCCGGATCAACGGGATCAGGTCGGTCGAAACGATCGCCGCCGAGATCGCTCCCCTCTTCCACGCCGATCCCGGGGAGATGCAGGCCGACGTGATGGAATTTTTTAAAGATGTCGAGGGGAAAGGGTGGGTAACGCTTTCCGGGGATACTGCCCCCGCAGCACCCCGGTGGACGGCCAAATGACTTTCCTGAATAGTTTTCCGTGAGGGGTCATTTGGAATTTCAGTTGCCAATTCAGATACGCTGGGACGTAGATTTCCGGGGCCGGATCGGGCGCCCCAAACGTATTGCCCGACAGATCCGGGAGATCGCTCCCGAGTTCGTGGAGCTTACGTTCGAGGGTGACAGGGGAATTTCGGAACTCTCCGCCATCTTCACCGAAATCCACAAGATTCATCCGAAGGTGGAAGCGACGTTGGGGCTTACCGGTAAGGCCGTCGCAGCCGCCCGGTGGGGGTATCCCATAACCTTCCTGTGGGCCTTCGAAGGGGGCAAGACGTTTTCTCACTGCATCCCCAAGGAAGCGCGAGCGGTATCGTTTACGCCGGAAGAGGAGACCATACTCCTGCTGCCGGAAATTCTCGAGGATTTCTCGGAGAGTACGGCAGAGGAATTGCATCTTCCTAACGTCAATGCCGTCCGCGCGCTCGCGGCGAAGGGACATATCCCGGTCCCACGCGCCGAACAGATCCGGGAGGTGTCTGAGAAAATCGCGCTCTCCCCGGTTCCTATGGAGGGGAAGCGGCTCATCGTCCACGATTTCTTCCTCTGCCGGGCATTGCGGAGTGTCTTCCCGGACGAGGGGGGAAATCGCGTCGAGTTTCCCGGCTGCGAGGCGGGGACCCGGCTTGCCTACGTGGACTGGGACGGCAACGTCTACCCTTGCGACTCCATCCCCATCCGCCTGGGGAATCTCCTCGAGACTCCCTTCGAACGGATATGGCGGTCGCCGGCGCGGATGCGCGTCGTCGAGGCGATCCACTCGGTTCCCGTCGATTGCGATTCCTGCATGGCCCATAGCGGCTGCCGCGGCCTTTCGCACTTCGCCTCGGGTAATACCGACGCGAACGCTGCCACCGGTACCGGTGTCCAAGAAGGCGCTTCCGCACCCTTGCCCAAAGCCAAATAGGGGTGCTCCTGCCACTGCGGATCCGGCATTGTATACGGGAACCGGATTGTGTTCTAATTCCATGGTTGATAGTTCGGGAAACCCCCCAAGATAGAGGAGAAAAAACGTGAATCGATCTCTCTTGCGAAGTGTCCTGTTCCTGGCCATCGCCGTCGCGGCACTTGGTGTGCCGGGCTGCTCCAAGCCGCAAGCGACGAGTCAAACGGTAGCCGAGGTAAACGGCGACGAGATCCGGGTAACCGAGCTTCGGGAGTTCCTCGGTGTGCTCGGGGGGGGCACCCCCGTTGCGGAGATCACGGCGGAGCAGAAAAGCCAGTCCCTCGACCGGCTGATCGCGGGCCGTCTCCTCGCCCAGAACGCCCGGGCGCAGGGGTTGGACAACACGGACGAATTCCGGAACGCCTGGGAAGGGAGCGAGCAGACCGCCCTGATCACGGCGCTTATGCGGAAGGAGATCGACTCCAAGGCGAAGGTATCCCGGGAGGAGGTCCAGGCCGAGGCGAAGAAGATGATGGCTGCGGACAACACCCTTTCCGACAATACCGCGAACGTCCAGGCGGGGCGCTCGGTTTCCCGGGCGAAGATACGGAAAGTCCAGGAAGAATTGATCGATGCCGCAAATAAAGAGTTCCCTACCACGATCCACCAGGAGATGGTGGACGAGATCGCCGGTGGCGGGACGGTTCCGGACAATGCCGTACTGGCGACCGCCGCTGGCGACAATATCACCTACGGGGACGTGAGAGAGGATCTGGAGCGGCCGATAAGGGGGATGCACGGCGGGCAGTCCATCGCCCGCAACCCCGTGGCGATCAACCGTATGCTGACCCGGGAAGCCACCGGGAAATCGCTTGGCGCCTACGCGAAGAAGCAGGGGATCGAGGGGTCCGATTGGCACAAAATCACCCGCGAAGATATAGAGAGGTCGATCCTCATCGACCTGCTGGCGGCGAAGATCATGGAAGACGAGTCCCCGGTAGGCGACGAGGAGGTCGATGCCTATTACAAGGAGCACTCCGAGATGTTCGTCCAGCACGGGAAGAAGGTTCCCCTCGCGATGGTCAAGGAGCAGCTTCGGGGATTCCTGAGCAGCGAGAAGCGAAAATCCGCGATGAATGACTATATCGAGGAGTTGAAGAAGAAGGCGACGATCAAGGTGAACGAGAAGGTGCTGGGCGACGTGTAGGGGATTTTCGATGGGGCGCAAGGTCCGCACGGTTCTCCTTTTCGCTGCGGGGGGTCTCCTTCTGCTTGGCGGGCCGGCGTTGGCCCAGGAAAAGCAGACGCCTCCGGCGGGGAAAGAGACGGGCGTAGCGGAAAGCGTCCCGTTGCTTGCGGCGGGGGCCGCTGCGCCCGCGTTTCGCCTTTCGGAAGTGTCCGGGGCGTCGTATTTCTATGGCGGGGCAGGGAGCGGGAAACCGCTCCTCCTCGCCTTTTTTTCCGTGTTCTGCGACCCGTGCCGCGACGAGCTGGCGGTCCTCCAGAGGATCCAGAAAAGGTACGGCGGCCGCGTGGAAGTGGCGGCCATCTGCCTGGACGGGGAAATCCTGAAAAGTACGGTTGCCGGGTTCGCGATGCAGGAAGGGTACGCCTTCCGTGTTCTCTTGGACGAAGTGACCGACAGGCAGGTGTTCCGGGTCGCGAATGCGTACCGGGTGACGGAGATGCCCACGCTGTACTTCGTAAACAGTGTCGGAAGGATCGCCTTCGCCGGGACGGGCCGGGTCGCGGAGGATACGATTGAAAAGGCCGTCCAGGCCGCTCTGGCCAGGTAAAAAGTGGCCGGTTCGCCGCGATTTCTCCTTTTCGACCCGACGGGCGACTCGTGGTCTGCGATCACCCTCCCGCAGGTGGCGTTCGCGGGGCGTTCCAACGTCGGCAAATCGTCTCTGTTAAATGCCCTGGTGGGGCACTCGCGGCTTGCCCGCGTCGGAAAGACGCCCGGCAGGACGCGCGGGATCGCGTTCTTCGAGATCGAAGGGAGATTCGTCTTCGCCGATCTTCCGGGGTACGGGTTCGCGAAGGTTTCCCGGACGGAGCGCGAAGGGTGGAAGAAGCTCGTGGAGGGGTATTTTTCCGGCTGCCGCCTGTTGCGGAAGGTCTACGTCCTGGTGGATATCCGGAGGGGGCCGCAGGAGGACGAGGAGATGCTTGCGGAATATCTCTCCTCCCACGGCGTCGCGTACCGTTTCGTGGGCATGAAGGCCGACAAGGTCAAGCCGAGGGAAATTCCGATTCTTTCCTCGCACTTCTCGGGGGCGCCGTGGCTTGCGCGGGGAGGGCCTCCGGTGCTCGTCTCGGCCAGGACACGGACGGGGATCGACCTCCTCTGGCGGGACATCCGGGCGGTTTTTTCCCCTTGATTTCAATGGGGGGAAAGGATACGATTTCCGGGTTCTAAACCGGCTCAAGTCCTGCCTGGGTCACAATTTCACGTTACAGTCCGGCGGCCTCCCGGCGGGCACGGAGGACACCCGTTGTTCACAGTCACCGAAAACAAAGAGATCGCCAAGAACGTCTTCTTCCAGAAGATCCAGGCGCCCCGGATCGCGCGCAAG
>Ga0224512_10003548_pt1 | contig 13665 bp, 11 predicted proteins | sample SF_May12_sed_USG_4_FD_169103 | JGI IMG/M metagenome (GOLD analysis project Ga0224512, IMG submission 169103) | Sediment microbial communities from San Francisco Bay, California, United States - SF_May12_sed_USGS_13 | ecosystem: Environmental > Aquatic > Marine > Sediment | place: USA...
TTACGCAACAACCCGTCACTCGACTACTTCGCCGATACGCCCGAGGATTGGGGTTACTGTGTTTTCGGAAAAATTATTGAAGGAATGGGGTTCGTCGATAAGATGGGCGGCATCGCGACGATGTCCCGGGCCGGCCACACTGGCAACCCAGTCACGGATATTTTTATCGAATCCATCGTGCAGTTGCGTTAGCCTCGGCCGGCCCTACTTGCAGTGGCGCACACATTATTTATATCGGATCTGCATCTCACCCCAGAACGCCCACAGATTTTGGAATTGTTTCTGCAATTCCTGGACCACGACGCCCGCAATGCCGAGGCGCTGTATATTCTCGGCGACCTATTCGAATATTGGATCGGCGACGACGCAGCGGAACAGCTCGGACATCAATCCATACTGCACGGTCTGCGCCGCCTGACCGACAGCGGCATCCCCGTGTATGTCATGCACGGCAACCGGGACTTCCTCATCGGCAGCGATTTTTGCCGGCAGACGAGCACGACATTATTGCCGGATCCGACGACTCTTATGTTGTACGGCCGGGCCATTGTCATTCTGCACGGCGACAGCTTGTGTACCGACGACACCGAGCATCAGCGATTTCGTGCCGCCGTAAGGGAGCAAACCTGGCAGGACGAGTTTCTAGCGAAACCGATCCGAGCCCGACTCGCCATCGCTAAGCAATTGCGGCAACAGAGCGATCGCAACAAACAAACTAAGAACCCGGTGATCATGGACGTGAATGAGCAAAGCGTTCGCGACGTGATGAAGATCCACGGCGTGAATGTACTTATCCACGGCCACACACATCGCCCGGGATTTCACACCCTCAACTCAGGCCGCCAGCGAACGCAGCGCATTGTGCTCGGGGACTGGTATGAACAAAGCAGTGTGCTTACCGTAAGCCCCGATGGCTTTGAACTGACTCCAAGCGCCGGAGCTACGCGCGCTTAGGAATAGGCGTTGACTTCGGCGAGATCCAGTGTACTGGACGGCTGTTTCGCTTTCGTGGAATCATTGCGGATGTTTTCCACTTCAGTAAGATAATCCGCGGTCACACCGCCGGTAATATACTCGCCGCTAAAACAAGACGCTTCAAATTGCGTAATGGAAGGGTTACCTTCGCGGGCCGCGTCTACCAGGTCCGGCAGTTCTTGATAAATCAATCGATCCGCGCCGATCTCAGTGTTCACCTGTTCGACGGTTCGCCCGTTCGCCACCAACTCGGATACCGACGGCATATCGATTCCATAAACATTCGGATAGCGAACCGGCGGTGCGGCAGACGCAAAATAGACCTTGCGCGCCCCGGCGTCGCGTGCCATTTGGATGATTTGTTTGGAGGTCGTGCCACGCACGATCGAATCGTCCACCAGTAATACATTCTTGCCTCGAAACTCGAGATCGATGGCGTTCAGTTTCTGCCGTACCGAACGTTTACGTTCCGCCTGCCCCGGCATAATAAAGGTGCGACCGATGTATCGATTCTTGATGAACCCTTCGCGATACTTCACATGCATTTCATTGGCCATCTGCAATGCCGCCGTACGGCTGGTATCGGGTACCGGAATCACAACATCAATATCGTGCTCGCGCCATTCCTGCAGCAACCGGTTTCCGAGCTTCTCCCCCATTCGCAGCCGCGTTTTGTAGACCGAAATTCGATCTAAAATCGAATCGGGGCGCGCGAGATAGACGAATTCGAAGATACAGGGTGCGGGCGAAGGGTCCGGCACGCAGCCGCGATGGTGGACCACGCCCGCAAGATCGATAAACAGCGCTTCGCCAGGCTCGATGTCGCGGACCAAATCGAACCCGATTACATCCAACGCCACACTCTCGGAGGCGATCATATGCTCGGTACCGCCGGCGGTTTCACGCCGACCATAAACCAGTGGCCGTATGCCGTGACGATCACGAAACGCAACAATTCCGAAACCGACGATCATCGCCACCACCGCATACGCGCCTTGGCACCGACGATGCACAGCGGCGACCGCGCGAAATACGTCATCGGGGTTGAGCTGTAATCGACCCTTAATCTCCGCCCGCAGCTCATGGGCCAAGACGTTGAGTAAGATTTCGGAATCCGATGTGGTATTCAGTTGGCGCAAATCTTCCCGAAACAAAGCACGCCGCAATGCCGTAGCGTTCGTTAAATTGCCGTTATGGGCCAACGCGATGCCAAACGGTGAATTGACGTAGAACGGTTGCGCCTCGGCTTTAGAATCGTTGCCGGCCGTGGGATAACGCACATGGCCGATGCCCATCGAGCCGGCCAGTTCGAGCATATGTCTGGTGTGAAATACGTCTCGGACCAAGCCATTGTCCTTACGTAGGTACACCCGTTCCGCATCGCTGGTGAGAATTCCCGATGCGTCCTGTCCGCGATGCTGAAGCACGGTGAGCCCGTCGTAAATGGCCTGGTTGACTGGCCCCGTACCGAGAATACCGACTACGCCACACATGATTTAACTATTTATAGCCCAACCGCTGACCTACGTCGACCGGCAACAGATCCACGAATATCGTGATTAAGGGCTTAAAATACACGACTGACAACGATTGCTGCCACCAGGACTCCTTAATCAGTGCCGTCGCCCCGATAAACAACATACACAACGCCACTAATATCACACCACGCGCAACTCCGAATAATGCCCCGAGGGCACGATCGGTACCGGTAATGCCCGTAGCTTTAAAGAGTTTATACAACAGATAACTCAGCAACGATGCGATGAGTAATGCCGCTAGAAACAAGGCGGCGAACGCAGCGACCACCTGCAATGCCGGAGTCGTCAAATACGGCGCAAAATATACGCTCGCTTTCGGGCTAAACGTAAACGCAATCCAAAATGCCAAAACCCACGAAATTAGCGACAAAGTCTCGCGGATAAATCCGCGCAACACGCCAATCAATGCCGATAACAGCACCACTACAGCGACGGCAATATCGAACCCCGTAATCACACTAGTACTCATTTAAGGATAAGCGGTAATCAAACCCTTTTCACCGGTCTTGCGTTCGATATCGGTGCGCAACCTTGCTGCTTGGACACGCTCTGCAACGGGACCGACCCACACTCGAGTTGCACTGGCGCCACTCGTGGTGCTGATCTTTGTAGAGGACGCATTAAATCCTTTGGCACGCAGTTCCTGCAGTATCCGCAATGCGTTTTTGGACACTGAGAACGTCCCCACCCGCACCACCCAACCACGGGTCACCACCGGCTCGATGGAGGTCTTGGTTTTCTCGACGACCGCTACGGTTACCGGCTCTGATTCGGCGGGCTTCGGTTCCACCGTAGGTTCCGTAACGGTCGGTATTTTGACGAGTGACTGTTCGGTAGGTTTGCCAGCCGGAGACGCCTCGGGCACCTCGGGACTCATTATTTTGGTTTGTACTTCGACCACGGGCTGCGGCTCAACATCAGAAAGCGGGATGCTGTCAGCGGATTCGTTAACGAATTCGATTTCCGGCTCGGGTGGCAAGGGCACAGGATCGGCCCCGGTAACGGTAGTCGGTCCGATCGGGATGATTCTCGACACGAAATCATCGCTACGGCTCGCCATCGGCTCCGATAACCCTTGCTCTGCCTCGATTTCTGCATCCGACGGTGAACCGTTGAGGATTGCCGGCAATGCGATTACAGCGAAAAACACCAGGATTACCGCCCCGGCGATTCGGTGTTTCAGCTCAAATTCAGCAGGGAGATTGGCGTCGATCCGACTTGCCATCGAGTCAGTTTAGAGAACGATTAAGTGTTGGAAATAGGTGTGACTGCCGAGGCTTCCATTATAGCACCCACCGTCAGAAACGAACCAAAAATCACTACACAATCGTCGGGCTGAGCGACACTCAACGCAGCCGTATAGGCCGCGACCGGGTCGTCGTGCTCCACGACGGGTACACCGGGCGCGACTTCGCGTACTGCTGCGGCGAGCACCGTGGAGGGCGCACCGCGCTCACCGCCAAGTCGGGCCACATGCCAACGATCAAAACTTCTCGCGAGTTGCTGCACGATGGCGGTTACCGGTTTGTCCGCCAGCATGCCCGCCACTGCAATCGTGTGGCGGAGTCCTTGTTGCTGCTTCAGGAATTCAGCCAACACCGTGACCGCATCCGCATTGTGGGCAACGTCGAGAATCCGTCTTGGCAAACCCGGCAGTATCTGCAAGCGGCCGGCCAGACGCGCGTCTTGCAGGCCTTCGCGCAACGCGGCGAGCGCGACCGGCAAACGGTCCTGTAGGCAGTGCACTACGGCCACAACACCGGCTGCATTGTGCCGTTGCACTTCGCCGTTGAACGGCGGCAGCGGCAGATCGCGGTACTCGTCGCGGCCGTCCGTGGCCTCCGCTTGCCCCCACCAGTCCCACCTTGCCCCCGATCCCCGATTGCCAAACTCAGCGCCTAAGCACCACAATTTGGCGCCTATGCCTTGCGCGGCTCGACCGATAGTGTCGGGCGGATCGGGGTCGGCGCATACCACTGGCCTGCCATTGCGCATAATCCCTGCTTTCTCGGCACCGATCGTAGAACGGGTGGTGCCCAACCATTGCATATGGTCGAGTCCAACCGAAGTAATTAACGCCACATCGGCATCTACGACATTGACCGCATCCTGACGTCCGCCTAAACCGACCTCCAATATCGTTATATCAACACCATACCGCGCAAAGATCCAAAACGCAGCGAGTGTGCCAAATTCAAAGTAGGTCAACGGAATTTGACCTCGGGCGCTGTCAACCGCGGCGAATGCGGCCGCCAATTCATCATCGGCCGCCACATTTCGATCTAGGCGAATCCGCTCGTTGTAACGCACCAAATGCGGCGACGTATAGGCACCCACTCGGTAACCGGCTGTGCTATAGATGGATTCCAACATCGCGACGCTCGAGCCTTTACCATTAGTACCGGCCACGCTGACGACGGTGCCGGGCAACTGCAGATGCAGCGCTGTCAACACGGCATGCACCCGATCGAGGGTCAGATCCATGCTCCTCGAATGAACGGTCTCGATATAGCGTAACCATTCCCCTAACGGAGCGTGCGCGGTGAGAGTCTCAGGCATAGTGATAGCGGTCGCTGCGGCAACCGCGAAGCGGTTACTTATTAACGCGCAGGGTTTCGATCAACGAGTGAATGGTGGTACGCAACTGGCGTCGATCTACAATCGCGTCGATCGCACCGTGTTCCAATAAAAATTCCGAACGTTGGAATCCTTCTGGCAGTGTCTCGCGCACTGTTTGTTCAATTACCCGTGGCCCGGCAAAACCGACCAACGCGTTCGGTTCGGCGATGATAATGTCGCCAAGTGTCGCCAAACTTGCCGATACACCGCCCATCGTCGGGTCGGTAAGCACTGAAATATACGGAATCCGACGTTTAGTCAGGCGCGTCAGAGCGGCGCTGGTCTTCGCCATCTGCATCAACGACAACACTGCTTCTTGCATGCGCGCGCCGCCGCTCGCAGCAAAACAAATGAACGGATGGGTACCGGCCACTGCTGCATCGACCGCGCGCACGAATCGTTCGCCCACGACGGCGCCCATCGATCCCCCCATAAACTCAAACTCAAACGCCGCAGCTACAACAGCGACACCGTTGAGCGTGCCCTGCATTACCACCAACGCATCGTTTTCGCCAGTACGCTTTTGCGCTTCGGCGAGACGATCCTTGTACTTCTTGCTATCGCGAAATTTCAACGCATCGACCGGCTTCAAACCCGCACCTATTTCTTCAAGTTCGCCGTCGTCTAAGAACGCGCGCAATCGATGGCGCGCGGCAATGCGAATATGGTGGGTGCATTTCGGACACACCTCGAGATTCCGTTCCAATTCCGCCCGATATAATACCGCTGCGCATTCCGGACATTTACTCCACAAGCCTTCCGGTACGCCCCTCTTACCGAGGTGGGCCCGTGACTTAATCTTGGGCGGCAGTAACTTTTCCAGCCAAGTCATAGTCTGCTCTTCCTATAAATCCACATTAGACCGCGCTGCTGGCGCTTTGGGTCGCCGCCTCCGCGTCTTGTGCCTGTACCGCGTCGACGAATCGCCGCATTTTATCGTGACTCTTTATGCCGGGCGCCGATTCCACACCGCTGCTCACATCCACCGCGAACGGCCGCACAGTACGCATAGCCTCAGCGACGTTGTCAGCGCTCAGCCCGCCGGCCAGAATGATCGGTCGAACGGTTGGACCAGGATCTCGCCAAATAAAGCGCTGGCCGGTGCCACCGGCCACGGCGGGACTATAGGTATCCAACAAAACGCCCCGCGCACCCGGATACTGGGCCACGCGATCGGCAATGACATCGTCATCCCGGACCCGTAATGCTTTCAGATAGGGCAGCCGGCACTTCGCGCAGCGCTCAGCCGACTCGTCACCGTGAAACTGTATGACATCGAGCCGTACCTCACGCCGGATTTCCCGCAGCAATATATCGTCGGGATCTACGAACACTCCGACGATATCCACCAATGGCGGCGCCAGTTCACCGATCGCGCGCGCGACGTCGACACTGACGCGGCGCGGACTCGCGTCGTAAAACACCATACCGATCGCGTCGGCACCGGCCGCCAGTGCGGCTTCGGCATCGGCGACCCGGGTAATGCCGCAGATTTTTATTCGGGTGCGCATAGGATTGGGTCCTCAGTGCGGACAGTCTACCAAAATCTACACGCTGCAGGCGCCGGCGGTAACGCGAAATGCGCGGGGTATTCGACCCCGGTGAGATACAAACCGTGTGCGGGAGCGGTTATACCGGCGCGACACCGATCCGTGCCTTCCAGAACTTCCGCAATCCAGTCGGGGCTGCGCTCACCAGCGCCGACTGCCAGTAATGATCCCACTAGGTTGCGTACCATATGATGCAAAAAACCGTCTGCGGCGACGTCCAACCATACCCAGTTGCCGCTGCGATCGATGTGCAGTCGACGCAGGGTCCGAATCGGGGATTTCGCCTGGCACGCGCCGGCCCGAAACGCACTGAAGTCATGCCTCCCGAGCAGCGGTTCCGCCGCCACCCGCATCGCCTCTACATCGAGCTCACGGTAGTCCCAGGTCACTCGTTCGCGTAGATAAGTCGGCCGGACTCGACGATTTAACAACACATAGCGGTACCTGCGTTGCGTGGCTGAAAACCGGGCATGAAACTCCGCCGCCACCGGCTTTACCCATACTACTGCGACTGCCGCTGGCAAATTGCTGTTAGCGCCGCGCATCCATCCCCAGTTGCTGCGCCGGCTCCCGCTTTGAAAATGCACGACTTGACCGCAGGCGTGCACGCCCGTGTCGGTACGCCCGGCCGCAACGACTGTCGTCGGGCATGCAGCCACCTCGCCCAAGGCATATTCGAGCGCCGCCTGGACCGAGGCTTGTCCGCACTGGCGTTGCCAGCCGCTAAATTGTGAGCCGTCGTACTCGATGCAAGCGGCCCACTTCTGGTTGTCGGTCTGGGATTTCGGTTGTGGATGCATGGAGCAGAAATACCAATTCAGAATAGTACCGCCGATGTATGAGCAAGCGCCGCGGCCCCGAGCGCGATCCGGTATAATTGCCAGAACTCGCAACTTGGAATCATCCGTCTGATTTGATATTTCTTAATATACAACGATATATACCGCATATTGCATCTATTTAATAACTATGACGACCGCGCACAATCCCGATATTGAATCCTACCGGGCCGGACCCGACGAAGACGGCCATTTTGGCATTTTTGGCGGGCGATTCGTGGCCGAAACGCTCATGCCGCTCGTGCTGGATTTGGAGCAGGCTTATCGTCAGGCCCAGCGCGACCCCGAGTTTCAGCGTGATTTCGACTATTACGCCAAACATTATATTGGGCGCCCGAGCCCATTATATTTCGCACGCCGGCTCACGGCGCATTTGGGCGGCGCTAAAATCTATTTCAAACGCGATGAATTGAACCATACCGGGGCCCACAAGATTAACAACACTCTCGGCCAAATTTTATTGGCGCGGCGTATGGGCAAAACCCGCATCATCGCCGAAACCGGTGCGGGTCAGCACGGTGTTGCGAGTGCAACGGTATGCGCGTTATTCGACCTGCCGTGCGTCGTGTATATGGGCGCCACCGACATCGAGCGCCAGGCCCCCAACGTCTTTCGCATGAAACTACTGGGTGCCGAGGTAGTGCCGGTTACGAGTGGCACCGCCACCCTTAAGGACGCGTTGAACGAAGCATTGCGGGATTGGGTCGCGAATGTGGAGGACACATTTTACATAATCGGCACCGTGGCCGGCCCACACCCTTACCCCGAGATGGTGCGTAATTTTCAGTCCGTTATCGGCCACGAGGTGCGCGAACAGATCACTGCAGCCGAGGGGCGATTAGCCGATGTGCTGGTGGCCTGTATCGGCGGTGGCTCCAACGCTATGGGGCTATTTCATCCGTTTCTCGACGATACCGGCGTGCGGATCGTTGGTGTGGAGGCGGCAGGTTTCGGCGTAGACACCGGTAAACATGCTGCATCATTAACCGGCGGATCGCCCGGCGTGCTGCATGGTAACCGGACGTATTTACTGCAAACCGACGATGGGCAAATTCAGGACGCTCACTCCATTTCGGCGGGCCTCGATTATCCAGGAATAGGGCCCGAACACTCTTGGTTGCACGAAACTGGCCGCGCCGAATATGTTTCTGTAACCGATGACGAGGCACTCGATGCGTTTCAGTTATGCTGCAGACTCGAGGGCATAATTCCCGCGTTGGAACCGGCCCACGCGCTCGCCCATGTCATGCGGCTAGCGCCAACCATGGGCCACGAACAGATCATCGTCATGAACATGTGCGGGCGTGGCGATAAGGACGTGTTTACGGTGGCGGATGCGCTCGGGGTCACGTTATGAGTGATTCCGTGCAACCCCTGTCGCCCCATGACGACTATACGGATACACAACGTATTGCAAATCGTTTCGCCGCTTTGAAAACGGAACGGCGCGCCGGGCTCGTTACTTTCGTAACCGCCGGCGATCCGGATTCGGAAAGGTCACTCTCGATTATCCGCGGCCTACCCGCGGCCGGCGCTGACCTGATTGAAATCGGCATGCCGTTCTCGGATCCGATGGCGGATGGCCCGGCGATCCAAGCGGCCAGCCTGCGTGCGCTCTCCGCCGGCATGACCTTAGTGAAAACGCTCAAGCTGGTGCGGCATTTCCGCGCCGGCGATCGTACGACACCGATCGTCCTGATGGGCTACTACAACCCGATCTATCGCTACGGTGTCCCGGACTTCATTGACGACGCATGCAGTGCCGGGGTCGATGGATTGATCATCGTCGATCTCCCGCCCGAAGAGGATCAGGAATTGTGCCATCCGGCGTTAACGGCGGGTTTGCATTGGATCCGCCTCGCCACCCCCACCAGCGACGATAAACGGCTCAACCGTATCATGACGAACAGCAGCGGATTTGTTTACTACGTAGCCGTTTCCGGGGTAACGGGAACGCGCTCCGCTTCTGAACAGGATGTTGCCGCCGCAGTCGGCCGGCTGCGGCGGCATACCAATCTGCCGGTCGCAGTTGGATTCGGAATCAAAAATGCGGAGCAAGCCAAGGCAATTGCCCGTGTCGCCGACGCGGCGGTGGTCGGTTCAGCGTTGGTCGATATTATTGCCGCCACTGACGGCGACGCTGAAGCGGCACACAAACTCGTTCGCGAGCTTGCGCAGGGACTGCGGGAGGAACCGAGGGATCTCTAATCGGTGTCACTTTCGTCGATTCTAAAAAGCGTCAATTTGGGTCGTCGGCAAAGCACCAGAAACACCGAAGCGGCCGTGACATAAACTATACACATGAGGATAAATGAGCATCGGAAGTCGCAGGGCAACGCTACCGCGTCCTTGCTCTCGCTCATTACCTACATCGGTGCAGGCAACGCCGCCGACGGCCAATAAGAGCGTTCTTCAGATTCGACTAATCTAGGGAACCTCTGATTAATTCATGACCGGCCGGCTCGAGTCCAAAATCACCCGCTTCCGCGTTGCGAATCTTGGCAATAGCCGGGCTATTACCTGCGATTCGCGCCTTGAATCGGGCGATTTTGACTCTCAATCCGGCTCGCCCAGAATTAATCAGAGGTTCCCTAGGCGTTGAGCTGGGCTGACAGCTCCTCCGCTTGTTTGCGTTGCCCCGCGTTACCTTCCTTCATCACTTCTTCGATTATGCTCTTCGCGCCGGACGCGTCGCCCATATCGATATAGGCTTTGGCCAGATCCAGTTTAGTGGCGGCCTCGTCCCATTCTCCGTCGTCATCCGACTCCTCGGACATCTCGGCTATGTTCGATACTTCCACCACCGGCGGCCGCGACTCGCCGTTGCCACCGTCAACGCTATCGGCGTCCACCAGCGTCGAGGCCGTATGTAAATCGGTTACCAAGTCCTCGGTATTCATCGGTTGGCTGTCCAACTCGAGATCGAAATCCATACCAACGGCGTCGTCGCTGAGCGCATCGGGCGCATCGCTCGACATGGTCTCGCTGGTTGCGACTCCGAGACTGGTGCCCACGCTCGATGCGCCATCCATCTCAAACGCAACCCCCACGTCGTCGCTCGACTCCACCGACGTCGCGTCGTCCGGTTCATCGCTACCGGCAATTAGGCTATCGTCCATCTCATCGAGACCGAGATCGAAATCCAATTCGACTTCGCCTCCGCCACTCGCGGCCGCCGCTACCTCGCCGCCTATGCGATTATCGATTTCGCCCGCGATGTCCGACACGGTTTCCAAATCGGGCTTCGGAAAGGCGTCCAGCATCGGTTCGGTCGCGCCCGCCGCGGCTACCGCCGCGGCCGTAGCCGCAGCCGTCGTTGCGACCGTCGTGCCGGCGAGTAAGTCGTCCTCAGCCATCGGCGATAATCGAGCGTCAACCTCCGTCTCGGCCATAAGGCTTTCGGTAACCTGATCTATGTCGGCGATCGATGTTTCGATCTCGGCCGTTGACACTTCCAAATCGAATAATGCCTGCGCCTCGGCATCCGCATCGTCACCCTCACCGGCAAGCGACGCGTCGACAGACGCTTTAGCATCGTCCAAATCCGCAAAAGCAGTCGCGAAGTCGACCTCGTCATCCACGGCAGTTTCTGCCGTTACCTCATCGTCGCCGTTCTGCGGCAATGGCATTGACTCGGCGACATTGGTCGTAGCAGCGACGGTTGTGGCTACTGCCGCGGCCCCGCCCGTAAATAATGGATTATCGGGGTTCACGCGCTGGCCCATTTCCACAACACGTGCCCAAGTCTCCGACGAGGCCTGATCCGCACCCTGAGCTGGATAGAGTTCTTCAGACAGTGTTTCAAAGGCTTTCACGTCACCGCGATGCTCGTAGATTTCCAAGACCTTAAGCTTCAATTCCTGCCGCGTCGGATCCTTCAGCATCGCTTCACGCAACACTTCTTCAGCCTGTTCGTCACGGCCATAAGCCATGTAGACCTCGGCCTCCGCAATTGGATCGACCTCATCAGCCTGCATCGTCCCCATACCCGGTACGCCGAAATCGCTAAGGAACGATGTATCGGTCGACCCCGAACTCGACTTCTCAGACGTTTGCGAGGTTTCGGTCGTCGCCGCGAGCGCGCTACCCGAAAGAATGCTCTCTTCAAATTCCGCGAGCGAACGCCGGCGGCGGAAAAATACGAGCCCCAGGATACCCACAACTGCCGTCACTAGAACCCCTACCAGCGGCAGTATCCAGTCACCCTTGATCGTAGCGAGTATCGATTTCCACCAGGGCTCCGCCGGAGTGACAACCGGCTTGGGCTTAGCTTTGTCGGCAGCTGCTTTGGCAGCGGCAGCCGCTTTGGCGGCAGCAACTTTTGCGGCGGCGGCTTTGTCCGCGGCGGCTTTGTCCGCAGCGGCTTTGTCCATGGCGGCTTTGTCCGCAGCGGCTTTGTCCGCAGCGGCTTTGTCCATGGCGGCTTTGTCCATGGCGGCTTGGTCTACGCCAGCTTGGTCTGCAGCTGCCTGTTGCTGCGCGAGCGCCAACTCTTGGTCCTTCAATTCCAGCAATCGCTGCGCATTCTTGATCTGACCTTCAAGCAGATCGACTTTATCCTGCAGTTCACGGTTTTCGCGGTCGCGGGACAACAAATCCTCTTCTAAATTTGTAATCTTGTCTTGCAGTCGCGAGACCTCGGCTGCCATATCGCCACTGCCGGCGCCAACTTCTTCCTGATCCGACAGGGCTGCGATTCTTAGCTGATCCTGCGTCTGATCCGGCTGTGCGGCGGTATCGGTGGCCGCCGCATCGGCTTGACCGGCCGCGACGCCCTCATCCGCCCCAACGTCCAGTGGCGGCGCCATCCCGGCCACAGCGGCACGGAACGCCTCGAATTCTTCGAGTTGCGAACGGTATTCGCTGGTGGCCGTGCCTAAATCGACTGCCGCGACTTCGTCTGCATTCGGCAGTTTGAGTATTTCGCCACGCTTTAGGCGGTTGATGTTGCCGTCGATGAACGCATCCGGGTTGACGCGCAAAATTGCGATCATCGTCGAGTAAATGCTGCCGTCGGCCGCAGAACTGTAGCGATTCGCGATCCCCCAAAGCGTATCCCCGGCTGCAACCGGCCCGTATTCGTCGGCCGTTGCCATCTCTGTTGCGGGTTCGGGCGCGGCTTGAGTCGCGTCCGAGTCACTCCCGGATGCGGCGCCCGTACTGGCCCCGACCGACGTCGACTCAGCCGTCGCCGTCGCGGCCTCTGGCTCCGGGGCCGGCGCCTTCGGTACGGCTTCCGGCTCGGCAGTAGTTTCGGCCATCGCGACCGGCTCGGGCGAGGCTTGCGCATACAACGGCGGGTCTAGCAATGCCGTGTATTCACGTACCAGTCTTCCGCCGGGCCACTCGATACTTATGAGAAAATGCAGAAACGGCTCCGAAATTGGCTGTTCTGACTTGATTTTGACGATTGGCTCGCCGAATTCCCCCAACCCTGGCTCCAAGGTCAGGATCGATAAAAATGCCGGGCGATCGATGCCGGCTTGCATGAATTCTTCACGGGATCCGAGGTTGACCTGCAGCTCCGCGATGTCCTCGGGATTTGCCGAAGTGAGCTCAATGGCCGCGTCCAGCGGCTCTTCCAACACCGATTTGACCTGCAGTTGACCTAGTCCGAGCGCAAATGCCTGGCCGCAGAATCCGGCCAATACCAACGCCACGATGGACCGCTTGGCGGTTACCAATTGCTTCCTCAACACGCTATAGGACTCCTCGTGAGGCCATCGCTCGGGCCGCTGAAATGGGTATTCTCGTACCAACGGAAAAGGCTTTCCTGGCGGTCAGTTACACTACTATATTACGATTGTTCTTTACGATTCAACATTAAGTCTTAGACGATAAATAGTCTTTTATCAAATGTTCCGCGATTTGTACGCTATTTAAAGCCGCCCCCTTACGCACGTTATCGGCCACTATCCAGAGATTTAGCCCCCGGTCGTGGGAGATATCCTCGCGAATCCGGCCTACGAATACGTCATCACGATGCGTCGCGTCGACGGCTGCGGTTGGATAGCCGCCGGGGATCCGGTCGTCCATGACGGTGACTCCGTCCGCACGCTCAAGCAACTCGCGCGCGCGCTCGGCGCTGATCTTATCGCGAGTTTCGATATGAACGGCCTCGGAATGACCGTAAAAAACCGGAAT
>Ga0224512_10003549_pt1 | contig 13664 bp, 13 predicted proteins | sample SF_May12_sed_USG_4_FD_169103 | JGI IMG/M metagenome (GOLD analysis project Ga0224512, IMG submission 169103) | Sediment microbial communities from San Francisco Bay, California, United States - SF_May12_sed_USGS_13 | ecosystem: Environmental > Aquatic > Marine > Sediment | place: USA...
CAAGTCGCCCGGCCGCTCGATCGCTGGTCCGGAGGTCGGGCGCATCTGGGTGTCCATCTCATTGGCGATGATGCGGGCCAGCGTCGTTTTGCCGAGCCCAGGCGGGCCTGACAACAAGATGTGGTCGAGCGGCTTGGCAAGCGTTCGCGCCGCGTCGACGGAGATTCCCAGCCGCTCCTTGAGTTTGGGCTGGCCGACGAATTCCGTCAGCGCTTGCGGCCGCAACGTCGCTTCGTAGATCTCGTCGCCGGTGACAGAGCCTGCGACGAGCAGAGCTTCCTCACGCATTCCAGGGCTCCTCCGGGAAGGCGGCGGGTGCAGAGCAAGTCCCCAGGGCTAGCAAGGCTGGTGTCGTTGATGGTGTCATTGCTGGCGGCCGAGCGTTTGCAGTGCCTGGCGGAGCTGTTCTTGGACGGGTGCATCGCCGGGAAGGCCGCCTACCACGTCGCGGATCTCCGCCGACGAGTAACCCAGGTGCTCGAGCGCCTCACGCACCTGAGCTCCCGCGCCAGCGGTCTGACCGTTTCCGATCACCGATTCGGCATCGAGATCAGCGAGCTTGGGACGAAGCTCCAGGATGACTTTCTGTGCGGTTCGTTTCCCGATCCCCGGCACGGCGCTCAATGCGTTGACGTCTTCGGTTGCGATTGCGGCGTGCAACTCCGCCGGCGAATAGCTGGCAAGCATCGCCATGGCGACCTTGGGTCCTATTCCCGAGGTTCCGATGAGCACGCGAAAGAGGCTCCGGGCACTTTCGGTTTCAAATCCGTACAGGGCCATGACTTCTTCGCGTACGTAGAGATGCGTGTGAAGCACGATTTCTTCACCGATGCCGGGGAGGCCGGCGATGGCGCGAGGGGTCATCGCGACCTCATAGCCGACACCGGCGACGTCGACGATCACCGCGTCGCCGAGACGGCCGACGTACGTGCCGCGGAGGCGTCCAATCATGCGCTTCCTTTCTGGTGCACGGCGACGAGGCGCTGTGACTGAAGGTGGCACAGCGCGATGGCGAGCGCATCTGCTGCGTCCGCCGGCCGGGGCGGGGTTGCCAGGCGCAAACGGCTGACCACCATCTTCTGGACCTGGTCTTTGGGCGCCGAGCCATATCCGGCGATCGCCGCCTTGACCGAGGACGGGGTGTACTCGAACACCGGCACTCCCGCCTGGTCTGCGGCGAGGAGGACGACGCCGGATGCTCGCGCAACGGACATGGCGGTCTGTAGGTTCCGGTTGACGAAGACCTGCTCGATCGCGAGGGCATCAGGCCGTTGTTCTGCGAGAACGGAGCTGATGTCGCGATACAGCTCGGCCAGCCGGCGGGAGATCGGCAACGCCGGATCCGTGCGAATCACTCCGATGGTGACAGCTTCGGCCCGTCCCCGGTCGCGGCGCACACCGCCATACCCGGTGGTGGTCAGGCCTGGATCGATACCCAATACGAACATATGTTTGGTGAGTGTATCCGCGTGAGTCCGCGACCGGTGGCATTCGCGCCGATGCCGCCAACCACCGGCGGTCATCCGGTACCGTCCGGCCATGGACATGGTTGCCTTACTCCGGGGTATCAATGTGGGTGGTGGCAACAAGCTGGCGATGGCCGGCCTCCGCGGGCTCATGGCTGATCTCGGATTCGAGCACGTCGAGACGTACATTCAGTCGGGCAACGTCGTGTTCTCTGGTGATGCCACCGATGCCGGCGAGCAGATCCGGACCGCGATCAAGGAGACGTTCGGACTTGCCGTTTCGGTGGTCACGCGAACCGCCCCCGATCTGCACCAGCTCGTCGCTACCAATCCCTACGACGTGAACGAGATCGAGGGTCGTCTTCTCCACGTGGTGTTCTTGGCTGACACACCGGCTCCGGCTGCAGTCGCCTGTCTCGATCCGGACCGGTCCCCGCCCGACGAGTTTCACGTGATTGGACGTGAAGTATATGCGCACTTCCCCAATGGATCCGGCCGCAGCAAGCTCACGATCGCGTATTTCGAGCGGACGCTCGAGACCACCGCCACGATGCGCAACTGGAACACCGTGATGAAGTTGGTCCGGATGTTGGCGGCCAGGGAAGGCCAACAGGGGATGGCATGCACGAACATCCCACCGGACAAGCACTGACTCGCATCCCACTCCCGGGGCCGCGGCCGCGCAATGCCTCGCGCGCAGGCCGGCGAAGCACGATCACGCGTTCGCGAGTTTGTCGAGGACCTCATCGCTGATATCGAAGTTGCCGAACACTTCCTGGACGTCGTCGAGGTCATCAAGTGCATCAACGAGACGCAGTACCCGCGACGCGGTCTTCTCGTCAACGGGAACCGTCGTCGATGGCAACTGCGTGACCGCCGCTTCTTCCGGTTGCAACCCGGCACTGAGCAATGCGTCACGCACGTGCGCAAAGTCGCCGGGCGCGGTGATCACTTCGAACTGACCGCCGGACGATCGAACGTCTTCGGCGCCGGCTTCGAGCGCCGCGAGGAGGATCTCGTCTTCGTCGCCGTCGACGAGGAAATAGCCCTTCTGGTCGAAGAGGTACCCGACCGAGCCGGGCTCGCCCAGGTTGCCGCCGTTCTTGGAGAACGTCGAGCGCACGTCGGACGCGGCGCGGTTGCGGTTGTCAGTGAGGATCTGGACGTAGATCGCTACGCCACCCGGTGCGTACCCTTCGTAGAAGACCTCATCGAGGTTCTCGGCGTCGAGCTCGCCCGTTCCGCGTTTCACCGCCCGTTCGATGTTGTCTTTGGGGACGGACGCGGATTTTGCCTTCTCGATCGCCGTAGCCAGGGTGGCGTTCGAAGTAGGGTCTCCTCCGCCGGACCGAGCGGCAGCTTCGACGGCTCGGCACAGCTTGGCGAACAGTTTGCCCCGCGCGGCGTCCTGACGACCCTTGCGGTGCTTGATGTTCGCCCACTTGGAATGGCCGGCCATCAGATCTGTCCCTCAGCCAGTGGTTCACGGTCGGCCCCAGCCATGTCGATCAGCATCTCGTGAAACCGGCGGTCGTCTGTCAGCTCTGGATGGAACGCTATCGCAAGAATGTTGCCCTGACGCACCGCAACCGGTCGACCGTCGACCTCGGCGAGCACCTCGACCTCGGGACCGACGTCGGTGATGCGGGGCGCACGGATGAACACGGCGCGCAGCGGGTCATCGAATCCTGCGATATCGAGATCGGCTTCAAACGATTCGTTCTGGCGTCCAAAGGCGTTCCGCTCGACGATCGCGTCGAGCACTCCGAGCTGCGGCTGCGCTCCGTCCACGAGGCCCGACGCGAGAAAGATCATCCCGGCACAGGTACCGAGCACCGGCAGTCCGCTGCGGATGTGTTTCTGCAGCGGCTCGACGATGCCGTACATGACGGCGAGCTTGGCGATGGTTGTCGACTCGCCGCCGGGGATCACGAGCGCGTCAACCAGGTCCAGATCAGCGGGGAGCCGAACCTCGAGCGAGACATGACCAAGTGCTTCGACAGCATGGCGGTGCTCGCGGAAATCGCCCTGCAGCGCAAGGACGCCGATGCGCATCTACCAGCCCCGCTCGGCCATCCGCTGCTCGGCCGGTATGTCCTCGATGTTGATCCCGACCATGGCTTCGCCGAGGCCTCTAGAGACCTTCGCGATGATCTGGGGATCGCTGTAGAAGGTCGTCGCCTCTACGATCGCCCTGGCCCGCTGCGCCGGGTCGCCGCTCTTGAAGATGCCAGAACCCACGAACACGCCGTCGCATCCGAGCTGCATCATCATCGCGGCGTCCGCCGGGGTTGCGATGCCGCCGGCTGCGAAGTTCACGACCGGCAGCTTCCCGGTGGCCGCGACCTCCTTGACGAGCTCGTAAGGCGCCTTCATGTCGCGCGCCGCCGCCATCAGCTCCTCTGGCGCGAGGATCGACAAGCGACGGAGGTCATCGTTCATGGCGCGCATGTGGGTTACTGCCTCGACCACGTTGCCCGTCCCGGGTTCGCCTTTCGTGCGGATCATGGCCGCGCCCTCTCCGATTCGCCGAAGTGCCTCGCCGAGGTTGCGGGCACCGCACACGAACGGAGTTGTGAACGCCCACTTGTCGATGTGCAGGTTCATGTCCGCCGGGGTCAGCACCTCTGATTCGTCGATGTAGTCCACACCCAGGGCCTGGAGCACCTGCGCTTCCACGAAGTGGCCGATCCTCGCCTTGGCCATGACCGGGATGCTGACTACGTCGATGATCGCATCGATCATCGAAGGGTCGGACATCCGTGCAACGCCTCCATGTGCACGAATATCCGCAGGTACCCGTTCGAGCGCCATCACCGCGACCGCGCCCGCCTCCTCCGCGATCTTCGCGTGGTCGGCCGTGACGACATCCATGATGACGCCGCCTTTGAGCATCTCGGCCAAGCCCCGCTTTACCCGATCTGTGCCTTGTTCCACGAGTTCTGCTCCTGCATCTGGTGACGCTGATTCTACTGCCACTCGACGGCGCGGCCGTTCGGCAGGATCTCAAACCAGATCTGCCCCGGTTTGAACGGGATCTCATCGCCGTCGGCATCGAACAGGCGGAAGAAATCGGCACTCCGTCCACGCTCCCAGGTGCCGGGAACTGCGACTCCGTCCCGGAACACGACTGCGTCGCCCATGCCGACAACCTCGAAATCAGGCACCGGGGCGCCTGAGCTGTCCACCCGGCCGGTCGACAGCTGTTCCACGAACACCACTGCGACGGTGGAGGCGACGAGTTGATCGCCGTTGACCGTTTCGTGTGGCTCTTCCCCGTTGAAACGGAGGTAGCCGCCATGAGACGCGGAATAGCGATAATTCGTTGTGTGGAAGTTCGACATCGCCACTGCGACGGAGAGCGCCTGGTCGCCTGACGGCGCTGCATCGTCGAAGCTGATCCAGGTGTTCTGTGATGGCTCGAGTTCGGCGACGTCGAACAATTCCTCAGTGTTCAGGTAGAGGTTGTAGGGCGCCGAGCGGTCGGATGACCTGAAGTATCCTGGGCCGGGACCGTCGCTCACGTCGACTGATACGGAGTCGATGCGATTCAGCACCGAACTCTGGCCACCGGAGCTCGCGAAGAAAGCGTTGAACGGCTCGATCAGCTTTGGGTCCACTTCGCGGGCGCTGCGCAGCGGGCCGATCGTCTCGGGTATCTCGGACTGGAATACGGCTAGAATCCGAACAACTCCACCCTCGACCAGCACTTCCATCGCGAGATCGGCGGCGGCGAGGCCCTGTTGTGGCCGCCCCTTCGGCGCGTTGGAGAACTTGGCGATGAGCACCTCTGACGCCGGATCATCGCCCGGCTGCAGCGGCATGCCCGACCATGACCAGGTCTCGGCTGGTTCTGCGACCGTTGTCGCGGGAGCCGAGGTGGACGTTGGTGACGATGCGATGGTCGTTGACGGCGACGTGGGCACGGTCGTCGTCTCATCGCCGGCGTCGCCGCCGCCGCACGCGGCGCCGATCACGCCGAGACACACCAGCAGTGACAGGATTCGTTTCACGGGATACTCCAGGAGGGGTTTCGGTCCGGAACGTTGGCGCAGATTCAACGCCCGGTAAGCGGTTCTGGTTCCGATACCACTCGTTCGTACAGGCGGCGATACCGGGGCACGATCTTGGCCCAATCATACTGTTCGCTCTGGGCCCTGCCGTCCGCCCCCAAGCGCGCCGCGGCGCCGGCATCGGTGAGCAGCGAAACGCAACGTTCTGCGAGTGCGCCGGAGTCACCTACCGGGACGAACACTGCCGCTGAGCCGGCTGCCGACCGGAAGGCCGGCAGGTCTGCTGCAACCACCGCACAACCGGCAGCCATTCCTTCTACGAGGGTGATCCCGAAGCTCTCACCACCTCGGTTGGGAGCACAGAACACGGTCGCAGCGGCGAGTTCGTTCACTTTCGTGGCATCGTCAACCCGCCCCAGGTAGACGAGGCCATCGCCGTCGTCCCCTCCTGCGCCCATGATCCGCGCGGTCGCCCCGGGTACGGCCGCACGAATGCCGGGCCACGCCTTCCGGAGGACATCGAGCCCCTTTCTGCGATCGTCGCGCCCGAGAAACGCCACACGGCCCGGGACGCGCTCCACCCCCGCCGGACGGTACGCCGCTGCGTCGATGCCGTTGGGGATGATCTGGGGCTCCGGCGCAAAGCCGGCGATTGCTCCCGCTGCGACCGGCGAAACCGCCGTGATTGCCGACGCGGAGGCGATCACCCTGCGCAAAAGTGGCGCGCACGTCCGGTAGGCCCGGCGCGTAGCCGGCGATGGGTCGGCGTGGAAGGTGAGCACGGTTGGCGTGACCCGCATTGCTGCCCATGCCACCAGTGGCACGAGCGGCTCGTGAACATGTACGACGCTTGCGCCGGCAACGGCGACACGTACGCGGCGCAGGACCCTCGGGTCGAGCGCAACTGGTGCCAGCGACCCGTTGGCCGGAACGCGGAGGCTCTTGCCGACCAGGCGGCTGGATCCATCGTCCGAACCCGTCCCCGGCGCTACCAGCCAGGCATCGTCGCCGAGCCGACGGAGCCACCCGACCAGCTCGCGCGCATGGGACTGAACACCGCCCGGGTAATCGACCGAGTACGGCGAGACGACCGCAATCCTCATTTGGCGTCCGCACTCAATGATTCTCGGTCAGAGGGCCAGTTCGGCTGTACGAGGTGCCATTGTTCCGGGTGCCGTCGTACCTGTCGCTCGAGCACGTTGGCCAGCGCCTGCGTGGCCGCACGGACCCGCTCCTCGGTTGTGCCAATCATGGGCACTGTGACTTCGGGTTCGATGATGATGTGGTGCCCATCGCCCGGCGCAAAGTACGACGCGACCGGCACGATCGCCGCGCCGGTGCGTATCGCGAGTGCGGCCGGTCCTGCCGGCAACGTGGTTGCTTCACCAAAGAAGTCGACCGTCACCCCGCGGCCGGACAGGTCACGATCGTTGAGCAATGCGACGGTTTGGCCGTTTTTGAGCGCCTCGAGGAGCTTTCGAGTCGTGCCACCCGGCCGATCGGTCAACACGACGTCGATCGAAAGGCTCTCCCGCATGGCGAGAAACCAGTCCGTCACCCGGCGATTCCCCAGCGACTCGGCGACGGCGGTGATGGTGACACCGACCCGCTCTGCCGCGGTCGCTGCCATCTCCCAGTTCCCGATGTGTGGAAGCGTCAGGATGACGGGCCGGCCGTCATCGATTGGTTGCCGCAAGTGTTCGAGGCCGTCGATGTGAAGCGCAGACTCCACTTCGACAAAGCGGCGCGGCCGGTACCAGAACACCTCCGCCCAGTAGCGACCGTATGCGGCGAACATGCCCCGCGCGGCACGAACGGCATGCGGACCCGTGCCGAGGACGCGCTCCATGTGTCGTAACGCCATGGTGCGGCGATCGGACGCCCACAGCCATGCCAACCATCCGATGTAGTACCCAATGCGACGGACCAGGGCGCCGGGCAGCAACCCGATGAGTCCGGCGCCGGCGCGGTAGGCGGCGTAGACGAACCAGTCCTTCACTGATCGAGCTGTTGCCAGGTCTTCCAGAACCGCTGAAACACAGTCAGCCAAGTCAGCGAAGCCATCGCCCACAGCATCAGAGTGACCTGGCTGAACAAGAAACCGACCGCGAAGAGGATCACCCGCTCGGCGCGGCCCATGAGCCCGCCGCGGCCATCCGCTCCGCTGGTTTCCGCCTTGGCCCGCATGTACGAGACGAGCAGCGACGCGGCCAAGCTCAAGACCGTCAGCAGGACCAGCGCGGGGTCGCCTTCTTCGGGGCTCGCCTTCGAAGTGAGCCAGAACGCGCATGACGCGAACATGGCGGTCTCGCCAATACGATCTGCGACCGAGTCGATCATCGCACCACGGGCAGATGCCGTGCCCGCGGCCCGGGCGACGGCGCCATCGAGTCCATCCATCGCCGATCCGAACAAGATGACGATCGCACCTGCAATCGTTTGTCCCCACGCGAGGAGAACAGCCCCTGCGAGCGTCACCAGCAGCCCGCCGATCGTCAGGTGGATCGGTCGCACACCAATCTTGGCCAGCGTTTGGCCGATCGGAACGATGAGCACATCGATCCGGTGTCGAACCCGAAGTTCGATCAAATGAGGTCCCTCACACCTGCAAGGTACCACAGGTTTCCGAGCCGGCAGGCGTCACTACACTCCACTCACGGTTGAGGAAGGAGAAACGGGTGGAGCCCCAGAAGATCCGCAACATTGCGCTGGTTGGACATGGTGGAGCAGGCAAGACCTCGACCGCAGAGGCGCTTTTGTTCGCGGCCGGTGCCACCACGCGGGTCGGCAGGATCGACGACGGCAACACCGTGTTGGATTACGAGCCGGAGGAGATCGACCGTCAGATCTCGCTCAGCCTCTCCGTGGCATCGTTCGAACGCAAGGGGCACAAAGTCAACATCATCGACGCGCCCGGGTATGCAGACTTCATCGGCGACGCGCGCTCGGCGATGAGAGCCGCCGACTTGGCCGTGTTCGTAGTGTCCGCGGTCGATGGAGTCGAGGTCCAAACCGAGCTGCTCTGGGACGTCGCCACCCAGGAGGGTCTGCCACGGGCCGTATTCATCAACAAACTCGACCGAGAACGCGCCTCCTTTTCACGGACGCTCGATCAGTTGAAGAGCATCTTCGGCAAGCGGATCGCTCCGATTCAGGTACCGATCGGTGAAGAGGATCAGTTGCGCGGCATCGTCCGCGTCGTCTCCCAGCGGGGCTATACCTACAGCGGTGGCGCGCCGCAGGGCACACCCTCAGATCCTCCTGAGGACGTGTCGAAGGTCGTCGAGGAAGCGCACACGGCGATGGTGGAGGCAGTCGTCGAGACAGATGACGAACTCTTGGAGGCGTACTTCGAGGGACGGGAACCAAGCCGTGAGAAGATGGTGGAAGTCATCCACCAGGGCTTGCTCGACCGCGAGATCTTCCCGGTGATGGTCGGTTCGGCCGGGGCTCTGATCGGCATCGACACGCTGGCTGAGTTCATAATCGATTTCGGACCGAACCCGCTAGAGGGCCAGATGCCCGCCACCCGGGAAGGCGAGCTGTCCGCCGACCCGAACGGCCCAACCGTCGCCTATGTGTTCAAGACGACCGGCGACCAGTATGTCGGTCGCATCAACCTCTTTCGGGTGTACTCCGGCTCGGTGTCAGCCGACGAGGACCTCGAACGAGCTGGTGGCGGCCGCCAGAAGATGTCGAACTTGTTCTTCCTGCAGGGCAAGGAGCATCGCGACACGAAGACCGTCGGGATTGGCGACATTGCCGCGGTCGCGAAGCTCGACGACGTGACGGTTGGCGACACCTTGCGGACTCCTGGATCCGACATCGCTCTCGAGGCCGTGGTCATGCCCCAGCCTGTCCACGAGGTCACGGTTGCACCCAAGTCGAGCCACGATGACGACAAGCTGTCGATGGCACTCGCTCGGGCGCAGGAGGAGGATCCAACGCTGGTTGTGGAACGCCGGGCCGAGACTCGTGAAACCGTGATGTCGGGCCTGGGCGAGGCCCACGTGGACGTGACGCTCGCGCGGATCGCACGCAAATTCGGCGTTGAGATCGCGACCGGCATCCCGACGATCCCCTACCGCGAGACGATCCTCGGTCGGGCCGATGTGGAAGGCAAACACAAGAAGCAGTCCGGTGGCCGAGGCCAGTTCGGTGTGGCCTATGTCCGCTTCGAACCCAACGAACGAGGCTCCGGCTATGAGTTCCTCAACGAGATCAAGGGTGGATCAATCCCCCGCAACTTGATCCCCGCGGTGGACAAAGGCATCCAGCAAGCGCTCGCGCGTGGCCTCGTCGCCGGGTTCCCGGTGATGGACGTCAGAGCCAGCGTCTACGACGGCAAGTACCATTCGGTCGACTCGGACGAGATGTCGTTCCGAATGGCAGGGATCATGGCGGTGCGTGAGGCCGCTCCGAAGCTCGGTGCGACGATCCTCGAGCCGATAGGGAAGATCTCCGTGCGGGTGCCGGAGGAGTACACCGGCGACGTCATCGGTGACATCAACGCAAAACGAGGCCGGGTGCTCGGCATGGACGCTGAAGGTGGCGGGCGTGTCGTGTCGGCCGAGGTGCCGATGGGCGAGATGCAACGATATTCAGTGGATCTCCGTTCGATGACGGGCGGCCGCGGCACGTTTACGATCGAGTTCTCTCATTATGAACCTGCACCGCCCCAGGTGGTGGACAAGGTCATCGCCGCGGCCAAGCTTTCAGAAGAATGACGCACGCCTGAGGAGCAGCACAATGGAGAAACCCGAAGCCACACTCGGCTGGGATGATGAGTCGGTCTCGTTGCCCGTCCTGGAGTCGACCACAGGAGAACAAGCGATCGATATCGGGAGCTTGCGCGCCCGTACCGGTCTGATGACGTTCGACAAGGGTTATGCGAACACTGCCGAGACGGCGAGCTCCGTGACCTTTCTCGACGGAGAAGCCGGCATCCTGCGCCATCGCGGCTACCCCATCGAGCAACTCGTCGAACACAGCTCATTCCTCGAGGTGAGCTACCTGCTCTACCACGGCGACCTGCCAACGGCCGCTCAACTCGACACGTGGGTGGGTGAGATCTACAAACATACGCTGATCCGCGAAGACATGCGGCACTTGTTTGAGGCCTTCCCGACCGGTGCACATCCGATGCAGATGGTCGCATCTGCGATCTCGGCGCTCGCGTCCTATTACCCCGATGCACTGGACCCGCTCGATCCGACCGCGGCCGATATCAGCACTCGCCGGCTGCTGGCGAAATTGCCGACCATCAGCGCATGGGCGTACAAGTACCGGATGTCGCAGGCGTACGTGTACCCCCGTAACGACCTGGATTACACCGCGAACTTCCTCCACATGATGTTTGCGCTGCCGGTTGAGGAGTACAAGGTCACGCCGGCAATGGCGAAGGCGCTCGATGTGCTGTTCGTGCTCCATGCCGATCACAGCCAGAATCTGTCTACGTCGGCAGTTCGCCTGGTTGGTTCGGGCCAGGCGAATGTGTTCTCGTGCATCGCGTCCGGGATCCATGCGTTGTCGGGGCCGCTTCACGGCGGTGCCAACCAGCGAGTGCTCGAAATGCTCGACGCGATGATCGCTGACGGCGGGGACACGAAGAAGTACATCGCCAAGGCCAAGGACAAGGATGACCCGTTCCGGCTCATGGGGTTCGGACACCGGGTGTACAAGAATTTCGATCCTCGTGCCCGCCTCATCAAGGGGTATGCCCAGGAAGTGCTCGACGAGCTCAACGTCGTCGATCCCTTGCTCGAAATGGCACTCGAACTGGAGCAGGTGGCGCTCGAGGACGACTACTTCGCCGAACGCAAGCTGTATCCCAATGTGGACTTCTACTCGGGGATCATCTACCGGGCGATGGGTTTTCCGGTCGAGATGTTCACGGTCCTGTTTGCCATCGGCCGGTTGCCCGGATGGCTGGCGCAATGGCGCGAGATGATGACCGATGCCGATACCCGCATCCAGCGGCCTCGCCAGGTGTACACGGGTGTGCCGTTGCGTGACTACGTGCCCATCAGCGAGCGCTGACGTGGAACCGATCGAGATTCCCCGGGAGATCGCCGACGCTGAAGGTGTTCCCGCCGATCTCGATTCGAGTGTTGTCGGCCCGTACCAGTTTCCCAATCCCCGCCGGCGCCGCCTGGCGGCATACATCTATCTGATTGGGGCCGCATTGCCAGCATCGGCCGCGTTCCTCGGGGCCGACGCCGGGTTCTGGTTCGTCGGCGCCGGACTCGTCATGCTTGCCGCGTACCACTGGCTGGCAGCATGGGATCTCACGATCGACCAGGAACACGCCCTCGACCGAGCAACACAGGCCGTCGATTTCTCGATCGGGCATGTGTCGGCTGCAGTGGGATTCGAGGGATGGCGCTCGAAACCCGTCTGGAACGTGATCGTGTACTCAGCCACAGAACCACCGGATCGCCGAGCGCTCGTACGATTCGACGCCCAAAGCGGCCACCAGCTCGACGCGGTCTACGTCGAAGCGCTGTGAGTTGGGGCTTGGGTACCGCGATCCGCAGGAAGCGGCTGAATGGCCCCAGGCATCGACCGGAGATCGTGCCCCGGCGCTCAGGAGTCGGCGCGATCAGGTGAAACCCACCGCGTCGACTCAGGAGCCGCGGGCGGATGGCGGATAGGGGATAGCGGTTATCTGGGTGGAGCAGCGGCTTTCGCGAGACGGTCGAGAACGTCACCCACCGGGATGCCGCGTTCCTCCTCATCGCTGCGCATGCGCAGCCCGGCGGTCGAGTTGTCGACGTCGTTGTCACCGACGACGAGCACAGCCGGGGTCTTTTGGGTGATTGCGCGACGAACCTTTTCACCCAGCTTGCCCGAGCCCGCTTCGACCTCCACCCGCAGCCCGGCGGTTCGCAGGCGTTCCGCCACGTTGCGGGCGTAATCCACGTGACGGTCGGCCACCGGCACCACGACAGCCTGCACCGGGGACAGCCACATCGGGAATGCCCCCGCGTAATGCTCGACGAGGATGCCGATGAATCGCTCGAGCGACCCGAATTTCGCCGAATGGATCATGACCGGCCGCTCGCGTCCATCGTCCGCGCTCACGTACTCGAGCTCGAATCGGTCGGGCAGGTTGAAGTCCACTTGAATAGTCGACATCTGCCAACGCCGCCCGATCGCATCCTTGATGTGCACGTCGATCTTTGGACCGTAGAACGCGCCTTCGCCTTCGGCGATCCGATATGGGATTCCACTTCGGTCGAGAGCGATCCGGAGGGCATCGGTTGCCTCATCCCACAGGCTCACCTCGCCGACCCATTTCTCTTCCGGACGGGTAGAGAGATCTGCCTCGAAATCCTCGAATCCGAAATCTCGCAGCAGGCTGAGCACGAAGTCGAGGTGCATCGCCAGTTCGTCTTGCATCTGCCCTCGAGTACAAAAGGTGTGCGAGTCATCCTGGGTGAACCCGCGGGCCCGCAGGAGACCGTGGACAACCCCGGACATCTCATAGCGATATACGGTGCCCAGCTCGCCGTACCGCAACGGCAGATCGCGATACGACCGCGCATCAGAGCGATAGATCATGACATGGAACGGGCAGTTCATCGGCTTGACCCGGTACTCGTCGGCCTCGTCGAGTTCCATGCCCGGATACATCAGATCTGCATAGAAGTCGAGATGGCCGGAGGTCTGCCAGAGCTGTGACCGGGCGAGGTGGGGCGAGTACACGAAGCTGAAGTCAAACTGCTCGTGGATTCTCCGGCTGTAGTCCTCGACCTGTTTGCGGAGCATGCCGCCCTTGGGGTGCCATACAGCGAGGCCACTGCCCAATTCGCTCGGAAACGAGTACAGATCGAGTTCGCGCCCGAGCTTGCGGTGATCACGCTTCTCCGCTTCCTCGAGGCGGTGGAGGTGCTCGTCGAGGGCGGCCTTCGACTCCCACGCGGTTCCGTAGATGCGTTGCAGCTGTGGGCGTTTCTCGTCACCCCGCCAGTAGGCGCCCGCCGACCGGAGCAACTTCACGGCCTTGAGCCGTCCGGTCGACGGGACGTGCGGGCCGCGGCACAGATCGACGAACCCGTTGTTGCGGTATACCGAAACCACACCGCCCGGGTCGACTTCGCTCTCTTCGACCGATTCGATTATCTCGCTTTTGAAGTGGTGATCCTTGAACAGCTCCAATCCGTCCACCCGGGACATCTCGTCG